>ENA-UOWE01003956-UOWE01003956.1-activated-sludge-metagenome-genome-assembly--contig:-NODE-3956-length-14709-cov-8.189300_pt1 | contig 14709 bp, 10 predicted proteins | sample MGYA00249841_ERZ761562 | MGnify/ENA primary metagenome ERZ761562 (study PRJEB28883, sample SAMN05720200) | activated sludge metagenome | isolation source: Anaerobic digester | place: Japan... | reverse complement strand
TCCTCACCGGTGGCCAGGTCATCTCCGAGGAGGTCGGCCTCAAGCTCGACACCGCGGACCTCGACCTGCTCGGCAAGGCCCGCAAGGTCGTCGTCACCAAGGACGAGACCACGATCGTCGAGGGTGCCGGCGACGAGGACGCGATCGCCGGTCGCGTCGCCCAGATCCGCTCCGAGATCGAGAAGTCGGACTCCGACTACGACCGCGAGAAGCTCCAGGAGCGCCTCGCCAAGCTCGCCGGCGGCGTCGCCGTCATCAAGGCGGGCGCGGCCACCGAGGTCGAGCTCAAGGAGCGCAAGCACCGCATCGAGGACGCCGTCCGCAACGCGAAGGCGGCCGTCGAGGAGGGCATCGTCGCCGGTGGTGGCGTCGCGCTGATCCAGGCCGGCAAGAAGGCCTTCGAGAAGCTCGACCTCTCCGGTGAGGAGGCCGTCGGTGCCAACATCGTGCGCGTCGCGATCGAGGCCCCGCTCAAGCAGATCGCCGTCAACGCCGGCCTCGAGGGTGGCGTCGTCGCGGAGAAGGTCTCCCACATGGAGTCCGGCTTCGGCCTCAACGCTGCCACCGGTGAGTACGTCGACCTGATCAAGGCCGGCATCATCGACCCGGCCAAGGTCACCCGCTCGGCCCTGCAGAACGCTGCGTCCATCGCGGCGCTCTTCCTCACCACCGAGGCCGTCATCGCCGACAAGCCCGAGAAGGCTGCTCCGGCGATGCCCGGCGGCGGTGACGAGATGGGCGGCATGGGCTTCTGACGAACCCAGCCACACGGCATACGCCAAAGGAAGGGCGGTCTCCCGAGAGGGAGGCCGCCCTTCTTGCCTGCCCGGCAAAGGTGATCAGGGTGTGAAGATTTGGGATCAGGGTCGAGTCAGGGCGGACACCCGCAGCGGGTATGCCGTGCGCTCACCTAGCGTTGCCGCCATGACATCGGTGAGGGAGACAAGGGCCGCGGCGCGTTTGGTGGGAGTGAGCAAGACTTATGGCTCCGGCGACGCCGAGGTCCGGGCCCTCGATGACGTGACGGTCGACCTCGCGGCCGGTGAGTTCACGGCGATCATGGGACCGTCCGGGTCGGGCAAGTCCACCCTCATGCACTGCGCGGCCGGGTTGGACTCGGTGAGCGCGGGTCGGGTCTTCATCGGTGATGTCGATCTGACCTCGCTCAAGGAGAAGGACCTGACGATCGTCCGACGCGACCGGATCGGCTTCGTCTTCCAGGCCTTCAATCTCATTCCGACCCTGACAGCCGAGGAGAACATCCTGCTGCCGCTCGCCATCGCGGGCCGCAAGCCGGATCAGGCGTGGTTCGAGCAGGTGGTCAGCACCGTCGGGCTCGGTGACCGGCTCACGCACCGACCCAGTGAGTTGAGCGGCGGCCAGCAGCAACGGGTTGCGTGCGCGCGAGCGCTCGTCAGCCGACCCGAGATCATCTTCGCGGACGAGCCCACCGGCAACCTCGATTCGACGTCGGGGGCAGAGGTGCTCGGTTTCCTGCGTCGCTCGGTCGATGAGCACGGGCAGACGATCGTCATGGTCACCCACGACCCGGGTGCCGCGAGTTGGACCGATCGGGTCGTCTTCCTTGCGGACGGCAAGGTCGTCGACCAGTTGCGGCAGCCGACGCCGGAGCGAGTGCTCGAGATGATGGGCAGTCTCGACGCGCGGGCTGGCGCGCACTCGGCCAGTGCTGCTGGCGCGGTCGGTGCTGCCGCGGGGACCCGCTGATGTTGCGTGCCTCGTGGGCCAGCCTGATGGCCCGCAAGTTGCGCCTGTTCATGAGTGCGGCCGCAGCCATCCTCGGCGTGGCCTTCGTGGCGGGGTCGTTCATCTTCACCGACACCCTCGGCAACTCCTTCACGGCCATCACCAAGTCGAGTGCGGGCGACGTCGTCGTGCGTGCCACGGGCGGTGTCGGTGACGAACAGGTTTCCAGCAAGACCCTCCCGGCGGCGGTCATCGCCGAGCTCGCGAAGGTCCCCGGGGCGGCGCGAGCCGACGGCAACGTCACGGACTACACGACCTTCGTGATCACCAAGAAGGACAAACTCATCGGCGGGCAGGGGGCGCCCGGGCTGGCCTTCAATCACACCGGTGGTCCGGCGGCACATGGGGTCGAGGCCTCACGCCTGGTCACCGGCCGCTGGCCCGTCGCCGATGGGGAGGTGGTGCTCGACACGGCAACGGCCAAGAAGGCCGGTTACCTCCTCGGTGAGCAGGTCAGGTTCGTCTCGGCCGGGTCCGAAGCCACCTTCGAGGCCAAGCTCGTGGGCACCCACGAGATGACCTCCGGCTCGTCGCTGGGCGCCTCGCTCACGGTGTTCGACACGCAGATGGCCCAACGGCTCTATCTCAAAGGCGAGGACGTCTATCAGGACGCGTGGGTCACCGCGGCCAAGGGGACCTCGCAGGAGGAGTTGCGCTTGGCGGTCGCCAAAGTCGTGCCTGACGGCTTCGAAGCCGTCACTGGAGACTCGGTGTCGGAGAAGATGGCAACGGACATCCAGAAGGGACTCTCCTTCGTCACCACCTTCCTGCTCGTCTTCGCTGCCGTCGCGCTGGTCGTCGGCACCTTCCTCATCATCAACACCTTCTCGATCCTCGTCGCCCAGCGCAGCCGCGAACTCGCCCTCTTTCGCGCGATCGGAGCGAGTCGTCGTCAGGTGACCCGGACGGTCCTCTTCGAGGCCTTCGTCGTCGGGCTCATCGGCGGCACGGTCGGTCTGGTCCTGGGGTTCGGCCTCGCCAAGGCGATCACCGTGGTGTTCGGGCAGTTCGGGTTGGACATGTCGCGCACCCCGCTCGCTCTCAACCCGCGCACGATCATTGCCTCGTATGCCGTGGGGCTGGTCGTCACCATGGTCGCCGCGTGGTTGCCGGCCCGGCGGGCGGGCCAGGTGCCGCCGGTGGCCGCGATGCGCGATGACGCCGTCCTGCGAGAGGGCGCGCTCCGAAAGCGCATCGCGGTCGGGATGGTGCTGACCCTGATCGGTGCCGGATCAATGTTCATGGGGCTCAAGGTCGTGGACTCCAACGAGATGAAGTGGCTGGGCCCGGGGATCCTCGGCGTGCTCATCGGTGTGGCCTTGATCAGTCCCCTCCTCGGCCGACCGCTTGTGCTCGCGATCGGATGGCTCTACCGCAAGGTGTTCGGGGTCGTCGGGACGATGGCGACTCAGAACTCGCTGCGCAACCCGCGACGGACGGCTGCGACCGCCTCCGCGCTGATGATCGGGGTGTCCCTCGTGACGCTCATGTCGATCTTCGGGGCGTCGGCCAAGGCGAGCATCGACAAGACGATCGCTCGCGATGTCACCGTCGACTACGTCGTGTCCAACGCGATCGGACAGGCCTTCTCGCCCCAGGTGGCCGACAAGGTGCGGGGCGTGCCCGGCGTCGGAGTGGCCGTTCGGGACCGCTTCGCGGGTCTGTCCATCGATGACCCGGTGGGCGAGGCCGAGCAGTGGGTGCGCGGCGTCGATCCGGACTTCATCGCGCGGATCGCGAAACTGAAGGTGACCGGTGGTTCACTCGACGGCTTCGGCGCCGACACCGTGGTGATGGAGACCGGCTCGGCTGCCTCGCTGGGGATGACGGTGGGACAGACGCGTGGCTTCTCCTATCAAGGGGTTCACAAGGAGTTCAGGCTCATCGCCACCTATGGGGAGAGCCAGTTCTACGGCACCGCACCGATCTTCACGATCGAGGGCCTCGATTCCCTCGGAGTGCCCGACAAGGACAACTCGATCTATGTGTTGCGCGATGTCGGCGCGTCGCCATCGTCAGTGCTTCGCGGGATCGAGGCTGCCCTCGCCGACCTCCCGACGGTCACCGTGAAGGACCAGGCGGCACTGGCTGCGGAGCAGCGAGCCCCGGTCGATCGGATGCTGACGATCATCTACGCCCTCCTCGGACTGGCCGTGGTCATTGCGATCCTCGGCATCATCAACACCTTGGCCCTGTCCGTGATCGAGCGCACTCGAGAGATCGGATTGCTGCGGGCCGTGGGCCTGAGTCGTCGACAGTTGCGGTCCATGCTGCGCCTGGAATCGGTGGTGATCGCCCTCTTGGGCGCCACCCTCGGTGTCCTCCTCGGACTCGGCTTCGGGGTCGCGATCCAGCGTGCTCTCGCCAGCGAGGGATTCGACACCCTCACCATCCCGTGGGGCCAGTTGGGCCTCTTCCTCGTCCTCGCGGCTGTCGTGGGCGTCCTGGCCGCCCTCTGGCCCGGCCGCCGAGCCGCCAAGGTCGACATCCTGAGGGCGATCACCACCGAGTGAGCAGCGTCAGCTGAACATGCGCACGGCCTGAGCCTCGGTGTCGGCGTAGACCTCTCCCGCTTGGCCGAGGACCTGGCCGATGCTGTCCAGCGAGGCCTTGACCTGCGTCTGGGTGCCCTGCCACTGCGCCACCACGCCTTGGAACTGGGCCGCGGCGGCGCCTCGCCAGGCGTCCTCGAGCGCGTTGAGCCGACCCATCATGGACTGCACCTGGCTCTCGATGTCACCAGCGATGGTGGCGATGTCCACCGATGCGGACTGGATGCGATCGGTGTCGACCTGGAACTGACCGGACATGGGCTTCCTCCTGGGTGTGTGGGTGATCACTCTTCGATCCCCGTTCCCACGAAGGTAGGCGGGCCAGCGGCACTCTCCGAGTTGTCCACAGGGCAGTTTCCGGTGGCCCCACTCGTAGGGTGTGAGACGTGTCCGTGCTCATCGACCCTCCCGCCTGGCATGCCCACGGCAGGGCCTGGTCTCATCTGGTGAGTGACACCGACCTCGCCGAACTCCATGCCTTCGCGAGCGAACTGGGCATCCCACGGAGGGCCTTCGAGGGCGACCACTACGACATCCCCGAGGAGCGCTACGCCGCCGTGGTCGCGGCCGGGGCCCTCGAGGTGAGCGGTCGAGAGCTGCTGCGTTCGCTGACCTCTGCTGGCCTTCGGATGCAGAAGCGCTTGGGGGACAAAGGAATTGCCCGTCAGTTGGCGGTCCCCCTCATGAGCGGTGCTGTGGCCGATGTGGACCTGTTCGCGAGTTCTCGGCCGATGGATGAGCGCCGCGTCTTTGCGGCCATGGTCTTCCTGCGCGACGCTGCGGGGGATCTGGCGGTCGTGCACTCCGACCGTCGTCAGGAGTGGGGTTCGCCAGGGGGTTGGCGTGTGGGGTCTGAATCCGTCCGGGACAACGCGGTCCGCGAGGTCAGTGAGGAGACGGGCATCGACCTGCGCACGGACGACTTGAGGCCCTGTGGCTACGAGCGCTTCCGGCCGGTGTCTGGCACGCCATTCGTCCCATCTGGTCGGGACATCCTGCAGGCCTACGTGGCGACGGTGCCGCTGCGTCGGCCATCGCTCAGCGCGCAACTCGACGACACCACGGACCGGCGATGGGTGACACCCAGCGAATACGGCGCGCTGTGTGGCCACCTCTTCTGGTGGCCACTGGCGCAACGAGCGCTCGAGTTGGACTGAGTGCTGGACCAGAGGCCTCAGGAACCCTGGGCCGGTGGGATCGGGGGAATCGGCGGCACCGGGGGCACCGGGGGCGCCGGGGGCGCCGCCTCCGCCAAGGGAGTCGCAGCACCTGTCACGGGGTGCCCGCCCGGGCCCGGCTGGGCCGGCGTTGCCGTTGTCGCTGCACCATCGGTTGGCGCAAGGTGCGGGCCCTCCGACGGACCCTCCGGCCCGGCGGCCGCGTCGCGGGCGCGGTCCAAGGCCTTGGCGTAGCCGGTCCCGGCACCCAGCAGCATCAGGCCGACGACGATGAAGGCGATCACCCGCCAGATCCCACTGAGGACGGACAGGTCGTAGAGGAAGAGTTTGCCGACGCTGATCGCCGCCAAGGCCAACCCGATCCAGATCGACAGCTTGGCGTCCTTGGCACGCCGCAGGCCGATGCCCAGGAGCCACACCGCCGTGGCCATCCACAGGATCGTCGCGAGGGCATGCCCGGCCCGGAAGCCCGCCGGCGGCGTGCCGAGCTGCTTGCCGATGAGCACACCCGCGGCGACCACTCCCGTTGTCGCGACGCTGAGTCCCACGAACCACGCGGCCGAGCGGGCCCAACGACGTTGGGTCTGGGTCAAGGTCACGCTGCGGACCGTGAGCCAGGCCAGGGCCAGCACCGTGATGACTGTCAGCAGCGAGTCGACCACCACAACGGTCATGTCCGCGCGCAGCGCGGTGCGCTCGACGAGGACGGTGAAGGGGTGACGAAGGTAGAGCAGTAGCGCAATCGTTGTCATGGCCAGCCCGGACCAGGTCGCCAACCGGGAGCGAGTGGCCCCGGCCACGACGAGATAGGCCGCGGCCGCCACGAGGAGGAGCGAGCCGGTCCACCGGGGCTCGTCACGCACGAGGATGGCCAGGAGGACGGCGAGTGTTCCTGCAACCAGCGCCGGGATCGTCACGTGCGACGCGAGCTTCTTCGTGGCCTCACCCACGCCAGCCAGGGCCAACCAGCAGCTGGCGGCCACGGCATACGCAACTGTGTGCCACGGCGCGGGCAGGAGCCCGGCAGACACCAGGAGGGGCAACGCCGAGACAGCCACGGTCATCGAGGCGACCTCGGGGTGCGGATCCCGCCGGGCGTCGATCGCGGCCATGACCAGCCCGGCGAGGGCCAGGACCACCGAGACCCCGAAGTGCGCCCACGGTTCGTGCACTTGCCCCTGCGAGGCGAGGGCGCTGGGGATGACGATCAGGGTCGCCGGGATCATGCGAGCTCCGGTGAGCACCGGCCAGGCCCGCCCGATCTGGGCGGGCCAGGTCGCGATCGCCAACACGACGACGAAGGCCGAGAGGACCCAACTCGCACCGTCGGCCACGAAGGGTGCCAGCAGAGCAGCCCCGAGCACGATGATCACCGCGAGGATCTGACTGTCCCAACGACGCGCCACCAGCAGGCCGGTGGCCGCGACGATCGCCGCGAGAAGGAGGCCGATCGCCGGTGGCAGCCAGCCGTAGATGGCTGTCATGGCGATGACACAGAGGTAGGCCGCGGCATACCCCGTCGCCGCGATCGCGACCGCGGCATGGCCGGCTCGCCCTGCCCTGACCTCGCGGGCGCGCACCAGATGGGCGATGACGATCAGGCCGATCGCGAGGACCCAGCCCGCGACGACGCGGGGGATCGGGCCGAACCAGTTCTGTTGCACAGCCAGGACGAGCAGCATGACCAAGCCGGACAGGGTGACCACCGCGCCGGTGATGCCGAGCAGGCGGGTCACGAAGCCCTCGCGTTCCCAGAGCGGGACCGGCGGCTCGAGTGGAGCCGACGGCGGCGCGTATGCCGTGGGGTCAGGAATGTAGGCGCGCGCGGGTTCCCCCGGGGCTGAGGCAGGGTGGCCGGCGGCCGTCCCGACCGCGGCCGTCGCGACCGGGGGAGTCGGGATCGGCGGCGGGACGGGTGGGGCGGCTTGCGATGGGACTGCCGGAATCGGGGGGACAGCGGGTGCCGCTCCAGGCATGGTCGCGGCGGCCGGTGGCGGGACAACGGGGCTTGGGGCCGCTGCGGGCGAGGCCATCGCGGCCGGCGCCGGGCCGTGGAGATGGGGTGCCGCTGCTGCGGCCTGCTCCGTCTCGAGGCGGTGGCGCGTCGCGGCGAGAGCATTCCCCACGGCATACATCTCCTGCATGGCCTTGGCGAACTGCTGCTCGAGTCGTTTCAGGTCCCCCAGTTCATCACCCATGCGCCCATCCTCACCTACGCGGACCCGGGACGGAACCAAGGGCCCGAGTCGGCGGTGAGATTCAGTTGCCGGCCGGTCGTGCCGCGAGAGTGGACGTCAACTCCTGGCTCTCTCCCTGGCGAACGATGGTGAGCGTGACCTTGGCCCCGATCGTGCTGGCGCGAATGGCGCCGACGAGGGCGTCTGCGGACTCGACCGAGCGGCCATCGACGGCCACGACGACGTCGCCGACGCGCAAGCCGGCGGCCGCGGCTGGTGTGGCCGTGCCGACCTGGCGGATCTGAGCACCCGCTTGCGTTGCCCCGTCGCTCAGTTGGGCCTCGCCGTCCACCGGGGTGACACCCAGATAGGCGTGGGATGCCGAGCCGGTCTTGATGAGTTGGTCGGCGATGGTCTTGGCCTGGTTGCTGGGGATGGCGAAGCCGATCCCGATGTTGCCGCTCTGACCCGAGTCGCTTGCGCCGAGGGAGGCGATCGCCGAGTTGATGCCGATGAGCTGGCCCGCGGCGTTGACGAGGGCGCCGCCACTGTTGCCCGGGTTGATAGCCGCAGAGGTCTGGATCGCGTTGGTGACCACGGGCTCTGCGGCCTGTCCTGCTCGTGCCCCCGAGTCGGCTGCGCTCGTGCGGACGGGCCGGTTGACGGCACTGACGATGCCGGTGGTGACGGTGCCCGCCAGGCCCAGTGGGTTGCCGATGGCCATGACCGGGTCCCCGACGGACAGTGCGCTCGAGTCTCCGATCGCCATGGGCTTGAGTCCGGCCGGTGGCTTGGTCAGCGTGAGAACGGCCAGATCGGTGGACGGGTCGGTGCCCTTGACGGTCGCAGGGTGGGTCGTGCCGTCGTTGAGGGTGACGGTGAGCGTCTGGGCGCCGTCGACGACATGGTTGTTGGTGAGGATGTGGCCCTGGGTGTCGAGGACCACTCCGGACCCTTGGCCCTCACCCGAGGGGCTGGTGGCGGTGATGGCCACGACGCTGGGGGACACGGCCGTGGCCGTCGCGGTCCAGTTGGGGGACTGCGGATCTGCTTGCACGACAGGGACGGCGGTGTTCGAGGCATTGCTGGTCGAGGCGCTGGAGGTGTCTCCAGTGCCGCGATCCGAGCCGGAGGAGCTGGACGTCGCGGAGGGGGATGACGTCGTGCTCGACTCCGCTCGGATCGCGGCATAGGTGCCGCCCGATGCGAGGGCGGCAGCAAGTGACGCCACCACGGCCAATTCCGTGAGGCGCCGGCCTCGACCCGGTCCCGCTGACTCCCCGGGAGTCGGTGCGGAGGAGGGTTGATTCCCGGGCGGTGCCGGGGTCGAGGCCATGCCATACCAGGTCGTCGCGGAGGTCGCCCCCGACGTGCCATCCGTGCCCGTGGGGGGAGCGGGCGGAAGGTGGTCGATGCTCATCGGGACTCCTGATCTGGTGTGACATCAACCAGTCAAGACCGCCAGCCTCAACGCTCCATGGGCGCAGCCTGAGAATCCCCTGTGGGCAGGTGGATGACCACGGTCGTGCCTCCCCCGGGTGTCTCGGCGAGGCCGACGCGCCCACCGTGGGCCTGAACGATCGCGGCCACGATCGCCAGGCCGAGCCCGGTGCCGCCACCACCGGAGGCCCGCCCGCGGGACTTGTCGGCGCGCACGAAACGCTCGAAGACCTTCTGGCGATCCTCGACGGGGATGCCCGGACCGTGGTCGATGACCTCGAGGACGGCCTCGTCGCCGGTGACGCTGGAGACGGTGCCGACGCGGACCTCCACGGGCGTGCCGTCGGGGGTGTGGGCGAGGGCGTTGGCCACGACATTGGTGACGACCTGCCGGATTCGCGCCTCAGTGGCCCAGACGAGCGTGGCACTGAGTTCATCGGAGACGCCCGTCAGGCGGATCACGCGCTCCGGCGCGCGAGCCCGTGCATCCGCAACCGCGTCAGCGGCGAGCACCGTGAGATCGACCTCGGTGCGAACCGTCTGGGGCTCCTCGTCGAGGCGAGCCAGCGTGAGCAGGTCCTCGACGAGGCCGGCCATGCGCGTCGCCTCGGCCTCGATCCGACCAAAGGCTGCCGTCGTGGCCTCGTCGTTCGGGAGGGCTCCTTGACGGTGCAACTCGGAGTAGCCACGCACCGTCGCCAAGGGCGTGCGCAACTCGTGCGAGGCGTCAGAGACGAACTGCCGCATGCGTTCTCGCGACGCCTCACGCACTTCGAAGGAGTCCTCGATGTGGGCGAGCATCACGTTGAGGCTCTCGCCCAGCGACGCGATTTCGTCGTCCGCAGGCGAGACCGGGACGCGACGCGTGAGGTCGCCCTTGGCGATCTGGGCAGCCGTGTCCTCGATCTGTCGGAGGGGGCGGAAAGCCCGTGTCACGGCATACCAACCGATGAGGGCGCACAGCGCGAGGACGGCCGCGCTGATCAGGCCGGATGTGAAGAGCAGCCGCACGACGGTGCTCTGCACCGAGCGGAGGGGGAGGCCGAGGGCGAAGGTGCCCGCCGCCTTGTCCACCCGGCCCGCGACGAAGCGCCACTGGAGGTCTCCGTCGGTGGAGCGGACGGTGAAGGGTTCGCCGGTGCGGACGCGCTCATCGGTCAGGGTGATCGGGGGCAGAGCCGGATGGAGGTCCTCGCCGGTCGGATTGACGACATGCACTGGGGTCCCGTCGGGGAGCATCAGTGCGAACGCGTATCCCGTCGGCAGGGTGCTGGTGTCCCCGTTGTTGCCCAGATCGTCCAGTGCTGCTTGAGCGACAGGCGCTGCGACAGAACGCAATTCGGCGTCGATGCCGCTCAGGAGATCACGCTGGGTGAGGTATGCCGTGGTGAGGCTGAGCAGGAGCAGGGCGATGGTGAGCAGGCCGAGGAGGATCGCGACGAGCCGGATCCGCAGGGGGAGGGCGTGCAGGCGCGTGTGGAGTGACTGGCGCCCTCGCGCGACGACGGTCATGTGGCGTCGGGCCCGTCAGCCCTGGGGCGGCAGTTTGAGGACGTAGCCGACGCCTCGCTTGGTGTGGATGAGGGGCGGGACCCCATCGACGTCGATCTTGCGGCGAAGGTAGGAGATGTAGGACTCGACGATCCCGGACTCCCCACGGAAGTCGTAGTCCCAGACGTGGTCGAGGATCTGTGCCTTGGACAGGACCCGGTTCGGGTTGAGCATGAGATAGCGCAGGAGCTTGAATTCGGTCGGGCTGGTCTCGATGACCCGCCCGGCGCGCCGCACCTCGTGACTGTCCTCGTCGAGCTCGAGGTCCTCGAAGGTCAAGGCCGACGAGTCCTCGCGCTCGCCATGGGTGCGGCGCAGGACCGCCCGGATGCGGGCGATGACCTCGTCGAGGCTGAAGGGCTTGGTCACGTAGTCGTCGCCGCCGACGGTGAGGCCCTTGATCTTGTCGTCGAGGCTGTCACGGGCCGTGACGAAGACGATCGGCAGATGGGCACCGCTCTCACGGATGCGTCTGGTGACGGTGAAGCCGTCCATGTCGGGGAGCATGACGTCGAGGACGACGAGGTCCGGATGTTCCTTCTCGGCGAGCGCGATCGCGTCACCGCCATTTGCTGCGGTGTGGACGGCAAAGCCCGCGAAACGCAGGGAGGTGGCGAGCAACTCGCGGATGTTGGGCTCGTCCTCGACGACGAGGAGCGTGGCCTCGGGGGTGGCCGCGGGAGGGGCAGATGTTGCCGGGGAAGTCGCCATGGTCACCATCGTCGGGGCGCAGGCTGGGAGTTTCCTGTATGCCGTCTGGACGCGCCTGGCCCTTGGGCGCCCGCTACGGCGCAGTAGGTGTCGCTGGAGCAGCACATACTGCGCCGTAGCTCGTGGTGGGTGGCAGCCTCAGAGGTCGTCGCTGTCGATGATCCGGTAGGCGTAGCCCTGCTCGGCCAGGAAACGCTGCCGGTGCGCCGCGAACTCCGCATCCACGGTGTCCCGCGTGACGATCGTGTAGAAGTGCGCGGTCCGGCCATCGCCCTTGGGCCGCAGCACGCGACCGAGTCGCTGGGCCTCCTCCTGGCGCGACCCGAAGGTCCCTGACACCTGGATGGCCACGCTGGCCTCGGGCAGGTCGATCGAGAAGTTCGCGACCTTGGAGACCACGAGCAGGGAGATCTCCCCGGTCCGGAAGGCTGCGAAGAGCCGCTGCCGCTCGGCCACCCGCGTCTCGCCGGTGATGATGTCGGCGTCGAGTCTGGCCGCCAATTCGTCCAGTTGGTCGAGGTATTGGCCGATCACGAGGGTGGGTTCGCCGGTATGCCGTGCCACGAGTTTCTCGACGACACTCACCTTCCGCGGTGAGCACGACGCGAGGCGATAGCGGTCCTCGGGCTCGGCCACGGCATACGCCATCCGCTCCGACTCCGACGACGTGACCCGCACTTCGACGCAATCCGCGGGAGCGATCCACCCTTGGTTCTCGATGTCCTTCCACGGCGCGTCGTAGCGTTTCGGTCCGATGAGGGAGAAGACATCGGCCTCGCGCCCGTCCTCGCGCACGAGCGTCGCGGTGAGGCCCAACCGGCGTCGGGCCTGGAGGTCTGCGGTCATCCGGAAGATCGGCGCGGGGAGCAGGTGCACCTCGTCGTAGACGATGAGTCCCCAGTCGCGGGCGTCGAGCAGGTCGAGGTGCATGTAGGCACCCTTGCGCTTGGTCGTGAGCACTTGGTAGGTCGCAATGGTGACGGGGCGAATCTCCTTGCGGGAGCCCGAATATTCACCGATCTCGTCCTCGGTCAACGAGGTCCGACGGAGCAACTCGTCCTTCCACTGACGGGCGCTCACCGTGTTGGTGACGAGGATCAGGGTCGTCGTCGAGGACCGGGCCATCGCCCCGGCGCCCACCAGGGTCTTGCCCGCACCGCAGGGCAACACGACCACGCCGGAGCCGCCGTGCCAGAAGCCGTCGACGGCCTGCTGCTGATAGGGCCGCAGGTCCCACCCGTTCGTGTCCAGGGTGATCGGGTGCGCCTCGCCGTCGACATAACCGGCCTCGTCCTCGGCAGGCCAGCCGACCTTGAGCAACTCCTGCTTGAGGTGGCCTCGCTCGCTCGGGTGGACCAAGACTGTGTCCGCGTCGACGCGATCGCCGATGAGGGGAGCGATCCGCTTGTGCCGCAACACTTCTGCCAGCACCGCCGGGTCGGTCGTGCGCAGAACCAGGCGACTGTCGGCGTCCTTGGTCAGGGTGAGCCGTCCATAGCGAGCCATCGTCTCGGCGACGTCGACGAGCAAGGCGTGCGGCACGGCATACCGGCTGTGGGTGACGAGCGCGTCGACCACCTGCTCGGCGTCATGACCCGCGGCGCGTGCGTTCCACAAACCCAGAGGAGTCACGCGGTAGGTGTGGACGTGCTCGGGGGCACGCTCGAGCTCGGCGAAGGGAGCGATGGCCCGACGAGCCACCTCGGCCTGCGGGTGATCGACCTCCAGGAGGAGGGTCTTGTCGCTCTGGACGATGAGCGGTCCGTCGTGGGCCAAGGTCAGTTGTAACTCGAACTCGTGGAGTCACCGATGATGACGGCCCCGATGAAGGCGATGAAGGCCAGGACACAGATCGCGCCCACGATGGCCATGGTGATCCAGCCGATCCGGGCGAGCCGGCGCGAGCCCTCCCAGTCGGTGTTCTGCTTGGTCATGGCGATGATCCCGAGGATGAGCGGGGCAATGCCGACGAGAGTGAAGTAGCAGGACAGCGTCATGATCCCCGAGACGATGAGCAACACGAGGGCCGAAGTGTTCGTCTGGGGGTAGGCCGGCTGCGGGCCTGCGTAACCGACGGGTGGGATCCACTGCTGGGGAAGAGCCGACGGTGGCGGGGCCTGATTGACCTGACCGTAGGCGGGTTGGCCGTACGAAGGTTGGCCGAAAGTGGGCTGGGTGTGGGCCGGGTGGCCGTACGCCTGCGACGAGCCCGGGTATGCCGTGGGCTGGGCCGGTGGGGGAGTCGTCGGTGGCTGGGGGGCGGAGTAGGTGGGCGCGGGAGGTGCCGGGTAGGGGGTGGGTGCCTGCGAGCCGTAGGGGTAACCCGGGGTCTGCCACTCGGGCAGCGCCTCGGTGGAGCCTTGGGGGATGGCCTCAGTCGGGGACGTCGGGTCGTGCTCGGGCTGGTCTGAACTCATCGGGTCCCCCTGGGAAGCTGCGTCATGGTGCACGGCAAATGTAATCGCTGTGTGAGGATCGGATGGTGAGCATGCGAGCACCCCAGGTCGAGCGTGACGAGAGCCTGCCCGCGCGGATCAGGATCCACGAGGTGGGCGCCCGCGACGGACTCCAGAACGAGAAGTCCGTCGTGCCCACCGAGGTCAAGGCCGAGTTCATCCGGCGGCTGGCCACGAGCGGGCTGCAGACGATCGAGACGACGTCCTTCGTCAACCCCCAGTGGGTCCCCCAGTTGGCCGACGCTGCAGACCTGCTCGCGATGCTCGGCGATGAGGGTCGCGGTCCCGACCGGCCCGTCCTCGTCCCCAACGAGCGCGGTCTGGATCGTGCTCTGGAGGCTGGGGTCGGCGCGGTGGCGATCTTCGGCAGTGCCACCGAAACCTTCGCTCGCAAGAACCTCAACCGAACCGTTGCGGAGTCAATCGAGATGTTCCGGCCCGTGGTGACCCGTTCCCTCGACGCCGGCCTCACCGTCCGCGCCTATGTCTCGATGTGTTTCGGGGACCCCTGGGAGGGGCCCGTGCCCATCGGTCAGGTCGCGGATGTCTGCGTCGCCCTGATGGACCTCGGTGCCCACGAACTCTCCCTCGGCGACACGATCGGCGTCGGCACGCCCGGCCACGTGCGCGCCCTGCTCGCCGAGCTCGATCTTCGGGGAGTGGCACGTGCGGCGACGGCGGTGCACTTCCACGACACCTACGGACAAGCCCTGGCGAACACCCTCACGGCCCTTCGCGAGGGAGTGACCATCGTCGACTCCTCGGCGGGAGGCCTGGGGGGCTGTCCCTACGCCGAGAGTGCGACCGGCAACTTGGCGACCGAGGACCTGGTGTGGGCGCTGGAGGGCGCGGGCGTCGAGACCGGCATCGACCTCGA
>ENA-UOWE01003952-UOWE01003952.1-activated-sludge-metagenome-genome-assembly--contig:-NODE-3952-length-14719-cov-6.566626_pt1 | contig 14719 bp, 10 predicted proteins | sample MGYA00249841_ERZ761562 | MGnify/ENA primary metagenome ERZ761562 (study PRJEB28883, sample SAMN05720200) | activated sludge metagenome | isolation source: Anaerobic digester | place: Japan... | reverse complement strand
ACGTCCTCACGCCGGTCGTCGATCCGGTCGCAGCGCTCGCCGACGGCGCGGACATCGCCGTGTGGGGCACCGACACCAACGAGCTCTCCCGCTCCACCTACGCCCGCGGCGACGTCGACAGCGCCCTCGCCCAGAGCGCCCACGTCGCGCACGAGACGTTCCAGACCCAGCGCATCGAGCACGCCTTCCTCGAGCCGGAGTCGACGTTGGCAGTCCCGTCCTACCGACCGGGCACCGAATCGCCCGGCGACATGGGCGTCGACCAGCGCACCCTCTACGTCTATTCGGGCGGGCAGGGTGTGTGGGACGACCGCAACCAGATCGCGGCGATGCTCGGGGTCGAACGCGACCAGGTCACCGTCGAGCTCGTGTCCAACGGCGGCGCCTTCGGCGGCAAGGAGGACATGTCGAACCAGGGTCACACCGCCCTGGCAGCGTGGCTCCTCGACCGTCCTGTGAAGTGCACACTCAGCCGCGAGGAATCGTTCCTCATGCACGCCAAACGTCACCCGATCGGCATGGAGTACTGGGCCGGCTGCGACGAGGACGGCCGGCTCACCGGTCTGCGGGTCCGCATGATCGGCGACTCCGGCCCGTACGCGTCGGTCGGTATGAAGGTCCTCGAGCGGGCGGCCGGCCACGCATCGGGGCCGTACCGAGTTCCCTCGATCGACGTCGACTCGGTGGCCGTACGCACGAACAACCCGGTGTGCGGAGCGTTCCGCGGTTTCGGCGCCAACCAGGCACAGTTCGCGATGGAAGGGGTCATGGACCGCCTCGCCGCCAAGGTCGGGATCTCCGGCTGGGAGATCCGCAAGCGCAACGTGATCCGGCCCGGCGAGGTGTGGGGTCCGGGGCAGGTCATGGACGACGGGAGCGCCGGGGCCGAGGTCTGCCTCGACGAGGTCAAGGACCGCTACGACGCCGCGGTCGCCGACGGCAAGATCGTCGGGCTCGGGCTCGGGCTCAAGAACTCCGGCCTCGGCAACGGGTTCCGCGAGGTGTCGGGGGCGGTCATCCGCTTCCGCTCGTCGGACGGTCGCGTCGAGGTGCGGCACAGCTGGACCGAGATGGGCCAGGGCGTGCACACGGTGGCGCTCCAGGTCGCCGCCGAGGAGCTCGGCATCGACCCCAACCTCATCGACGTGATCGTCGACACCACCCGCGAGCTGGGCTTCGGCCAGACCACCGGCAGCCGCGGCACGCTCATGGCCGCCGGAGCCGTCTCGGCCGCATGTCGGGTCGCCGACGAGGGTGGCCGGCAGCCCGACGTCGACTACCACGCCGAGCACATCGTGGACTGGACCCAGAAGCTCGGCGACCCCGAGAACCCCAACCCCACGATCCACGCGGCGTTCGGCTACGCAACGCAGCTCGTGATCATGGATCGTGACACGGGCACGATCGAGGAGGTCGTGGCGATCCACGACGTCGGTCGGGCCATGAACCCACTGCTGTGCGAAGGGCAGATCGAGGGCTCGGTCCACATGGGCCTCGGCTACGCGTTGAGCGAGGACTTCCCGTCCGACGAACGCGGCTTCCCCACGAACATGACGCTGCGTTCGCTCGGCATCCTCCGCCCCAAGGACATTCCGACGATCACCGTGCAGCTCGTCGAGGTTCCCCAACCGAAGGCACCGTACGGCGTGAAGGGTGTGGGCGAGATCGGCCTCGTTCCCACCTCGGGCGCCGTCGCCGCAGCGCTGCACGAGCTCGACGGCGAGTGGCGATCCGTGCTCCCGATGCGGCGCGACACCCCCGAGCCCGCCCGCTCTGGAGCGGCCAGGTGACAGTTTCTGTCACCTCAGCACTCCAGAACGTGACGCCCGGGCTGGTCTGCGCCCACCACCACCTCTACTCGGCGCTGGCCCGGGGAATGCCGGCGCCGCCCGAGACACCCACATCGTTCCTCGGGGTACTCGAGCAGATCTGGTGGCGACTCGACACCGCCCTCGACCTCGAGATGATCCGGGCGTCGGCCCGGCTCGGGGCGCTCGAAGCCCTGGAGTGCGGCACCACCGCGCTGATCGACCACCACGAATCGCCGAACGCCATCGAGGGCAGCCTCGACGTCATCGCCGAGGCGTGTGCCGAGGTCGGCGTTCGGTGTGACCTCGCCTACGGCGTCACCGACCGCCACGGCGCCGACGGCGCGGCTCGCGGCCTCGCCGAGAACGAGCGGTACCTCCGGGCCGGGGGCCGTGGCCGAGTCGGCGTCCACGCCGCGTTCACCTGCACCGACGACACGATCGCCGCAGCCGCCGGCCTCGCCGAGGACCTCGGCGTCGGCCTCCACATCCACGTCGCCGAGGGTCCCGACGACGTCGACGCGGCCGCTCGCCTCGCCGAACTCTCGCGCGACGACTGGCTGATCATCCACGGTGTCCACCTGCCCGACGACCACGGTGTGCGAGGCACCCTCGTACACAACCCGCGATCGAACATGAACAACGCCGTGGGCTACGCGCGACCAACTCGCTTCGCCAATCCGGTCGCGCTCGGTACCGACGGCATCGGCGCCGACATGTTGGACGAGTTCCGCGTCGCGTACGTCCGCCTGCGGGAGTCCGACGTCACCGAAACCCCCTCGACGGCTTGGAGTTGGATCGAGACCGGATGGGCCCTGTTCCCCGAGGCTCGCGACGACACCGTCACCTGGAGCTACGACGGAGCCGACGACCCGTGGCGACTGGCATTCACGACTGGTGTCCACGCGATCGACGTCGACATCGATGGCGAGCCGGCGCTGCGCGGCGGACGTGCGACCCGTGTCGATCCCGACGAGATCCGGGCGCACGCTGCCGAGCAGGCCACGCGGCTGTTCAGCCGGCTCTGAGCCGACTCACGGGGTGTTGGTCAGGCTGAAGTCGTACGTGCCCAGGCCAGGGATGTCCGCCCGCACGGTCCACGCACCGGCCGTGCCGTTGGCGTCGACGAACACCGCGCTGATCGGGTTGAAGTAGAAGTTCGGCATCGTCGTGCCCGACGCTCCCGACCCGCCGTCGATCGACGTGTACGTGATGGGGAGACCGGTCACCGAGTTGCCGTAGGCGTCGATCACGTCAACGACCAAGGAGTTGGCGAATCGGGTGTTGACCGGTGCCGACTGGTCGTCGCCGTAGATGTCGGCGTCGTCAGGCGCACCCGCAACGATCGTCCAGTTCGTGTACCCCGTCGCGAACGTCGTCATCTTGAACGGCTCGGCACCCGAGACCTCGACCGTGAGCGACTGCTGGTTCGCGGCGACGTACTGGGGAGGTGCCGTCACGGTGATCGTGGCGCCCGATTGCGTGTAGGAGACGCCACTGAGTCCACCCGAGTTCACCTTCACGGTGGAGGGGATCGTCGGGGCCCCCTTCGAGTCACGCACCTCGAACACCCACGGCTGGAACGTCCCGCCAGCGGTGATCTGCTGGTCACGACCCGACACGGCAGCGACGACGGACGGAGCGCCACCACTGACCTTGATCACGAACGATCCGATCGGTGTCGGCAGCGGACCCGCGTTGATGTCGACCTTCACGTCACCCACACCCGACCCCATGGTGACGTTCGGCATGCCGGACTGACCCGGCGTGGTGTTGACGGCACCGGCCCCGTTGGTGCGGACGGTGAAGCTCGTGCCGGAGAACCCGGGACCAGACGTCGCCGTGAGCTTCACGTCGACGTTTGCAGCCGGTTGGCCGCCCCGCGTCTTCACGAAGAACGTCATGCTGGGGAACGCCCCGCCCGACGTTGCGCGAACCTCGGCCGGCCCGCCCGTCACCGATCCCGGCCACGAGCTCATCACGATCTCGGCGGCCTGGCCGATCGTGACCGTCGCCTTCCACTTGCCCTTCACACAGAAGAGGACGTGGGTGTTGTTCCGCGCAGCTCCCTGCGAGGCGCTGCAGCGAGCACCGACCTTGGCGAAGTCACAAGCGGGCACCACGGCCGCAATGGCCAGCACGAGCATCGGGAGGAAGATTTTTCTGCGCATGGCCGCCGAGGGTACCCGTGAGCGCGCGCCTCACCCCAACGGAACCGCGATCAACTGGGCCCGATCCCCCGGAATCTCGAGTCCGACGACGGCGACGGCGGTCGACTCCCCGAGCACGAGTGCGTCGGTGACGGTACGCGAGCAGGTCGGGTCGTCGACGAGGGCCAGCCGCAACGCCGTACCCACGTCGACGTCGAGTTCTGCGTCCGTGTCCGTGGTCAGCACACCCAGGCAACCGAGCCCGTCACCTGCCCATTGCTTGGCACGGGTGCCCTCGAGAACGAGGTGATACACGACGGGGACCACGTGGACCTGCCCGGACCGAACCGCCGCCAGGGCGCGACGGTTGTCGATGTCGACCACCCGCAGCCCGGGATTTCGCGACAACACGAGGGTCACCGACGACCCGTCGGCCGGCGTGAAGTTCCGACCCCACGGGCCGGTCTTCGACGACGTGCCGTCCTGGATCGTGCCCGTCGGATCGCCGCCGGGTCGGACGAAGCGCAACTGGAGAGCGTCACCGCTCGGCAGCAGCCGGCCTCCCGCCACCATCTCGACCAGGCCGCCGTACGGGAGCGAGCCGTAGCGCACCGGCGTCGGGCCCGAGATCTCCCACACGTCGAGCGTTTCGCCAGCCGAGAACCCGTTGAAGATCCTCACGCTCGCCGACCCAGCCGTCGGCGAGGGCGGCCGGGGGGACGCCGGGGCGGCGGGCGCACCACCCGGCACCGGCAAGGCGATGAGACCGGGGTCGACGTTGCGCGGCACCGTCGTCGGGGCAGCAGTCGTCGGCACCGTTGGCGCAGGAAGGGTCGTCGTCTCGCCCACACTCGTCGGGACGCGGGGCAGCAACGACAGGGGATCGATCGAGCTCGTCGGCCCGGCCGGTCGAGTGATTGCCGGGCTGTCGCCATTGGCATCGTCGGACCCGCCGGTGTCCATCAGGAGCCGCAACGCAACCGCGAGCCCGACCACGAGGATCGCGATCCCGATGCACAGCGGGATCGCCGCGGACATCCAGGCCAACCGGTGCCGGTCGTCGTCGGTCCCCGAGGAAGGAGGGAGTGGAGGTGTCGGCGGCGGCGTGGACGACTCGGGCGGCGCTTCGTCCGCTTCGGACGCCCGTTCGTCGGGTGCGACGAGCCGCAGCTTGGGCCGGTCCTCATCCATCGAAACCACCCTACGTCGCAGGTCCGCCGAGACAATTCAGGGGGATGACACAGAGTTTTCACTTGTGGTTCGGGGACCTCGATGTCATGGTGCTGCGATCGTGAACTTGGAGGATTGATGACGCTCACAACTCGACGAGCCACGGCGATCGGCGCGTTGCTGGCCGTGACCCTGGTGCTCTCCGCATGCCAGAACCTGCCGCGACGGACCGCCGGCGCAAAGTGCAAAACCGTCGGCGAACACGCCCAGGACGGCACGTGGGTGCTCAAGTGCGGCAGCAACAAGCGGTGGAACAAGCTGATGACCATCGCCGCGGCGAACGACGCCGTCGCCAACTGGCTCCGCTCGCAGGTGCCTCCGACCCCGCCGGCGCCGCCGGCCCCGCCGGTGACCGCGCCGCCCGCCGCCCCGGCCCTCACCTCGATCGGCGCCACGAACCGGGCCCAGATCGCCGAGTCCCCCGGGCTCGTGTCACCCGGCCTGTACTCCACGACGGTCCCGACGGGCTCGGCCTGCATCATCGAGGTGTTCGGGGGACCGAGCCGACGGGTACGCGGTAGCTCCGGCGGCCCGCTGTACATGAACCTTCCCGCAGGGATGAGTGTGTCCACCGCCGGGCCCTGCGTCTGGAACAAGGGCGATCTCCCGCCGGTCACCATGCCCGCCACAGGCGACGGCATGTACCGGACGGGCGCCGAGATCCAGCTGGGTCTCTACACCGCTCCCGGCGGGTCCGACTGCTACTGGGAGACGTCGGACAACGCTGACGGCAGCCTCGAAGTGATCAACGACATCTACTACGGCCCGGGTCCGCAACTCGCGATCATCGAGGCCGGCGACGCCTACTTCACCTCCGACGGCTGCGGGCCGTGGACGCCGCTGACCGCACTGCCGGCCCAGTACCTGCAGGTGGCGAGCGCCATCGACAACTACCCGCTCCAGGGTCTGCGGGCCTTCTATCCGGGCAGCCAGTTCACGGTCACCGCGACCCCGGGGGTCACGACGTTCACCACGCCGCAGTTCACGCTCCAGATCGCCCCACCCGACAGCGGCCCATTCACCGCCGGTGACTTCACGGTGTCGCGCTACAACTTCACCGCCCCTGGCAACGTTCTCGTCAACGTGACCTCGCCGGGCCGTGGCTGCAATGTGATCCCCGGAACCGCCACGATCTCGGACGTCGTGCTCGACGTCGATGGATCGGCCAGCTCGATGCACGCGATCGTCTTCGCCGAGTGCGACGGGAAGCGCTTCGCCGTCAACGTCCAGTACTGATCACACCCGAATCGTCGCCGGCCGCCGCCGACGAATCGCGAACGTCCCATGACGTTCGCGTTTCGTCACGGCGGCCGCTGACGCGTCGAACCTACAGTCGGCACATGGCAGCCGAAGCAACGACCCAGCCCGTCGCGATCTACCTCCAGGACGCCCACACGATCCGCGAGGGCATGGACTTCGCGCGGTACGCCGAGTCGAAGGGATTCGACGCCGTGTGGCAGGCCGAGAGCCGGCTGGTACGTGAGTCGACGGTACCGATGGCGGCGTTCGCGTCGGTGACCGACCGCATCAAGGTCGGGTCCGGCGTCGCCGACGTGTGGAGCCGCAACCCTGCCCGGCTCGCCGCCACGTTCTCGACGCTCGACGACCTGGCGCCCGGCCGCGTGATCCTCGGCCTCGGGGCGTGGTGGGATCCGCTGGCGGCAGCGGTCGGCATCACCCGCTCCAAACCGTTGGGGGTGATGCGCGAGGTCGTGACCGCAGTGCGGGCGCTGCTCAACAACGAGACCGTCACGATGCACGGCGACTACGTGCACCTCGACGGCATCGAGCTCGACTACGTGTACCAGGAGCGCCGGCCCAAGGACGTGCCGATCTACATCGGGGCCACGGGCATGAAGATGATGGAACTCACCGGCGAGATCGCCGACGGTGTGGTGCTCAACTATCTCGTCAGCCCCGATTACAACGCCACGGCCATGGAACACCTGACCATCGGCGCCGAGCGTGCCGGTCGCTCGATCGACGACATCGACCGCCCGCAGCTGGTCGTGTGCTCGGTGCACGAGGATCGGCAGACGGCCCTCGACATGGCCCGCATGATGGTGACGCAGTACCTCGGCCAGCAGCCCCACATCATGAAGGCATCGGGCGTCCCGCAGTCGTTGCTCGACTCCGTGGGTGAGGTCCTCACCTGGCCGGCGACCCACGAGCAGGTCGAGGCGGCAAGCAAGCTCGTGCCCGACGAGATCGTGCAGATGCTCACGGCGTCGGGGACTCCCGCCGAGGCCAAGGCGCGGGTCGCCGACTACATCGCCGGTGGTGCGACCTGTCCGATCCTCTACCCGCTCGGCGACGTGAAGGCGATGATCGACACCTTCAGCGGCTGGACGCTCTAGTCACCGCCGGGTGAGCCCGGTGAAGAGGACACCGACGGCGCCGGCCGTCGCCGCGGTGAGCACGCCGGCCAGGCCGGCGGTTCCGGTCGGGTCGGCGTCGATCGTCGTGTGCTCGTGGGCAAGGGCGTGGGCCCGCACCACGGCCGACTCCGGCGCCACGACCGACGTACCGTGTGAGAGCTCGAGGCCAGCAGCGACGCCGGCCCAGTCGTAGGTCTCGTCGTCGAGGATCCCGGTCGCGGCGCTGGTCGGCTCCGACTCCCAGGGCCACATGGCGGCTGACCGATGATGCACCGCCTCGTCCAAACCGACCTGCTCGACCCGACGCCAGGCCCGATCGAACGGCGCGCACCCTTCGGTCTGCACCGCGATCACCCGAGCGTCCGATCCACCCTCGGCCAGGCCCCGCGCCAGCGACGACGCCAACGCTCCCCCGCCCATCTGCACGTAGACGGCGACGAGACCCGGCGCCTGTTCCGCGAGCTCCCACCCGATCGTGCGGCCGCCGTCGATGGTCAGTCCGTTGTCGGGTCCCTGGCATCCGAACGGCAGTGATCCCCCCGCCACGGCCTCGCGCATGCGGAGCACGCAGGGGTCGCCCACCTCGCCCTCGCGTCGTTCGCACCTGAGGATGTTGGCCCCGAGGCCGACGAGCCGCGCCACGACCGACTCGTCGGCCCAGACCGGGACGTAGACGTCGAGGGGACGGCGCATCGCCGCAGCGATGACGCCCGCTCCGAGCGCAGCATTGCCGCAGCTGGCGATGGCCAACCGGGCGTCGTCGTCGGCGGGCGAGCGAACCGCCAGCCACAGCGCCAGCCCGAACAGGTGCCGTGCCTTGTGTGAACCCGACACGTTGCCGGTCTCGTCCTTGACCCACAGCCCGTCGACGCCGACAGCGGTCGAAAGGGTTGGTTGGGAGGTGGTGGGTGTGACGGTGAACCCGCTCCCCCACACCGCCACGACCGCGTCGTCGAGCGACCCGACCGTGTCGACGAACTGCGCGTCGGACCAACCGGCCTCGATCGCCGCGGCGTACGACCCGAGTCGTTCCCGGTACCGCACGAACGGGTTGACCCCCGCCCCGCCCGTTCTGTCCCGCGGAAGCGCTACGGACTGCACGCTTTCGCGGGACAGAACCAGCACGTGGTCGACGTCGGTGAGACCCGCAGCGTCACGGCGCGGACACGCCCACGGCGACAGGCCCAGCGGGTCGACCGTGGCGCCACAGCCCCGGCAGGTCAGCAGCATCGATGACTCAGGCGAGGCCGGTGGCGGCGTTGAACTCGCCGATCAGCTCGTCCCAGCGCGGCACGTACGACGACAGGTCGTCCCAGAACGACTGGTGCCGCCGCGCCTCGAAGGTCTCGAGGTCGATGCCCTGCTGCTCGACCCACGTGAAGTACCCGAGGTTGAAGATGCGGTTCCGGCCGGCCGTGTCGAGTTCCTCGACGTTGGCGACGTCGGCACCGTCGAGATGACGGGCGACGACCGCAGCGGCCTGGGCGTCGCCGAACTCGCCGGAGAATCGCTCGGCGAGGAGCGCCTCGTGCTCGGAGGCGTACAACATCGACCCGTCGGTCGCGACCGTGATGACGGCCTGGTCGGCCCCGAGGCCCAGCACCTTGGCCGTCTTGATGGCGGCCAACACGTTGCAGATCGAGCTGAAGCCCATGTGCTCGAGCGAGGCGATCGTGGCCTCGTCGACGCCACGACGGCGCAGGAGCTCACGTCCCGACTCGCTCACGAACGCCAACCCCAGCTCGTCGGTCGCCTGGTCGGAGATGCCGACCACGACGTCGGTGTTCGTCACGTTGTGGATCAGCGGGATGTGCTTGTCGCCGATGCCCTGGATGTTGTGCTCGCCGAATCCGTTGTGGAGCATCGTCGGACACTCCAGCGCCTCGACCGCCACGATCTTCGTGCCGAACACCTCCTTGAGGTGATCGCCGGCGGCGATGGTGCCGGCGGAACCGGTGGCCGAGACCCACGCCGCCAACTGCGATGGCCCACCGTCACCTGCAGCGACCGAGCGGTAGACGCGCTCGAGCGCGGCACCGGTCACGTGCCGGTGTACGAGGTAGTTCGCGAACTCGCAGAACTGGTTGAGGATGAAGTTGGTCGGATCCGCCTCGAGCTCGGCGCAGGCGTCGTAGATCTCCTTGACGTTGGACTCCGAACCGGGGGTGCGGATGATGTCGCCGGGCTCGACGACCCATCGCTCCAGCCACTCGAACCGCTCGCGGCTCATGTTCTCGGGCAACACCGCCACGCCGCGGCTCGCCATGATGCGACTGATGGCGACTCCGCCGCGGGCGTAGTTGCCGGTCGAGGGCCACACGGCGCGGTGCTCGGTCGGGTCGAACTGCCCCGTCACGAGGCGGGCCACCAGACACGCGTAGGCCGCCAGCACCTTGTGCGCGTCGATCATGGGGAACCGGTCGCCGAACAGGACGATGATCGGGGCCTCGACGCCCGTCAGCTCCGGCCCCAGCACCACGTGGTCGGGGAGATCGGCGGTCGCCGAGAACGAACCGTCGGCGGCCGCGGTGTTGTGCCAGTGCACACGGAAGAGGTTGGCCGGATCGCCCACCCGGGGGTCGATGCCGGCGAGTCGCTCCACGATCTCGGCAGGGATCGTCGACGGGTCGGCGAGCTGGGCGAAGGTCGGCAACACGATGCCCTCGTCACGGAACCGGGAGATCGCTCGTTCGAGCACCGCCTGGTCGACGATCTCGCGCTCGAGCCCGAGCTTGGAGGGGGCGGAAGTGGGGGCGCTCATGGGTGCGCAGGCTAAATGCGACTTTACGTTTCGTAAAGCAACGGACGATCGGTACATCAACCCGTCACCGATACGATCGGCCGATGCGGATGCTCCGGAATCCCCGAGTCGTTGCGGTTCCCGATCCGACCGCCCCGACGACCGCTCGCCCCCACGATCTCCCTCCGGGTGCGCTGCCCACTCCGACGGCCCTGCACCGGCTCATCGACGGCTACTCCCCGTCCGCGCTCGTCGACGTTCCGTCACTGGCGCGACGGACCGGACTCGGGAGGGTGCTCGTCAAACACGAGGCGCAGCGATTCGGGCTGCCGGCGTTCAAGATCGTCGGCGCGTCGTGGGCGACCTACCGCCTCCTCGCTGCCCGATACGCAGCGGCCCACGGCACGGCGCCGGCCGCCACCACGTTCGACGAGTTCCGCCGCGCGTTCGCCGAGTTCACCGATCTGACGCTCGTCACGGCGACCGACGGCAACCACGGACGGGCCGTCGCCCGCGCCGCGGCATGGTTCGGATTGGGTGCCGACATCTACATGCCGGCCGGCACGGTCGCCGCCCGCATCGACGCGATCGAGTCCGAAGGGGCGCGCGTCACGGTCGTCGACGGCGACTACGACCTCGCCGTCGAGACGGCGGCAGCGACCGCCGGGCCCGATCGCCTCGTCGTGAGCGACACCTCCTGGCCGGGCTACACCGAGGTACCGACGTGGATCGCCGAGGGGTACGCGACCATCTTCGGGGAACTCGACGCCCAACTCGCGGCACTCGACGTGACGCTCGACGGCATCGTGATCCCCGTCGGCGTCGGCGCGTTCTTCCAGGCGGCGCTCGACCACTGGCCGGCCGCTCCCCCCGTCGGTCCCTGTCGTCTGGCCGTCGAACCACTCGCCGCCGATTGCCTCTTCCGATCGATCCAAGCCGGTCAGCCGGTCACCGTGCCCGGGCCGCACGACTCGATGATGGCGGGGATGAACTGCGGCACCGTCTCGATGATCGCCTGGCCGGCACTGCGCGACCGCACCGACTGGGCGATCGGTATCGAGGACACCTACGCGGCCGACGCGATGCGTCTGCTCGCGAGCGACGGGATCGTCGTGGGCGAGACGGGTGCCGGCACGGTCGGCGGCCTGCTCGCGATCGCCGCCGAGTCGCCGGAGTCGTTCGTCGAGATGGGTCTCGGACAGGACTCGACGGTCGTCTGCATCTGCACCGAAGGCGCGACCGACCCGGTCAACTACGAGCGAGTCGTCGGCACCGCCCCCTGAAATGTGACGCGAGGCTCGCGGCCGGGCGCACGCCACGCGACGCGTTTCGCTGACGACCGGGGCCGCGAGCGGCCTCCGATAGCGTTGAGCGCCATGCGGATCGGCCCGATCACCCTCGACGTGCCCGTGGTGCTCGCACCCATGGCCGGCGTGACCAACGCTCCGTTCCGTCGGCTGTGCCGGGCCGAGGGCGCCGGCCTGTACGTCAGCGAGATGATCACCGCCCGCGCCTACGTCGAGGGCAACGCGAAGACGCAACGGCTCGCGCACTTCGACGACGACGAGCCCCTGCGCAGCATCCAGCTCTACGGCATCGACGCATTCCACGTCGGCGAGGCGGTTCGACGGCTCGTCGACAGCGACCACGTCGACCACATCGACCTCAACTTCGGGTGCCCCGCCCCCAAGGTCACGAAGAACGGCGGAGGTTCGGCGCTGCCGGTCCGCAAACGCCTGCTGCGCGACATCATCGCCGCTGCCGTCGCCGGAGCGGGCGACGTGCCGATCACGGCCAAGTTCCGCATGGGCGTCGACGACGACCACCCTCTCACCTACCTCGACACCGGCCGGATCGCCGAGGACGAGGGGTGCGCCATGATCGCCCTGCACGCACGCACCGCCGAGCAGCTGTACTCCGGCGCCGCCCGGTGGGAGGCGATCGGTCGCCTCAAGGAGCACGTCACCTCGATCCCGGTGCTCGGCAACGGCGACATCTGGGAGGCCACCGACGCCGTGGCGATGATGGCCGCGACCGGGTGCGACGGTGTGGTCGTCGGGCGCGGGTGCCTCGGTCGACCGTGGCTGTTCCGCGACCTCGTGGCCGCGTTCGACGGCCGGGAGATCCCGCCGCCGCCGACGCTCGGCGAGGTGTGCGACACGATGCTCCGACACATCGACCTGCTCCAGGCCTGGGCCGGTGAATGGTTGGGAGTGCGGGAGTTCCGCAAGCACACGGGCTGGTACCTCAAGGGGTACCCGGTCGGGAGTGAGCTCCGGCGTGAGCTGAACCAGCTGCAGAGCCGCGACCAGCTCGCCGAGTCGCTCGGTCGCCTCGACCGGTCGCTCACCATGACGCCCGAGGGCCCCCGGGCCAAGCGCGGCCACCAGAACGGGCCGCGGGCGGTGTCGCTCCCCGAGCACTGGTTCGAGCTCGCCGACAGCGACGAGGCGCTCGACGCCGCGGCCGAGTCGATCACCAGCGGCGGGTAGGTCGCCGTGGTGCTGATCCTGGCCTCGGGATCACCCCGTCGCCTCCAGCTCATGGCCGACGCCGGCTACGAGTTCACCGTCGAGCCGGCCGACATCGACGAGACCCCGCTGCCGAACGAACCGGCCGCGACCTACGTCGCCCGGTTGGCAACCGACAAGGCCCGCCACGTCGCCGAACGACATCCCGAGGCCGTCGTGATCGGCGCGGACACGATCGTGGCGCTCGACGGCGAGCTCCTGGGCAAACCGGCCGACGCCGACGACGCCGGCGCCATGCTCGGCCGGCTGTCGGGGCGCGCCCACGAGGTCCTCACCGGGGTCGCCGTTGCGCGTGACGGCGACGTGTACGGGATCGTCGAGGTCAGCCGGGTGTGGTTCCGCACCCTGGGTCGGCCCGAGATCGATGCCTACGTCGCGACGGGTGAGCCGCTCGACAAGGCCGGGTCGTACGCGATCCAGGGCCTCGGCGGTGCGTTCGTTGAGCGCACCGAGGGCACCTGGGACAACATCGTCGGGCTCCCCATGGCGGTGGTCGCCCGCCTACTGGCCGAACGGGGAGGGCTCAGCGGGCGATCGTGACGGTCTGCTGCACGAACCGCATGTTGACGGCCACGTCGAGGGCGGCCCCCGTGAGCACGACCTTGGTGGCCGCCCGGGGGCGCAGCTTCGGCGGGATGTTGATGCACATGAGCTGAGGGAAGGTCGGGCCCACGCCGCCGACACGGCTCTTGAGATCGGTGCGCCCGAGCCGGATGTGGATCGCCGTGATCGCGACCTCGTCGCTCATGACGAACGCACAGATGTTGCCCGAACTGCCGAACCGCATCGGGCTGCCGACCAGCACCTTGAGATCGGGGGCCGTCGTGTCCGTCGGCGCCGGTGCCGGCGGTGCGGCGGCGGCCGGGCCGTCGCCCAACGCGAACTTGGTGCTCAGCAGGTCGCGTGAGGACGGCGCCCCCACGTTGACCGCGAGTCGGAACTGGTTGCCGGTCATGGTGACGGTCCGATCGGTCCCCGACACCGTCACCGTCGCCTTGTCGACCCGACCCGACGCGCCGACGTTGCCGCCGATGCTCACACCGGTGACGGTCCCGACGCCCCGACCGGCGGCGTTGAGCCACGCACCCAGTTCGGCGTCGGAGTAGGTCCGCGTCCAGGAGAAGTTGGCGTTGCCCGTCGCCTGGTCGTACGGATCGGCGGCCGCCACCAGGTAGGGCAGCGTCGCCACGAACACGTAGTCGCTCCGCTCGGTGTGGCCACCGTTGCTCGACGAGTAGAACGCCTGGATGGGCTGACCCCCCGACGTCAGCACCTGGCCGTCGGTGCCGTCGACCGCCGCGATCCAATTGGCCCCCGACGCCCCCGACGTCTGGGTGATGCCCACGTAGGCCTGGTCGCTGACCGAGGCGTAGAGGTCGAAATCGGCACCTTGGGGGTGAGCGAGGCGGTAGGCGGCGAAGCTCCGGCCGGCGATCGCCTGCGCTTTCAACGCCTCGATCGACCACGACGCCGGCATCTCGCCGAGCCCGTACAGGTACTGCTGCATCGAGAGACCACCGAGGACCAGGGCGAAGGTGCCCGACCCCGGGATGACGCGGAGCTGGCCGGCGTTGTACGACCGCGACGTCGCCGACACGGCGAGGTTGCTGCCCGCGTCCCACGTGATCGTGTAGCGGCCACCACCCGACGTCAGGGTGGTGACGGGACCGGCACCGTTGTCGACCCGTTGGTACTGGAGCGTCGTCCCCGACATCTTGAGCAGGATCCGTTGGCCCGGGCCGGCGAGGGTCACCGTCGGGCCGCCGTCGACCGACCCCGAGATCAAGCCGGCGCCCGCCGCCAGCTCCGACGACGGGGCGTCGCCCAGCTTCACCCGGACGGCTCCGAGGGCTCGCCCCTCGACGGTCGCGCCCGGGTAGTA
>ENA-UOWE01003949-UOWE01003949.1-activated-sludge-metagenome-genome-assembly--contig:-NODE-3949-length-14728-cov-5.128331_pt1 | contig 14728 bp, 9 predicted proteins | sample MGYA00249841_ERZ761562 | MGnify/ENA primary metagenome ERZ761562 (study PRJEB28883, sample SAMN05720200) | activated sludge metagenome | isolation source: Anaerobic digester | place: Japan... | reverse complement strand
TATCTTTGCAATTAAGTTATCATAAACAACCTTGTGAAACTTGACAAATATGAACATTCGTTGATTAATTTTAAAAAAATTAATAACTTTATTAGATATTTTTTCGTATATTTGTTTGGTAAAAATCGATTTACTATGAAAAAATTTTTATTAATATACTTATTAGCATTTCCACTTTTAGGCTTTAACCAAATAGCCATCAATACAACCGGAAATGCTCCCGATGCATCGGCTGCATTAGATGTTGATTGGGCAGGAAAAGGTTTATTAATTCCAAGAATTTCGCTAACGAGCAATACCGATGGAACAACTATTTCTTCACCGGCAACATCGTTGTTAGTTTATAACACCAATGCAAGTATGACAGGAGGTCAGGGTGTAGGTTATTACTACAATGCAGGTACGCCGGCTTCGCCTAATTGGGTAAAATTTCTTGTCGGCAAAGAAGCCTGGATGATAACCGGAAATGATAATACGGATCCTGCTACAAATTTTTTAGGAACCACCAACGATAAAGATTTACAATTTCGTACAAACAATCTTAATCGAATGCGAATTATGAGTTCGTCATACAGTACTTATCCCACGGTTGGAATCGGAACAAATTTTCCTGTAATAAATTTGGATGGAAATTCTGCCGTTTTACATGTTCATGATGGTGGAAATAGTGTTGGTTCTCAATTAGTATTAAGTACACATTCTACTACCGCTGGAGCTCGTTCTGGGGGATTATTTTTTGCAGCAACTCAAGCAACAAACAACCGTATTACAGCAAATATTCAAAGCTATTTAACTGCGTATTCGGGTGGAAATGCTTCGGGCGATTTACGATTTTTTACCAATAATAACAACTCAGTAGCCGAACGCATGCGTTTATACGAAACAGGTCAATTAGTTTTAAGTGATAACGCTACATTTCCTGCTCCTACAGCAAATTATTTATTTACCATAAATCCAACAACCAATAATTTTCGTAGTGGTATAAGTATTCCTATGTCTGGAGCAACTTCAACAGCATATGCAATAAATGTTAGTGCAGGAAATAATAATAGCAGTGGTTTCTATTATGAAAATTCTTCTACTGGTAATGGAGTTTTTTTTGGTAGTGGAGCTGTTTTAACTTCAACAAATATAGTTTCTGGATATACAGCATATCGCAATAACAGTGGATTAAGTTATGGTTTGTATGGTATTAATGGAACAAATTCTTCTTATGCTACAAATGCAAACACATGGGCTGCTTTTATACAGGGTCGTGCAGTAATTAGTAGCGAAAGTTCTCCTACTTCACCACTGGGGGTAGATCTTGAAATTAGAAATACAACACCAGGAGCAGGAAATCCTGCAACCCTTTCTATGAGGCAAACAACACAGGAAAGCACAAGTGGGACAACACTAGCTCGTTTAAATTTTGGAGATAATCACACAACAGACCCTCAAGCACAAATATCCATTTTAAGGGATGCTGCTGGAGGAAGTGGTGATTATCCAACAGCCATATTATTTTCTACAACTCCAGATGGTTCAAGCACATTAACAGAACGCATGCGAATTGTTAATAATGGGAATGTGGGAATTAATACTACAACTCCCTCGCACCGTCTTCATGTTTATAATAATACTGATAATATAAGTGCAATATATGCTGATAATTCAGCTATTTCGAGTTCTGGTACTAGTTGGACTTATGGAAGTTCAAATGTATCAGGAGTCCAGGGAATTAGTACAACCGGATCAGATTATACAGCTGGCATTTTTGGATATAGGTTCTCAGCGGGGAGTAATGGAGCTGGTGTTATTGGAGCATGTTCTTCCATTACATGGGGTGGATTAGGTTGCGAAGAAGGTTCTAATCGTTGGGGGGTGTTTACTCCTGTTAATGCAGCAGTAAGGGGATATCTTTTAGTTGGTAGCCCTAATACTCCTCAAAGTATTGCATCGGGGGCAGCGCTTCCTGTTTTTCAATGGAATAATCAAATGGGCTTAGGAGGAATGGTTAAAAGCGGAGGTTGTGGAACTGGTGATTGGAGTTATATTATAAGTGGATTAAGTTCATATTACAAATTTGAAAATGTAGGAAGTAGATCATACAAACCTCTTTATACTCCATGGATGTGGATACCATCAAATTCTAATGTTAAAGTTGAATTAAATTTTAAAAATACTCTTGAGAGTGGTTATGATGGAGTATATTTAGAATATACAACAGATAATAGCACATGGACAAAATTAACATCGTGGTCTTATGATGGTTATAATTTAACTATTGTGGGCTCAAATTCAACTTGTTCTGGAAACGATTCTCTGCTTGCATGGTCAAGTACGGGTGATTATGGACCATTATCTTCTTCAATTTCAATTACAAATGGCACATGGGTTAGATTTAGATTAGTTGGAGTAGAAGAGGTTGATTTTGGTACAGGAGATTTTAGGTTATATGGATTTTCTGTCTGGATAGAGAACCCATCGTTTGGTGGTAGTTTTACAGCAGGAAATATTTATGCGGAAAAAAATGTTTATGCAGGTTCAAATGTATTATTGGGCGACCTTGCAGAATATTTCAAAGTTGACGGTAACCCACAAAAAGGAATGCTAATAGCGGTTAATCCTAATAAAAAAGATGGTTACATAGTTTCTAAAAACTCATATAATGAACAATTAATAGGTGTTTATTCAGAAAATCCTACTCTTACGATAAATAATCCCAAATCTGGAATACCCGTTGCTTTAGCTGGTAGAGTTCCAGTTTTAGTTACAGCAAAAAATGGACCTATAAAAGTAGGTGATTATTTAACTTCATCAAATATTCCGGGTGTAGCAATGAAAGCAGATAAATCTTGTTTTGTTATAGGAATGGCATTAGAACCATATAACGATACAACAAAAGAAGGTAAAATTTTATGCTTAATACAACCTGGATGGTATAATAATAATGTTACTTTTGCATCTGGTAATTTTTATATCCCTGATAACAATGATGAAATAATAGTGCATGATGAGCGTGTAACAAGCAAGTCAAAAATATTTTTGACAATGCTAGACGATCCTAACGGATGGTTTTGGATTAAAGAAAAGGGAAATGGTAAATATACAGTAAAATTATCAAGTAAAGCGAATGGAAATATTGACTTTGATTATTTAATAGAAAATGCTAAAAGTAATAAAGAAGAAAACAACACTTCTAATAGTAACAATATTTATGCTTCAAAAACAAAACCAATTGATTTTGAAAATGGACAATGGAAATACGATCCAGTAAAAGATATTTATTGGCGAGAAGAACCAGAAGAACCAGGAATAAGAAAAATTGATATCCCTTTAGAAACAAATTCACAAATGCCTCCTATACCTGAAAATCCTTCAAATGTATTTGTATATTATACAGATAGTAATTTATTAAAAACCATCTATATTAAAGATGATAAAAGTAAAACATTACTTGAAATGGAATTAAAAGAAAAAGAAAAAGAAAAAGAAAAAAAATAAATAATCAAATAACTACATCCTATTATTTTAGTTCATAAACATAAACAAATACAACATTTATCTATCAATATTCACTTTCATTTTTTTATATCTTTTTCAATTCATTTTCATATTCACAAATTATTATGTAGTTTTGTGGCCTAACTAAAAATGTATTATTTATGAACAAATTAGCTGTTGTTGCATTAGGAGGAAATGCATTGCTTAGAGCAGGTCAAAAAGGAACGATTGACGAACAAGAAGAAAATGTTTATAACACTTGTAAGAATATTTTACAATTAATCAAACGAGGATATAACCTTGTAATAACTCACGGAAACGGACCACAAGTTGGTAATATTTTGCTACAGGTAAATGCCGGTGCACAATTATATGGAATACCGGAACTTCCGCTCGATATTTGCGGAGCATATTCACAAGGTTTTATTGGTTATATGATTGAGCAACAATTGCGTAATGTATTAGAAGAAGAAAAAATAGATCGCGATATCATCACGCTAGTTACTCAAGTTTTAGTAGATAAAGACGACCCAGCTTTTCAAAATCCAACTAAGCCTATTGGCCCTTATTATAAAACAGAACAAATGGACGAAATACGAAAAGCAAATCCCGGAGCTGTTTACAAAGAAGATAAAAACCGTGGAGGTTGGCGAAAAGTTGTCGCTTCGCCCAAGCCATTTCGCATAGGCAATAGAAAATCAATCGAAAATCTTGCACGCAACGGACAAATTGTAATAGCAGTTGGAGGTGGCGGTATTCCTGTTTTTTATGTAAAACCCAATAAACTACAAGGAATTGATGCCGTTATAGACAAAGATGCTGCTTCTTCGTTATTGGCACATCAAATAGGTGCAGATGAATTATATATTTTAACCGACGTAAACAAAGTTTGCATCAATTTTGGCAAACCGGATCAAAAAGAATTGGATGTTCTTACGGTTGCAGAAGCAAAACAATATTTACTAGATGGTCAATTTGGCGAAGGAAGTATGGCTCCCAAAATTCGTGCAGCCAGAGATTTTATAAAAGGAGGCGGTAAACAAGCAATTATTACCGATTCTTCGCAATTAGGAGTTGAAAATGCAGGAACACGTATAGTACTTAACAAATAATAAATTATAAAAGGAGGAATTAATATGGCTTTTAACTTAAGAAATCGTAGTTTTTTAAAATTATTGGATTTTACACCCGAAGAAATCCGTTATTTATTAGAATTATCCAAAGACCTAAAAAAGGCAAAATATGCCGGAACCGAGCAACCCCGTTTAAAAGGGAAAAACATTGTTCTTTTATTCGAAAAAGACAGTACTCGTACACGTTGTGCTTTTGAGGTAGCTGCTTTAGATCAAGGTGCTCATGTTACATATATTGGTCCTTCCGGTTCGCAAATGGGCAAAAAAGAATCGATGAAAGATACAGCTCGCGTATTGGGTAGAATGTACGATGGAATTGAGTATCGTGGTTATTCACAAGAAATTGTAGAAACCTTAGCAAAATATTCCGGCGTTCCGGTATGGAATGGTTTAACTACCGAATTTCACCCCACACAAATTTTAGCTGACTTTTTAACAATGATGGAACACAGCGATAAACCTTTACACCAGATTTCTTTTGCTTTCTGTGGCGACGCTAAAAATAATGTAGGCAACTCGTTAATGGTAGGCGCGGCAAAAATGGGTATGGATTTTAGAGCGGTTGCTCCTAAAAGCTGCCAACCCGATAAAGCATTAGTAAAACAATGCCAAGAAATTGCCAAAGAAACCGGAGCAAAAATCACCATCACCGACGATATAGAAAAAGGAGTAAAAGGCTGCGATTTTCTTTATACCGATGTTTGGGTATCCATGGGCGAACCCGATTCAGTATGGGAAGAAAGAATTAAATTGTTAAAACCCTATCAGGTGAATGCAAAAATGATGAAACTTACCGGAAATCCGAATTGTAAGTTTTTACATTGTTTACCGGCTTTCCATAATCGCGAAACTACTGTTAGCGAAGAAATCTATAAGAAATTTAAAATTGACGCCATGGAAGTTACCGAAGAAGTATTTGAATCAAAACATTCTTTGGTTTTTGATGAAGCCGAAAATAGAGTTCACACAATTAAAGCGGTAATGGTGGCTACTTTAGGTGACTAAGCTACATTATATTTTTTAAAAAAAAGGTTATCTTTGCGGCAAATGCGAGATAACCTTTTTTGTTTATGATATATTTAATTCTTTTTTGTGTTTTGGCTTATTTGTTAGGTTCTGTACCAACATCCGTTTGGGTTGGAAAATGGCTATACCATATCGATATACGGGAGCACGGTAGCGGAAATGCAGGTGCTACCAATATGTTGCGAGTTTTAGGTGCTAAAGTTGCCTTGCCGGTATTTTTATTTGACGTTTTTAAAGGTTTTCTAATGCCGTTTTTAGCTCATCATTTTATAAATAAATTCCCTGCTATAAGCGACGTTTATTTATTTCCTATATTAATAGGATTTATGGCAGTCATTGGGCATATATATCCTTTATTTGCAGGCTTTAGAGGTGGAAAAGGAGTAGCAACTTTGTTAGGTATGATGTTGGGAATTGCGACCATACCTACGCTTTTAAGCTTTGGCGTTTTTATTATTGTTTTAATTGCAACGAAATTTGTTTCTGTTGGCTCATTAACAGCCGGATTGCTATTCCCGATATTTACTTATTTCTTTGTAAATTTTACCATTTCGCTTATGATATTTTCAGTTCTTGCATGTATATTATTGTTCTATACCCACCGAAAAAATATTCAGCGACTTATTAACGGAACTGAAAGCAAAACTACTTTTAAAAAGAAAAACTAAGGAATTTTAATTTTTTGGCCTAAATGTAAAATATCATTACGTTCTATGCCATTTATTTGACAAATTTGATCTACCGTTGTATTATATCGGCGAGCTAAACTAAACAGTGTATCACCTTTTTGAATTACATGCACTTTACCATTTGACGAATTTATAGCATTTGATTTTTGAGCCAAATGAACAGACTGATTTGTATTAATATGATTCTTTTTATTCTTTGAGAATTTAAAGGACTGCTGAGTAAGAAACAGGGTATCGTTTTGAAGCGATTTTGAATTAAAATCAATAATTAAACGAGGATTAAATGGTTGTTCTTTGTATCGTGTTTCAAAGTGCAGGTGATCGCAGGTTGCTCTTCCTGTTCTCCCCCCTAGTCCCAAAACATGACCACATTTTACCGTATCGTTTACACTAACAAGACGTTTTGATAAATGAGCATATACCGTTTCTATTCCATTAAAATGCCTTACAACTACAATATTCCCATAACCACTAAAGTAGCGACTAACTCTCACAATACCATCAAAAGCACAATAAACCGAATCGCCCCTATTCAATTTAATATCTATACCCGTGTGAACTCTGCGTCCTCTCCAACCAAATTCTGAAATCGGGTTTCCGGGTACGGGAATTCTAAATTTTGGAAATTGAGGTGATTTTAAACAAATTTTTTCGGTATCAGCTAAAACAAAATTTGGATGACATGAAGTTCTTAAATATAAGGTATCCCATCGAAAATCAGCAATATTAGGAACTTCCTTCACATCGTTTTCATCCGCTATATCTATTTTATAATCTTCGTTTACCTGTTGCTGAATTTGTGCATTAGAAAAAGAAAAAACAAACAATATTATTAACAAAAAACATATCTTCATAAAAAACACTTTTATAACTCACTAATATTCTTATGCTTGCAAAAGCAAATAAGCAAAGATAAATCTAAAGCATGCAAAAATAAGAAAAATCTTCAAAAGTATTTGTATATGTTTAATAATTTTAACATATTTGTTGATGAAGCAAATTGTATAATAACCTATATATTTTTTTTATAACTGCTTCTTTATGAAAGAAATAAACCCATTAGAACTAAAACTAAATATTTTTGACGAAATAGGAAAAAAAGGTTTTCTACTGGCTTCAGGTAATGCCACAAACCACAATAGTATGACTGTAGGTTGGGCAAGCATTGGTTATTTATGGCGTAAACCAATGATGTTTGTTTATGTTCGACCACAACGATATACTTACGAATTTATGGAAAAAAACGAATATTTTTCTGTCAACTTTTTTCACGAAAAATACAACGATGTATTACAGCTATTTGGAACCAAGTCGGGTCGGGACATAGACAAAATGCATCCACAAAAAATAAGCCCTAAATTCTTTGAAAACAAAGTCATATTTTACAACGAAGCTGAAATGGTTTTTATTTGCAGAAAAGTTTATATCGAAGATCTAAAACCTGAAAACTTTTTTGATAAAACATTTTTAAAAAATTATCCTTTGCACGACTTTCATCGTATATATTATGGAGAAATTGAAACTATATTTGAACCATAATTTATGAAAGCCTACCTATACATATTTGTTTTCATAACACAACTTGCTGTTTGTCAAAACTCACGACAACCTGTTATTATTGATAGCGATGCCGGAACGGATGATTATAGAGCCATACTTCTTTTTACTCAGCTCAAAAACATTGACATAAAAGCCATAACACTAAGCGATGGAACTCTTTTTCCCGACAAAGGAGCCGTAAGAGTTACTAAATTATTAACCTGTTTAGATAAGAAAAATATTTTTGTTGGAGTTGGCAAAAAAACCATGTTTACCAAACCGGTTTGGAGATCTTTTGCTGAGAATGTTCCTTGGAGTGATTGCAAATTGGGCGACAGCATAAAAGATTTTCCTAATGCTACGCAAGTTATCAATAAAATTCTCGACGAAATGCCACAAAAGTCAATAACTTTTATCTGCCTTGGTTCATTAAGCAATCTATACGAAACACTTATGATTAACCCCTCTGCAAAAGACAAATTAAAAGAGATTATCTGGTACAATTCAACCAATATTAAACAAGGCACCAATTACACTTTTGAACCCAAAGCAGCCGAATACATTCTTAATCAACCCATTAAAATTAAAATCATTTCAACTCTTAATGGAAAACACATAAATTACGACACCACACTAATAAATAAAATTCAAACTATTAAAATGGAACAAGCTTCGCTAATAACCAAACAAATTCGATATTTAAGCATGCAATCAAATATCTCGCACCTCCAATGTTGGGATGAACTATGTGCTGCATACATTGCCAACCCAAGAATTTTTACATTTAAGGAAAGAATTGAAAATCCTTACATTCAAGAAATATATAATTATGAAGTTGAACCCGTTAAAAGCACCCTTATCAATATTCTAAATGGAAAGTGCAAACAAGAAAGCGGAGTAATTTTTGCCCAATTCCCTATTGATAGTACATATATACAAGATGATGTTTTAGAGATTAAAGATCAGGTAATTCAGAAATATGGCTTGAATGAATTTAAAGCAGCTGTTTTAACTTCTGAAATTCATAATCATCTTGGCATTTATTCCATTTTAGGGGCAAAAATGGGCATTAAAGCGATGGAACTGCTTAATGCTCCAAATAGTTCTATCAGCATCCAATCTTTTGCCGGCAATATGCCTCCCCTCTCCTGCCTGAACGACGGAATAATGGTTTCGACCGGAAGTACACCCGCTTATAACTTATTTAAGATTGACACCTCCTCACTTTACCCTTCGGCCATATTTTGCTATAAAAATAAATGCATGCAACTAAGTTTAAAAAAAGAAATCTACGAACGTATTTCAAAAGATTTAAACGATGCCGTTTTAACATTTTCATTAGGTAATGATGCTTACTGGAATTATGTTCGGAAAAGAGCTATAATTGAATGGCTTAACTTAAATAGAGATGAGATTTTTGATATTAAAGAAGTGAATAAATAAATAGTTTTTTTTGCTGATATTGATTTCTTTTGTACATTTGCTCTAATGAAAATCATAATAACAACCATATTTATTTTTTCTATTTACTTTGTGAATGCCCAAGACATTCACTTTTCTCAATACTTCTACTCCCCTTTAAACTTAAACCCGGCCAATACCGGCAATTTTGACGGCGATTGGCGTGTGGTAAATAATTACAGAAACCAATGGAAGGCGCTTTCTATTCCATACAGAACCATCGGAATTAGCTATGAACATCAATTTTATATTTTCACCGAGCAGCTAAGCTACGGAATTGATGTTATTAATGACAAATCAGGTCCCGCCGGTTTGACGGTAAATAAACTTTTTGGTTCGATAGCTTATCACAAAAAAATCGAAAGCCATCATTTGCATTTCGGAATGCAAGGAGGCATGGTGTTTAAAAGCTACTCGTTAGACCAACTAACTTTTCCATCACAATTTGACATGACGAGCGGCTATTTCAACAACCAACTCAGTAACAATGAAACCAATCTGATATCGAATATTAACTACCCTGATTTGAATTTAGGAATTTTGTGGCAGAAACAAATGCGTTTAATACAAACAGAATTGGGATTTTCTGCATATCATTTAATCATGCCCAAAGAAAGTTTTAATAACGACAACAATAAATTACCCATTCGATATGCTGTTTATGGAGGTATTAATATCCCCATCAAATCATTCTATTTCAAACCTCAACTATTTGAAATGCGCCAGCACAAAGCAACCGACTTAATAATGGGCATTGAAGCGGGCTTTAACTTACAAAATGCTCCCATTGGGATAAAAAGATTATTTGGAGGATTTTTTACTCGAAATGACTTTAATACGGCCTTCGATGCTTCTATTTTTATGTTAGGTATTCAAATCAAACAGCTCCAATTGGCTTTTAGTTATGATATCAACACCAGCCCATTATCTGTTGCGACAAATAAAAAAGGAGCTTTTGAATTTTCATTAATTTATACATCCAAAAGCACCATTCCTAAAAAAATCACATTGCCATGCGATCGTATGTAATTTTGTTTTTTCTATTTGTTTTTGCAGGAGAAATTTTTAGTCAACCCTCAGAAACCATAAAATATTTAAACCCCTGGCAAATCAAGAACTTTGCAAAGAACTCCGAAAGAATGGGCGATATATATTCTGCCATTGATTATTATGAAGAATTACATAAACGAAACTCTAAAAATTCGGATATCAATTTTAAACTGGGTCAGTTATATTACAAATCGCGAAATTACCCAATGGCTCACGAATACTTTTCTTATGCCTTTGATACCGATAAAGAAGCCTATCCGGATGCACTTTTTTATAAAGGCTTAATGAAAAAAATGATGGGCGATTACAAGGGTGCCAAAGAAGATTTTTTAGCATTCAACAAACTGGTTAAGGGCTCGAAATTTGCCGAAGACTATAAAAAAAGAGTTAAAAACGAAATTGACGGTTGCGAATTAGCCTTAAAATTAAAAGAAAAACCTTTGGATGTATTTATTCTTCATCTCGATACCAGTATCAATAAAGCCCATGCAGAAGCATCACCCTTGCCTGTAAGTGGCAATACTATTTTATATTCATCGCTCAAAGCCGATAAACTATTTTATATCGATGCCAACAACGACTCCGTTGTTATTCCTACCCGACAAATATACGTAGCAAAAAAGAAAGGCGAAAAATGGTATTCTGAAGGGATTTTTAAAGCTCCGGTAAACGAACCCGGAGTGAACATTTTAAACCCTGCACTTTCTCCTTCGGGGAACCGACTCTACTTTAATAAATGCAAGCAAAACTGGAAAAATAAAATGATTTGCTCTATATATATGAGCGAAAAAATTGATAATGAATGGTCAACTCCCATTCTTTTGGGAAGTGGTATTAATAACCCCAAATACACCTCAACTCAACCTACCGTTGGTGTTGAATCGAAAACACAAAACGAAGTGCTTTATTTTGTTAGCGATAGAGAAGGCACAAAAGGCGGATTAGATATCTGGTATTCTGTATATAATGCAAAGAAAAACGAATTTAAACCACCAAAAAATCTTGGTAATAAAATAAATACCTTTGGCGACGAAATGACGCCTTTTTACGATATTGAAAGCCATACATTATTTTTCAGTTCAGATGGCTGGCCAAGTATTGGAGGTTTTGATATTTTTAAATCGCAAGGAGAACTCACACAATTCAGTACTCCGGAAAACATTGGTTTCCCTGTCAATTCTTCGGTTGATGATATTTATTATGCAACGTCTAAAAATAGAGAGGGTGGTTTTTTTGTCTCGAATCGAAAAGGTACGGTTGCTTTGCTTAACGAAACATGCTGTGATGATATATGGGAATACCGATGGTCAAATTATATTCATATTGCTGTGATGGGCAAAATATACGCCATAAAAGACAGTACTATTTATGAACAACTAGAAAAACAAATTGTTGACAAAAACTTTATCGAAGAATTAGATTCAACAACCGAAAAAGTAAATCCCTTACCCGAAAAAAAAGTTGATTTATACCTTTCGCAAGGGAATGAAAGAATCTTCATTAAAAGTATCCAAACAAATGATCAAGGCGAATTTTTCTTTAATCTCGAACCGCAAAAAGAATATAAAATTGTTGTAGATAATTTCGGATTTTTCAATAAAGAAATTACTGTTTCTACCAAAAACATAACACACTCCGACACACTCCATGCCGATGCTATTTATATCAATGTTATACCACTGGAGCCTGTTGTAATTAAAAATATTTACTACGAATTTTCAAAATGGAACTTAACCGACTCATCTAAAGCAATAATAGACAGAACTTTGTATAAATTACTCATGGACAACCCTCGCATTATAGTTGAAATATCATCGCATACAGATAGCGTAAGCAGCGATGAATATAATATGAAATTATCGCAAAAAAGAGCCGAAAGCGTTGTAAAATATTTAATAAGCAAAGGAATAGAAAAAGAACGACTGGTAGCAAAAGGATATGGCGAAAGTAAACCCATCGCTCCCAATACTAATCCGGACGGAACAGATAATCCCGAAGGTCGTCAAAAGAATAGACGCACCGAATTTAAAATTATTGGTTCAATTGACCAGTATTCAAAAGTAATTTACGAAGAATAATGATTATTTGGTTATTACAAAAGATTTTGTAATAACTTCATTTGATGTATTCATTGAAATATAGTAAACACCCGATGCAAAATTCAGGTCAAATTTTATAATCTGACTCTTGGATTGTAGTTTAATGGTTTTGTTTGCAATCGGTTGACCTAAAACATTTACAATTTGTAGATTATATTCTTTTTCTATTAATCCCAATAATTCAAACTCAACATCACCATTATCAAAGTATATCGGTGTTATGTTTTCTTGATCAAAAGAATTTTGTTTACACGAAACGGTTATAATATGTGAATATGTAACAACTCCGTCGTAATCTATTTGTTTTAGTCTGTAGTAATTATTGTTTGAACTTGGATTAAAATCGCTAGCAGAATAATTAATAATAGCATTTGAATTCCCGTTACCAGGAATGAATGTAACAGTACTCCAATGTTCGGCATCAATACTTTTTTCGAGGTAAAACCCATAATTATTTACTTCACTAGCAGTTTGCCAATATAAATAAATACTCAAAGAATCGCATATACCTTTAAAATTAATTAACTCAACCGGGAGTGGATTTGTATTGCTTGCTAATGTAATCAAAATATAATCAAGCATCATTGGATTTGAAGTTGTTGTGCTAGTAACATAGTCTCCACCAACAAAAACACTGGTATTTCTTGGCTCCCAATAAATTGGATTTGTATTGCCATTCCAGTATTGAACCTGTTGAAACATCTTTAAGTCAGATTCGGTATGTCCATTTAATTCTGGATTCGAACCACCTCCCCAGTATTTAAAACTATTGACATTAATATTAATACCAGACGCAACAGGAATAGGATATATAGCATAATATCTAAAAATGCTATAATTACTCATATAGCCACCCGAGCCTTGTAATGCCTGACAACCTCTTCGAATATTAATGTCGTTTCCTAATGCTACGGAAGGTGTAAAATCTAAGCCTAAACCTGCAACATTTCCGGAAGGATTGTTTCGTTGGGCGATAATATAACCTATGCCAACCCCATCAACCCAAGAGCTATTTGTCGCTCTAATACGAGCATTTTCATTTTCACCTGTAACAGAACCTGTTGTTGATAAGCTAACGATATAGTCTTTTAAATCTAAATGTCCCTGTGTCATAGTTAACGTTCCTAAAACACTAAAATCTCTACTAGCAACAATTCCACCACCGGTATTATTTATTTGAACGTTTGCAAAACTAGTAGAAGCCGTTCCTTGAATATATTGGCGAGCAGTACCTAAAAAACGAACAGTTGTACCTAAAACATTTGTAACAATACTATTATTAACCCAGTCGCCATAAACATTTAATGTTTGGTTATTAGTAATCGTTAATGAAATAGGGCTTTCGATTGTTATTTTTTTACAATTACCGTTTGCAGTTGAAATAATGGGATCGTTTGCAACACAACTATTAAATGGTTTAAGAAAAACATTATTCGACGAAGCGGGTACAGATGCCGGTAAAATAAAATTTGATCCATTATAAGCTACCCAGTTGGATGAATTATTCCATTCGGAACTTACTCTACCTGTCCATAAATAGTCTGTATTAATCAATCCTGTTGTTGGAGGTGTTGAAATGCTAACATTTGTACTCCCTGTTCCATAACAAATTCTATCATACGCAACAACATTATAAGTTCCAGCCATAGATGCAACTGCATTATTCATAACAGGATTTTGAACATTGGATGTAAAACTGTTTGGACCTGTCCATGAATACTGCATAGTTCTACAAGTTCCTATATTAGCATATAGATTAATAGGATTCCCGATACAAACAGGAGAATTTGAAGAAACTACGGCACCAGCATCAATATTATAAAAACTATAATTAAAATTTGTATTTAATGTAGCTCCATTTGTATGCAAAGCGTCAAAAACATTTATTAAACCAGCCCACATATTTCCATAATTATTCCCATTACTATTGGTGCCCCATATAGCATTACTTGGTCCATAAGCTTCATAATATAAAGTAGCATCAAAGTCTCTAGCTTTTATTAATAAATATGTATTGCCACTATAATCAAGACGTTCTACAGGAACAGCAGCACCTCCGGGATAAGCTCTTAGTTGAATTCTCAAACGAATATTTATGGGATCAGAAACATACGAACCTGAAGAATTAAGATAAGTGATAGTATTTGTAGTTCCTGTAAAACAAATATTTCCATTTGCTAAATCAGTGTTTGCATTGCCAGCATCAAAAGTTAAAGAAGTTGTATTAACAGCATTTGTTAACGTA
>ENA-UOWE01003936-UOWE01003936.1-activated-sludge-metagenome-genome-assembly--contig:-NODE-3936-length-14767-cov-4.653956_pt1 | contig 14767 bp, 13 predicted proteins | sample MGYA00249841_ERZ761562 | MGnify/ENA primary metagenome ERZ761562 (study PRJEB28883, sample SAMN05720200) | activated sludge metagenome | isolation source: Anaerobic digester | place: Japan... | reverse complement strand
GAGGACGTGGTCGAGCCCGCCGAAGCCGATGTCGTACGCCCAACCGTCGCCGCCGATGATCCACACGGAGCGGTTGACGAAGTGGTCGGTGAGGGAGGCGAGTTCCTTCGCGAGGGGGTCCGATGCCTTGGCGAGAGCCGCCTTCAGCGCCGTGACGCCCTTTCGCTGGGAGGCGATCGCGGCGTCGTCCGAGCCGGTGGCGCCAAGGACGGCGTCGATCTCGGCGGAGGCGATTCCCTTAGCCTTGACCTGCGCGGCAACCTCGCGCGCGTAGACGGCGAGCTTGTCGCTCGTCAGGCGCATGCCGTACCCGAATTCGGCGGCGTCCTCGAAAAGGGAGTTGGACCAAGCCGGGCCCTTCCCGTCCGCGGTTTTCGCGTAGGGAGTGGTCGGGAGGTTTCCGCCGTAAATCGAGGAACATCCGGTCGCGTTCGCGATGACCGCGCGGTCGCCGAAGAGCTGAGAGAGGAGCTTCACGTACGGGGTCTCGCCGCAGCCGGCGCAGGCGCCGGAGAACTCGAAGAGCGGGCGCTTCATCGCGAGGAACTTGGCGTTCCCGAGGTTCAGCTTGGCCGGCTCCGGGTCGGGGAGATCGTTGAAGAAGAAGTTCCAGTTGGCGCTTTCGGCCGCGCGGTGCTCGGCGAAGCTCTTCATGTTGATCGCCTTAACGCTCGGGTCTTCCTTGGACTTAGCCGGGCACTGCTGGACGCAGAGACCGCAGCCGGTGCAGTCCTCGGGGGAAGCCTGGATCGTGAACTTCCAGCCCTCGAATTCCTTGGTCTTGTAGTCGGCGCTCTGGAAGCTCGCGGGGGCCTTGGCGAGGTATTTAGGATCGAAGGCCTTCGCGCGGATGACGGCGTGCGGGCAGACGACCGTGCACTGGCCGCACTGGATGCAGAGGTCCTTGTTCCAGATCGGCATGCGCTCCGCGATCGCGCGCTTCTCGTACTGGGTAGTCGCGCTCGGGAAGGTGCCGTCCTCGGGCATCTGGCTCACCTTGATGTCGTCGCCCTTGTTGACGGAGATCGCGCCGAGAACCTCGGAGACGAACTTCGGGGCGCCCGCGGCCATCGCGGGGAGCATGCGAAGCTTCCCGGAAGCGGTCTTCGGGTAGTCGACCTTCTCGACGCCGGCGAGGGCCATGTCGATCGTGTCGATGTTCTTCTTGACGACGTCGGCGCCCTTCTTGCCGTAGGACTTCTCGATGAACTTCTTGATCAGGGAGACGGCCTCGGCCTCGGGGAGGATGCCGGAGATCTTGAAGAACGCGGTCTGCATGACGACGTTGATGCGCCCGCCCATCCCGGCCTTCTCCGCGATGGAGACGGCGTCGATGACGTAGAACTTCAGCTCCTTCTCGACGATCTGCTTCTGCACCTCGACGGGAATGTGGTCCCATACTTGGTCCTTGCCGAAGGGGCTGGTCAGCAGGAAGGTCGCGCCCTTCTTGGCGTTGGAGAGCATGTCGTACTTCTCGAGGAAGGCGAACTTATGGCAGGCGACGAAGTCGGCCTGGGTGACGAGGTAGGGCTTGCGGATCGCGTTCTTGCCGAAGCGGAGGTGGCTCGTGGTGATGGAGCCGGACTTCTTCGAGTCGTAGACGAAGTAAGCCTGCGCCTTGTTGTCCGTGGCCTCGCCGATGATCTTGATCGAGTTCTTGTTCGCGCCGACGGTGCCGTCGGAGCCGAGGCCGTAGAACATGGCCTGGTGCATCCCGGCGTCGTCAAGCTGGAAGTTCGGGTCGTAGGAAATGCTGGTCTTGGTGACGTCGTCCTCGATGCCGACGGTGAAGTTCGGCTTCTTCGCGCCCTTAAGGTTGTCGAAGACGCCCTTCGCCATCGCGGGGGTGAATTCCTTCGAGCCGAGGCCGTAGCGCCCGCCGATGACCGTGGGGTAATCCTTGAAGGGGCACTGGCCGGCGGCCTGCATCTCGCCGATGGCGGTGCGGACGTCCTCGTAGAGCGGTTCGCCGAGCGAGCCCGGTTCCTTGGTGCGGTCAAGGACCGCGATCGCCTTCACGGTGGCGGGGATGGCTTTCACGAAGTCGGCCGCGCTGAACGGGCGATAGAGCCTGACCTTGAGAACGCCGACCTTCTCGCCCTTCGCGACGAGAGCCTCGACGGTCTCCTCCATGGTGTCGCAGGCGGAGCCGATCAGCACGACGACGCGGTCAGCGTCCTTGGCGCCCAGGTACTCGTAGAGCTTATACTGGCGACCGGTGAGCTTCGCGTACTTGTCCATCGCCTTCTGCACGATGCCGGGAACGGCGAGGTAGTACTTGTTGACCGCCTCGCGGCCCTGGAAATAGACGTCCGGGTTCTGCGCGGTTCCGCGGATGGCCGGGTTCTCCGGGGTCAGGCCGCGCGCGCGGTGGGCGCGAACAAGCTCGGTGTCGACCATCTGCTGCATGACGTCGTAGGGAACTTCCTCGATCTTCTGGACCTCGTGCGAGGTGCGGAAGCCGTCGAAGAAATGGAGGAACGGCACGCGGGACTCGAGGGTCGCGGCGTGGGAGATGACGGCGAGGTCCATGACCTCCTGCACGTTGTTCGAGGCGAGCATGGCCCAGCCGGTTTGGCGGCAGGCCATGACGTCCTGGTGGTCGCCGAAGATGGAAAGCGCGCTCGCCGCGACGGCGCGGGCGGCGATGTGGAAGACCGTGCTGGTCAGCTCACCCGCGATCTTGTACATGTTCGGGATCATCAGGAGAAGACCCTGCGACGCGGTGAAGGTCGACGAAAGGGCTCCGGTGGTCAGGGCTCCATGAACCGCTCCCGCGGCGCCGCCTTCGGACTGGAGCTCGACGACTTCGGGGACCGTTCCCCAAATGTTCTTCTTTCCCTTAGCCGAGTATTCGTCGGCGACTTCGCCCATCGGGCTCGAGGGGGTGATCGGGTAAATACCGATGACCTCGCTGAGGGCGTGGGCGACGTGACCGGCGGCGGTGTTTCCGTCGATCATCACGAGTTTTTTCTCAGACATATCTCCCCTTATAAAAAAAGATTAGAGTGGATGATACAATAAGTAAATAAATACTTATCCGTTCAATAAAATACTCGGTTAGGGCTTCTTTTTCAAGGGCCGAAAGGCCAGGGCAACCCCGCCAACGGCGACGGGGATTTCATTTATGAATAAAAAAACGGCTCCCGGCGTAGGGAGCCGTCGTGACGGGCGGCGGTTATGCCGTCGTCTTTACGCCCGTATTATTGAAAAAGAACACAAGGATTTTTGCGTATCCCCAGGGAAGGTATATTCCCAAGGTTATAAGGCAAAGAAGAACCTGTATCCAAATCAGCTTAAACCCGGCACCCGTCGCGCCCTCGAAGGAAAGTCGCCCCGTTTCACGGTTTTCGACGTACAAAACGGTGCGAGTCGTGAAGTAACGCCATATCTTCACGCTGGCCGCAGGGAAATAGATACAGAGCGTGACGCAGCAAAGAAGAATTTGCCCGAGTACATAGCCAATCGAGGGCCAAAAACGGGTATCCCAGGCGATCCTCGTTTCCTTCCACGCGATATGTACCATCCATTTGTAGGTATAGTAGGTGAATGGCAGAATCATCACTAAGATCACGATATTGGCCGCGAACCCGGCAAATAGGGAGGAATTTCCACCGACAGGGGTTGCCCCTGATTGTAGCATTTTAGTAGCCATATATACGCCGCCACCAACGATCAGCGCCAAAATAGGGAGGAACAGGCCAAGGATATAATACTTGAACATCTTGCCCGTTTTCCCAAGGAAATTCGCTTTGGTTCCGTCGTATTCGACATTGTTTACGAAAAAATCCGCTACGCGTTTCATGTAGCGGGGAATGTAAAACCCAATGGTGATGATTGAAAGGAATAAGCCGACAAAATTGATTCGGAGAAAAGATCCAATCGTCCCGGTAAACGCGAAGGGTTTATCCTTTAAAGACACATGCGAAAGAAACGCGCGGAACAGGATAACGCCAAAAACGCTATATAGCGCCGTTAGTCCCAGGAAATAGAGGACGAAAAAGCCGAGAATTCCCGCCGCGGCCGAGGGATCTGGATTAGCCTTCGCGGATAAGGTGACGTACTCGAAAGGAATTAATACCGCGAGGAACAATACATAGGCCACGAGAAAGGGCTTCCACCAATCGGATCCAGTTAACGTTGAGCGAAATTTCTCATTCATAACGAGACTCCTTTGCCAAAAGGCATATCTCCTGTAAGTGTAGCCTATTCGTAGGCGAACGAAAGTTCTTTTCGGAGCGAAAGATAAAAAAACCGAGGGAACGAATATGGTATAATCCGGAACCATGACGAATTCATCTGTTTTGGCGTCTTTCCATGACGTTTCGTTTAGCTGGCTTGATCCGGAAACCGGCGCGCCCTATGCACTTGCCGACGGGAATCCGTCCCCGCCCGTGTTCGACGGATTTACGGCCGATATCCCGACGGGATTCATTAGCCTCGTTGGGCCAAACGGAGCCGGGAAATCGACCTTTCTCCTGCTTGCCGGTTCTCGCGTGCTTCCCACGCGGGGAACCGTTTCCCTTCTTGGGGAGGATACCCGCACGCTGGCCGGGGGCGCGATTGGTGGATTACCGGGTACCGGCCTAAACCCCGAGGTCGCGCATAGGCGAAACCTTCTGTGTTCCTTTATTTATCAAAATATGGAGCTTGAGCCCGCCGAGGATGGGGCGCGCGTTGCTGCTCTTCTCGATATCGTGTATGGGCGCGGTGGGCATGTTCGTAAAGACGAGGGCTTTATGCGGGATGTCGTCGCCGCCTTCGAGCTCGAAGGCCTTCGCGATCGAAGGCTCGATGCCCTTTCGAAGGGCGAAAGCCAACGGGTTCTTCTGGGCTTCGCGGCCCTATATGGGTCACGCGCGATCATGATGGACGAGCCCGTGTTCGCGATGGAGAACAGGCAAAAAGAACGAGCGCTTGAATTTTTCCGTGACGTTTTTCGTTCTTCGGGTGTTTCAATTATGGTGTCCCTGCACGAGCTTGCGCTGACGCGGAAGTACGCGGATACCGTGATGCTGTTTTACCCGGATCGCCGGATAGACCTGGGATCCGTCGACGAGGTGCTGACCGCGGAAGCCCTGGAGGCCGCGTATGGCGTTCCGCCGGCCATGCTCTATGACGTCGAGCGGCTTCAACGCCGCGTTATCGAGGAGGGAGCCGCCGGATCGGGCGCATAGGGCGACCTGGTTGTTTGATCGGCGGTGTGTTACACTTGAAGGGCGCGTTCGTCGCCGCGACGCAACGCGCCCCGAATATTGGTTTTTTCGCCGCCGGGTAGGGCATGGCCCCAATCCGGCGCGCGGGATATAACATGCATAGGAGGAACAAATGTTCAAGAAAGCAAGCGCGATCCTGGCGGTCCTGGCGATCGTCTCCCTTATGTCCTGTAAGTCCGACCCCGAGCCGCAGAAGACCGAACCCGCCGCGACCACGCCGGTTGGGAGCCCCATAATCGGTAAGGAAGGCGTCCCCCAGCCCGCGTGGGTCAACAAGCCCCCGAAGAGCCCCGACACCTTCTTCGCGATCGGGTACGGTAGCATGACGACCAAGCAGAATTCGATTCTGCGCGCCGAGGCCGACGCGAAGGACCAAATCGCGCGATGGGTCGGCACGAGCGTCAAGAACGCCCTTACGAACTACACCAACGAGTCCGGTTCCGGCACTAATAAGCAGGTTCTCGACTACATGGAGAGCATCTCCAAGCAGGTCGCCGACCAAACCCTCGTCGGCGTCGAGCGAGACGACCTCTGGGTTGACGCGGATGGAGCCGTCTACGTGCTGTGCTCCTTCCCGCGCGCGAACGTGAACAAGGGCTTCGAGGACACCGTGCAGGCCTTCCAGCGAAACGAGGCCGCCGCTTTCGCCGAGTTCAAGGCGAAGGAAGCCCTTTCCTTCCTCGAGAAAGAAACCTCGGGCGGGGTTCCCGCCAAGCAGTAAGCGAGCATGAAAAGCCGATCGCGACGGTTATTCCTGATCCTATCGGCGATAGCGATCCTCCTCGGCGGATGCGAATCCACCGGGGGGGGCGCCCTTTTCCTTTCTTCCGAAGGCCACGCCGACGACGTATACTACGCCGAGTCTCCGCCGCGGCAAACACCAGAAAAAGAGCTTTCCGATTGTCTCCTTCGTGTCGCCCGCCAAGTTGCTATGCGCGAGGGTGTTCGCGTTCGCCACGTCTCACGGCCTGAGACCGTGGCCGGCGAAACCTATGAGAAAAAAACGACCGAGTTGTCATATGAACAAGGCAACGCGATCGCCCTTCTCGATCGGATGACCGTTTTGCGCGTTGAATCGGACGGGACCGGGACGCGAGCCCTGGTACGTGTTTCCGGCTCGCCCCGCCTCGCGGCGACCCTGCCTTCGGGCGGTTCTGGCCGACCGCGCTGGGTCGACGATCCCCCGAAGGGCTCCCGATTTCGCTCGGCCGTCGGTACCGTTTCCCAAATCGGTGTACCCGCCGACGCCTTTCAAAACGCGGATACAGCCGCGATCGGCGCGATCGCCGAAGAAGTTCTATCACCCCGCCGGGAAGGCAACGCGGCCGTGTACGAGGGAACCCTTCGCGGGGTATTCATAGCTCGGCGATGGCGCGATTCGGACGGGCGATCATATAGCTTAGCCATTATCCCTCGTTGACTTGACGTGGTGCCAATAATATGTGACAATCAATATTATACAACGTATAATAAGGAGGGCGCGATGAGCAGGCGACTCTACAAGATTGAGGATGGGCGCAAGATTTTTGGCGTGTGCGGGGGGTTCGCGGAATACTTCAACGTAGACGTCGTTCTCGTGCGCATTCTGTGGGCGGTGTTTTCACTCGCGTATGGAATGGGCATCCTGATCTACCTGATCTGCGCCTTCGTGCTCCCGAATAAAAGCGATATCACGGAGCCCTGATAGGATCCCGTCGCTGCCAACCGCATGAAGCGCGAAACTCACGAAACAATCACGATCCCTCCCCTCGACTCGTTGCTGACTGACGAAGAACGATCCTTGGTCTCAAGTCACGCTACGGCCTTCGACGTTACGGCGGGAACCATCCTTTTCGATTCGACGTCGTGCAAGGGCATTCTGTGGATCGTTTCCGGCGTCGTGCGGGTGTATATGGTGTCGGACGAGGGACGCGAGATTACCTTGTACCGACTTCGGGACGGCGATCTCTGTCCACTGTCCGTCTCCTGCCTCCTTGGTTCCATGCCGCTCAAGGCCCTCGTTTCCGCGGAGACCGACACGAGGGTCGTTACCATATCGAACGACGCGTTCGCCCGGATACACGAAAGGAACGCCGCGGTGCAGCGCCTGATGCTTTCAACGATGACCGCGCGCCTCTCTGACGTGATGTGGGTCGTCGACCAAGTCGTCTTTCGGGGAATCGACCGACGGCTCGCGGAGTATCTTCTTTCCCGGCCAAGCGAGTTGGTCTACGCGACGCACGAGGAGATCGCCGCGGAGCTGGGCACCGCGCGCGAGGTCGTGAGCCGAATGCTGAAGTATTTCGAGAAAGCCGGCTTGGTCACGCTGTCGCGAGGCCGGGTCAGGGTCGTCGACGCGGCAGGTCTGCGGGCGGGCCGCGCCTAATCCGCAGGCGTCTGTATTCGCGATCGCCTTTTTTTCAGCTTCGCCGAATACAGGGCTTCCGCAAGGCTCTTGATGAACTGGTCGATCGCCCCGTCGTGCCCCGGGGCGAAGACGGTCGAGCCGAGCGAAACGGTAAGTTTCCCTCGCAGCTTCCCCGACGCGTTTAATCTTTCCACGCCCTCGATGATCCGCGCTTCCACCGCGCCTATGACCGTTTGGTCGTCGGTGCCCACGATGATCGCGAATTCATCCCCCTCGAAACGCGCAAGGAAATCCCCGCCGCGAATCGATTGGCGGAGCGATGCGGTCAGCGCCTGAAGGGCGCGATCCCCCTCGACGTGCCCAAAGGTGCGGTTAAGCTGATGAAAATCGTCGATGTCGACCAAGATTCCCGAGAAGCGCTCATCGGGGGATTGGTTGCGTAGCCGTTCCTCAAGATAGTCGTCGAGAAACCGGCGGGTATAGACGCCGGTAAGCGCGTCCTTGTTTAGGTGCAGGTTTTGCACGTGCAGGTAGACCACGAGGAGCGAGAGGGTCATGCCTGGCCACAGAAACGTGGTGCCGAAAAACACGAGCTGCAAAAGACCGCCGATCATCGGGGGGATGGGAAAGAGAATTAGGGGAAGGAATTCCCGGCGATCGATCTTGTGGCGATTAACCATAATGAAGAAGAAAAGATACGCGATAAGGGAATACGCGATCGCGATGTAGATGGGATAAAACGGCCCGCGGAAGTAGTGATTCGCCGAATCCACCGAGTAAAGCCAGCCCGTCTTGAGGTTGTATAGGATTAGGGCGACGAACGTCGCGTAGAGCGCGCAAAGGCGGCGAATCATCGTCCTGAGCCTGAGGTAGTCGCCGCGAGCTCGATAATCCCCATAAAGTATATACACGAGCGGCGGAATCGGGTGAATCAGGAAGTAGGCGAGGTTAAACCAGTAATTCGCCGCTCGCGCCGCGTGGCCACCCCTGCCCTCGAGCGCCCAGCACGCGCTATCCAGCGTCAATAAGGCGAGATTCGTCCATACCATCACGAGGAAAAGGCGCACGATCGTGAATCGCCGCTCTTCCCTCGTCGCGTAATTAACGCCAAGCACGGCGAGGGTAACGGCGCAGAAAATGTTTAGGTCGAGCTTGACGAGAGTTTCCATCGACGCAGGCTTTTAAAGGGGCGAGAGAGAGACGTTGTCGATGGTAAACGATCCGCGCAAGCCACCAAGGTTGATGTTGATGCGCGCACGGGGGTCAGTCGCCGCTGCCTCGAATTCGACGGTGTATCTCTGCCAATCGCCGGGCTCTAGCTTTATTTTCATGTTTGGCGCGACGATACTATAGAAATTCCCGTCGCCGTCGACGTCCCTGTTGTCCTCGACGAAGTCGACCCCGAGGATACCGTCGCCGACGAGCTGGGCGTCGAACGATAGGACGTAGCGCTTTCCTCGCTCGAGACTAACGTAGTTTCCGAGCTGTAGGTGCCAGGGTTCCTTAAGCGTCCGCGTGGCTTTATAGAACGCCGCTCCGTTAAGCGCCGAGACGGCCCAAGGGTCGTTCGGGGGCTCGGCCAACACTGACCAATACAGGAACCCATACGAGAAGTCCCCGTTCGGCAGTTGTTTGCGGTAAGATACCTGTTCGGTGGGGAGCGTTTCCTGTAGTTTCGTGATCGTCAGGTCTTGTATCGTCGCCTTTCCTTTCGTAATACCGAAGGAAGCGTTCAACGCTGCGTTTGTCGTATCGGGCCGCGAATGGTGGTATAGGACGCGGAAGCGATGCGGCTCGGTAAGCAACTTGATGAGTTGATACGTGTTGAACACGGTATGGGTATCGCCATCCTTATCGCGGTCCGTACCCCCTTCGTTGATCGATACGTTGAGGCCGAAGCCTGCTTCCTCCGCCCACGCGGTGAACTCGATGGCGTAGAGGCCTCCTTCCTCGAGCTTGACGCGCTCGCGTCGCTCGACGACGAGGGACCAATCCTTCTTTGCCCGCTCTTGCACGGAGACGACGACGCGACCCTCTTTGAACGACCATGAAGGCTTGTTGGCGTCTTTTTCGTTGAGGAAGACGATAGTGTTTTCGTCGCTCATCGCTTTAGCGACTTCTTTAGTTGTATGCTGGCGGCTGTAGGGTTCGGGGCGGGGCCAATACGTGCCCACGGCGGCCGTGCGCGCGGGGCGCACCGTCTGCACGCGGTTCACGACATACTCGCTGGAGGCCTGTCGTTCCGTTTTTGGCGCGGCACGCACCCCGTCGGGCGTCGCGACGTTCGGCGCGCTTCCGTCGGGGGTCTTTTCCGTCGGCGCAGGGCTCACGGAACTAGTCTCAAGCGCCCGTTCCGTAGCCTTTGAAAGTGGTTTTTCCGCCGGGACCGCCGCGCGGATTTGCTTCATCAACCGGGAGGTATCGGGTATATCTTTGCCCGCCCCCGAGGCGTCGCGGACGGCCGCGGCGGATTTTTTTATTGACGATGCGGTTCCGTCGAAGGCGTTCGCGGGAACCTCGACCGACTGGCCTGCGGAGAACGACGGAAGCGCCGCAAGCTCGATCGGGGCCTCGGTAATGATCGGCGTGGACGCGGCGGGCGCGTCCCCCCCGTCCGTCGTTTGAGGCTTTTCGCTTGCCAACGGAAGACCGACTAACTCGGCGGCCGGGTGCAACCCGCTCGTGATGAGGCCGTCCGGGAAGAGAGAAACAGTCCCCTCAAGCACCTCAAGGTTCGTGTTGCCCGATGTAGCACGTGTTACCCGAAAAACCGTTCCCCGTACGCCGCAGACGATCGCGCCGCTGCGGATGACGAAATCGTCCGCGTTCGCGAGTTTTTTGACTTTGGCGAGCACCGATCCGGTGGCGAGGGACACGGCGCCGCGCCGTTGGGCAAGGACAGTGCCGTCAAGCACAAGGGTTGTCCGATACTCGAGTTTCAAGGTCGCGATCCCAATGATTTCGATTTCGGCCTGTCCGTCATCGCCGGTCGCGATCTGGTCGCCATCCAGAAGCTCGGTGCCGATTTCGGCCGCTATAGGGGTGTTGTTTCGCGTGATGGTAAGTGTTCCATCAATAAAGACGACGCGAGCCTTTGTTCCGGTTTCCGGGCCGCGGGCTACGCGAGTCGACGTGGTGGGTTGGGATTCTGCTGTCGCCGGCGATTGGGCGTCGGGGGAAAGGGAGGCTTTTTCGGCCTCTTTCCGGGGGGAGCAGGATAGGAACAGAAGGGCTATGCCCGACAAAACGGCGATCCGATAGACATGGCGGATTGGGGAGGTCAAACGGCGCATATAGTCTCCAATATTTTATCAAAAGCTACATTGCTGATCAGGTTTTTGTGTCATTAACTAAAAGGAAGTATAGCACAAAAACCCAATATTCGTCTTTTTTGAGATATTTTTCTCAAGGAGCAAACGCATTCCTTGACAGAAAAAGCATGCCATGAGTACAGTACTCTACCGGAGGAAAAAATGAAAAGAGCGATTCTCGTCCTAATTGTCCTGTGTCTTGGTTTCGTGGCGGGTTCTGCGGCCCTCTACGCCCAGACGACTCACTTTGAGCCAAAGTACATTGGTCAGAACCTGCCCACGCCGATCGACCAGGATAAATTCATAAAGGTCGCGCGAATGGGGTTAGCCCGATATCACTGGCGCCTAATGTCCGACGAGGCAGGGGAGCTGCGCGCTCGCTTCCAAAAGTCGAACATTACCTGCGACATTCGCATCGTCTATAATAGTAAGGGATATTATATCGAGTACGTCGACAGCGTAGGCCTTGACGCCAACCTTGACAAGAAAATAATCCATCGGAATTATCCCCGTTGGATCGCGAATCTCGATAAATACATCTACACAAACTATCTTCGGTAACGCAAGAAAAGGGATCGCATGCATCAGTATTACATTTCCGACTCGCGCCGTGCGGTAGACGCGAAATTCGAGGCGCAAAAAATAGCGTTTGCGCCTATCGCCTTTCAGGCAGCCCGCGCCCTTCGGGACTTGGGCATCCTGGACTGCGTGTCAAAGTCCGGTGAGTCGGGTCTCGTCGTCTCGGAGGTCGCCCGCTCGTGCGGGGTCTCCGAGTACGGCGCGGGCGTTTTGCTCGAGATGGGGCTTGGCATGGAGCTCGTGAAGCTCGTCTCGCTCGAGGGAGAGCCCCGGTTCGTGTTGGGTAAGGTCGGTTTCTTCGTCCTTGAGGACGATATGACCCGCGCGAACATGGATTTCACCAACGACGTTTGCTATAACGGGGCCTTCTTTTTGGAGGACTCCATCCGGAAGGGAAAGCCGGAAGGGCTTAAGGTTCTTGGGTCTTGGCCCACGATCTACGAGGGCCTTTCCAAGCTTTCCCCAAAGGTTCAGGAAAGTTGGTTTCGATTCGACCACTTCTATTCAGACGTCGCCTTTCCCGAAGCCCTGCCCATCGTTTTTTCCCGGAAACCCGCTCGTCTTTTCGACATAGGCGGCAACACGGCAAAATGGGCGATCTCGGCGTGCCGACACGATCCCGACGTTAATGTGACGATCATCGACTTGCCCGGGCAGGTCGAGATGGCCCTGAAAAACGTCGCGCGGGAAGGCCTTTCCGGTCGCGTCGACGCGCGACCGTGCAACGTCCTCTCGACCGACGCGTTTCCGAAGGGAGCTAACGCCGTCTGGATGAGTCAGTTCCTCGACTGCTTCTCCCTTGGGGAGGTAACCGCGATCTCGCGGAAGGTAGCCGACGCCGTCGATGCCGACTGCGACGTCTACGTCCTTGAGCCGTTTTGGGATAAGCAGCGGTTCGAGGCGGCGTCCTACTCCTTGCAGGCGACTTCCCTGTATTTTACCTGCATGGCAAACGGGAACAGCAAGATGTACCGCTGCCAGGAACTCGTGGAAGCGGTCTCGCTCGGGGGACTCGAGCTGCGCGAGGCGCATCACAACCTGGGCGCCAACGCGTACTCACTGCTTCGCTTCCAGAAAAAGCGTTAGGCTATGGACGTATTCGTCGTCGGCTGGAGCGCCTGGGCGCCGGGCCTTGATACCCCCGCGGCGTGGGCCGACTGGTGCCGCGGCGGGGGGGCGCTGTCCCAATCGGCCGACGCCCCGGCCCTGGCGTACGTCGATCCGCTCTTTAAGCGGAGATTGAGCCAGCTTACCCGGATGACGATCGAGGTGGGGCATCGGGCTCTCGCCGGGCGCGGGAAGATGGGCATTAGTTTCGCCTCGGTGTACGGTGAGGTTGGGCAACAATACAAAATATCGAATCGGCTTATCGCGGAGGGGGAGGTCTCCCCCGCGAACTTCAGTCTTTCGGTCTTTAATACCCCCGTTGCGGCCCTTTCCATCGCCGAGGGAATCGTAGAAGGCTATACAGCGTGCTATCCGGGACCTGATTGTCTTGTGCCCGCCATCGTCGAGGCTTCCGCCGCGGTCGCCTCGGGCGCCGAACGCGAGCGACTTCTCATCGTGGCCGACGAACTGCTTCCGGCGGACTATGTATCCCTTCAGGTTGGACCTAATATTCCTTTCGCGCTCGCCCTTGTCCTTTCCTCCGTTTCTGTTCCCGGCGCCATATGCCTGAACCCGGCCGATCCGTGGGCCCTTGCCCCGACCTCCTGCGTCGGCGACGAAGGCCCGTCGGTCCCTGAGCCCCTGCGCTTTCTGCGTTCCGTGCTTGTCCCCGCGGGGGTGCCCGGATGCTGAAACCGATACGGTTCGTTTGGTTTACCTTCGGGAAGAGCCTGAGCTATTTTCTTTTCGTGGTGGGGGCTCTCGTGCTCGTCACTGCCGTCTACCCGACGATTTGCCTCTTCGTGCATCCGGCGCAGCGCGCGCGACGGGCTCTGCGCCATTCGACGTCGGCAACCTTCCGCCTTTTCCATTTGTTCATGTGGTCGATGGGCTTAACGACGATTCGGATATCGCGCGAGGACCGGGCGAAGCTCAAGACCTTGACCTCGACGGTCGTCGTCGCCAATCATCCATCCCTGCTCGATATCACCGTCCTGCTCTCCCTGATACCGAATGGGGATTGCATCGTCAACGCCAAACTTTTCACCATCCCGGTGGTGCGTCACGTCGTGTCCCGACTCTTTATCCCGAACTCCCTTGACTTTCAGGAGATCCTCGACGCGTGCGGGCGTTCCCTCGACGAGGGTTGTTGCCTGGTGATTTTCCCCGAGGGATCGCGAACCCGTCCCGACCGCGAGCTTAAGATATGGAAGGGGAGCGCGCGGATCGCCCTGGGCACGGGACACCCTATCCTTCCAGTGCATATCGAGCAGAGCGACATGCGCGGGCTTCAAAAAGGAGACCCGTTCTATCGCATTAACCGTAAAGGGCGGTACGTGTACGACTTGTCTCTGCACGAGCCCCTCGAACCCGCAGCTTATGAAGGAAAGCCGATCTGGATTTCCGCCCGCGAGATGACGCAGGACGTCAGAGACCGTATTTTCTTGGTTGCGCGCGATAACCCGGCGGCAGGGCCAGGCGCAGTGCATGGAGAACGGTAGCGTCCGCGGCGGCGCAGGCCAGATAGTCACCCTCTGGGCCGGATATTTCCCAATGCCGAACCGGGACTTCCTGGGTCGAGCGACCCGCGGCCGAAGCCCAATCCCACGCGGATAAACCCGCTCTTTTAAGCCGCGCCTCCCGTCCCGTCCACAGCGCGTAAAAGGTTCGTAACCAATCGTCCTCAGCGAGGCGTTCATCGCGTTTCGTTTCCGGAAACAGCTCAGCCAAGAGATAGTCGAGGTTCTTGCGGGGTTTTATCCTCTCGATATCCACACCGATCGGCTCGGGCCCGGCATAAGCGAGCAGGAGCGGTCCGGAATGCGAAAGACCAATGCGCGTTTCAGGCTGATTTACGAGGTATGGTTCGCCGCCTTCATGTTCCCCGAAAACGACCTCCTCAGGGCTGACGCCAAGAAAGCGGGAAATAACCGGTCGAGCGGCGGAGCGACCGGTTTCGGGACGTCCAGGAAAGGGGAGAAGGGCAAAAAGACGGGCGTTCATCGTAGAGAAAGGGTACTACAGTTGACAAAAAGTGCCAAGAAAGCTACTTTTATCTCCATTATCGTCTTTGAAAATCTTCTATTATGAGCAAAAACGAAACAAGACGAGCATACTACACGGCATAGATACGATTGGTAAGGGTACGAAAGAATGGACACGCTTAAGCAAGAAATCAAAAAGCTGATTATTTCCGCGGTCGAGCT
>ENA-UOWE01003932-UOWE01003932.1-activated-sludge-metagenome-genome-assembly--contig:-NODE-3932-length-14785-cov-4.572505_pt1 | contig 14785 bp, 8 predicted proteins | sample MGYA00249841_ERZ761562 | MGnify/ENA primary metagenome ERZ761562 (study PRJEB28883, sample SAMN05720200) | activated sludge metagenome | isolation source: Anaerobic digester | place: Japan... | reverse complement strand
TGCCAGCGGCGCGAGTCGAAGATGCCCAGCAGCCGGACGACGCGCCCGGCCAGGCCGGCTTCTTCCCACAGTTCGCGTTGCGCCGTGCGGGCCAGCGTCTCGCCGGGGTCGGTGATGCCGCCGGGCAGCGCCCACAGGCCGTCGTCGCTGCGGCGGATGAGCAGCAGCCGGCCGTCGTGGAAGACGGCCGCCTCGCCGCTGGCCACCGGGCCGATGTCGAAGTGGTTGGCGTGGTAGCGAGCCAGCAGGTCATCGGCCGCGCCGTCGCCGCTGAGCGCTGACAGGCGGGCGGCGGCGGCCAGCACATGCTCCCAGCGCTCGGCGTCGAACGACCCCGGCCGGGCGAAGTTCAGTCCAAAGGCGGCCACGGCCCGCAACTCGTCGGCGATGGCTCCGCAGTGGGCGCGCCAGTCGTCGTTCACGCCGCGCCCATCTCGCCCAACTCATAGAGCACCAGCGCCGCGCCGACCAGGGCGGCCGTCTCTGTGCGCAGCACGCGCGGGCCCAGGGTTATTGGCAACACGCCGCCGGCAACCGCCGCCTCGACCTCCACTGGGTCGAAGCCACCCTCCGGGCCGATGAAAAGGGCGACCGTGGATCGAGAAAGCGGTTCGGCCAGGACCGCGGCCAGGCTGCGCTCCGTCTCGCCCTCCCAGGCGATCAGGGCGCGGCCATAGCCAGTGGCCTCGCCCACGGCCGTGGCGAAGGGCACGGGCGGACGCAGGGCTGGCAGCGCGCCCCGGCCCGACTGCTCAGCCGCTTCCTGGATGATGCGCCGCCAGCGGGCGAGCTTGTCTGGCTCCACGCCGGCATCGCGCACCAGCGAGCGGCGGGTGATGACCGGCACAAATGCCGCCACGCCGATCTCCGTGCCCTTTTGCAGCACCCACTCGAACTTATCGCGCTTCAACAGGCTCTGGTAGAGCGTCAGGCGCGCGCCCGTCTCGCCGGCAGCGACCGACTCAGCCACGACGCGCCCGGCGGCGGTGGCATCGACTGTCTCCAGGGCGACTTCGTACTGCCGGCCTGTGCCGTCGAGCGCCAGAACGCGGTCGCCCGGCCGCAGCCGCAAGACGCGAGCCATCTGGTGGGCCTGGTCGGCCTCAAAGTGGACGATCGTGCCGGCCCGACGGTCGGGGGGGATGAAGAAGCGGTGCATGGGATGGGGAAGTGGTTAGGAGGACTGGCCAGTGATCACTGGCCACTGACCAGCGACCTTTTCTCGGCACAGAAAACAAGTTCGGTGTCGAACAGCAGTTCCGTCACCGGCCAGCCCGTGCCGTCGATGAGCTGGTGGAAGAATTCGCGGTAGCGGTTGGTCAGGTTGCGTCCGCCGTGGGTGCTGATGGTCGGGAAGGAGACCACGAGCCAGCGCACATCCAACGCCGCCAGCAGGGCGCGGCCATGGCCGGGGTAGTTACGCTCGAAACGCGGCATCTCTTTCAGGAACAGGGCTACGTCGCCACTGTCACCGGGCGCTTGCAGGGCCACGTCGCGCACAAAGGCCAGCGGTGGCAGCCCCTGCAAGATGAAGTAGTGGTTGAGGAAGTCGATACGCGGCTCGTGGATGTCGTAGGCCAGCAAGTCGGTGCCCTGGCGCGGCAGGCCCATCCACGGGAAGGCCAGCGGGTTCAGGCCGCAGGCAATGTCGAGCAGGCGGCCGGGCGGACCGGTGACGGCGAAGATGTCGCGGTAGAACGTGTCCAGGATAGGCAGGCGCTCGCGGGTGGACAAATGGGTGTGCATCAGGTCGCGGCAGACGGCGCGGACGGCCGCCTCGTCGCCATTGACGAAGGTCTGGTTAAGCAATTCCCCCGCGGCGTCGTAGTCGGGATCGCCCAGGTAGGGGGCCATGATGCTGTGCAGGCGGCGGCGGACGGCTTTCTCGGCCGGGCGGGCCTTCTTGTGCGTGGCCACGGCCTCCACGGCCAGTTGGCGAATGGTCTCTTCGCTGGTGTCGCGGTACTTTTTCGATTGTTTGATGGCCGTGATGACCGTCTCAACGGCTTCCTGGTCGGTTGTCATAGGCTTGCCCCTTCGCGCTTTGCCCCTATTGTAGCCCAGTTGGCGGTAGGACCTGTACTTGTGGCGCGATTCTCCGACTCGCGATTTCCCTTCAGCGCGCGATTCGGGAGAATCGCGCCACTCAGTTTGATCTGCGTGCCATGTCTCACTTCTTCTCGACCAGAAAAGCGATCTCGGTGGCAAAGGTGAAGCGGGTGGCCGGCCAGCCGCGGGCGTCGAGCAGGCGGCGGAAGCCGGCCTCGTAGTGGGCGGCCATGCCCTTGCGCCGGCCGCCGAGGCTCTGCGCCGGGAAGGACACCAGCAGCCGCGGCGCGGGCAGCGCGTCGAGCAGTCGCTCCGGCGCGCGCCGGTCGAGCGCCTCCAGGCAGGGCAGCGTCTTGAGGACGAGAGCCAGGTCGGCCGGCGTGTCGGGCGGGCGGCCAACCACGTCGCGCACCTCAGCCCGGCCAGGCAGCCCGGTCAGGGCGAAAACGTCGTTGAGGAAGGCGATCTGGTCGGCATAGATGTCGTAGGCGATCAGTTCTGCCGTCGCCGGCAAGCCCATCCACGGCCGGGCCAGAGGGTTCAGGCCACAGGCGACGTCGAGCACGCGGCCAGGTGGGGGCAGGCCGGCCAGCGTCTCGGCGTAGAAGGCGTCGAGGATGGGCAGCCGTTCGCGCGTCGAGGCGTGCAGGGCCATGACGGCGCGGGCCGCCTCGCGGAGGGCGGCGTCGCCCGCGCCAGCGGCCTCGCGCAGCCGGGCCATGGCGCGGCCATAGTCGATGGGCGCGTCGAGGAACGCCCCGCCGGCCTGGTGGAGCGCGTTCTTGGTCGCCTTGATAGCCGCCTTCAGGTTGGGTCGGACGGCCAGCTCGCGCGCGCCGACGGCCCGCACCAGGTCGGGGCTGACGGCGCGGTACTTGGCCGACGACAGGACGGCGGCTACCAGGGCATCGAGGGGTTCGGGCGCAACCATACCGCGAAGCGTACCACAAAGTTGCCTAGAGGCAGATTAACATTATTTGTCTAACAATTGTCTATAAAACATAATCCCTGCCCCATGCGCGTTTGTTGCGCGCAGGACACAGGAGAGAAACCCAACATGACAACGTGGTATACACGCGCCGTCGATGGCGTTCTGCAGGAACTGGCCGTTGACGGCGCGCGCGGCCTGGACGATGCCGAAGTGGCCCGCCGGCGCGAGCAATATGGCCCCAACGAACTGACCGAACGTGGCGGCAAGTCGCCCTGGAAAATCCTCTGGCAGCAATTCAGCAGCACGATGGTGCTCATCCTCATCGCCGCGGCGGTCGTCTCCGGCCTGCTGGGTAAGGCGACGGAGACGATCGCTATCGCCGCCATCGTCGTGCTCTTTGCCCTGCTGGGCTTTGTGCAGGAATACCGCGCCGAGAAGGCCATGGCCGCGCTGAAGAAGCTGGCCGTGCCGCTCGTGCGCGTCATCCGCGGCGGCGAGCGGCGCGAAGTCTCCGCTCGCGAGCTGGTGCCGGGCGACATCGTCCTGCTGGAGGCCGGCTCGGCTGTGCCCGCCGACCTGCGCCTGATCGAGGCCGCCAACCTGCGCATTCAGGAGGCGGTGCTGACCGGTGAATCGGAGCCGGTGGAGAAGGCAGTCGCCCCGCTGACTTCGGTGGCCCTGCCACTGGGCGACCGCATCAATATGGCCTACATGGGCACGGCGGTGACGTATGGCCGCGGGTCGGCCGTCGTCGTCGGCACGGGCATGGACACCGAGCTGGGCGAGATCGCCGCGCTCATCCAGGACGTGGAGGACAGCGCCACGCCGTTGCAGCGTCGCCTCGACAGCGTCGGCAAGCTGCTGGCCCTGGCGGGCGTCGTCGTGGCCGGCCTGGTGCTGGCCATCGGCCTCTTCCTGCGCGAAGATCCGCGCGATATGTTCCTGACCGCCGTCAGCGTGGCCGTGGCCGTCGTGCCGGAGGGATTGCCGGCCGTCGTCACCGTCACGCTGGCGCTGGGCGCGCAGCGCATGTTGCGCCGCAACGCCCTCATCCGCAAGCTGCCGGCCGTCGAGACTCTCGGCGCGGTCACGGTCATTTGTTCCGACAAGACCGGCACGCTGACCGAGAACCGCATGACCGTCACGGTCATCGACGTGGCCGGCCACTACCTGGAACTGACGGGCACGGCCCCCCACCACCCCGCGCCCGCCCTGGGCGGCAACGGCGCGCCGGCCGAGACGCCCATCCACCTGGAGGAACAGCCGCCCGCTATCGGCCTGACGCTGGCCGGCGGCGCGCTGTGCAACGACGCCGCGTTGCAACCCGACGAGGAGACCAATCGCTACGCTGTGCTGGGCGACCCGACCGAGGGGGCGCTGCTGGTGGCGGCGCTGCAGGCGGGCCTCCGCCGAGAGGGCTTGCTGGCCGTGGCCCCACGTGTGGCGGAACTGCCTTTCGACTCGGAGCGGAAGCGCATGACCACCGTCCACCGCCTGCCCAGCGCCGACCAGTTGCCGCCGGCGCTGCGGGGACTGGTGGGCGCGGGCCTGCGGCCAGACGATCACGTTGTTGCCTTCACTAAGGGCGCGGTGGACGGGCTGCTCGACATCAGCACGGCTATCTGGGTCGGCGGCGAACCACAGCCGTTGGACGACCACTGGCGCGAGCGGCTGATGCGCGCCAACGAGCAGATGGCCGGCAATGGCATGCGCGTGCTGGGTGTTGGCGTGCAGTGGATCGACGGCCCCGACGAGCCGCTGGAGCGCGACCTGACCATCATCGGCCTGGTGGGCATGATCGACCCACCCCGGCCGGAGGTCAAGGCAGCCGTGGCCACAGCCCGGGCCGCCGGCATTCGCCCGATCATGATCACCGGCGACCATCCTCTGACCGCCCGCTTTATCGCCTATGACCTGGGCATCACCGACAACGCCCGCGTGATGACCGGCCTGATGCTCGACGCGCTGTCGGACGCAGAACTGGCGCGGGTGGTCGATGAGGTTTCGGTCTACGCCCGCGTGACGCCGGCCAACAAGCTGAAGATCGTCGAGACGCTGCAAGGCAAGGGCCACGTCGTAGCCATGACCGGCGATGGCGTCAACGACTCGCCGGCGCTGAAGCGGGCCGATATCGGCGTGGCCATGGGCATCGCCGGCACCGACGTGACCAAAGAGGCGTCGGAGATGGTGTTGCTGGACGATAACTTCGCCACCATCGTCGCCGCGGTCGAAGAAGGGCGCGTCATCTACGACAATATCCGGCGCTTTGTGAAGTTCTCCATTGCCGGCAACGTCGGCAAGGTGGCGGTGATGCTGCTGGCCCCGCTGCTGCTGGGGCGCGAGGCGGCCGTGGCCCTCTTGCCGCTGCAACTGCTGTGGCTGAACCTGCTGACCGACGGCCTGCTGGGGCTGGGTCTGGGCGTGGAGCCGGCCGAGCGCAACACGATGCGCCGGCCGCCGCGCGACCCCCAGGCGGGCATCTTCAGCGAGGGGCTGGGTGGCCACGTCCTCTGGGTGGGCGCGCTCATCGGCGCGGTGGCGCTGCTGGCCGGCAGGCTCTTTTTCGACGCTGCCGACCTGGCAGACCGGACGTGGCAGACGATGATCTTCACAACGCTGGCCTTCTTGCAGGTCGGTCAGGCGCTGGCCTCGCGCTCCGGCCGGGAGTCAGTTTTCACGCTGGGCCTGCGCTCGAACCCGACGCTGCTGCTCCTGGCCGTGGGCGTGCTGGCGCTGCAACTCGTGGTGCTCTATGCTCCGCCGCTGGAGCAGTTCTTCGGCATTGTGCCTCTGAGCGGGCGGCAACTGCTGGTGGCGGCGGCGCTGGGCAGCATTGGCCTTGTGGCCATCGAGGTGGAGAAAGCGTTCTTGCGGCGGCGGGCATAAGGCGCGCCGCCGGCTAGGGTCGCACCGCGCTCAGCCGGGCCACAGCGCCGGCCGGCGCGGCCAGCACTTCAGCGGCCAGAGCCGCGTCGGCCGCATCGAGGTTGGCTTGCGAGTCCGCGGGCGCGACGAGCAGCTGCTCGCCGCGCCCATGTGTTAACTCATTCTCCCCATAGGTGGCCAGGAAGACAAAAGACAACTCAGGTCTGTCGGCCGCTATGATGATGAGGCGTAGCGATGGCGTGACGGCATGGCCCAGGCCGAGGGCGCGCTGGAGCGCGGCGGCCGTCTGCCAGGGCGCGTCGCCGGTGGCCACTGGCCGCGCCGGTAAGCGCCACGGCTCACTGGCGGCCGACCGCGTCCACAAGACGCGACCCCCGGCGGCGGCGAGCAGCCGCGCGGTCGCTGCCCACCCGACCTCCGCCTCATCCCGCGCGCGGCTGGGGCCGCGCCCCAGCCGCGCCGCCAGGCGCTCCGGCGAATGGGCCGTCTTGGGCGGGCCGCCGTCGTGGTGGAAGGCGTCAGCGAGTTGGCGCGCGTGGGCGGCGCTAAGGCCGCCGGGCGGCGGTTGGCCGTCGAAGAAGCCGGCCGGCGGCTGCCCCGTGGGCGTGACCAGTTCGCCGCCGCGCAACGCGCCGCGGTAGCTGAGGGTCAACTCGTTATCACGCGTGTAGTACACCCCCACCAGCCGGACCGGTAGGACAAAAAGCCCAGTGGCCGCGCGAAAGGCCCTCGCCAGCGTCGTTGCCGGTTCTTGCCCCACCGGCAACGGGCAAAGGACAGGTTCCAGAGAGCGCGCGCCCGGCTGCCGCAGGAGGACACGGCCTTTATGATCGGTCAGGTAACCGGCAAGTGTAACGCGCATTGTAATACTTCTCCGATACAGTGGGTTGCGTGGCCCTTTTCTGAGTAATTTGTGTGTTGCCGTAAACCAGCAAAGCGCCACGCTATCTGGAACGATAGGGTAGCAGTCAGGACAGTATCGGGAACTGTCCACGCCTCCACCATCACCAACCACCGCTCTCAACGGGCGTCGGCTACTCTATTTTATCACCGGTGTTGTTCAACACATCGGCACTCGTTGGCTACCAAATCGCATATTTGGTCAGGCAGTATACCTGTACTGCGCTAGGCGGCGATTCTCCCTAGCGTCCTCACGCGTCGCCGCAATCGGGGAGAATGCAGGAGATGAGAGCAAAGAGTATGAAACTGGTTGCCATGGTCGCGCTGATTTTGCTTCTATCGGCTGGCGTCGTGTCGGCCGATGGTGAGACAGCGCGCTCGTATGCGCCGGCGGTCTATGACACAGTCGCCTGCACAGTTGTGGTTGAGCCGGGGAGCAGCATTCAGAAGGCAATTAGCCCCGCCCGCAGCGGCGCGGTCATCTGCGTCCGCGGCGGCGTCTATGCTGAGGCGCTCAAAATCGCTCCAGCCAATGCTGGCATCACCCTCATGGCTTATCCCGGCGAGCAGCCTATTCTGGACGGCGAGAACCGGCTGCCGGTGATCACAAACAAGAATCGGTTTGCCCCGCTGATCATGGTCAACGCGAGGAACGTCACTGTTGACGGTCTGGAAATCCGCCGCTCGACCATGCGCGGTATCACGGTTAGCCAGGGGGACGTTATCCTCCGCAACTTGATCGTTCATGACAACTACGAAGTTGGCGTCATAGCGACCGGGCCTACGGCGGCCCCCCTGCGCAATGTGCTGGTAGAGAACAGCATCGTCTACAACAATCTGTTGAAGAACGCCAATGGCGCGGCCGGCGGCAGCGCCCTCACGTTCATCGCGGTCGAGAATGGCACGGCCCGCGGCAATGTGATCTACCACAACTACGGCGAAGGCCTGGTGGCCGGCCGCTGGACGCGCAATATGGTCCTGGAGGGCAATGCCAGCTACGACAACCGCGGCGCTAACATCTATCTGGTGAACACGACCGATCCGATCGTCCGCGGCAACTACGTCTTTTGCACCGACGATCCCATCTCGTGGCGTGGCAAGGGCGGTATGTATCGCCCCGGCCCCGGCCTCCAGGTGCGCGATGAGAACTTCAAAGCGCCTCAGCCCCCACCCAGTTCGGGTCAGGTTATCGTCAACAACATCGTTGTGGGTTGTGGCGTCAACTTCGGTGTCGCCACACAGATCGCTGGTGGCGGCCTGAACAACGCCATCGTGGCCCACAACACGTTCGTGAACGCGCGCAGCGTCAGCGGCGAATCGGCCAACAACATCGAAATCGCCGGCAATGCGGCGCTGAATAACACGCAATTTGTCAACAACCTGATCCTGCAATCGGTGCCGGGCACGATCACGCGCATCCAGGTGGCGATGGGCACACCGAACCTATCCACCTTCATGGTCAGCAATAACCTCTATAGCCGGACGCCGGGCAACGGCTGGGTTGCCGCCGAGTCGGGTCGCCTTGTCACCGATCCGCAATTGGTTAACCCGGTTCTGCCGTTACAGGCCGCTTTGCCGGCGCCGGCGAACTTCGCCCTGACGGCGACCTCTCCGGCGGTGGATGCTGGCGCGACCAGCATCGGCGTCAGCCAGGACTTCTTCAGCGATGAGCGCACCGGCACAGTCGATATCGGCGCGGACGAGCTGGGCGGCAGCACACAATTCAACCTGCTAGGTGACCCGGCCTCTCTGACTTTCAGCGGCGAGTAGCCGGCAGACACGGCAACGCACACCGCAGAGTGAACAGTTTGTCTTGCGACGGGTCAGGCAGCCGCCTGACCCGTCGCGCGTTTTCCGGGGCCGGCGCTGGCAGTAATAAGCTTCGTAAGCGAGTTCCCTTAAAATTACAATGGCCCAATTCTTTGTACAGGTGTGCTTGCCATGAACGTAAAGGTAAAAATCGTTGGTTTGCTGCTGGCCGTATTGGTTCTCACCGGCTTGCCCGCGTGGGTAGAGGCGGGGAGTCGGCTGAGTGTCGTGATCGCCGCCGGCGCGGAGATTGCTCTCGACCCGGCCGACTGCCAGATCGTCGTCGATCCCAGTGGCTCCATCCAGGCCGCCATCAACGCCGCGGCCAACAACACGGTTATTTGTGTCCACGGCGGCATCTACAATGAAGCCATCACCATTCCCGTCACCAGGACAAACCTGACGCTGAGCGCCTATCCGGGGGAGCAACCCGTGATCGATGGCAACAAGCGTATCCCCGGTGGCCTGCCCGGGGCGCGCTTCCGGGCGCTGGTGGAGATCTACGGCTCTGGCACGGTGCTTGACGGCTTCGAGGTGCGCTACTCCAGCGCGCGGGGGCTAGAGGTCAATGCCAACAATGCTATCGTGCGCCACACCGCCGTTCACGACAACTGGGCCGAGGGCCTGACTGTCCGCAACGCTGGCGAGAACAGCCGGGTGACGGGCGTCCTGATCGAGAACAACCGCGTCTACAGCAACCTGCGCAAGGTGCGCTACATCCCGGTCATCTACCGCGGCCTGCGCACCGGCAGCGGCCCGACCGACTGGCTGTTCGATCCCGACGAGGCATGGGACAACCCATTCTGGACGGGCAGGGACGTCGATTTGCCGGAGGGCGCTCTGAACGCGCTCGCGATGACGTTCAACGACGACGGCCAGACGGCGCGTATCTATGCCGGCTCGGTGCGGACGACCCGCGAGGGCCACATCGGCGAGGAGTTCAGCGCCGATGGCACGCCCATCGACTACACGGGGCGCGACCTGCTGTTCTTTGAGCCATCGACGCAGAAGTGGACGCTCTACTTCAAGGGCGCGACGCTGGGCGTGCCCGCGGCCGCGGTCATCGACGCTTTCCAGATTGACGGTAGCATTCCGCCAGAGAACCTGCCCTGTCCACAGTGCGCGCCCATCGTCATGAGCTTCGACACGCCGATCAGCCTGACCGTCGACGGCGCGCCAACGTCAATCGGCTCCAGCGATCTGGTACGCTTCCAGCCCACAGCCGTCGGCCCGGGCGATGTCATCACCGCCGGAGCGTTCACGATGGAGCGGACCGCGGCGAGCATGAGCTTGCCGGCCGGGGCCAACATCGACGCCCTCGACCGCACACCCGACAATCGCCAACTGATGAGCTTTGCCGGCGACATTACCCTGGGCGGCCAGACCTTCCGCAACGAAGACCTCATCGCCTATGACCCGCCCGATGCCTGGACGCTCTACTTCGACGGCAGCGCCATCCCCTTCAACCCTTTTTCTGATGACCTGACCGCCGTTTGGCTCGACCGCAACGGCCACATCTACATCAGTGGCGACCCCATCGGCGGCAGCGGTCTGACCTTCGTCTTTGCCGAAGACAGCATCGCCCGCGGCAATGTTATCTATAACAACTATGGCGAAGGGCTGGTGGCTGGCCGCTATACCAGCCGCCTCACCCTGGAAGACAACATCAGCTATGACAATGACCACGCCAACGTCTACCTGAACGACACGGCCGACGTGTTGGTGCAACGCAATATCATTTACTGTACCGATGACCGCGAGTTTTGGCGCAAGGGGCACGCCGTTGAATACCGGCCCGGCACCGGCCTGCAAATCCGCGACGAGGATTTCAACCCTATGCCGCCGCCCAGCACCGGCCAGGTCATCATCAACAACATCGTCGCCGGTTGCAGCACAAACTTCGGCGTAGATACACAGCAGGCCGGCGGTGGGCTGAACAACGGCGTCGTGGCCAACAACGTCTTTATCAACGCCCGCGCCGACGCGCCCACGGCCGTCGACAACGTGGTTTTTAGCGGCGGCACGTCCTACGCCAACTCGCGCTTTGTCAACAACATGATCGTTCAGACCGTCCCCGGCGATCTGACGCTCATCCAGGGCACGGCCGACTTCTCGACCCTGACCGTGGCCAACAATCTGTACTCGTCGGCCCCGACAGGCTGGTTCCCCGGCGAGGTGGGTCGCGTCGTCGGCGCGCCGGTCTTTGTCAACGGCATCCCACCGCTGCCCACCGTCGCCAGCCCGCCCAACCCGGCCGATTACCTCGTCGATTACGACTCGCCGGCCTTCGACAGCGGCCAGACGGTGGCCGAGGTCATGGCCGACTACTTTGGCCACAGTCGCCTCGACACTGGCCTGCCCGACATCGGCATCTACGAACTGCCCTACCAGGGCGAGATCATAATCATCCAGCAAGCCATTCCCGCCAGCGCGGCCCAGTCGTTCGACTATACGGCGACTTTCTCGCCGGCCGTCTTCCGGTTGTCCCACGGCCAGCAGGTCGCCACCGGCGTGCTAACGGCTGGCACCTATCGCGTTACGGTGGGTGAAGTGGACGGCTGGACGACGACATCGAGCTGTGACGACGGCTCGACGGCCGAGACCATCGCTCTCGACCCCGGCGAAACGGTGACCTGCACCTTCGTCAGCACGCGCGCGTCGCAGCTGACGGTGCGCAACGACTTGCAGCCGGCGACGGACACGCCACTGTTTGATTTCGATCTGGATGGCACGACGTTCCAACTGGGCCATGAGAGCCGTACCTTTGTGGTGACGCCGGGCGAGGCCCACGCCGTCACGGCCGCCGTGCCCGACGGCTGGGAGCGCACCGCAGCCACGTGCGACAACGGCGACGCGCCCGCGGCCGTAACGCTGGCCGCGGGCGAACAGGTCAATTGCACCTTTAGCCACCGCAAACTTGGCCGCATCGTCATCGAGAAGCAGACGCTGCCCGACGGCGTGGCGCAGGCCTTTGTCTTTGCCGCCGGCTACGCTGGCGACGGCTTCAGCCTGAGCGACGGCCAGCAGAACCAGTCTGACCTCCTGTCGCCGGGCAGCTACGCCGTCGCCGAAACGCTGCCGGCCGGCTGGGCGCAGAGCAGCGCCACCTGTGATGACGGCTCCACCCCCGGCGCGATCGCCCTCGACCCCGGCGAGACGGTCACGTGCGTTTTCGTCAACGCGCAAGTGGGGTTGGCTCTGACCAAGACGCCGACGCCCGGCAGTGTCACCGCGCCCGGCGGCGACGTGAGCTTCGCGGTGCGCGTCAGCAACACCGGCGCGGCGGCGCTGCAACTGACGGCGCTGAGCGACTCGGTCTTCGGCGACGTGGCCGACGCCGGCAACCCGGCGCTGGTGGCCACCGATTGCGCCCTGCCCCAGAGCCTGGCCGCGGGCAGCGATTACACCTGCGCCTTCACTGGCCACATCGGCGGCGCGGCCGGCCAGACCCACCACAACACGCTGACGGCCACGGCCGGCGCGCTGGCCCAGGCTACGGCCGAGGCCGCTGTGGCCATCGTCGCTCCCCCGCCGGGGCACATCGTCATCGTCAAGCAGACCGACCCGCCCAACACGCCCGGCCAGTTCAACTTCTCGGCCAGCTACGACGCCGATGGCTTCGCCCTGGGACATGGGCAGAGCAACGATTCTGGCCCGCTGCCCTCCGGCGCAACCTACAGCGTCGGCGAGAACGTGCCCGCCGGCTGGACGCTGGCCAGCGCCACGTGCAGCAATGGCTCCCCGCCCGGTCAAATCGCCCTGGCCGCCAACGAGACGGTGACGTGTACCTTCACCAACCGGCGCACTACCTCCGGGCCGGCGGCGACCTTCTACGTGACAACGGCCAGCGCAGGTACGGTGGGCGGCGTGGCCTATGCCGTCGGCGACATCGTCGCCTATAACGGCCTGACCGGCGTGTGGTCGCTGGTCTTCGACGGCTCCGACGTCGGCTGGAAGAAAGCCATCGGCGATTTCGAGTTCCTGCCCGACGGCGCGGTACTGCTGACCAGCAGCGCCGGGCAGACCGTGGGCAGCCTGAAGTTGCAAGTGCATGACATCGCCCGCTTCGCGCCTACCTCGCTGGGCAGCACGACCGCCGGCACGTTCACGCTCTACTTCGACGGCTCCGACGTTGGCCTGAGCACGGCCTCGGAGCGCATCGACGCCCTGGCGCGCAAGCCCGACGGCACGCTGCTCATCAGCACCGCCGGCCGGGCCACCGTCAAGAACGGTAGCACGTCCATCGTGGCGCAAGACGAAGACCTGTTGGCCTTCCACCCGACGCAACTGGGCGCGACCACGAGCGGCACGTGGAACCTGGCCACCGACGGCTTCGATGGGTCGCTGCTGACCGGCATGGCCGCGGAGAACGTCAACAGCGCCTGGTATGACGGGGCGACGGGCAACCTCTACCTGACCGTCCTCAACGCCTTCAACATCGGCAGCATCAGCGGCAGCCAGCGGACGGTGCTCCAGGTGACACCGGCGCGGGCCGTCTCCGCCTACTGGTCAGCCAGCGCCTACGGCGGCATTGACGGCCTGGCCATTGCGCCCTAGCCGCGCCCGTCAACCATCTCGCGGGCGATGGCGTTGTGGCGGCGCAGGTGCGGTTCCAGATCGACGGTCGTCAGCTGGCCGTCCTGGACGATAACGCGGCCGTTGATGACCGACAGGTCGACGCGGGGCGCGTGGCAGAAGATGAGCGCGGCCACCGGGTCGTGCCACGCCCCGGCGTAGTCGAGCCGGTTGAGGTTCAGGGCGATGAAGTCGGCGCTCATGCCGGGGGCCAGATGGCCGATGTCGTCGCGCCCCAGCACGGCCGCGCCGCCGCGCGTGCCCATCGCCAACGCCTCGCGAGCCGACATGGCCCCGGCCAGCCCGGCAAAGCCGCCCCGCCCGCCCGGCGCTTCGCTCAGGTAGCGGTCTGGGGCCACGCGCTGCAAGAGCATTGCCTGGCGCGCCTCGCCCAGCAGGTGGCCCCCGTCGTTGCTGGCCGAGCCATCTACGCCCAGGCCCACCGGCGCGCCGGCGGCGCGTAGATCGAGCACGTGGGCGATGCCGCTGGCCAGGCGCATGTTGCTGCTGGGGCAGTGGGCCACGCCCGTACCCGTGCGGCCGAACAGGCCGATCTCCCCCGCGCTCATGTGGACACAGTGGGCATGCCAGACGTCGTCGCCCGTCCAGCCCAGCGATTCGACGTAGGGCACCGGCCGCGCGCCAAACGTCTCCAGGCAAAACGCCTCCTCCTCGATGGTCTCGGCCAGGTGGGTGTGCAGCCGCACGCCAGTGGCGCGGGCCAACGCGGCCGACTCACGCATCAGGTCGGGCGTGACGGAGAAGGGCGAGCACGGAGCCAGCACGACGCGAATCATGGCGTGGCGCTGGGCATCGTGGTAGGTCTCGATCAGCCGGCGGCTGTCGCGCAGGATGGCATCTTCGTCCTCGGTGACGCGATCGGGGGGCAGACCGCCCTGGCTTTCGCCCAACGACATGGAGCCGCGGGCGGCGTGGAAGCGCAGACCGATGTCGGCCGCGGCGCGAATCTGGCTGTCCAGCGTGCAGTCGTTGGGATAGATGTAGAGGTGGTCGCTACTGGTCGTGCAGCCAGACAGGGCCAGCTCGGCCAGCCCGGTGATGGTGCTGACGTAGACGGCCTCGTCGGTCAGGTTGGCCCAGATGGGATAAAGCGTCTTCAGCCAGGTGAACAGGTCGGCGTCCTGGGCAATGACGCGCGTCAGGCTTTGATAGAGGTGGTGGTGGGTGTTGACCAGGCCGGGCAAGACAACGTGGTCGCGCAGATCGAGAACCGTGTCGGCCGTGTCGGGCAGCTCGGCCGTTGGGCCGACGGCCGCAATCACGTTGTCGCGCACGAACAGGCCGCCGCCGGCGATCTCGCGCTGCGCGTCGTCCATCGTGGCCAGAACGAGGGCATTCTTAACTAGTAGGGTGCTCATCAGGAGGCTCCTTGTCGGTTGGCGCAGGCAGGGCCGCGCGAAGGATTGCGTCTTATGGCTTTTGGCAAGCAATGGCTGCCTGAGCTATAATATCACAATGCCCTGTCGGGGATGTGGCGGAATTGGCAGACGCGCATGACTTAGAATCATGTGTCGCAAGGCGTGTGGGTTCGAGTCCCTCCATCCCCATTTCAACCCAAAGCGTTGCGCGGCAGCAACGCTTTTTCTTTCAAGAGGTAAGCCCTGTGACCCTGAC
>ENA-UOWE01003930-UOWE01003930.1-activated-sludge-metagenome-genome-assembly--contig:-NODE-3930-length-14790-cov-5.276688_pt1 | contig 14790 bp, 16 predicted proteins | sample MGYA00249841_ERZ761562 | MGnify/ENA primary metagenome ERZ761562 (study PRJEB28883, sample SAMN05720200) | activated sludge metagenome | isolation source: Anaerobic digester | place: Japan... | reverse complement strand
AATATTCACACTGGATTGGAATTAGAAGCTTCTCTGCAGCAATTAATGCGTTTATAGTTAACAATCCTAAGGATGGTGGACAGTCAATAATGGCATAGTCAAAATCTTCTGTAAATTTTGAGAGAGCTTTTTTAAGAAGTGTTTCTCTTGAGAGCATATTTACCATCTCAATTTCTGCACCTGCAAGTGAAAGATGTGATGGAACTAGGAAAAGATTTGGAGTAGAGGTAGCTACAAATACAGAGGAGAGAGGATCGTCTTGTACAAGTACATCATAGATACTTTTGTATGGTGGTTGATCTGAAGAACTCCAATTCTGTTTGTCAAACTGTTGTGTAAAGCCAATTCCAGAAGAAAGGTTAGATTGCGGATCAAGGTCAATGAGTAGGACTTTTTTCTTTTTTAGAGCTAAACTGGCTCCAAGATTAATTGCAGTTGTTGTTTTACCAACTCCTCCTTTTTGATTTGCTATAACGAATGTTTTCATATTTACCCTATCAATTTACCACGTTTCACGCAAGAGGTCTAGAGGTTAGAATATGTTTCGTGCTGGGCTATTCTGAATTGTGAGAATGGGAAGTAAACAAGCCATGCTTTTCCCTTTATATTATCTTTGGATACTGGGCCAAAGGTTCTAGAATCTGAACTGTGTGGCCTGTTGTCTCCACATACAAAGTATTCATTGTTAGGAACTATGATACTTTCTCCCTCGTGGAGGAATTCTCCTCCGTTGGTATAGATTGAATTACTTAAATAGGCTGATTCATCAAGTAGCTGATCATTGATATATATATGTCCATCCTTTAACATAACTTTGTCTCCTGGTAGGCCAATTACTCTTTTTATGAAGTCTTGTGTATCTGAATATTTAAAGATTATGACATCGCCTCTTTGTGGATCTTGGAATCTGTACAATAGCTTGTTTGCCATTAGGTATTCTCCATTCTGGTATGTTGGATGCATGGAGTTACCAATAACTTCATGAGGGGTCATGATAAACAGATACAAAACAATGGATATTACTAGTGCTACAACAATTGTTTCTAAAAAGGAAAGTAAAAACTGCCCAATAGAGGAAAAGGTTGCAGCGATTTTCTCTGTTGGAGTTTTAATTTTTGTTTCTGTTTCGTACATGGTTTGGGCAGATAAAATAATATGGTACCGCTACGGAGAATCGAACTCCGGTTTACAGGATGAAAACCTGTTGTCCTAGGCCACTAGACGATAGCGGCATAACCTTAAGAATTCTACTATAATTGGAATACTTTGTGAAGATAACTATTCACTATCTTTTTTGATCTGTTTTAGTATTTGTTGTTCTTCTGCGAATGTAGCTCTTTGGTATTTGTTCATTTCTTTGTCAAATACATATCTTCTTTTGCATTTGCACTGTACCATGAATCTATTATCTGAGAGGTTTCCTAATCTTTTGGAATTCTCTAGTTGTCCTGTACATCCAACGCACAGCTTTCGTTCAAGTAGTACTTCTTGAAATGGTTTTATGATTTTCTTTAGCATGTATTGTAAGTAAAAAATATATGGTGCCGAGGACAGGATTTGAACCTGCAAGGGATATTACTCCCACTTGCTCCTAAGGCAAGCGTGTCTGCCAATTTCACCACCTCGGCTTATACAGGGAGTATTTTACTAGAGATACTAACTTTCTTCAATGTCACCAAATATTTTTCCATATACCTTAACATATCCTTTCTCAGTATGTTTAGCATTTTTTAATACCTCTTCCTGAGTAAGTGATGGAGTAGGGATATCATCTCTTAAGTCTGAAAATGGTCTATGTTTTTTCATTGGTGCCATATTATCAGTATCTACATTCTTTAATTCAGATGCAGATTGTAATATTGTCTCCATCTGTGGTGTAAATTTATCTAACTCTTTCTGTGTAAGAGCTATTCTAGATAAATCTGCTATATGTTTTACATCTATTTTCATTTAAGTAATTTCACTAATATATTCTTCGCTTCATTTGGATTTGCACTACCCTTCGTAGATTGCATAACCTGTCCTACGAGATAGCCAATTGTAGATTCTTTACCACCCTTGTAATCTGCTACTGCCTTAGGATTTCTTGCAATTATATCTTTTACAATATCTTCCAATTTTTCAGAGTTTTCTTTTGAAGAACTTTCAAACTTTTCTAACTCATCCGATATATCTTTGTTGTTTTCTAGACAGTTTTTAAGTAATTCTTCCGCAACTCCCTTTGTTATGATTCCATCTCTAAATTTTTTAATTAGTAATGCTAAATCTTTAATATCTACATCTTTACCAATTGAATATACTGTACCCATTAACCAATTGGCTGCCTCTTTTGCAGCAGTCTTCTCATCTAGAGATGGCTTAAGCTCTGCAAGAAGAGATTCAAAGTAAGAGGCGTTTTCTTTTGTAGAAGAAATAACTTCTGCGGCGTATGTAGAGATATCGTAATCCTTTGTATATCTTGTTATCTTCTCGTGTGGAAGTTCTACAAGCTCGTTAGATATTCTTTCAATATCTTTTTTAGAGACTTCAATTACAGGGATGTCTGGTTCTGGCATATATCTGTAATCGTCTGCAGTTTCCTTACTTCTTTGGAATTCTGTAATACCCTTATCTGCATTCCAACCTCTTGTCTGCTGTATTATTTCTTTTCCATTTTTTATTTCCTCTGTTAATCTCTTGACCTCGTATTCTATGGATTTTTCTACTGCAGTTATGGAGCCAATATTTTTTACTTCAACCTTGTTATTTAATTTGTAATCTCCAACAGGTAATATTTTTCCATCTTCATATTTCCATTTGCCTTTCTCCTGTATGGAGATATTTGGTTCACATCTCATCTGTCCCTTTTCCATATCTGCATCAGAGATATTTAAGTATCTACAAATCTGTCTAATTTGTGTGGCAAAATCTTTTGCATCTTTAGCACTGCGGATACATGGTTTAGTTACTATCTCAATGAGTGGAATGCCGGATTTATTGTAATCTATGAGTGAATAATCTTTGTTTGTAGAAACCTCTTTGTGATGGGTAGATTTAGCAACATCCTCTTCCTGATGAATTCTCTCTATTTCAATTTCTACTCCAGAGGGTAAGGTTACTTTGCCGTTTGAACAGATTGGGTCTTTGTACTGACTAATCTGGTATCCTTTTGGTAAGTCTGGGTAGAAGTAATGCTTTCTGTCGAAGTATATGTTCTGGTTTATCTTACAATTTGTAGCAAGTCCCATGAGTATGCATAGTTCAATTGCTCTTCTGTTTGGAACTGGTAGCGCTCCTGGGAGTCCTAAACATACAGGGCATACATGCGTGTTTGGATCTTTCTGGAAATATCCTGTAGGACAAGAACAGAACATTTTAGATTCTGTTTTAGTTTGTACATGTATTTCTAAACCAACGATGATGTCATATTCCATAGTTAGTAATGTTAACAAGTTTAACTAGATTATTCAATTTCCAAGACAATATCTTCCTGTTCTTTGGAGAGAACATAGAAGGTTCCTCTGCCTTGTCCTTTCTGTTTGATATATCCCTTATCTACCATTTCTTGTAGATCTCTGTAGGAGGTCATAAAGGATACACCCATCATCTTGGTGTATTTACTTCTGGTAATCTTGTGATTAAGAGTTATGTAATCCATGACTTTAATCTGTCTTGGGTTTAGTGATATCTCTAAGGCTCCCTGTTTTTTAACTTTCTTTGTATATGTATCTTTTAATTCTCTGGATACATCTATGGCAGTAAGAGATATGGCGTAAAGGAATGCTTCTATGAAGGTGGTTAGATCTCTTTTACTCTTAGATATCTTAAATGCATCTAGTAAATCTTGGGATATGTTGTTTATGGATTTGAAGAAAGGAAGTAAGTTATCTGGATTGTATCCATACTGCTTAGCAAGTATTTCAAGGGTAAGTATTGCTGTAATTTGGTTTCCTACAAAATATGGCGCTTTGTCTATGAATTCGTATGTAAGGGCAGCGAATTTAATAAGTTTGTGATTTGAATCTTTTCCATCTTTTATCCATTCGAAAATCTCATTAAAATGTGATGCGGAGTCAATGTGTGGGTAGTAGTCTCTCATTTTAAACCATGTGTCATATATCTCGTTTGGTTTTTCTGAGAATGTTTTTAATTTTGCCAAATCCCAATCATCTACAAGTCCTTTCATTGCTAGTTTATTAAGGTGTGAAGAGAGTTCTATAGATGGTTTAAGAGAGCTATTTGTAGTGTAGGAATTTATGTAATCTTTAGCATTCCGGATATTTATGAATAGTTGAAGATTTTTTCTCTGGGAGGCTAACTCTTGTCCTCTTTGTACTTGTAGTGATTTGTTGTATCCAATGGTATTACCAACTAAATCACCGAGAGCATTTAAATCTTCTGCACCGTATTTTTCTTGTAAAGGTAGAAGATATTTTTCTGGTAGGGGATAGTGTGTAATGTCTTTGATGGCAAGTTCATACTTAACTATGTAAGAGAGGATTAGGTTTGTAATTGTGTATGTAGGTGTTTTCATATTTTTAAAAGCTGATGGGTGGCTTCGATCCACCGACCTATCCCTTACGAAGGGAGTGCTCTACCAGCTGAGCTACATCAGCATATGTAACAGTATTGTAACAGGTAAGAGTGTAAAAAGGAAGTGAGATATTATACTACAGTCTTGACATAATTACAGAATCATGTAATACTTCTGTAATATGAGACAATTAATATCTTCTGAAAAATTTACAAATATTCAAAAAGCACAGGCTGGTCTAACCCGTTTGTTTGAAGATGCTGCTGATACAAATACCTTCTACCGTGTATTGAAAAACGATAAGGCCTTAGGGGTCTTAATTCCTAATGATATGTGGGAAGATATAATTGAAGATTTGGAAGCGATGGCTTCACCAATACTTAAAGAAAGAATTGATAAACGAAGAAAAGAAAAAACTTATTCTGCCGATGAGGTAAAGAAAATGCTTGATTTGTAAATACTATGGAATATAGATTTACAGTATCTGCGGTAAGAGATATCAAAAAACTCCCCAAATCTATACAGAAAAGAATTATTATTAAACTTGATTTCTTTTGTAAACAAGAGGATCCACTTCTATTTGCAAAGCCATTAACTGATTATAGAACAGGGTCTTTTCGTTTTAGAGTTGGTGAATATAGAGTTATATTCGATGTAAATGATGATAAAATGAAAATTCTTCGGATAGGACACAGAAGAGAGGTGTATAGATAGTAATTCTGGAGCGAGAGACGGGATTCGAACCCGCGACCTTCTCCTTGGGAAGGAGACATTCTAGCCAACTGAACTACTCTCGCATAATATTGTTATTCTACAAAGAAAGAGAGACTATTTCTAGTCTCTCATATTTATATTTAATCTTATGATTGATGAAATATAGTGTTATTTCTTTAACTCTTCCTTTACTAAAGCCCAATCTGTTTTTAATTGTGCCGAAATTTTCTGTGCGACCTCTTCAGTAACTAATCCATCCTTTTTTATCTCATCCACTACTTGAGATACTAATTCCAAATAACTTTCTCGGTTTATCTGTTTACCAGCTTTTTTAAGTGAAGTTAGTTTCTCTTTAAGAATAGTAGATGCTTTTGTGTAAAGCTCATTCGCTTTATCTCCGAAATCTACAGCTAATTTCTTTAAATCTTCTCTTGTTTCAACACCTGACTTTGGTGCTAACAGTACTCCTGTTACAGCTCCAGCTATGGCTCCAACTAATATACCCTTAAGAAATGAAAATGTTTTATCCTCTGACATGGCAGTAAATATTTAATTTATATATATATATATATATATATATTAAAACCTAAACCACTTAATAAGTAAATACCCAATAACTAAAAACAAGGAAATGGAAAGAGATGCAATTAAAACAGAACCAAGAGATGTAGTAGAAGATACAGGTTGTTCCTGTAATTGTTCTGAGAGTGTTGTAGTTGAGGTAACTTCATCCATACTTAATGGTATCATATATCATGATTATATATCCAGATACCAAATTAGAGGAGAAACTTTGGTCACAGGGATACCAAATAGTTGCAGGTTTAGATGAAGCAGGAAGAGGGCCCTTAGCTGGTCCTGTGGTTGCAGGTTGTGTAGTTATTAACTCACTTGACCAAGTAGTACCATTTGTAAGGGACAGTAAGAAGATGACAAAGAAGAAAAGAGAGGAGGCATTTTCATTGATAACGGAGAGATCTTTTGCATTTGGATATGGGATAGTAAGTGCAGCAGATATAGATAGATTGGGTATACAGAAAGCAGTACTTGAGGCTATGAGTATAGCTTTGCAGGTTGTAGAGGAGAAGGTTGGAAAGAGAGTGGATTACATAATTGCAGATGGTATGAATATATCTTCCATACCAAATTACAAGATGGACAAAATTACACAGGGGGATTTACTTCACTATTCAATATCTGCAAGCTCTGTTGTAGCCAAGGTTGTAAGAGACAGGATTATGTATGATTATGCTAAGAAATATCCAATTTATGGTTTTGAAAAACATGTGGGTTATGGTACTAAGTACCATATGGATGTATTAAAAAAACATGGTCCTTGTATAATCCATAGAAGAAGTTTCAAACCAATAGATAGATTAATATACAAAGGGTAATATCCTCTTGACTAAAGCTATGGGGTGCGATATCCTCAAATATAACTTAAGTAGGAAGAAGATGATTGAGGATGTTGAAAATAAAATATCAGAAGGAACGAGATTAGAAGTAGCAAGAGAAAATCTTGAGTTTTTTGGAGAACTTATGCCTCCTAATTCTGTTCTAACAATTAATCTTGCGGACTATCAAGACAGGGATAGATTCTCTGTAAACCATATATGTAATGGTTTAAAAGAGGCATTGGAGACACCCTCTATAAGTAGTATCAATATTAGCAAATTATCCATTGTTCTTTATGATGACGATGGAATGAAAGGCTTGTTTCTAGCTAATAGGGTACCAGATAAACAATCTAGAATTGGATTACCAGGTTTTATACCAGATAATAGCAGAAGTTACTACGGTATAATCTGGGGAAAGGAAGCAAGCCCAAGGATATATTCTAGTTTTGGTAATGAACTTTTTGAAAAAGAGAGTCATATTATGGAAGAGAAAGATGTAAGTGCGGTCCATTCTTTGTCTTATACTCTCTCGGATTTTGCATTAAAGATTACAACAGACCCAGTTACTCATAAAAGGAAACATGAATTGTTAGGTATAAGAACTAGAAGTATAGATTCTTATTAGTAGATATACCTTGTAAATATATTTCTCAAAGGATATAATTCTTTCGTAATTATGAGGGGCGCTAGCTCATCCGGTTAGAGCAACTGCCTTTTAAGCAGTAGGTGCTGGGTCCGAGTCCCAGGCGCCTCATATTCTGAGACATTTCCTGTTTACATTTCTTTTTCTATTAGGTATATATTATATATATGAAAAGGAAATACATAATTCTGTTTATCATTGCAATTCTTCTTGTTATCCTTATTCCTCTTGTATACATCTTCAGAGATCAGATATTAGAATATATTCCAATCTTTAATAAACAAGGTAATACTCAGGAAGAAGATAAAAAAATTGTAACCAAATCTACCAAAGGGGTGGAATACAGAATGGTAACACCTCTCCCAAATAGTGAAGTGGATTGTACCTTTGATATTGAAGGAGAGATACCTGGCTCATGGTTCTTTGAAGGAGTTTTTCCAATTACACTTGTTAGTGATGCAGGTGCAGAAATTCTTACTGTACAAGCTAAAGCTGTTGGAGATTCATATACAGATGAATTTGTAAAATTTACTGCAGAGATTACATGTACAGATATCTGTAATGGTGATGCGAAGTTAGTATTTATTAAGGATAATCCATCTGGAGAGGTAGCAAATGATGACAGTTTCGAAATACCCATATTTTTTAAAGAGCTTTGTGATATAGATAGCACAATGAGTCTCCTTGTGTATTTTGGTAATACTATGAAAGATCCAAACTCAGAAAATTGTGAAAAGGTATATGCCGTAAGTAGAAAAGTAATAAAGACAGAGGCTGTTGGGAGAGCTGCATTATTGGAACTTCTTAAAGGTACAACAAGTACAGAGGAAGATAAGGGATATATTTCATCTATTCCTGCTGGTGTTACAATTAACTCATTAAAAATATCTAAGGGAGTGGCATATGTAGATTTCAACGAAAAACTGGGTGAGGGAGTAGGAGGAGCATGTTTGGTTGAGAGAATTAAGGGACAGATTACTCAAACATTAAAACAGTTCTCTACAGTGGACAAGGTTATCATATCCATAAATGGTGAGAGTGAAGATATACTACAGCCTTAATTTCAATGTTCCAATTTCTTTTTCTAATGCATAAGCTGCATTAAGTATTGTCTGTTCGTCAAAATATCTTCCTATAAACTGAATACCTGTAGGCATTCTGTTTGAAAGACCAGATGGAATAGATATACCGGGTAGTCCTGCCTCAGAGCTTCCCTCTGCAAGTACATCTGCTATCTCTCCAAAGAGAGGATTATCTGCATCTTCATCTTTAAGCGCTACAGAAGGAGTAGATGGAGATACTATTGCATCATACTTTTTCAATACACCATCTAAATCATCCTTGATTAACTGTCTAACCTGTTCAGACTTTTTGAAATATTCATCTGCATACCCAGCAGAGAGTGAAAATGTTCCAGTTATTACTCTTCGCTTTGGTTCTTCCCCAAATCCTTCTCCTCTTGTAGATTCGTAATATTCTTTTACATTTCCATTCTTACTTCCCTCTAGACCATATCTTGTGCCATCATATCTTGCTAAGTTCGAAGACACTTCACTTCTACATGTTATGGTATATACTGCCATAGCGAATTTAGGATCCATAACAGATACCTCTTCAATTATTGCTCCTAAGTCTTTGAGAATGGATATACTGCTTTCAAAATTTTTTCTTACACCATCCTGTATATCTAGATCTAAATATTCTTTTGGCAATGCTAACCTCATACCTTTAATCTTGGAAGAATCTAGTAATTTGAAGTAATCGTTTACAGGTTCTTTGGAGGATGTGAAGTCATTTTTGTCATATCCAGCAATTATGCTTAAGAGATATGCTGCATCTTCTACTGTTTTAACAATTGGTCCAGGAGAGTCCAAAGATGAACCCATCGCAAGTACTCCATACCTGGATACTCTGGAATATGTAGGTTTAAGACCAACTATTCCACACCATGATGCTGGTAGTCTAATGGAGCCTGCAGTTTCTGTCCCTACAGAGGCTGTACACATATCTGCGGCAACTGCAGCAGCTGAACCACCACTTGATCCACCGGGGAGAGTTTCCGTGTCCCAAGGGTTTCTAGTAGGTCCGTAGTAGGATGTAACTGTACCAGAACCATGACAGAATTGGTCTAGGTTTGTTTTTCCCAAGATTATGGCTTGCTCATCTAGTATTCTTTGTACAACAGTAGCATTGTAAACAGGTTTGTATCCGTCTAGTATGTGTGAGGCACATGTAGTTAGTATATCTTTGGTAGAGAAGACATCTTTGACAGAAATTGGGATACCAGAGAGTTTTTTGTCTTTTAATTTGTCAAAATTGTTGTCAAAATCTTTTGCCTTTTTTAAAGCATCTTCCTTGTTTACAGTAATATATGCATTGAGAGTTTTTTCTAGTCTTGCAATTCTGTCTAGGTAGTAGTTTACTGCTTCGGTTGCAGAGATATCTTTGTTAAGTAGTTTCTCTCTTAATTGTGTAATACTGAGATTTTCCATTAATACAGGTATTGTATCAAAGAACAAAGAAAAAGGTAATGGATATTGCAGTAGAAACTAATACTCCTGCGACTGTTTGCATCCATGTATGTTTACCAAGCTCAACTCTTGACCATGCAATGGCTGGTGTAAAGAAAAAGAGTAACCAGAGAAAGGAGAGGTTTGGAAAAAGGAATATGCATGTAAAGAAGAGAAGTGTGGAGTATGTCATGTGTCCACTCATTTTCCAGAAGAGGGAAACGATTGTTAGTATTGTCGAGGCAGTAAAAGATGCTACTGTCACTGTGGATATGATTGGATTTTTAAGAAGAAAGGTACTTACGATGAAGAGTATTAGGAAGGAAATAGTAACTATGGAAAAGAAGAGAGGTCTTTCCTCTCTTTTGGTAAATTCGTAGTCTGTAACTTTGCCTAATTTCTTAAGTATGAAGAATGTACCAACTGGAGCTGATATGTAAAGAACGGAGAATATGATTTTGTATATGGTTGGGATATCTGAAACGACAAACACAAGGATTGGGGTTAGTAGCATGGTAAAGAACCCATTAAACATTTCAGATATTATTCGGGCTAGTTTCTTTTTAGGCATTGTCTATTCTAACGCAAATGTAGATGAGTTCCAAGGTTAGTAGATATTCTCTATTTAATAATGAACAATCTATGTAATGCCCTTGTTATACCAACATACAGTAACCTCCATGACAACTCATCATCCGGATATGAATCCATATCAGCTATAAATACACTATCAAATTCTAGACCCTTTGCATTCTCTATAGGCATTACAAGTAGACCCTGTTTGTAATCATTCTCTGTGTAATTAATAATCTCTCTGTCTAAATACTCATTGTAACTCTTTAATCTGTTGTAAATATTTGTAGAATGATTCTTGTCTCTACAAAGTACGCTACAAGTTACAGCACCCTTCTCAAATTGCTCTTTTATCTTTTCAACTACAACCTTCAATTCTTTTTCACTACAACAATCCAATGTATTACCAATATTTAATATCTCTACATCATCACCATGTCTTAAGACTGCCTCTGGAAGTTGATATGATTTAGGAAATTTCTCTTTAAACAAACCGTTAGCATAATCTATTATTTCAACTGTAGTTCTGTAACACCTCTGCAACTGATGGAAAGAAACTTTTTTGTGAGTATATCTCTCAAGTATATCTAGTACACCATCCCATGACCTAATGTAGAAAGGAGGAATTATGGATTGAGCAAGATCCCCAGCTAGAGTAATATTTCCATTATTAGCAATTTTAGTTAATGTAGCAAGTTGTATGTAGCTCATATCTTGAGCCTCATCTACCATTACGGTATCTCTGGTAACATTTTTTATACCATTAATCTTTTGGTAAAGGTAAACCATTGGCGCTAAATCCTCTATTCTAAAGAAGTTATTCTTTCCTTCGCTAACCAATCCCTTGAGTGAGTATGTACAAACATCTTGATTCAGTAGTGTATCTTTGAAGAGATTCCTGTAAAGTCTGTAAACAGAAGTATTATTTCTAAAGTATGTTAAAACTTTCTTTTTAATGTCAAAATCGTTGTCGTTCATATCTCCAATGTATCCATCTAGGGATTTTCTAAAATGTTTCTGCGCAAAGGAATACTCTAATGCTAATTCCAATCTTTCTGCCATATCTATATCTTGGTAATTCTTCTCAAGAAGATAATATCTATTTGCAACAATATCTTTTCTAGAGTATGGCATTTCCTCTAGAAGCTCTTTTTCGAATTTGTCGAAATATGTATCTAGAATATCTAAAAATTCTAAAGAACCCTTGAATTCTTTAATCTTCATATCTTCTTCTAAATTAGAAAGTCTGTAATTATCTCCCCATGTTAAGAAACTCTTTGCCCAAAAGAGATATGTTTGTGTATCTACCTTGGATATACCTAAATCCGGAAGGACATCTGAGACATAGTCTATGAACATCTGGTTCGGAGCAATGATTAGGGAATTTTCTGAAGTAATAGTTTCTTTGTATGTGTAGAAAAGATATGCAAGTCTGTGCAGGAGTATGGTTGTTTTTCCACTACCTGCCACTCCTTGTATTACGCTTGGATGGTTAATATCCTCTCTAATTATTTCATTCTGTTGTGCCTGTATCGTAGAGACAATATCTTGAAGCTTTTTACCAAGTCTTTCATTTAATTGTGCAAGGAGAAATTCATCTGCTGCTACATTACCACTTTTAGCATCATAGATGCCTCTTATTCTAGCTCTTGCTATCTGAAACTGTCTTTTCTGTTTAAGTTCTCCTGTTCTTTTTCCAACTGGAGCTTGAAAACTTACATTTTTGGCAGGACCAGAGTTCTCGTAGTAGATATTTGCTATTGGAGATCTCCAGTCTGTGATTATTTGAATGTGTGTTTTCTCATCTACAAGGGCAAATTTCCCTATGTAAAGGATTAGTGGTTTGCCAGTTTTAGAGTCATTTGGTAAAAACACAATTTTTCCAAAGTAAGGGGAGTCAAGTGCTATTAATTCGTTATTGATTCTTCCAATCAAAGCCTCAATTTGTTTGAGTATTTGATTGTAAACATTTTTTGCATCTTTTCTTTCATCAATATCACTTTCAGTTTCTATGAGGGCGATTTGGTGCTCTAGTTCTTCTTCTAACCTATCTAGTCTTGGAAGAAGACTTCGTATACTAGCAATCTTCTTTTTCGTTACCTCTTGCAGGGTAGGGTACTCTTCCTGTTCTAGTGCAGAAAGATTTGAAAGGTCACTAAATGACCCTATATCCTCGAGCTGTTTGTAGAGAGGATTTAAATATTTTTTGAATGTCTGCATAACAAGGGTAATTATATATTATTTTGTTTAAAAATGTTTGATTGATTACTTGTTTTTGCTATATTTAAATATGAGTAACCAATTGAAGCTTCTGTTGTATATTATCTTTGTTGTAGGAATCTTTTATTTTCTTCAAAACAAGTTTAATCTCTTCGATATTTCCTTTGTGGATGATATTAAGATTGAAAATGTTTTTAAGGAGAGTGAAGAATCAAAAGAAGTCAAGAGAGTTTGAAAGAGATGGAGATATCTATAGGGGATGGTAAGGTTATAAATTTGAGAGTTGAAATTGCAGATACCCCAGAAGAAAGGGCTCTTGGCTTGAGTTTTAGAAAATATCTCGGAGATTACGAGGGAATGTATTTTGTGTTTGAACAGAATACCAATTCCTCTTTCTGGATGAAAGATATGTTGATTCCACTGGACATTATTTTTATTGATGAAACAGGGTTTATAGTAGATATTAAGGAAGAACAACAGCCTTGTGTTTCTTCTTGTCCATCTATTTTCTCAAACAGTACTTACAGGTATGTGTTAGAGGTAAATTCTGGATTTTGTTCTACAAATGGTGTTAAGATTGGTAACGGTGTGCTAGTAAATTTAAATTAGAATCTAATGATTTCCTCTATTATTGACTGGCTTGTTAATGCCATATCTACACTAGGTTATCCTGGAGTGGCAGTTGCAATGTTTCTGGAAAGTTTTTTTGCACCAATTCCAAGTGAGATAATTTTACCTTTCTCTGGTTTTGTTTGTTCAAGGGATGGTATGAATATATACATAACCATAATTGTGGCAACATTAGCAGCGTGCTTGGGATCTTTTCCTTTCTACTTCATAGGAAAATGGGGAAAGGAAGGTGTAGATAAATTTGTAAGAAAGTTTGGCAAGTACATGTTCATACCTTCCTCGGATTTAGATAAGGGTTATAGAGCATTCGACAAGTATGGAAATGGGATTGTATTTTTTGGAAGATTAATTCCTATTGTAAGAACAGTCATATCTTTTCCGGCAGGTGTTGCTAAGATGAATTTTGGAATATTTTCTCTGTATACGCTACTAGGGACACTACTTTGGTCATCTATTTTAGCTTTTGCAGGATATTTCCTAGGAGAAAACTGGGAGATTGTTGTGGGATATGTAAGTAAGTATGAGAAAGTAGTGTATGTAATCCTTGTTACTCTAGTTGTTGTATATATTATCCGTGGGATATACAAAATCATTAAGAAGCACTAGATTCGTCTTATTAGGGATTGTCCATTCATCTCTGCTGGTTTGGTTATACCCATTATCTCCAGTATTGTTGGGGCTATATCTTTTAAAGCTCCGTAAGGAAGATTTTTTTGAGTTATATCTGTACCTGCAATTATACAGGGAACTGGATTTAAGGAGTGTTCAGTATCTATAACTCTTGTATCCAGATTTATCATTTCTTCGACATTACCATGGTCTGCTGTAATAATTACCGCTCCACCTATAGCTACGAAATTTTGTACTAGCTCATGTACTAAGGAATCTACTGTCGAGACAGCTTTAATCCCTGCAGCTAAGTTTCCTGTATGTCCAACCATATCTGGATTAGCGAAATTTACAAGAATAAAGTCGTACATCTTTGCAGAGATTCTTTTAATTAGGATATCTGTAAGTTGAGGTGCGCTCATTTCTGGTTTGAGGTCGTATGTTGCTACATTGGGAGAAGGAATCATAATTCTATCTTCTCCTTGGTATATAGTTGATGTTCCTCCATCGAAAAAATATGTAACATGAGGAAATTTTTCAGATTCTGCTATTCTAAGCTGTCTTAATCCAAATGAATCTACTATTTTTCCTAGTGGAAGGGTTAGGTACTGTTTTGGAAAAAGTATTTTGTTAGGAAAACCCTTGGAGTACTCAACCATGCTAGCAAAGAAAAGATTTTGAATCTTTGTTCTCTGGAAGTTAACAAAGTTGTCATCTGCGATTGCTCTTGCGAGTTGTAGAGATCTGTCTGGCCTAAAATTTAGAAATATTACGACATCACTTTTTTCAATCTTACTGTCATTAATTACTGTAGCAGGAAAAAACTCATCTGTAAGCTTCTGTTGGTAGTATGTAGATATAGCCTCTTGGTATGTGTTAAACCTCTCGCCTGTATTATTTTGAAGAAGGAAGTATGCATCTTGTGTTCTTTTTTTTTTTTCAAGCAGAAGACGGCATACGAGATTGGTATCCGTGACTGGA
>ENA-UOWE01003922-UOWE01003922.1-activated-sludge-metagenome-genome-assembly--contig:-NODE-3922-length-14808-cov-13.776317_pt1 | contig 14808 bp, 9 predicted proteins | sample MGYA00249841_ERZ761562 | MGnify/ENA primary metagenome ERZ761562 (study PRJEB28883, sample SAMN05720200) | activated sludge metagenome | isolation source: Anaerobic digester | place: Japan... | reverse complement strand
CGGGACGGCGTAAAGGGCGAGATTGACGAAATAAACGCATCGCTGGAACAGAACATGGATGTTGTTAACTCCATGGAGGAAAAGCTTGTCAATTATCAGAAGGAAATTTACGGGCTTGCGGTCGAAAAAAACGAAAAGGACAAGCAGGTTCGTCAATATGCCGAACGGCGCGGTGAAATTCAGTCCAAACTTGCCCAACTGGAAAGCCGCAAACAGACTATTGAACGCCGTGTAGAATCTCTCCGTGAAGATGCCGACGAACACGACGCGACCGTTCAGGACCTGAGCCGACGTCTCAATGACATTGAAAAAAATATTTCCTCATTTGAGGATAACATAGCCCTAGCGGGGAACCGCATTTCAGAAAATGAACGGCAAGCTGCGGAACAGGAAAAATCCATAGAAACCCTGGACAGTGAACGCTCTGAAATGGAAAAAGAGCTGCAGTCCATAACCGAAGATATTGTTACCGAACTTGACCGCCGTCTCCGCGACGCAGGATATTCTTCCCGAAAACACGCGGAATCTGACGAGAGCATTGATCGTATTGTCGGTCAACTCCGTGTATTGGTCAGCGGCAAGAAGAACCTGTTCAGCGATTTTTCAAAGCTGCATGCGCCGTCGGCCCAGGATACCCGGCGTTTCGCGGACACCGCCGTGGAGACATTCGCGGAAGTGGAAGAGCTCATGGGAAAACTGGGCGAAGCGATTGAAGCTTTCAGAAAAAGTTCTCCTGGATTTATCGACGAGTTCCTGTCCCCTGAAGGTATTATTACCCGGAAACGGGCGATTGACGCGAAAATTACCGCAAACCGGGAGAATATCGCGCAAAAGCGTCTTTCCATTACCTCCCTCAAGGCCGAGAACACCGAATTGGCCGTAAAGATAGACGAGTACCGGAAAACCCTGGAAGAACTGCGCATGAGCAGAATCCAGATGAAAACCCAGAGCGAAGCCGCGGAAGAACAGGCCCGTTTGATTCGGCGTGAGCTTGCCTCACAGGAAGGTGCGCTTCGCGACATGGAAAACGAAATTTTCGCGGAGGAGAAACGCCTCGAGGATATTGACGAACAAATCGCCGAGATTGAAGGCGAACTGGCGTCTATCGAGCACCGGGGTAAAACGCTTACCGAGAATCTGGAAACACTGGAAAATGAAATTTCCTCCCGGAACAGCGACGTTACAAGCAAACAGGAACGATTGAAGAACCTGGTAGCCGACATGGGCAAGATACAGTCCCAGCTTGAAAAATATCATATGGACCTTGCCACCACGGAAACCGAGATAAAGAACATCCAGGAGAATTTCCGCGACGCTCATTCCCGTGAACTTCTCGAATTCGAGGAGCGCATGTTCACGATAACGGCGCCCGCGGGAGAGCTTCGGGAAAAACTGGCGCGGGCCCGTCAAAAACTCCGGGACCTTGGCAGCGTTAACCTCATGGCTGTTGAGGAGTTCGCCGAGACCAAGGAACGGTACGACTTCCTGAACAACCAGATTCTCGATCTCCAGAAAGCCCGCGACGACCTCAAACGTATAACCGAGGAAATCCGCGCCGAATCGACCGAACTCTTTTTGTCTACCTACAACAAGATCAAGAAAAACTTCCACAACATGTTCCGTCGTCTGTTCGGCGGTGGTCGTGGCGAAATCAGACTCGTTGACCCAGCGAATGTTCTTGAGTCGGGTATCGACATATTTGCTCAGCCTCCGGGAAAAAAGCTCGAGAATATCGGTCTGCTTTCCGGCGGTGAAAAATCCATGACCGCTGTTTCCCTTCTCTTCGCGACCTACATGGTCAAGCCGTCACCGTTCTGTCTGCTTGACGAGATAGACGCCGCACTCGACGAACAGAATGTAACCCGTTTTATCAACGCGCTTCGGGAATTCGCGAACGTGAGCCAGTACATCGTTATTACGCACAACAAGAAAACCGTAATGGGCGCGGGCACCATGCTCGGTGTTACCATGGAAGAGTCAGGTGTAACCAAGGTTATCACCATACGGCTCGAGGGTGAAAAAGAAGTTATTGAAAAAGCAGTCTCGGACGAATACTTCGAAGAAGAAGACGTTCCGCCGGAAGAGGGTGTAATAATCCCGCCGCGTCCCGCGCGCCGGCACCGTGAGGGTGACGCGCCGCAACAGGATTCGTCCGGAGAAACACCGGACGGTGAAGTAAGTCAGAATGACGATTCCGGAGAAGAACCCGAACCCGTAAAGGAAATCGAAACGGAGGTTGACGCGGAGCCGGATCAGCCGGACATAGCTGAGCAGCAGGACATGGCGGATCAACCGGACGCGGAGGAGCAGCCGGAAGATGATTGACCGGGAACGGATAGCAGAATTTATAGACGAATACCGCGTCCGTCTGGCTCTGGGCCTCGGAATCGTTCTTGTCCTGCTGCTTTTCGTTTTCTTTGTTGGACTCATTTCAAATGCGTCATCCCGGGATGACCAGCGGCGCGTGAATGAAGAAAAAGCCCTGCTGTCCGTTTCACCCGAAGAACTCTTTCTTCCCGAAGAACCCTTTCCGCTGCCCGGAGTTCAACAGTTCCGGACAACCCCGAAGGTCTGGTCCGCGGACGAGTCAAAGCTGTGGTACAATACTCCCGATACCGAGATGCTCGACGGGGTACGGGAACCTGCCCGGCGGCAAATAGACGACCTTTTGGAGAGTGTACCGTGAAAGAAACAATCCGCATTGTACTGGCCGTCACGATCACGACTCTGTTTGTGCTATCCTGCGCGAGCAAGCCCGCCGTACAGGACGTGTCGGACGATTCACCGCCTCCCGCCTCTGAGCAACCGGTTTCCGCAACAATGAATACTGATCCCGTACCGGAAGAAGAAAAGCCCGATACGGAAATTGTCTCTGTTGAACCGGTTGAACCCGAACTCGACTATTTGTATCCCGAACCGGATCTGGTCGCTGTGGCCGTAGAGGAAGATACCTCACCTGAAGAAGTACGTGAACCGACGATACCCGCGGAATCCGCGGAACCAATAGATGAAACGCCCGCGGCACCTGCGCCGGAAGCCGCGCCTGCTTCGCCGGACGTACAGCCCTCACCGGAAGCTGCACCTGCTTTGCCGGACGTGCAACCAGCGCCGGTCAGTCCGCCCGCACCAGCCGCATCTCCCGCTACGGAACCGGGTAAATCTCCTGTAAAGTCGGAGCCCGCTCCTGCGGCCCCGCAGGAAACCGTCCCCGTTCAGTCTGACGACCGTTCAGATACCGGCCTGACAGAAGCTGTCGTGTCGCCGGAAGCGGAATCAGTTGAACCTGCGGCGGAACTTTGGATGGACGAGGACCGCGTGAGTGAGGAACCGCCTCCTGTTGAACGACCCGCTGTTGTGCCCTCACGGAGTGTTGTGGTCCCGGCGGACGGAATTCTTGAAGTATGGTATCCCGGTACCGGGTGGGTTTATCTTGGTGATGCTTCCGGTCTTGTCGGTGTCGCCTATGAGACACGGAAAATTGACAACCGGGACACCCTGTTCTCGTTCCGTGCACGGAAAACCGGCAGCTATCTTCTCGAATTCTCCCGGTATGATGTTCTCACGGACGAATTCATCCAGGACGCCCTTTCGGTTACCGTAACCGATCCGGTGCCCGGCAAGAGGACGACGGTTCGGGCTCCCGATTTTATCCTTGGAAAGGAACCGGATGTTCCTGAAACTGCCGGAGAAGAATTCCCTGCGGATTCTGTGTTACGCGATGAACCGGTTCTTTCGGGCCCGCTTTCTGATGAACCGGAGGCAGGTAATTCCCCGCCGGAACAAACTGACGATCAACTGCTCCATGATGTACAGGCGCGTCTTGCTTCCGGAGACGCTCCGGGCGCGCTCGATATTCTTGATCAGTTTTTCTCGAGCGCGCGTACACGGCTCGATGAAGGCTGGTTCCTGCGCGGACAGGCCTATGAGGCGAATTCGTCGTCACGAAATATCAGAAAGGCGCTCGATGCCTATGAAACGGTTGTTTCGGCGTATCCGGAAAGCATTCGCTGGAAGGATGCGGATGAGCGGGTTCGGTATATCAGGCAGTTTTATTTCAGGGTGAGATAACTCTACTGCTATCAAAATTGTTGAAAAAAAAAACATCCCTGCGGATGTAGTTGAAAAGTTTGCTTTGTCGGGCAACCCGGATTTGAACCGGGGACCCCAAGTCCCCCAGACTTGTACGCTAACCAACTGCGCTATTGCCCGGTAAAACAAACTGTCCGTACGTCCGCAAGGACGATGGAAAGAACTTACCATACAGGATTTTACGTGTCAATAAGGGGCCGGTTTATCTGTTTTAAACTGCTGCCAATAATGTTGGGGAACCCAGGCAGCCAATACAGTCATTCAAGAAGATGCCGGGCAAACCAACCGTTGCCCGGCTGCCCTTTAAGAGGAACCAGACCCGTCCGGAAACAAATCACCGGCGGGTTTTTCTTTTTTCTCAACCAGATATCTTCCATCCACCCGGCTTTCAGTTTTTGATGGCTCCACAAATGCCGTTTCGTATACAACCGGTCAAACGCTTCCTGCGTTTCCCGGTTATCCAGAAGATTGACTACTTCCGCATGTGTCTGTACATCTTTGTTTTCTGTACGGTTATCAATCCGGTACGGTTTTCGAAAGGTATGATATCCCAGGGTAATTACCATTCGCGACATCGTCATCGTTACTTCCCGATCTCCCCGAACCGTTTCACGTACATGCGCAGCCGAGTTCTTCCGGATTTCCCGATCAAGGTAGTTCACCGGAAAAAGTGGATTCTTTCGGGTTCGGGGCAGTCGGGAACTCACCGTCCGGTGCTCAACGAGACCAAGTTCCCGTAAGTGCCGCCACTCAGGAAGACTCTTGAGTGCCGTCCTGTATTCCGGCTTCTTGTCAGTAGTGAGGACAAACGGTGAAAGTTCCGGACGATTCAGATAAATTGACATAATGTCCCTGAAAACGACCCTGCATGACGCGATTAACTCTCCTGGAGGCGGACGCCAGATGGCGTCGAGTGCGGCACGGTTTCGACGCTGTTGATCGGTCATGCTGCCCCGACGGCGGAACAGAGACAGGGTAAACGCATAGGGTACTTGCGAGGTACACCCGACGGCGATGTTGAAGTTATCGGGTATGTACTGACTTCTCATATATGATTCAAACCCGTCGAAGGCAATATCCTCGGTCAGGGGGAAGCCGACATAGGAGGTGTCCAGAAGATTCATATAGTTACGGGCAAGACGGAGGACACGGTTTTTGATGACACGATAGGAGACAGAAAGTGATCGTCCGATCTGACGATAACCGGCACAGGAATTGAGTCGGTCATCGAGATCACGAAAGTCAATTTTTCGATGTGTCCAGTAATGGAGGGAAAAGGTGCGACTTGAGCTGGTTCTACCACAGTATTTGCAGTAAAAACGTCTCGTCTTTCCCCCAGATTGAGAATGATAGAATCCGTAATGCTGAAACCATCGGCCGGTACGGGCAAGGGTACGATCGTGCAAGGGACATTCGGGATTCGGACAGAACTCGGGCCGGGTAACCGGTCGGCTGAACGGGATAACCCGTCGCATACAACCTCCTTCAGGGATGAATCTACTTCATCTCTGAAATGCTATATAGGCAGAATAAGGGTGTATTGGCTAAAATTTCGGAGAGAAAGTGAACGATAGGACCAACAAAATTGGCAGCAGTAATCTTGACACCCGGTCAAAAGGACCGCACACTGGTTTTTAATGGATATAACGAATTTCACCGCAACAAAACTGAAAGAATTGATCACGGTCGCGGTAACCAGCATGGTTTTGGGGCTCGTATTCGCCTTTGTCATGTGCATTTCGAACGACGCCGATCTTGATGAGTATTTATCATACATGCTGCTCGGCGGGCTTTCGGGATTCTTTATCTCTTTGGGGGTCGTGCTTTTCGACACCCTGTATATCAAGGCCGGACCCCACGCGCTGATCAAGTCATTTACGCTGATTCCGGCGCTACAAACCCTGATCATCGTCGGCATGTACAGCGGTATATACAGCATGGTGTTCGGTATCGAAACATTCAAGGATCATGCCTATCCGATACCAACCCTGATATTTTCTCTTGTCATGACCAGCGGTCTCAATTTTTTAAGCGATCTTGAACGGCTGCTCGGGAAGAATGTTCTCCGGGGACTGTTTTTCGGCAAATACAAACGGCCGCGAGAGGAAAACCGGTTCGTCATGTTCCTCGATATTTCAGGGTCCACGTCCATTGCCGAACGTATCGGGGATGTGCGGTTCCATGCTTTTTTGAATGATTTTTTTGCGATATCGCCCGGCCGATCGTGAATCATCACGGCGAGATATACAAATATGTCGGCGACGAGGTCATCATAACCTGGCCGGAAAAAAAGGGTGCGCGCGACGCAAACGCCGTTCGGGTCTATCAGGCGATCCGCCGGGCCCTGGTGCGGAAAACCGACCAGTATGAGCTCAAATACGGGTTTTTCCCGGTTTTCAGGTGTGGCCTCCACTTTGGCCCGGTGGTCGTCGGGGAAATGGGCCTTACCCGCCAGGAAATCGCCTTTTCCGGCGATGTAATGAACACGGCTGCACGTATCCAGAGTGAATGTCGGCCGAGAAATGAAACGTTTCTTGCATCGGGAGAAGCACTTGATCGTATCGGGTCCCTGCATGCGTATGATTTCACACTAACCAGCCAGGGAGCTGTTCCGCTTCGTGGAAAGAGCCGTGAAGTTGCCATTCTTGCCCTGCGCTGAATTATTCCTTGAATGAAACGGGAAAAAGCACTACACTGCAAATGCGGAACCGGTTATCAAACCGGTTATTGAACTGCCGGAGAGAACCGATATGTCCGACCTCATAAACGAAGCCAGAACAAAGGTCCTTATTGCAGAGGACGAACCGATCGTCGCCCTTGATCTCCAGGGTATGGTTACCCGGTTTGGTTATGATGTAGTCGCCACGGTGGATAACGGACCTGCCGCGGTTGCCGCGGTTCGCCGCTTTGTTCCCGATATCATCTTGCTCGACATCGCCATCACCGGGTCTCTGGACGGTATCGAGGTTGCCCGCAAGATTCACGAGTTCAGTACGGTTCCCATTGTCTTTTGTATTTCAAATCCGGATCTTTCTTCCCTCATGCGGACAAAGGAAATTTCCTATGCCGGGTATCTGCTCAAACCCATCAGTCCGGACAGTCTCGCGACCACACTCGATACGGTTCTTTATAAATACAACCTTGAAAAACGCGCAGAGCTTGCCGAAGAACGATACCGGACCCTGGAAAAAACTTGTGCGCTGTTAACCTATTTCTTTGAACAGGACGTTGCTTTTCGATGGACGGGAAACGCTGAGAAGGGTATTCATGTTGACGGTATCGATCCCGCCTCATCCAGGGGAACGCTCATTGAGCGTCTTGTTGTCCCGCTTCTCGGTCCGGACCGCATCGCGGTAATCCGCAAAGAAGAAAGCGACGGTCAGGTGTATGGAATCATCGCGGTCCGCAACGAAGAGGATACAACCTATTCCGGTATGGTAATTCCGCTGGAAGGGGATGCAAGGTAAGGGATGCCGTCGCAAATCTGTCATGTCCTTGCCGGCATTTCATCGCGGAAACACACCGGTTTTGCTCCTGATCCACAGCATATTCCTCTTTTCAATCTGGGCTGTCAGGGACCCGATATTTTCGCGCACAACCGGCGTACTAAGCCTTTTGCCCTTGCGTATGCCCGTCTTTTGCACCGGAGGCAGTACGGAGCGTTTTGCCGCGTCGCTGCGGTCAGTCTTCGCAACAGTCCCGATCCACAAATCCGGGCATGGCTCGCGGGCTTTGTGACCCACCAGGCTGTGGACCGTATGATGCATCCCTACATAGTGTACCGGAGCGCGGAACTCCCGGCGAAGGCAGTACCGGGGGTATCACCGGCGCTCTACCATGCCTTTTTTGAACGTATTATCGACGTGCTCATCCTCCGCAGGCAAACCGGGCGCCAGGCGGCTTCCTTCAACACCGATCCGGTATTCAGACTCTCACGGGACGCCTGCGCAATCCTCTCCCGGTTTATCGCAGCTACGCTCCGGTCCGTGTATCCCGAATCCGCAGCGGACGATCCCTTGCTTGAACAGCGGGTTACGAATGCGTTTTGGGATACCCGTTATTTTTATCATCTTACCAATCCGGCCCGTACCGGAATGAGCATTCCTGCAAACAAGTCGGCCATTACCCATTTTTCCGACCGGGGCCCTGCCGGGGTGGCCCTGCTGTATCCGGAAAACCCGGACGCCGCCGTGGACTGGCTCAATGACTCCCGTTCGCCCTGGAAGGACCCGGTTGGAGGCACCCCGCGGCATGAGTCAGCCGGAGACTTGTTTGACCGGGCGGTGGGAGAGGGCGCTGCGGTGATCCGCTGTCTGGAAGCGGTGCTTTCGGGCGATGAATCCCCGGAAGCTCTCGAGCAACTCGCGGGAAACAGTTGCCTTTCAATACAGAACGCGGACGGCTCCATCGCCGCGGTTTCGTACGCGGATCCTCTGGATCTGCCGGCTGAACTGGTGCGGGAAACCGCGTTGCGGGAGCGTTGGATTTCCGGCTTGTCGGTTGACCCCGTGAAAGGCGAGCTGGTATGATGGTCTCATGAACAAGCAGGACCCGCGGCTCGGTGCGTACCGAAAAACCATGAACGGGGAAACTCCTCGTAACACTTCCGATACCGGAACGACACAAATAAATCCGGGCCTCTTGAAGGTTCCCGGTGAAAAAGAACGTGAGAGTCCGTACCGGCGGGTTGCCAAATTTCTGTTATTGATCGGCACGGCGGAAGCGGCGAAAATAGTCTCCCGGCTTGATCAGGATCAGGTTGAGAAGGTTATGCTGGAGCTTTCCGGTATCCGGAGCGTTCCCCGGGACGAAGCTACGGTAATTCTCGCGGAATTCGAGTCTCTCCTCCAACAGGCCCGTAAACCCGCCGGGGGTGTCGAAACCGCCCGTACCATTCTTGAAGCCGCATTCGGTAATGAGCGTGCGGCGGAAATGCTTGAAAAATCGGTACCGACTCTCCACGGAAAGCCTTTTGACTATCTGCAGGATATCGACAGTATAAAACTGTACCGCCTCATACGGGATGAGCTTCCTTCCGTAAAAGCACTGGTACTTTCTCAGACAAACCCGGCAATTGCCGCCGCGGTGATCAAGGATATGGAAGACGGGGAAAAAAAGGAGACTGTTTTCAAGCTTGCCCGTATGGGCTCCGTTTCTCCCGAGGTTCTCCGTCGGGTGGATGAAACGATGCGGGAAAAGGTTGAATCCATAGAAGTTCCCGCGGACGACAGTATCGACGGCCGCTCGGCTCTTGCCGCCATTTTGAAGCGCATGGACGGAGAAACGGAGAAGGGGATTCTTGGTCGTCTGGAAGAGGCCGACCCCGAACTCGGCCGGGACATACGGGATCGTCTTTTTACGCTCGACGATATTGCCCGCGCGGACGACAAGTATCTGCAGGGTGAACTTCGATCGCTTTCCGATCATGATCTCGCAGTGCTCATCCTCGGCAAATCCGCCGATTTCCGGAACAAGCTTCTGGCGAACATTTCCCGGAACCGCCGCAATGAAATACTTGAAGAAGAAAAAATAATCTCTCCGGTACCGCGCAAGGAATCGCGCGATGTTACCGAATCATTTTATCAGAAGGTCAGAAAGGCATGGGAAGCGGGAAGTTTCCGGCTTTCCGACGATGACGACGATCAATGGGTGGAATAATCAATCATGCATAGAACTCATGGCTTTGACATTGTATCAGTTACGGATTTACCCGAACTGAATTCGAAGGGCGTGTTTGCCCGCCACCGGGAAACCGGCTGCGAAGTGTACCACATGCTCAATGACGACGAAGAAAATCTCTTCGCCTATTCGTTCATGACTCCGCCGACCGACTCTACCGGCGTGGCGCATATCCTTGAACATTCCGTGTTGTGCGGTTCAAAAAACTATCCGCTCAAGGATCCGTTTCTCATTCTCGCGAAGCAGAGTGTAAAAACGTTTCTGAATGCCATGACTTTCCCGGACAAGACGGTGTACCCGGCCAGTTCCATGGTCGAGGCGGACTATTTCAACCTCATGGCCGTCTACGGCGATTCCGTTTTTTTTCCGCTTCTTGACCGGTGGATATTCCGTCAGGAAGGCCATCGTGTCGAGCTCGACGAATCGGGAAACGCTACGGTGCAGGGAATCGTATTCAATGAAATGCGGGGAAACTATTCCTCGTTTGACACCATCGCCGGTGACTGGACAATCCGTTCCATTCTTGAGGGTACTCCCTATACCCATGATTCGGGCGGTGATCCGGCCGTAATCCCCGAATTGACCTACGAACAATTTATCAATTTTCACCGGACCTATTATCACCCGGTTAACTGCCGCATTTTTCTGTATGGAAACATCCCGACCGAAAAACAGCTCGCCTTCCTCCAGGACCGCTTCCTGTCCTCGTTTTCAAGAGCACCTGCCGTTCCTCCAATACCTCCGGTGCCGCACCGCACAGAACCGCGAACCCTGTATGTACCCGGTCCGGCAACTGATGACGACAGCGAACGCTGTACGGTTCATCTGAACTGGCTTCTCGGCGAGGTTTCGGACGCGGAAACAATCATGGAGGCAAACCTTGTTTCGGAGATTCTGCTCGGGCACGACGGAGCTCCCCTGAGCAGGGCCTTGCTCGCTTCCGAACTTGGAGAGGACGTTGCTCCCTCGAGCGGACTTGAAACCGAACTGCGGTACTTGTGCTTCAGCGCCGGGCTGCGGGGGGTACGGCGCGAGGATGCGGACAAGGTCGGTAAAACGGTACTCGATACCCTGGCCCGCATCGCGGAACAGGGTGTGCCTCAAGACGATCTTGAAGCTGCCGTCCACTCGCTTGATTTTTCCAACCGGGAAATCAGGCGTTCCCATGGGCCGTTCGCGCTCATACACATGCGCCGCGCGCTCAGGGGTTGGAATCACGGCTTCGGACCGGACGGTACGCTCCGGTACATACCGGCCTTCGATGCAGTCAAGGCGCGGCTTGCCGGAGATCCCGCGTATGTTCAATCCCTTGTGAAAAAATGGTTTCTTGAAAACAACCACCGCGATCTGGTCGTCGTGTATCCTGATCAGGACTACGGAAAGCGCCTCGAAGAGCGGTTGTCCTCTTTTGCGCAAACAGCGCTAGGCGAAAACGGGTCGTTCCGTGAAAAACTGCGTGCAGAGCAAAAAGATCTCGCGCGGATACAGGAAACACCCGATTCCGGGGATCTGCTCGCAAAAATTCCCCATGTTTCCCGTAACGATCTCCCCACGATGACCGAAACGGTACCCTCGGATATCGGCCGCTCCGGTACGGTTCCGCTTGTCCGCCATGAACTGCCGACAAACGGTATCACCTACGTTGAAGCCGCTTTTCCCGTAGACAGCCTCTCTCCGCAGGAGTATCTGCTCCTGCCCCTGCTCGCGTCGGTACTTACGTCCTGCGGAATGGACGGACTTTCCTGGGTTGATTCTTCGGCTCTTTCAGCCCGGTATACCGGCGGTTTGGGAACCATGTTGTTTACAAGCTCCACTGTTCCCGGCTATACCGGTCCCGCGAGTTTACCCGCCGGTTCCACCGGCCGGGACTATCTCATTGTCCGGATGAAGATGCTGGAAGAAATGTCGGAACAAGCTGTAGATATTCTGTTCCGGTTTATCGAGAATGCTGATTTTTCCGACCTTGACCGTCTTGAGGATCTTGTCGCGGAGTACCGCAACGATCTCGAATCCTCCCTCGCGCCTTCCGGGCATCATTACGCGGCGTCTCTCGCTGCTGCTCTTGCCGGACGGTCCAGAGCCGTTGATGAGATCTGGAACGGTATTACCCAGATGGAGTATGTCCGTTCAGTGTACGCCGATTGCCGGAAACGTTCCGGGACGGAATCCCTTTCCGTCCGGCTCGGCGGGCTTCGGGAAAAGGTGTTTGCCTCCGGTCTGCTTCTGTCCCTTACCGGAACGGGAGAGGGCATTGCCCGCGCGGAAAAAGCGTTAGCCCCGCGTACCGGACGATACGGACCGCCGGTATTGGCAGCTATTTGTACGGCGGAATCCCTGTATTCCGTAATTACCAATGGTGTGGCCGGATCAGTCCGCCTTCTGGTGGAAGGAGCGCTTCAGGTCGGTTTTGCCGCTTCGGCCTTGCCTGCTGCCCGTCTTGGTGATACCGATGTCGGTAGTGAAACCGTTCTTTCACATTATCTTTCAAGCGGCCCGCTATGGGAGCGTATCCGCATGGGCGGCGGCGCGTACGGTGCTTTTTGTCAGAATGATGTTCTTGAAGGCTTGTTCATTTTTTCTTCGTATCGCGATCCTTCTCCGCTTGCGTCCCTCGAGGTATTTCATCAATCCCTGATGGAAGCGTCCCGCGTTCCGGTGGACTCCTCCGCGCTCGAGAAGCTCATAATCGGCTGTTACAGCCGGGAAGTACAGCCGCGTTCACCGGCGGACAAGGGTTTTACCGCCTTTATACGACTCCTGTACGGTATAACCGATACGCTCCGGACGGCCAAAGTCGCACAGATCCTGTCGGTCGCCCCCGGGGACATCATGCGTGTTTCCGGCACCATGCTTGAACAGTGGGATCAATCCCGTCAGTGTGTCCTCGCCGGAAAAAAGATGTTGAACGATGATAAAAACACATCTTTCACTGGAATTGTACACAGATACACCCTATAATAGGGTACAAGGCTTCAGGAGGATGACATCATGAAAAAAATGGACCATGAAGGCTATGAAATATTGAAACAGCTCGTTTCCGATGTTCAGGGCGCTCCGTATCCGAATGTTGTTGACAACGAGCTGTACCGAATATGGTATGAACATGCCCAGCAGATCGCCATTCAGTGTCTTGAGTACATAGACAAGAATTTCCCCAAGGACAAAGACAACACGAAAATGCCCAAATTCTAGGCATGTCCGGAATTCATGGACGATGGCACGGGTGCGTTGCTATATTTAGCACATGAACCTTGACAAATATACTATTAAAGCCCGGGAAGCGCTCCAGGACGCCACATCGATGGCCCAGCGCCTGGATCATGCCCAGGTGGAAAACGACCACATTCTGCAAACCCTCGTTTCACAGGACGGCGGGATCATTCCGCCGCTTGTACAACGTATTGGCGCGTCTCTCGACGAACTACGCACAGAACTGGATGACCGGATTAACCGGAAGCCGCGTGTTCAGGGAGACGCCGCCCAGCTCTACTTTTCGCAAGGGGCGGGCAAGATGCTCGCACGTGCGGAACAGGAAGCGTCCAACCTCAAGGATGACTATGTCTCAACGGAACACCTCGTGCTGGCCATGTGCCAGGCGTCCGACGCGGTTGGCGAACTGCTTCGTGCCCGCGGCATCACGAAGGATACCGTTCTTGCCGTGCTCAAGGACATCCGCGGCGGTCAGCGGGTCAGCACCGAAGACCCCGAGGCCACCTTCCAGAGCCTCGAAAAGTACTGCCGCGACCTCACCGCGCTCGCGCGGCAGGAAAAAATCGACCCGGTTATCGGCCGGGACGAGGAAATTCGCCGCGTCATGCAGGTGCTCTCACGCCGGACGAAGAACAACCCGGTTCTTATCGGCGAGCCCGGCGTGGGCAAGACCGCGATCGTTGAGGGCCTTGCACGGCGTATTGTCTCCGGCGACGTGCCGGACAGTCTCAAGGGGAAAAAACTTCTCTCGCTCGATCTGGGCGCCCTCGTGGCCGGCGCGAAGTTCCGCGGCGAGTTCGAGGAACGCCTCAAGGCAGTTATCCAGGAGGTGCAAAAAGCGGAAGGAAGCATCATCCTATTCATAGACGAACTTCATACGCTGGTAGGCGCCGGTGCGAGCGAAGGCTCCATGGACGCGTCGAACCTCCTGAAACCCGCGCTGGCCCGCGGCGAGCTCCGCGCGATCGGCGCGACCACGCTCAACGAATACCGAAAATACATAGAAAAGGACGCCGCACTCGAACGGCGTTTCCAGCAGGTGTACTGTCCGGAGCCTACGGTGGAAGATACTATCGCCATACTCCGGGGACTGCAGGAAAAATATGAAGTGCACCACGGTGTGCGCATCCGCGACGACGCCCTCGTTGCCGCAGCAACCCTTTCCGACCGGTACATCACGAGCCGCTTTCTTCCGGACAAGGCCATAGACCTCGTGGACGAGGCGGCGAGCCGGCTCAAGATGGAAATCGAGAGCCAGCCGACCGAGCTTGATCAGGTGGAACGCAAGATTCTCCAGCTCAACATCGAAAAGGTATCCCTGTCCAAGGAAAAGGATCCCGCCTCGAAGGAACGTCTCGAGAAACTGGAAAAGGAACTCGCAGAGCTCACCTCCCGTCGCGACGCCATGAAGATCCAGTGGGGTAATGAAAAAGGACGCATCGAGGAATCGCGCAAGCTCAAGGAAGAACTTGAACAGCTCCGGATTGACGAAACGCACTTTACCCGCGAGGGAAACCTCAACAAGGCGGCAGAAATCAAATACGGCCGGATTCCCGAACTCGAGCGGAAGATCGCCGAACTTACCGGTTCACAGGATGCCGGAGACAAAGCCGGGAACCTCCTCCGCGAGGAAGTGTCGGAAGAGGACATTGCGCGGGTTGTGTCCGCCTGGACCGGCATTCCCGTCGCCAAGATGCTCGCGAGCGAGATGCAGAAGTATCTCGAGCTCGAATCCGTACTTCAGAAGCGGGTGGTAGGCCAGGACAAGGCGGTCTCGGCCGTCTCGGACGCCATTCGCCGGAACAAGGCCGGCCTTTCGGACAGCAACCG
>ENA-UOWE01003913-UOWE01003913.1-activated-sludge-metagenome-genome-assembly--contig:-NODE-3913-length-14829-cov-4.800122_pt1 | contig 14829 bp, 11 predicted proteins | sample MGYA00249841_ERZ761562 | MGnify/ENA primary metagenome ERZ761562 (study PRJEB28883, sample SAMN05720200) | activated sludge metagenome | isolation source: Anaerobic digester | place: Japan... | reverse complement strand
GGCCGAAAGCGGCGCTCAGGCCGCTAATCGCTTCGAACATAGGAATTCACTCTCTCGGACAAACGTTTGTTGGCCCACAATCTTTGAGCCACCATTTCTATGTTCAATACGCTGCCGGACGCAGATCGTTGCGCTCTTTAGCTCCACGCGGGCGCGTCCGCACTCATCTGGCGTTAATGTGGCTATTGTAGGCCCTGGCCGGTTGTTGTCAAGATGACAAATCGCCGAGTGCGGGCTAAGATGGACGCAATCCTGGCCAACATCTGGCCCCAGAGGGAGCATATGCCCAAACAACCCACTGCTTACCACCGTCCCCGCAGCGTCGATGCGGCCCTCAACTTGCTGCGCCAGCCCAATACCGTGCCCCTGGCTGGCGGCACAGCCCTGCTGGCGACAGAAGAGGGCATCGACGCCGCCGTGGTGGACTTGCAAGACGCCGGCCTGAACAACATCACCTGGGCCGACGATGGCCGCGTGTTGCGCCTGGGCGCGATGACGCGCCTGGCCGATCTCGACGCCGTGCTGGCCCCGCTGAGCGACCTGCAGGGCGCGGCCGGCCTGCTGCGGGCCGCCATTCACCGCGCCGGGCCGAACACCTACCGCCACGCCGCCACCGCCGGCGGCGTCATCGCCTCGCGGCTGCCCGACAGCGAATTCCTGGCCGCGCTGCTGGCGCTGGGCACGACGGTGAACCTGCGCCTGCCATCGCCGGAGACGCTTAGTCTGGCCGCCTACCTGGCCGACGACGACCGGCCGCCGGGGCTGATCACCGAGGTCGATGTTTACTGGCCGCAGGGGCGCGGCGCGGCCGAGCGCGTGGCCCGCACGCCCGCTGACGCCCCCATCGTCTCCGTAACGCTGTGGCGGCCCGACGGCGGCGCGGTCCGGCTGGCGGCGACGGGCATCAGCCCGCGGCCCATGCGCCTGCGCGCGGCCGAGGCGGCTCTGGGCGACGGCACGGCTGAGGCCGTCGCCGCCGCCGCCGAGGCCGCTCGCGCCGCCGCCCTCCACCCCGGCGACTTCCGCGGCGACGCCGCCTATCGCGCCGAAATGGCCGCGGTGCTGACGCGACGGGTCTGGCAGTCATTGTAGAGACGCGCCGCCGGCACGTCTCTACCACCCATGATCTACATCGACATCTCCGCCGCCGTCCACAGCAAGGCCGGCCTGGGGCGCTACAGCGAGCGCCTGGCGGCGGCCCTCATCGCCCGGCGGCCGGAGCGTTACGCCCTGTTCTACAACCGGGGAAGCGGCGCGGCCGAGCCGGCCGGGCTGCCCGCGGGAGTGCCCCGGCGCTCGGTGCGCTGGGGCTACAAGCCGTGGCGGATGGCCGTGCTGCTGGGGCAAATGACCGGCGTCGGTTTCGACCGTCTTGTGCCCGGCGCGGAGCTGTTCCATAGCACCGAACACCTGCTCTTCCCCCTGCGCGGCGCGCCGACAGTGCTGACCGTCCACGACCTCATCTTCAAACGCTTCCCGGAATACCACAAGTCGCTCAACTACTGGTATCTCAACCGGGCCATGCCGCTCTATTGCCGCCGGGCGACGGCCATCGTCGCCGTGTCGGAGGCAACCAAGCGCGATCTCGTCCAGTTCTACGGCGTCGATCCGGCTAAAGTGACGGTTGTGTATGAGGCCGCCGCGTCCCATTTTCAGCCCCCCTCCCCGGCCCGGATCGCCGCTGTCCGCGACAGCTACCGCCTGCCCCAACGCTTCCTCATCCACCTGAGCACCATCGAGCCGCGCAAAAACCTGTTGCGCCTGTTGGACGCCTTCCAGATTCTACGCCGTTCCTTTCCTGACCTTCACCTCCTCCTGGCCGGGGCGCGGGGGTGGCTCGACGCAGATGTGTTCGCTCGTATCGACGCCGACGGGCTGGGCGCTGTCGTCCGGCCGCTGGGCTGGGTGCCCGACGACGACCTGCCGGCGATCATTGGCGCGGCAGCGCTGGCCGTCCAGCCCAGCCTCTACGAGGGTTTCGGCCTGCCCATTCTGGAGCACATGGCCTGCGGCCAGGTCGTGGCCGCCAGCGACAGCAGCAGCCACCCTGAAGTGGGCGGCGCGGCGGCGGCCTACTTCGACCCGACCGACGTCGTGGGCATGGCCGCCGTCATCGCCCGCCTGCTGAGCGACGGCGACGAATACGCCCGCCGGCGCGCGCTGGGCCTGGCCCAGGCGGCGCAATTCAGTTGGGCGCGGGCGGCGGCCGAGACCGAAGCCATCTACGACCGCCTCCTGTCGCCAACTGAAGGGCGAGTGAGGGACGCGGCCAACGAAACGCGTGTGGGGTAAAACTCAGCTATGAAGAAGTTCGTCCCCCTCCTGTTGCTGGCCCTGATGCTGCTGGCCGCCCCGGCGGGCGCGCAATCGTCGCCCGGCGCTGACATGCCCAACGCCAACGACTGGCCAACGGTGGCCCTGCCCGCCCTCGACCTGACTGCGCCCGGCAATGCGCCGGCAACGACGCCCCATCTGGACAGCGCCCTGGCGACGCTGGCGGCCCAAGCGCCGGAGCGCGCCGCCCCGGCGGCCGAATCGCTCGGCCTGCGCGTCGAGGACGGCCAGGTGCAGGCGCGGCTGGTCGTCGCTCCCGGCGGCGAGGCGGCGGCGCGCGCCGCTGTAGAGGCCGCCGGCGGCCGTGTCACCGGCGCGCTGGCTGATGCCCTGCAGGTCTGGCTGCCGACCGGCGCGCTGACGACCGTGGCTGCGTCTGCGGGCGTGGCCGTTCTTGGCGCACCGGACTACGCGCAATTGGCCGAAGTCACCACCGAGGGCGTGGCCCGCGCCGGCGCCGACGCCTGGCACGCCGCCGGGCTGCGCGGCCAGGGCGTGCGCGTCGCCATCATCGACGCCGGCTTCCAGGGTTACAGCGCCAAGCTCAGCACGGAGCTGCCGGCCGCGGTCGTCGCCAAGAACTTCGTCGACGGCCAGCCCGACGCCGAGGTAGACGCCACCACCGCCCATGGCACCGCCTGCGCCGAGATCGTTCACGACATGGCCCCGGCAGCCGAGCTATACTTGCTCAAAATCTCCACCGATGTTGACCTCGACCAGGCTGTGACCTACGCCATCAGCCAGGGCGTCGATGTCATCTCTACCTCGCTGACCTTCCTCAACGTCACCCCCGGCGACGGCACGGGCAAGTTCGCGGCCATGGCGACGCGGGCACGCGCCGCCGGTGTGCTCTGGGTGACGGCCGCGGGCAATTATCGCGAGCAGCACTGGAGCGGCCAGTGGGCCGACGCCGACGCCGACGGCCTGCATGAATATGCCCCCGGCGTCGAGGTCAACGTCTTCGGCCCCGGCAACGGCACGGCCTACCAGATTCCGGCCGGTCTGTCTCTGTCGGTGTCCATCCGCTGGGACGACTGGACGGAGGTGCGCCAGGACTTGCGCCTGTTGCTGCTGCGCTACAACGGCACGCGTTTCGAGATCGTCGCCTCGGGCAACAACCCGCAGACCGGCCAGTTTGGCCAGCGGCCAACCGAGCGGGTGAACTTCATCACCAACGGCAGCGCCGCCATCTACGGTGTGGCCATCCAGCGGGTCAGCGGCAACCGGGCTGTGTACCTCCAGCTGCTGACGCCCAACCGCGAACTGGATCGGCGCGTGACGGCCATGAGCCTGGGCGACCTGGCCGATGCGCCCGACGCGCTGACCGTGGGCGCGGTGAGCATCAATAGCCCCTACGCGGCGGCCGACTACAGCTCCGAGGGGCCGACGACCGGCCCGGGCGGCGCGCCCGGTGGCGGCCGGCTGAAGCCCGACATCAGCGCCTACGCTGGCGTGTCCACGGCCAGCTATGGCACGCGCGCCTTCAGCGGCACCTCGGCGGCCACACCCCACGTTGCCGGCGCGGCCGCCCTGGCGCGCAACCAGCGTCCAGCCTACGGGCCAGCGGCGCTCCAGTTCTACCTGGAAGAGCTGTCGATCGACCAGGGGCCGGCCTGCGCCGATACACGCTACGGCTATGGGCGGCTTTTCCTGCGCCTGCCGTCCGAGCCGGCCAAAAACAAGCTTTTCCTGCCCCTGCTGTCTCGCAGCACTGAGCGCTGCTAATACCATGAGCCATCGCCGCCTGCGCCCGACGAACCCCGCGGCGCTGCTGCCACTCGCCCTGCTGCTGCTGCCCCTGGCCTACGTGCTAACGCTGGCGCGGTCAGTCGTCTTCGGCGATCCGACCGAATACACCTTCGTGGCCCACATCCTGGGCATTGCCCACCCGCCCGGCTACGCCTTCTACACACTGCTGGGCAAGCTGTTTCAGACGCTCGTGCCGCTGGGCGAAGTCTCCTGGCGGATGCACCTGCTATCGGCCGCCGTGGCCACAGGGACGGCACTGTTCATCTACGGCACAGTGCGCGCCGCGGCGCGGATGCTGCTGCCGGCCCTCCACGCGCCCTGGGACAGGGTCGCCGCCGTCTTCGCCGCGCTCAGCTATGGTCTGGCCGCCGACGTCTGGCAGCACGCCATCCACGCCAACCCCCACATCGTCACCGCCGCTTTCCTGGCCGCCAATCTCTTTTTCCTGACGCGCTGGGCCGCCGGCGGAACCGCTCGGCCGCGCTGGCTCTACGCCTTCGCCCTCTCGGCCGGGCTGGGCGTCACCCACCACCCGCTGACGGTGATGTCCTTCCCCGCCTATGCCGTCTTCATTCTGCTGGCCCGGCCGCGCATCTGGCGCGAATGGCGCGTCTGGCTGGGCATGGCCGGCTGCGCCGTGCTGGGGCTGGCCGTCTGGCTCTACTTCCCCATCCGCAGCGCCACGGCCCCGCCCTTTGGCCCGGCGACGATGACCACACTGAGCGGCTTCCTCGACCATGTTCTGGCCCGCGGCCTGAGCGAGAGCCTGCCCTTCTTCGGACTGGCCGACGCGCCGGCACGGGCGCTGGTCTTCTGGTCGCTACTGCGCTTACAGTTCTCGCTGCCGGTGATCTTTCTGGCCATGTTGGGCGTGGTTTGGCCGCTGTTGGCGCGACGGCGCGGCGGCGCGGCCGTGCCCGCGTGGAAGCTGACGACCCTGTACGTCCTCGCCCTGGCCGGCAACTACGCCTTCGTCATGAGCCTGCGGGCACAGGACATCATGGCCTACCTGCTGGGGCTGCTGGTCATCCTGGCTGTGCTGGCCGGTCTGGGCCTCTACGGTCTGCTGGCGCTGACGGCGACGCGGCTGCGGCCGGCCCCGGCGCTGCTGGCGCTGCTGGCCGCGGCGCTCTTCCTGCTGGGGCCGGGGCTGCAAGTGGCCCGCAACGCGCCGGCCATCTCCCTGCGCGACGAGACGGCTGCCGCCGACTATGCGAATGCCGTCTTCGACCGCTTCGCCGGCACGGCCGAGGGCGCGACCCTGCTCAATGACTGGGAACACATGACCCCGCTCTGGTACGCCCGCTTCGTCGACGAGCGCTGGCCCGACGAGGCCGACGTGCGCCCCATCCTCGTCTCTACGGCCCGGCCGTGGCTGGAAAGCGTCTTCGACACCCTGCCCGGCGGGCCGGTCTACCTGAGCAACTACCGCCGCGAGATCGTCGCGGCCGGCTTTCGCCTGCGGCCAGACGGCCCGTTCTACCGCGTCGTCGAGCCGGGCGACGCCAGCCTGCCGTCCGACCTGACCCCGCTGGCCGGCGAGGGCGCGGCCCAGCTCGCCGGCTACGCTCTGCCGCAGCGCAGCGTCACCGCCGGCGACTACGTGCCCCTGACGCTGGCCCTGCGCGCCCCGGCGGGCACGGCCGACTACTACGCCCCCGTCGTCCGCGTCGGCGCGCTGAGCTTCCCGTTTACCACCGACAGCCATCTCATCTCGCCCCAGTGGCAGCCGGGCGAGGTGATCGTCGAGCGCTTCGACTTCGCCCTGCCCCACGACCTGCCCGGCGGCGTCTACCCGGTCACGGTCGCCCTGCGCAACCTGAGCACCGACGAGACGGGGCCGGAATTGCCCCTGGGCGAATTGATTGTGGCCGTCCCCAGGCAGCAGCCGGCCATCCCGCCCCTGCTGGCCAACTTCCGCCAGCGCGTCGGCCTGGTGGCGGCGACGGCCAGCACCGGCGGCCAGCGGCGCGCCGCTGTCTGGAGCGAACCGCTGCCGGCCCGCCCCGGCGACACGGTGCAGTTGCGCCTGCTGTGGCAAAGCCTGGCCCCGGCCGAGGAGAGCTACACCGTCTTTGTCCATCTCATCGACGCCGCCAACCGGCCGCTGCTGGCCCTCGACTACACGCCGCTGGGCGGCTCCGCGCCAACGCACCTGTGGATTCCCAAGTGGCTGCCCGGCCAGCGGCTGCTCGATCCCTACCGGCTGGTGCTGCCGGCCGACCTGCCGCCGGGCCAGTACTACATCGAGGTTGGGCTTTACGAGATGGTTGGCGAGCGCCGCTTGCACATGGCCGATCCCGCGGGTAACCTCATCGGCGACCGGCTCATCCTCGGCCCGGTCGATGTCAGCGAGTAAGACAGGCAACAGCTACCATGACCAACTGGACCAAACGCAAACGACTGGAAGCAACCATCTCCGGCGAGCCGACCGACCGGCCGCCCGTGGCCCTGTGGCGGCACTGGCCCGGCGACGACCAGCACGCCGCCGCCCTGGCCACGGCCCATCTGAAGTGGCAGGCCGACTATGACTGGGACCTGCTCAAGGTCGGCCCGGCCAGCAGCTACTCTGTCGTCGATTGGGGCGTCGAAGACCGCTGGGACGGCCACATCGAGGGCACGCGCACGACGACGCGCTATCCCGTGACGCAGCCAACCGACTGGGAAGCGCTGCGGCCGACTGACCCCAGCCGGGGCATGCTGGCGACGCAAATCGAAGCGCTGCGACTTATTGGCCAGACCCTGCGCGGCGAAGTGCCCTTCATGGCCACCATCTTCTCGCCCCTGTCGATGGCCAAGCACCTGGCCGGCAACGAGGTTCTGCTCAGCCACATGCGCGCCCACCCCGACGCCCTCCACCGCGGCCTGGCGACGCTGGCCGACAGCATCATCACCTTCATCGACGCGGCCCGGGCGACGGGCATCGCCGGCATCTACTACGCCGTCCAGCACGCCGTTTACCCGCTGCTGAGCCGCGACGAGTTCGCTGCCTTCGGCCGGCCCTACGACCGTCGCGTGCTGGACAGCGCCGCCGACCTGTGGGCTAACATGGTTCACCTGCACGGCACGCGGGTCATGTTCGATCTCGTGGCCGACTACCCCGCGCCGCTGCTCAACTGGCACGACCGCGAGACGGGCATCTCCCTGCGCGACGGCCTGGCCGGCTTCCCCGGCGCGGCCAGCGGCGGCGTGTCGCAGTGGACGATCCACCGCGACCAGTCGGATGACCTGTTGGCCGAGGCGGCTGAGGCGCGAGCGCAGACCGGCGACCGGCGGCTGGTGCTGGGCACGGGCTGCGTCATCATGACGACGACGCCCCTGTTCAATATCCGCGCGTTTCGCGGCGCGGCTGAGTCGCCGCGCTAAGCGCGTGGCGCACGTCGGGATCGGCCTCGGCCGGCAGAGCGGCGGCCAGCGCTGCCCCGGCCGCCTGCCCGCCGATGCGCCCCAGCGCCCAGGCGGCATGGCCGCGGACGATGGGCGCGGCGTCCGTCAGCAGCGCGGCCAGCGCCGCCACAGCCGCGGCGCTGCCCCAGTTGCCCGCGGCCACGCAGGCATTGCGCACCAGACGCGCCCGGCCAATGCGCCCCACTGGCCCGTGGGCGAAGCGACGGCGGAAGCCTTCGTCGTCTAGCGCCAGCAGATCTAGCAGCGGCGGCGCGACCGCATCCCACGACGCCGGGCGAAAGGCGGCCTCGGCCGCCGGCGCGGCGAAGCGGTTAAAAGGGCAAACCGCCTGGCAAACGTCGCAACCGTAGACCCAGTTGCCCATCAGCGGCCTTAGCTCGGCCGGAATCCAGCCCTTCAGTTCGATGGTCAGGTAGGAGATGCAGCGGCGCGCGTCGAGGACATAGGGCGCGGGAAAGGCGGCCGTGGGGCAGGCGTCGAGGCAGCGCCGGCAGCGCCCGCACGACGGCGACGCCACCAACGGCTGGTCGTAGTCAAGCGGTAGCGTCGTCAGCAGCACGCCCAGGAAGAACCACGATCCAGCCCGCGGGTCGATGAGCAGCGTGTTCTTGCCGGTAAAGCCCAGCCCGGCCGTCTCGCCGTGGTCGCGCTCCAGCAGCGCGCCGGTGTCGACGTAGGCGCGGCTGGCGACCTCGCCGGCCGTCTGCCCGCGCAGCCAGTCGCCCAGCGCCTCCAGCCGCGGCGTCATGACGTCGTGGTAGTCCGCCCCCCAGGCGTAATTGGAGAAGCGGCCGCGGGACGGGTCGTCGGCCAGCCGGGCGGCGATCTCGGCCGGCAGCGGCGGGGCCGCGTAGTCGAGGCCAACGACGACCAGCGAACGGACGCCGGGCAGAATCACGGCGGGGTCGCGGCGGCGGGCGACGCGGTCGGGCCGGGCCATGTAGCCCATCTCGCCGTGCAGCCCGGCGTCGATCCAGGCCAGATAGGCATCGAGGCGGCGGGCCGGCGCGGCGGGGATGACGCCGACGCGGTTGAAGCCCATAGCGGCGGCCTGGGCTTTTAATTCGGCCGTGAGCATGGCGGTGGGGGGCTGCATATCCTCGGAATGATACCATTCCTGCCCGCGATTGACGTTTTGCCTTTATCCTATGCTATAATCGGGCTGCTTAATGAGCGATCCCTGGCCGGGCCGCGGCGCAAGCCGGGCCACAGTCGGGACACTTTAGCATAGCCAGGAGGCAGGTGAACATGGCCGAATCGTTGGTAGATATTCAGGTTGAGGACTTGAAGCGCGTGGAACTGGTGCGCGTCACCGGGCGTATTGACAGCAGCAACGCGGCCGAGTTCGATCGCGTCCTGAAGGAAGTCGGCAGCCGCAAGCAAAATGTCGTTCTGGAACTGAGCGGCGTCGAGTACATCAGCAGCGCGGGCCTGCGGGCCATCGTCGCCCTCTGGCGCGAGTGCCAGAAGCACCGCGGTGACGTTTTGCTGGCGAACCCGTCCGAGCGCGTCGTCGAAGTGCTGACCCTGGCCGGGCTGAACACGGTCTTCAAGACCTTCGACAGCGAGACGGCGGCGGTCGGCAGCTTCTAGTTTTCGATTCTCAACCCACGGCGGCACGGGCGCTTCGCGCCCGTGCCGACTTTTACTTGCCAACCGGTAGCGGGCGCGATATGGCATCGGGCGATATGGCACGTGAACAAGTCCTGGTCGTCCCCGGACGATATAAGGAAATCAAGCGGATTTGCGAGTTCATCGCCGCCGGCGCGGCCGATGCCGGCTTCGATGCCAACACCATCTTCCATCTGGAACTGTGCTGCGACGAGGCTTCGACCAACATCATCGAGCATGCCTATGGCGATGAGGGCGTCGGCGACATCGCTATCAGCTATGCCGTGGAGGACGACGGGTTCACCATCGTCCTGCGCGACACCGGTCAGGCTTTCGACCCTGGCGATGTGCCGCCACCGCCGGCCATCAGCGGCACGGCCATGCCCGCCGATGAGCTGGCCGACCAGATGCGCATCGGCGGGCTGGGGCTGCACTTCATCCGCAACCTGATGGACGAAGTTACCTACACGGCCGACCGGCGCCACGGCAATCGACTGGTCATGGTCAAAAAGCTACACAAGGATGGCGACCCATGAGCGTCTGGCAAGAAAAACTCCCCCAAAGCAATACGTGGCTGATCGGCATCAGCGGCCGGCTTGACCAGAGCCTGACGCCCAAGCTGGAAGAGACGCTCAACGCTCTGCTGGACAACGGCCACGTCGCCCTCGTCGTCGATCTGACCCACGCGACCTACATCAACAGCGGCGGCCTGCGCTGCCTGGTCAGCGCCTGGCGAAAGGCCAAAGCCGGCGACGGCACGCTGACGCTCTGTGGCCTCAACAACCGCTTGCAGGAGATCTTCGCCATGGTCGGTTTCGACAAGGTTTTCACTATCCTCGACGACTGCGCCACGGCCCGCGGTCAGGCGCGTCAGGGAGTGCGTTCCTGAGGCGGCCCATCGGATAGAGGTGGCGAGCCGCCCACCGCCCACGCGCCCCCTGACGCGCGACAGCCCTGGCTATGTTTTCCCCGTCCCAGACGCAATCGTTTCTCATCGCTGCCGCCATCCTGCTCGTTGTTGTCGTGGCTGGACTGCTGATCGCCCGGTCGTTGCGCCGCCGTCGCTCGCGCCAGGCGCTGGTCGAGCGCGTCGCCGAATTGGAAGCTCTCAGCAGCGCCGGCCGGGCCATCGTCGCCGCCGAGCTAGATGTCGATGCCCTTTGCCGCTTCATCGCCGAGCAGGCCGGGCAGGTCATCGACAACCGCACCTTCCAGGTCGGCCTGTTCGAGGACAGCTACTACGACATTCGCTACTGGACCATCGATGGCCAGCCCCAGCCCGTGCCGCAGTGTTTTGACCTGGGCAAGGATGAAGGCGGAAGGATGAGGGATGAAGGCGGGCTGGTCGGCTGGGTGCGCGACTCGCAACAGCCGCTGCTCGTGCGCGACTTCCAGCGCGAAATGGACAAGCTGCCCGCGCGCCCGGCCTACCATAGCGATTCGCCGCCCCGCGCGGCGCTCTTCCTGCCTTTGGTCAGCGGCGGCCGCACGCTGGGCATCGTCTCCGCCCAGAGCACCACGCCCGACCACTTCAGCGAGCAGGACATGCGCCGGCTGACCATCCTGGCCAACCAGGCCGCCGCGGCCATCGCCAATGCCCGGCTCTTTGCCCAGGAGCGCACCCGCGCCGCCCACCTGGAGCTGGTGACGCAGATCGCCCGCCAGGTGAACGCCGCCGACGACCTCGATGACGTGCTGGAGCAAGCTGTCAGTCTGACCCGCCAGACGTTCGGCTTCCACCCTGTGACGGTCTTCGGCCTTGACCCGCTGACACGCGACGCCATCATCCAGGCCAGCACCATTCCCGAACTGGACGCGGCCAACGGCGGTGGGCCGCAGCTGCGCCTGCCGATAGGACGGGGCATCATTGGCACGGCCGCGGCGACGCGCCACACGGTGGTCGTTAATAACGCGGGCGAGGACGAGCGCTTCCTGGCCCACCTCGACGGCGTGCCGCCGGAATTGAACCCCGACACCCAGGCTGAGATCGCCATCCCCCTGCTCGTCCACAACGAGTTGCTGGGCGTATTTGATGTCCAGAGTCCGCAAGTGGGTGCCTTCGGCGCGAACGAACGGGTCGTGCTGGAAACGCTGGCGGCGGAGCTTTCCAGCGCCATCTACAAAACGCAGCAGCTATCCCGCGAACAGGAGCGAGCCTGGATCACCACCGCCCAGTTACAGGTCGCCGAAGCCATTGGCCGCCACGACGAGCCGGAGGAGATGCTGACGGCCGTGGCGCGTCTGGCCCCGCTGCTGGCCGGGGTCAAGCTATGCGCCTTTCTGCTGTGGGACGAGGACAGCGAGAGCTACACCGGCGCGACGCTGGTCGATCGACGCGGCAACGAGGACGCTGCCTTTGCCAATGTGCGTCTGGCCATCGGCGACTGGAATGCGCTCGATGCCGTCCACGTCGGCCGTGAGCCGTTGACCACCACCCATCTACCGCCGTGGGCCACGCAGCCGTGGGCCACGCAGCCATTACTGGAAGGGCAGGTGTCGCCGGCGCGCGCCTGTCTGCGCCTTTACCCGCTGGTCAGCGGCCCGGTCAAGACGCTGGGGGCAATGCTGGTCGATTTCGACGACGGCGCTGACGACGGCCCCACGCCGGCCCAATCGGCCAGCGGCGCGGCTCCGTTCCACGCCCGCCGCGAGGAGCTTGTGCAGAATCTGGCCCGGCAGACCGCCGCCGGCCTGGAGAGCACCTACCTGCGCATGGCCCAGCAGGAGGAAGCCTGGGTCAACACCGCTCTCTTGCAGGTGGCCGAGGCGGTCAATAGTCTGACCGATCTGAACGAGATCCTTGACACCATTGTGCGGCTGGTGCCGCTGCTGGTCGGCGTCGATACCGTCTTTATCCTCGTCTGGGACGAAGACCGTCAGATCTTTCAGGCCGGGCCGAGCTATGGCGTCAGCACGATGGGGCGCGGGCTGGTGGAGACGCTGGAGATCGACCGCGAGGAGTTACTGGCGATGTCGCCGGGGCTGACCCATGATTCCAGCCAGCCGCGACTGCCGGGCGCGGGTTACTATGCCATGCGCGTGCCCGGCTGGTTGGAGACGGTGCTGGGCACAGCCACGGCCTACAATTTCCCGCTGGTGGCCCGCGGCCGGCTGGTGGGGGCGAAGATCGTCGGCCTGCAACGCGACCGCCTGGGCCGGACGCCGTTCTCCAACCGGCGCATCAATATCCTCAACGGCATCGCCCAGCAGGCGGCCACGGCCGTCGTCAACAATCAGCTCTACCGCGAGTCGGCCGACCGCGCCCGCATGCAGCAGGAGCTAGACGTGGCCCACACCATCCAGGCCAGTTTCCTGCCCGACGGCAGCCCCAGCATTCCCGGCTGCTCCGTGGCCACCTACTGGCAGGCAGCGCGACAGGTGGGCGGCGACTTCTATGACTTCCTGCCTCTGGGCGACGACAAGTGGGGCATCGCCATCGCCGACGTGGCCGACAAGGGCGTGCCCGCGGCCCTATTCATGGCCCTGACGCGCACCATCCTGCGCGCCGTGGCCTTCAGCCACACCGAGCCGGCTCAGGTGCTGGTGCGGGCCAATGAGATTATCGGCCGCGAGGCGCGCTCCGACCTGTTTGTGACCGTGTTCTACGGCGTCTGGGACCCGGCCACAGAGCACTTCACCTACGCCAACGCCGGCCACAACCCACCGCTGCTGTTGCAGCCCAACGGCAACTTCCAGCCGCTGCTCGGCCACGGCGTCGCCCTGGGCATTCTGCCAGAGATCTCGATGAAGAGCCACACCATCACCCTGCGGCCGGGCGAAACGATCATTCTCTACACCGATGGCATCACCGAGGCCCTCAACGAGGACTTCGACGAGTTCGGGCTGGAGCGGCTGCAAGTGGCGGCGCGCGCGGCGGCGCGGCGGTCATCGGCCGATGTCGTCCGCCAGATCACCGACAACATCCGCGACCACACCGGCCAGACGGCGCAGTTCGACGACATGACCCTCATCGTCCTCAAGCGCCTGGGCGGCAAGGCGGTACGCTAGACCGTTTGCCTATGCGCCGCCCGTTCACCCTGCTGCCCATCGCCATCATTCTGCTTCTGGGCGCGGCCTGCCGCGCCCCGGCGGAGGTTGCGCCGGCGAGCACGCCGGCGCGGAACGCGATTCAGGAGAATCGCGCCACCGCCACGGCCGCGCCGGCCACGCCGCCGCCGAACGCGATTCAGGAGAATCGCGCCACGGCAACGCCCCTGGCGGCCACGGCAACGCCCATCTATGCCGGGCCGCTGTCGCCGCCGTGCGGTCTCAGCCTGCCGGCGCTGCCAGTCGATGGCCCGGCGGCGTCTAGCATCAACCTGAGCGACGAAGCCGCGCTGCGCGCCATCGTACCGGCCGCGGCCTGGCCGGCCATCGAGCAACTGCGCGACGCGCCGGCAAGCGTTGGGCTGGTGGCCTACCAGGTCGGCCGCGAGGCCGAAGGCATCTACTGGAACGCCGACACGCCCATGCCCCTGGCCTCGGTGGCCAAGATCATCACTCTGGTTGCCTACGTCGAAGCGGTCGCTGCCGGCGAACTCGACCCGCTGGAGATCGTGCCGCTGGCTGAGCTAGAGCGCTTCTACCTGCCCAACTTCGACCTGGGGGCGCACCGGCGAGCGCTGGCCGAGTTGCGCGCCGAGGGCCGCCTTCTCTCGCCAGACGACAACCCGGCCGTGCCCTTGTCCGAAGTGCCGTGGATGATGATCCGCCACAGTTCCAATGCCGCGGCCGACTATCTACACCTGCGGCTGGGCCAGGCGCGCATCGAGGACACCGCCCGCGTTCTGGGGTTGGACAACCCCGCCGGCAGCCACAGCGCGCCCTGCACCTTCCTGGGCCAATTTCTGCTGATGGCCAACCACAGCCGGACGCTGGCTAACGACACTGCCGCGCTGGCGGCCTACGTCGACGACGAGGCCGCCTACGGCCGCGACGTGGCCTTGCTGGCCGACGCCTATGCCGGTCAGGCGGAGTTCCGCGCCGCTGAGGCCGCCTGGCGCGAGCGCAACCGGCGGCCGTCCATCGACACACAGCGCATCTTCGCCGCCCGTCTGGCCCCGCGCGGCACGACCCGCGCCTATGCCGCCCTCATGGCCCTGCTGGCCGGCAACGGGTTGAGCAATGCCGACAGCAGCTTTCAGGCGCGGCGCTATCTGGAGTGGCCCAATCAATTCGAGAACAATCTGGAGTGGGGCAGCAACGTCGGCTATAAGAACGGCGCGCTGCCGGGCGTGCTGACGACGGTCTACTACGCCTACCGCTGGGACGATCCCGCGGCCGTCGTCGTGGCCCTCTTCTACCGCGACCTGCCGCAAGACACCTATCGCCGCTGGCGCAACGATTTGCCCCACGACGAGTTGGCCCGCTGGCTGCTGGCCGACCCGGCAGCCATTCCCGCCCTGGCCGGAGCCATCGCCCCCTAAAGCACCCGCAACGCCTGTGCCTCGGCCACGGCCTGCACGCGGCAATTAACCCCCAACTTGCCGTAGATGTTGGTCAGATGTGTCTTGATCGTCCCGACGGAGACACACAGCCGGTCAGCCATCTGGCGATTGGTTAGCCCCTCACTCAGCAGCCGCAACACCTCTTGCTCGCGGGTGGTAATAGAAGTGGCCGTCGCCAGTGAGTCCAGGCTTTCGGCCGGCAAGGCCAGCGCGGCATCGGCTGTGTGCCCCAGCTGCCATAACACCTCGCCAATGAAGCGCTCTGCTTCCGCCGGCAGCG
>ENA-UOWE01003906-UOWE01003906.1-activated-sludge-metagenome-genome-assembly--contig:-NODE-3906-length-14851-cov-11.741011_pt1 | contig 14851 bp, 10 predicted proteins | sample MGYA00249841_ERZ761562 | MGnify/ENA primary metagenome ERZ761562 (study PRJEB28883, sample SAMN05720200) | activated sludge metagenome | isolation source: Anaerobic digester | place: Japan... | reverse complement strand
CGTCGCTCGTGGTGGTCCGCTCCGCGTCGACCGACTTCGCCGCCTCTGTGCCGACATCGCCGCCAGCGGGCTCAGTGGGTGCAGCTTCGATGATGCCGCCGCCATAGGTTGCGACGTCGCCGCGGGCTGCGGCGCTTTCCCCGGTCGCTCCTGCGCCGTCACCTGGTGTCGCCGGGCTGGTGCGCCAGGGGCTCCAGGCGATCAGCATCCCGACCGCAGCGCCCGTGGCGATCGCGAACAGGAACCAGGGGAGGACTTCGTCGTGACGGTCGCTGTACCAGCCGGACTCGCGCTCGGCGCCGAACGGCATCTGCCACTGCCCGTGCGGCCCGACGGGCAGCGCCTCGTCGGCGACCTCTCGCCCGTCGCGGTCGTCGGTGGCGAGGACCACGGTCGCCGTCGTCGTGGCGGCGAGCGCGGCCACCAGGAGGATCACGATCCAGAGACTCACCTTTCGCCTCATGACATCCCTGCCTTTCTCCAGTGGTGTTGGGAGGTGCGCGCCGCTCCCTCGCAGGAGGTGCCGCGGTCATTCGTGTACAGCAGGGTAACCGGACAGTCTGGTCGGACGCTGGGAGGACGCTGTGAGCCGACTGGGAGGGCGCCCTAGAGCGCGAGCGTCATCGGCCGGTCGCGCGTCTGTCGTCATGGCAGCCGCCGCTGGTCGCTCGCGGGAGAGGCCGTGACGAGGCCGATCGACGTTCGGGGAGGGAATGATGAAGCGGACTGAGGTTCGGCTGCGCATGAGCAGGGCGAGCGCGACGACGAGGCGTACCATGCCGGGATCTTTCCGAGAACGACGGTGCACGGCCGGACTGTCCGGACGGCGCCGGTGGCTCGCCGTGGTGGCGGTCATCGCTCTCGCCGCCACGGGTACGACGGTGACGGCGACGGGCCCGACTTCCCGACGTCGTCGGCGTCACCGTCCCAGAGCGGCGTCACGCCTGTCGCCGTCAAGGGCGAGCTCCTCGTCGTCCGCGGCGACGGGAGCCAGTGGTCCGTCTGGCGGATCACGCCATCGACGGGCGCTGAGAGGCGTGTCGCGGAGCTGCCGTTCGAGCCGGCCGCCGCTGCTGCCTCGCCCTACCATCGTCTCGTCGCCTACCTGAAGTCATGGCTGCCGCGTCCGGGATGGCGGCGGACGCTGGCGATCATCGATGTCCGCGGGCGCGTCGAGTGGCCTGATCTGCGCGGGACCGGACTGAGGAGCGTCGACGACAGACCTGGCTGTCGCCCTCCAAGCTCCTCGTCTCGGGTCCGGTGCCCAAAGGGAACGCCCCGCCCGAGGACGACCGTCTCTATGTGTGCGATGCCCGGACGGGCAAGCTGGCGCCGTTCCACGCCCTCGCGGGGGCCGACCCCTCGGTCGCCGCCGACACGGGCGAGGTCGTCTTCCGTCGCCTCACCACGCTCAAGGAGACGGCGGACGGGCCCCTCGTCCATGAAGACCTGCCTCTGTTCGACCTTCGTACCGGGGCGCTCGCCACGATCACGAACTCCGATTGCGTGATACACGCCGCCGGCAACCTCTACGAGCAGCCGGCGGTCTCACCCGACGGCCGCTTGGTCCTCGCGACGGAAACAGGCAGCGATCCCAGTGCGACCTTCCGCCTGTACCGGACGAGGGATGGCGTGTGCCTGTGGGAGCGTCGGCGAGAGTCCACGCCGCTCCTCGGCGTGTGGGACGCAGAGGGGCGACGGCTGGCGTTCTGGGGCTGGGGCGGATCGGGGACGACGGTCTGGGTCCACGACGTGGCTGCCGTCCGCTTCACCAAGTCGCTCACAAAGCGCGATGAACACGTGCTCGACGGCCAAGTGACCGGTCTCGACTGGTCGGACCGCGGTGACTTGGCGGCGTCGACCGACGACGGTCCTGTGGAGGCCGTGTTCGTGGCGCCGGGCGGGGATCCCCGGGCGTTCGTGCGGCTCTGCGGGGGTCGACTGCCCGTCTGCCTCGACTGAGCCTGGTTGTCCTTTGCTGAGCTCGGGCGCCCGATGCCGTCCCGCCTTGCCAAGAGCGGCGCGGTGCGGTAGAGTTCCGACCAGTATCAGACCAGTCGGAAGGAGCCAGCATGGCTGCAGTGGCGGCTTCCACGCGGTCGACGACCGTCGGGGCCTATGAGGCGAAGACGCACCTTCCCGAACTGTTGCGCCGGGTCGAGAAGGGCGAGCGCATCACGATCACCAAGCACGGACACCCCGTGGCCGAGCTGGTGCCGGCGAGCGGCGAGCGCCGCCGCCGGGTGGCCGAGTCGATCGCCAAGCTTGAGGAGTTCCGCAAGGGGCACACGCTCGACGGCATGACGATCCGCCAGCTCATCGACGAGGGACGCCGGCACTGACGTGTTCGTGCTGGACGCGTCACTGACACTGGCCTGGGCCTTCAACGAGGAGGAGACGGAGTCCGCGAAGGCGGCTCTGGCGCAAGTCCTCGATCACGTCGTCATGGCGCCGAGCGTCTGGCCGCTCGAGATCGCCAACGCCGTGGTGGTCGCGACGAGGCACGGCCGCTTCGTAGAGAGCGAGGTGCCCGACTTCATCGCCATGATCAGCGGGCTGGATGTCGAGGTGGACGAGCGCGCGCACCTGGCGGCGTTCGACGACATCCTCAGGCTCGCGCAGGAGCACGGTCTGTCGAGCTACGACGCCGCCTACCTCGAGCTCGCGCTGCGTCTCGACGCGCCCCTGGCGACGCTCGACGCCGGCCTGGCGCGCGCTGCGCGCGGCGCCGGCGTCGAGCTGTTCCTGCGAGACTGAGGCGCGGCCGGGGCGGACAACGTCCGCCCCGGCCGCGCCTCAGTCCTCGAGTCTTCGACCTGCGTGCGCCACCTGCAGGTCCAGCTCCCGGTCACATGGCCCGGCGCATGATGTTCGTGGCCTCGTCGAGGGCGTTCGTCATGCGTCCCACCCGCGCCGTCAGGTCGTTTGCCGCGACGCTGCGCATCGCTTCGATCTCCCCGGCAGCCCGGGTGTACCGCCCGTCGTCGATCCACTGCATGATCTTGGTCATGTCGAAGTAGATGGGGAGCTTGCCGAGCTTGCCCCAGGTGATGCGGCGGTAGTCTGGGTCGTGGCGTGTGAGGTCATGGCGGTAGACGCTCGGACTGAACAGGGCGGCGTTCCAGTTGAGGCCCACGTTGGTGAGAGCCTCGACGGCGCGTGGTGCGTCCACGGGCTCCGTCGACAGGGCAGCGAGGGCCTCGTCCATGTACTCGATGTCCCACATGGTCTGCTCGTGGGGGTAGGCGGTGTAATCCCAGGCATCGAGTGCCGTCATGCCCCTGAGGAGCTTCTTCGCTACCTTCAACATGACGGCATTGCGGCTCGCCGGCCCTCTCGTACTGTACACGGCTTCGCGGGTCGCGCCGAAGCGACGTGCCGTGGTGCGCAGACGCTGGGCGGCGCGTTGCAAGGCTGCCGCCTTGGTCGTCGGGACTCCCGCCGCCTCGAGTTCGCCGACGTCGAGGTGCTGGCCGAGCAGGTCGTCGGCCCGGCCGGCGAAGTCGTACGGCAGTTGCCGCGTGTCCATACGGAGGTTCAGTCGCCGGAACAGCTTGGTGATGTTGGCGAGCATCTCCCAATCGACGACGTCGTAGTTCTCGTAGTTCGTGTGATACATGGCGTCGTAGTCAGGCCCTCCGGCAGAGATCTCGAAGCTGGGGACGCCGGAGGCCATGAACGACCAGCCGTTCTGCCACGTACTCTGCGGAGTCTCGACGTTGACCCCGTACGGTGTCAGCGCGGCGTTATCGGCGCAGGTCTTCTCGATCCACGGGACCAACTCCGGCGAAGTGTTGAAGTCGACGGCCGCGTTCTCCGCCGCCATGAGCTCGATGCTCCACATGGCGGCGATCCGGCCGGCCCAGTCCGGATGCCGCTGCGTGATGAAGTGCCAGGCGCCGATGCTCCAGTCGTACCAGCAGTCCGTGTAGCCGAACTCCTCGGCGGTGTCGAACATGAAGACGATGGTGCGGTTCGGCCGATAGCCGCTCATCTTCATGGCCTTCGCCGCGGTCATGGTGGCGACCACGGCCCCTGTGTCGTCGAGTCCAGGACGGAAGTGGGCGTCGTGGTGAGCGTTCCAGATGACCATCTGTCCGTCATGTCGGCGGCCGGGAAGGGTCGCGATGACGTTGTAGCCGCGGCCACCGTCGCCGGCCATGGTGACGTCGACGAGGCTGACCACGGTGGCCTGCAGGCCGTCGTCGGCGATGAGGGTCGCCTTGAGCCAGTCACCGTCCCGCTGCGACAGGTAGACGAGCGGGACGAAACTCCTGTCGTACTCGCCATCGTTCCCGCCCAGAGCGTCGGGTGAGACGGTGTACCAGGGGGCTGAGGGCCACGCGGCGTTCTCATCGCTTGCGTTGCTCGTCAGGATCACCGCTCTCGCACCGCGCAGGGTAGCCTCGGCGCCCTGGAAGTTGAACCAGATGTTCTCCATGGAGCTGTCGACGAGGACGATCTTTCCCCGCACGTCCACGCCTTGATAGTCGGTTGCGGTCCCGGCCCCGACGTAGACGATCTCGGCGGTGACGCCGTCGGCGTCGGTACCCGGTACTCCGGCGAACTGTGAGCAAGTGAACTCTCTGCCGGCGACGGTGAGCGAGGCGCCGCGGACCGCCCACTCGTCGACAGGGACCGGCTCGAGTCGGACGTTGCGGTACCCTGCGGCACGCAGCTTGTCGGCGATGTATCTGGCGGCTTGGTCGTCAGCAGCGGTACCGCCGAGGCGGAAGCCGAGTGGCGACGTGCCGAGACTGTTGAGATACGTCTCGATCGTCTGGGGATATCCAGAGGCGAACAGTCGGTCGACTGCCTCGTCGTAGGTAGACGCGGATGCCGTCGCCGGCGTCAGCAACAGAGCGACGAACACCGCGAGGACGATCGCTCCGGCAACACGTCTGCGGTTCATGCGACCTCCAAGGAATCGGGTTGCAGGCGGAGGGCGGCAGCCCGGCGGAGTCGGTCCGCCGTCGCGACCTCCGCCCGTCCATGATCGTCGGTCGGACTACCACCCCCCTCGTCGTCTCGCGTCCTGCGGCCGCCGGACGATGCAGCCAGGCTAACCGCGGAGGCCCTCGCCGAGCAGTGTCGGAAACGGGCGGCTGCGCCGCCCCTACACCGCCCCGCCGCGCCCGATGCTGCGCGGCAGGATGATGGTCTCGTCGCGCCCCGGGCCGGTGGCGATGAACTTCACCCGCGTCTTCGTGAACTCGGCGATGAACTGCACGTAGTCGCGCGCCGCCTCGGGCAGGTCCTGCCACGTCTCGCACTCGCGGATGTCCTCGTCCCAGCCGCGCAGCTCCTGGTAGACTGGCTTGGCATGGTGGAAGTCCGTCTGCAGCAGCGGAAACTCCTCATGCAACCTCCCGCCGGCGCGGTACTTGGTGCAGACCCTCAGGGTCCCCAGGCCGCTGAGCACGTCGAGCTTGGTGATCGCCAGGTGGGTGATGCCGCTCAGGCGAACGGCATACTTCAGGGCCACGAGGTCGAGCCACCCGCAGCGCCTCTGGCGCCCGGTGGTGGTGCCGAACTCGTGGCCCACCTCGCACATCTGCATGCCGGTCTCGTCGAAGAGCTCTGTCGGGAACGGCCCCTCGCCGACACGCGTCGTGTAGGCCTTGGCGACGCCGACCACGTGGTCGATGCGCGTCGGTCCGACGCCGGCGCCGGTGCACGCCCCGCCGGCGATCGGGTTGCTCGAAGTGACGAACGGATAGGTGCCGAAGTCGATGTCGAGCAGCGTGCCCTGGGCGCCCTCGAAGAGGACGTGCTCCTCCTGGTCGAGCGCCTGGGCGACGAGCAGGCTGGCGTCGCAGATGAACGGCTCCAGGCGCTCGCGGTAGCCGAGAAGCTCGTCCGTCACCTGATCGGGGTCGAGGGTGCCGATGTCGTAGCGCTGCAGGAGCCAGTTCTTCTCGTCCAGCGAGGTGCGGACCTTGCGCCGCAGGATCTTCGCGTCGAGCAGGTCCTGGACGCGGATGCCGAGGCGCGCGTACTTGTCGACGTAGCAGGGGCCGATGCCGCGTCCCGTGGTCCCGATCTTGAACTTGCCGAGCTTCTTCTCGGCGGCGCCGTCGAGGAGCAGATGGTAGGGCATGATCAGATGGGCGTTGCCGGAGACGCGGAGGTTCTCGACGGCGATGCCACGTGAGCGCAGGGCGTCGATCTCGCCGAACAGGATGTGCGGGTCGACGACGACGCCGTTGCCGATGACGCACGTCTTGGCGGCGTAAAGGATGCCCGACGGGATGAGGTGGAGTCGGAACTCCTCGCCGTCGCGCACGATCGTGTGGCCGGCGTTGTTGCCGCCCTGGAAGCGGACGACCACGTCTGCCTTCTCGGCCAACAGGTCGGTGATCTTGCCCTTGCCCTCGTCGCCCCACTGGGCGCCGATCACGACGGTCGCTGGCACTTAGCTGCCTCCACTTCGGTCGACGACGGGGGCCCGTGGGGCGCGCGCGGACATGCGTGATCCCGGGGCCAGAGGGGATCGGCGAAGAGAAGGACCTTCCCTGTTCAAGATGATAGGACGGGCGACGCTCCTTTGACAATCGCTGCTTCCGCCGGAGCCTGGATCCATGCAGCCTGCCGCCGCGCCCGCGCAGGCTGTGGCTCGCGCCCCCGCAGGCTGTGGTCGCGCCCGCGCAGGTCGCGGAGACGCGCCGCTGCGCCGATCTCTTGCGCCCGCGCAAGGAGAGCCGTTATCCTTGAGTTCATATAACGCCCTCTTCTGCTCTTGCGACGCGGAGTGCGACCGTGCCGGCTTGACGGAGGGGCCTGTTTGAATGGCGTCGAGAGGTCGGGTGCAAGGATGAGCGGATCGGTGGACCGTGCGGCGATGGACGTTGAGGGGCGGGGCCTGAAGGGCAGAACCCGCGGCGTGAACGCCCGACGGACCGGCTGGCGGCGATGGGTCTTGAGGTCGTTGGCGGTGCTGACGCTGGCAGCCCTGCTGGCCGCAACGTCGGCGTGCGGCCAGGATGAAGGGACCGCCGCATCGCGGGATCTGCGTGTGTTCGCCGCCGCCTCGCTGACGGAGGCGTTCACCGAGCTCGGGGACGCGTTCATGGCGGAGCACCCTGATGTCAAGGTGACCTTCGTCTTCGGCGCGAGCTCCGACTTGGCCCGGCAGATCGAAGAGGGGGCGCAGGCGGACGTGCTCGCGACCGCCGACAAGGAGACGATGGCCGGCGTCGCGGACGCGGTGGATCCCCAGGTGTTCGTCAGGAACCGCTTGACCATCGTGGTCGCGCCGGGCGATCCCCTCGCGATCCATGCCCTCGAGGATCTTGCAAAGCCCGATGTGAAGGTGGTGCTGGCGGCGCCCGAGGTGCCCGCCGGCAGGTACGCCGAGAGGATCCTCGACGGCCAGGGCGTCGTCGTCGAACCGGTGTCGTATGAGGCGACCGTCAAGTCCGTCGTGACGAAGGTCTCTCTGGGCGAGGCCGACGCCGGCATCGCCTACGTGACCGACGTCGCCGCGGCCGGCGGCGAGGTCGACGAAGTGCCGATCCCAATAGCAGAGAACGTCATCGCCGCCTACCCGATCGCTACGCTGGCTGGCAGTCAAGCGGGTGCGGAGGCCCAGGCGTTCGTCGACTTCGTCCTTTCTGATGCCGGGCAGAAGATCATGAAGACCTACGGCTTCCTCCCGCGGCCGACGGCGCGGTGACGGAACGGGAAGCAGCCGAGATGGCGGCCGCGGGGCTTGCCCCGGTGGATCTGGCTGCGCCAGATCACGCCGCCCGGCGGCCGGCGGCCGGGCGGGCCGCCGGCCGCCGGGCGGCGCTTCCGGCGTCGGGCCGGCGCGCCCGCCACCGGGCGCCGGCGGGGCTTGTGCCGCTGGCGGCGCTTGCGGTCGCGTTCCTCGCCCTGCCGCTGGTCGCTGTCGCGGTGCGGACACCCTGGGGCGCCCTGGCGGAGGAACTCGCCGCTCCCGGCGTCCTTGCGGCGCTGCGTCTCTCGCTGGTCTGCTCGCTGGGGGCTCTCGCCCTCTCGTTCTTCCTCGGTCTGCCGCTGGCGTGGGTCCTGGCGCGGGTACCGTTCCGGGGTCGTCGCATCGTCAGGGCTCTCGTCATCCTTCCGATGGTGCTGCCGCCCGTCGTCGGCGGCGTCGCCCTGCTGCTTGCGTACGGGCGGCAGGGTATCGTGGGGCATCTGCTCGAGCAGGCCTTGGGGATCACCTTGCCGTTCACCACGGCCGGCGTCATCGTCGCCGAGGCCTTCGTCGGTATGCCGTTCTTCGTCGTGACCGTCGAAGCCGGCCTGCGGGCGATGGACGGGCGCTACGAGGAGGCCGCCGCCAGCCTGGGGGCCGGCCGTTGGACCACGTTCCGCCGGGTCACGCTCCCGCTCCTCGCCCCGTCGCTGGGGGCCGGGGCCGCTCTGTGCTGGGCGCGCGCGTTGGGCGAGTTCGGCGCGACGATCACGTTCGCGGGGAATCTGCCCGGCAGCACGCAGACGATGCCGCTGGCGGTGTACCTCGCCCTTCAGACCGACACGACCACGGCGGTCGCTCTCAGCGCCGTGATGTTGGCCATCTCTCTCACCGTCCTCGTCGTGTTACGCGACCGGTGGTTCCGCCTTCCGTGACACGTGCCGCCGTCTCGACTGCGGATCCCTCCGCGAAGCAGGGCCTCAGGGCGCGCGTCGTCCTCCGCCGGGGCACTCTCGACCTGTCGGTCGACATCGACGCTCGCGCCGGCGAAGTCGTGGGCTTGCTTGGCCCGAACGCGGCCGGCAAGACGACGTTCCTGCGCGCTCTGGCGGGTCTGACGCCGATCATGGCCGGCCATGTCGTCCTTGACGGGGCCGTCCTCGAGGATCCGGCGGTCGGCGTACGGACCGCGCCGGAAGAACGTTCCGTCGGCTTGATGTTCCAGGATTACCGGCTGTTCCCTCACCTCACCGTGCTCGACAACGTGGCGTTCGGTCTGCGAGCCCGCGGCGTCAAGCGTTCGCCGGCGCGGCAGAGCGCCATGGAATGGCTCGCGAAGGTCGGCATGGCGGACGCCGCGGGCGTGCGGCCGCGCGCGCTCTCGGGGGGGCAGGCGCAACGCGTCGCTCTTGCGCGGGCGCTCGTCCTGAGACCGCGGCTCCTCCTGCTCGACGAGCCGTTGGCGGCGATCGACGGCAGCGCCCGCGCCGATCTGCGCCGCGACCTGCATCGCCATCTGTCATGGTTCGACGGCACGTGCCTGCTGGTCACTCACGACCCGCTCGAGGCCGTGACCCTGGCTGATCGCCTGGTCGTCCTCGAGGACGGCCACGTGACCCAGTCCGGTTCAGCCGAGGAGATCGGCGCCCACCCCCGGACACGCTATGTCGCCGACCTGGTCGGCGTGAACCTCTTTCGCGGGCGGTCCGCCGGGACGACGATCATGCTGCCCGGCGGGGAGACGATCGTCGCGGCCGACGAGCGCTACCACCATGGCGAGGTGTTCGCCGCCATCCACCCGCGTGTCGTCTCTCTCTTCCGGGAAGCGCCAGAGGGTTCTCCTCGCAACGTGTGGCCCGGGGCCGTCGAGGTGCTGGACGCGATCGGTGACCGTGTGCGCGTCCAGGTGCACGGGCCCATGCCGCTGCTCGTCGAAGTCACGCCTGCGGCGGTCGCCTCGCTCGCCCTGGACGAGGGTGGAGAAGTCTGGGCTGCGGTGAAGGCCGCCGAGGTGGTCGTGTACCCGGCGTGACGCGGAGCGTCACCGTGTCGGCCATCGTGTCGATTGCGGCTCGTTCGGATTCAGCGCCTTGTCCATATCTCGTGGACGGAGCGGCTCATAGCATCCAGCCGCTTCCCAGGGCGCTGGCTGCCGCTCCTCCCTGACCGGAGCCGCCGGCCTGTCAGTGGAGCCGTCGCCTTCCTGCAGCCTGCGCCACGGATCGTGCCAGCCTTGGGCGGCGGTCATGCCGAGACGGACTCTATCGGGAGGAAGGGTGTCATGAAGGTCACGTTCACGCTCAACGGGATCCCCCGGCAGGTCGTCGTCGATCCTGATGTCGTCCTCCTCGACCTGCTCAGGGACGAGTTCCGGCTGACGGGCGCCAAGCAGTCCTGCGACAAGAAGGGGCAGTGCGGCGCGTGCACGGTCATCGTCGACGGCAAGGCGGTCAGATCGTGCCTGACGAAGGTCGCCAAGCTTGACGGCGCCGACGTCATCACCATCGAAGGGCTGGGCACCCCTGCGAACCCGCATCTCATCCAGGAGGCGTTCGTGCTGGCGGGCGCCGTGCAATGCGGGTTCTGCACGCCGGGCATGATCATGGCCGCCAAAGCCTTGCTCGACGTACACCCCGATCCGTCGACCGCGCAGATCAAGCGCGCTCTTCGTCACAACCTGTGTCGCTGCACGGGGTACGTGAAGATCATCGAGGCCGTGAAGCTGGCCGGTGAGTTCCTCCGCGGCGAGAAGACGCCGGATGAGCTGCGTCCCGACCCGCACGGCGCGAAGCTCGGCGTGTCGCACCCGCGGCCGTCCGCATTGATCAAGGCGTGCGGCGTCGCGCAGTTCACGGCCGACATCCTGGCCCCAGGCGCCCTTGAGCTTGCCGCCGTGCACAGCCCGCATCCGCACGCCCTCATCAAGAGCATCGACACGAAGGCGGCGGAGGCTATGCCCGGTGTCGCGGGCGTCATGACGGCGAAAGACATCAAGGGCTCCAACCGCCACAACTACATGGTCCCCGACAGGCCGGTGCTCTGCGAGGACCGCGTGCGCTACATCGGCGATCCGGTCGCGGTCGTCGCCGCCGAGACCCGCGAGCAGGCGCTGGCGGCGGTCGCCGCAGTGCGGGTCGAGTACGAGCCGCTGCCCGCCCTCGGCTCGCCTCACGAGGCCATGGCTGAGGGGGCGCCTCAGATCCACAGCGAGTGGGCGAACCTGTGCCTGACCCAGCCGCAGATCAAGGGCGACGCGGCCAGGGCGTTCGCCGAGGCGGGCCATGTCGTCGAAGGCCACTACCACACCCAGATGGTCCATCAGGCGCCCCTCGAGCCCGAGGTCTGCCTCGCGTTCTTCGACGGTGAGGGCGACGACGCGCAGCTCGTCGTGGTGGGGCGCAGCATCAACATCCACAAGCACCTCGCCATGCTCCAGGAGGCGACCGGCTGGGAGGACATGCGCTACGAAGAGGCGTACGTCGGCGGCCAGTTCGGCATCAAGATCGACGTGACGTCCGAAGGCATCGCCGCCGCCGCGGCGCTGCACTTCCGGCGCGCGGTGCGCTACATCCCGAGCCTCCCCGAGAGCATGTACCTGAGCCCGAAGCGGCACCCGTTCGACGTCAAGGTGAAGGTGGCCGCCGATGCCGACGGTAACCTCACCGCCCTCGGCATGGACGTCGTCATAGATAACGGCGCCTACAACTCGATGGGCAACGTCGTCATGAACCGGGCCATGATGATGCTCTCGGGTTCGTACAACTTCCCCGCCGTCGATGCGAGGGCGCGGCTCGTGTACACGAACAACCCGTGGGGCGCCGCAGCCCGCGGCGCCGGGCCCCCGCAGGTCAACTATGCGCTCGAGAGCGCCGTCGACCGGCTCGCTCGCGAGATGAAGATCGACCCCCTTGAGTTCAGGCGCCGCAACTCGTTGCGTCCAGGGCAGTCGAAGTCGACCGGACAGGTGGTCGACGAATGGCCGTTCCCGGAGCTCTGCGACGCCATCAAACCCCACTATGACCGCGCCGTGCGCGAGGCGCGCGAGATGGGTGAGGGAACGAAGAAGCGCGGCGTGGGGGTGGCAGGGGGCTCGTTCGGGATCGGCGGACCCAACGATCAGAGCATGGTCGCCGTCGAACTCGACCCGGACGACGGCATCACCGTGTATGGCGCCGTCGCCGACCCCGGCGAGGGCAACGATTCGATGCTCTCGCAACTGGCGGCCGACGCGATGGATCTGCCGCTCGACAAGGTGCGGCTCGTGACGCGCGACACGGACCATACGACCGCGAACGGCCCGGCAGCCGCGAGCCGGCACACCTACATGTCAGGCGGAGCGTTACTCGACGCGATCCGGCAACTGAGAGAGGCCATGGCCGCGTGTGGGGCGACGACGTATGCCGACATGCAGAAGGCCGGCGTGCCGACGCGCTACATGGGGACGAGGAAGACGGTCGTGGGCACGCTCGACCCCGAGACCGGCCAGGGGCCGTCCTTCGAGTCGCAGGTGCATGCCCTCCAACTGGCCGAGGTCGAGGTCGACACCGAGACGGGCGAGGTCCGCGTCATCAGGATGACCTGCGCCGCCGATGCCGGGAGGGTCATCCATCCCGACAACGTGATCGGTCAGCTGCAGGGAGGGATGGACATGGGCGTCGGGCTCGCGCTCCGCGAGGAGTACGTCCCCGGTAAGACGAAGGACTGGGTCACGTTCAAGTATCCGACCATGAAGACGGCGTTCGACATGGACGTGATCATCTGTGAGACGCCCCGCAAGCGTGGCTCCAACGGCGCCGTGGGCGTCGGTGAGATGACGTTGGTCCCGACCGCGCCGGCGGTCCTCAACGCGATCGAGGACGCGGTCGGCGTGCGCATCTACGATCTCCCGGCGACGCCGGACAAGGTCAAGGCCGCGTTGGCGGCTATGCGGTGACGGAAGTCCCGGAGCCGCGTGGCGGCTCAGGCCGAGAGCTCGGCCTGAGCCGCCACTACCGCGACATCGCCGGCCGTCGGGTCCTCTTCGACAACGAGGGGTTCCTGTGGAGCGCCGACGACTGGACGGAGGATCTCGCCGCGGCTCTCGGCGCCGAGATGGGGCTCGACACGTTCACGGAGGACCACTGGCGGGTGCTCCGTTTCTTCCGCGAGTACTATGCGACCAACGGTCGCGCCCCGCTCAACCGACAACTCGCGGCGGGCACGGGGATGCGCCTCCTGGACCTGGAAGAGCTTTTCCCGGGCGGCATCAGGCGCGGCGCCCGGCGCCTCGCCGGCCTTCCCAACCCGAAGACATGCACGTGAGCCTCAGATCGCGAAGACCGTGACGGACGGGCTCGTCTATCTCGACAACGCGGCGACCTCGTTCCCGAAACCGCGTGAGGTACTCGACCGGATGGCCGAGGTCTACGCGGAGATGGGAGCCTCGCCCGGACGCGGCGGTTACGACCTCTCGGTGGAGGCCGGGAGTCTTGTGGACGGGGTCAGGCGGCAGCTCGCCGACTTCTTCGATGCGCCCGATCCCGACCGTGTCGTATTCGCGGCCAACGCGACCGACGCGCTCAATCTGGCGATCCAGGGGATGGTGTCTGCCGGCGATCACGTCGTCTCTACCAGGCTCGAGCACAACTCGGTCCTGCGGCCGCTTCACCACTTGCGCATGCGGGGGACGATCGAGCTCGACCTGGTCCCCTGCGATCGTCATGGCGTCGTGGATCCCGGCGATGTCGTGAGCGCCATGCGCCGCGAGACGCGGCTCGTCGTGGTGACGCACGCCTCGCAGGTGCTCGGCACCGTACAGCCCGTGGCGGAGATCGCCGCCTTGTGCGCCGAGCGCGGCGTGCCACTGGTCGTCGACGCCGCCCAGACCGCGGGTCAGGTGCCGGTCCGTCTTGAGGAATGGAACGTCGCCGCTGTCGCCTTCACGGGTCACAAAGCCATGCTTGGCCCGACCGGCAGCGGCGGGCTGGTCGTCGCGCCCGGCGCCGTCATCGCTCCCACCAGGTTCGGTGGGACGGGCGTGGACTCGGCCAGCCTGACGCACACAGCGTCGTATCCGCACCGGCTCGAGGCGGGCACGCTCAATCTGCTGGGCATCATCGGGCTGGCGAAGGGCCTGGAGTATCTCCGGGGCGAGGGTGTGGAGGACGTCCACCGTCGCGAGATGGGTCTGATCCGGCGCCTTCGCGATGGTCTCACGGCGTTGTCGGGGGTCACCGTGTACAGTCCCGCGCCGCGCGACGACGACGTGCCGATCCTGACCTGCGGCGTCGAGGGGATGGCGCCGAGCGACGTGGGCGCCATCCTCGACGCCGACCACGGGATCGCGGTGCGGACCGGACTGCACTGCGCGCCCCTTGTCCACCGTGATCTTGGCTTGGCCGAGCAGGGGTCGGTCCGCTTCAGCCCCGGCATCTTCAGCACGGAGGCCGACATCGACCATGCTCTTGCAGCGATGGCAGCCATCGCTGCGTCCGCCGCCGGCCGTCCGCCAAGGCGTCCTTAGACGGGATCGCTCCATCCTGGCTGTTCCGGCCACCATCGATTCATCACGTTGTCCATACCGGGTGCGGGGGCGGTGGTCTAGATTGCGCCCGCTTCTCCGAGCGCTCGAGTCCTACGGGCCGTCCGCCTATGGAGCCTGCGCCGGAAGGGTACAGCGGGAAACCGCCGTGTCTCCCAGTGTGGAAAGGAGAGCGCTCGGCGTGGACGTCCGCCCACGTCATCCTCCACACCGAGACGCCGCGGGCGTCCTCCCGAAGAGGGGATGACAGGCAAAGCGTCCTCACCTTCCCCGGGCTTGGCTCGCAGCGCTCGGAGGGGCGGTTCTACCGTGTCGGTCTGGCACGCCGGGCGGGGGCGGAGCCTCGGCGCCGGCAGGCCCTGGAGAGTGCTGAAGAGGTGAGAGTGCGCAGGACCCGCTCTATGTACCCGTGACATGGTCGCCACATGGCGGACGCTCCGCCAGCGGACACGTCCGCTGGCGGCGTCCGCCCGCCACCCTATTCGTCCCTGGGAGTCATGTATGGACAGGAAGCTGCTCAACATCAACGGTGTACCGACGATCGTCATGTGCGAACCGTCGTCCAAGCTGGCCGACGTGCTGCGTCGTCAGCTCGGCCTGACCGGCACGAAGGTCGCCTGCGGACAGGGCCAATGTGGGTCATGCTCGGTGATCCTCAACGGCAAGGTCGT
>ENA-UOWE01003897-UOWE01003897.1-activated-sludge-metagenome-genome-assembly--contig:-NODE-3897-length-14873-cov-4.408017_pt1 | contig 14873 bp, 12 predicted proteins | sample MGYA00249841_ERZ761562 | MGnify/ENA primary metagenome ERZ761562 (study PRJEB28883, sample SAMN05720200) | activated sludge metagenome | isolation source: Anaerobic digester | place: Japan... | reverse complement strand
GCCGTTGCTTTCCCCGGGCTAATCAATTCACATGATCATCTTGATTTCAATTGTTTCACGTCATTGGGTACACGCACTTACCGGAATTATACAGAATGGGGCAAACATATTCATGAAACTTACAAAGCCGATATAGATGAAGTGATGAAGATACCGGAGCAGTTACGGGTGCAGTGGGGAATCTATAAGAACCTGCTGGCTGGTGTAACGACTGTTGTTAACCATGGTAAATTGTTGCCGATAGATAACCCGTTGATTTCGGTAATACAGGGTACTCAAAACCTTCACTCAGTAAAATTTCAAAAGAACTGGAAATTAAAACTAAACAATCCTTTTTTAAGGAATAAGGAATGCGTAATACATACGGGAGAAGGTGCCGATAAACAATCCTACAAAGAAATTGATGAATTGATCAATTGGAATTTACTGAAAAGAAACCTGGTTGGCATACACGCAGTTGCCATGAAACCTGCGCAGGCGAGAAAGTTTGAAGCCATTGTGTGGTGTCCTGAATCAAACCGGTTCTTGTTGAATAAAGATGCAGATGTAATGCAGCTGAAAAAAGAAACACGGATGGTATTTGGAACGGATTCTACCCTTACCGGAGACTGGAATATATGGAAGCACCTGCGTTTGGCAAGGTCAACAGGTTTTGTTACAGATGCTGAGTTGTTTGACATGGTTACTGCATCTCCTGCTATGTTATGGAAACGCAACACTGGTTTGATCATGCCTGGTAAAGAAGCAGATATTATTATCGCAAGAAAAGGTACAAGGCCGGGGAATAACTTTTTTGATACTGAACCCGAAGATATTTTATTGCTGGTTCACCAGGGGCAGATCAGGTTATTTGATAAAGAACTGTTGGAACAAATAATGATGGATATATCCGGGTTCTCGACTGTTACAATAAACGGTATGGTAAAATTTGTGGAAGGCAATCTTGCAGAACTTATCACGACGATCAAAAATTATTATCCAAAAGCCATATTTCCTGTTGATGCATATGTTAAAGCAGCACCAATAGTAAGCCGGTAAGTTTTTATACCAACGGTTCTGCCATTCCTTTTTTTATTTGATGCAGGTGATGTAAAAAATGAATGTGAAACAAATGTCCTGTTGATGCTGATATTTTTTTCTCATTTACTTCTTCTCCCCAAAGCAGCATGTGGCTGCCAAGGTTCATTGTTTTTTTGATCCGGATCTCTTTATAACTGTTTGCCCATTTGGGTACAGGGAATTCAAACTTCTCAGATTGAAGAACTTCAAATGGCAGTGCAGCAGCTGAAAGCGGGTTGCTATGATGTTTTCCCAATTGGTAAATAATATCCTTATACTGATGTGGAATTTCTGAAACCAGCATTTTTTTTGTTTCGATGATCCTTGCGAGTGTTGTATTGGTATGCCTTAATCCAAATACATAACGGTTGCTTTGTGGAATATCACCCACAAGGTCCATTGGAAAAATATTGAAATAATCATCTTCTTTGAAAGAGATCAACCTTACTTTTCGGGGATAACTGTAAGCAGCGGCATAAGAACTCAGTTTAAAAAAATCCTGCTCGGGTTTTTTATAATACCTGTTAAAAAGTATTTGTGTTTTAAGCCTGCTGATGTGTTGAATGTTTGCTTTCGTAAGTTTCAGCAGCAACAGGAACCCGTCAGCTTCTTCTATTTTGTCAAAATGATCCAGCGATATTGTTGCAACAGTGTTGCCGTATCTTTCAGAATCCTTGAAATAAATTTTGTACCCGGAATTTTTATCAAATGATTTTGTGTTTTTTTCTTTTGAAAACCAGATACCAAAAACAACCGGGCTAAGGCAAAGCAACCAGTGATTGGATGAAATGTCAATTTGATGATCTCCTGTTTCAAGCCAAACCTTTTCTGTAATACCGGATCTTACCGTTATGGTTGAATATTCACTGACAGGAATATCGCCGAATAATATTTTTCGAAGGATCTTTTTCATTTTCTTGTCAAATGTATTAAACTGAAACCTGCGGCTATCGGCATAGAAGATTCAAATGTAAAATTTTCGGATACAGCTTTTTTTATAGCTTTATTAGAATGAAGATAAACCGACTGCTGCCGTTCGTGATATTCTATGGAATAAGTTATGGGCTGATCAGATAAAAAAGAAAGCAATGTTCCTTTTAAATTCGAGCGTAATCTTTTCCTCAGGCTATTGTCTAAAATAAGTGCAAGAACAATTGAGCCTGGTTTTGTTATCAATGCAAGGTTCTTAAAAAGCAGGTCAATATCAGGTATGCAGTTCACTACTGCAAAATTTGCAATGACAGCATCAACTTTTTGCTCAAACGGCCATTTGCCGGGCCAGTTCCTGAAATCGGTCTCGCCGCCATCCAGGAATGAAATATTGATGCCATCTAAATTTTTCCTGCTTCTTTCAATAGCTATATGTCGCATTGCTGCAGAAGGCTCACAAAAAATAACCTGGTAATGTTGTTGTTTCATCCAATAAAGATCCTTTCCTGTTCCTCCGCCAAAATCCAACACAGAACCTTTTTTTACAAGTTCAGCGAAACGGTCGGCTACTTTTTCACGTATGGTCTTGTTGGCGGCATCATTTTCTAAAATAGAATCATAGTCAGGAGCAATTTCATTATAGTATGAAATGTTTTGCTTGCTGATTTCTGACTCATTTATTTTTATGATCCCAGGCATTTTAGTGATTGTGTTTATAAATGTATTTAATAATAGGTATATCCATTTTCATATTCTTATTTTCGTGTGCTTATGCGTTTTGTTTTTTTAAGTTATAATTATTCGCCAGATATCCGTTCGCCGCAGGAATGGGTGGATCGGATCAGGTTTTATGTAGGCTGGCTTGAATGCCTGGCCAAAAACCATACTGTTATCCGGGTAGACCAGATCAACTATGAAGGAGAGTTTGTACATAATGGCGTTCAATATCATTTTGTCAATAACGGTAAAGCAAAAGATCTTTTTCCGCATAAGCTGAACAGGTTTGTAAAAAACCTTCAGCCCGATGTTGTGATCATAAGCAGTTTCATGTTCCCGTTACAACTCATTCAATTAAGGCTGCAACTAGGGAACCGGGTGAAAATAGTTGTGCAACACCATGCAGAAAAACCTTTTACCGGCGCTAAAAAATTACTTCAAAATATGGCCAGCAAAAAAACGGATGCAGGCATTTTTGCTTCAATGGATATTGGAAAAGCGTGGATCAAAAGCGGCAACCTGAACCCTTCCATGAATATTTCGGAGATCGTTGGCGGCACTTCCGTTTTTTATCCAACCGACAAACATCTGGCAAAACAAAAAACAAATTGCAACGGCGCTCCTGTTTTTTTATGGGTTGGCCGGCTCAACCCCAATAAAGATCCGTTAACCGCTGTTAAAGCTTTTGCCAGGTTTGCTGAACATCAACCTGCAGCAAGGCTTTACATGATCTACCAGACAACTGAATTGCTCCCTGCTATAAAAGAACTCATCCCTCCTCACAGGTCGGATGCCTTTGTTTTAATTGGCAAAGTTGAACACAATGAGTTGCTTTATTGGTACAACAGCGCCGACTTTTATTTATCTGCTTCGCATTACGAAGGAAGCGGAACAGCGCTTTGTGAAGCCATGAGCTGCGGCTGTATTCCGGTTGTTTCAAACATACCTTCTTTCAGGATGATCAACGGCAACTGCGGTTTGCTGTATGAGCCGGGTGACGTTGATGGTTTGTTTGCGGCACTTCAACAAACGCAGCATTTAAACATGCAGGATCAAAGAACTAAAACATTGCTTCATTTCAAAAATCAACTTTCGTTTGAAGCGATTGCAATCAAGTTTCAGGAAATGGTTGCTTCTTTATAATCGTATAGCTGCATGATCTTTATAGCTGTTTCTTTCATATTAAAAGCTAAGACTGAATTGAACTCAATGGCAGTGTTGTTTAACATGGCTTCAGTTTTTGCTTTCATTTCTTCTGTTGTTTGAACAACATTCCAGTTCTCAATATTGTAATTCATTGGTTTCACAAAACTGATCACTTTGCAACCGGCATACAATGCTTCCATGCATACATTTACCAATCCTTCATAGTTTGATGTATGTATAAAAACCTTGCACCTGTTCATGTATTGTAAAATGCTGGCATGCGGCAATTCGCCGGTAAGTATCATATTATTTTGCAGACCGTATTCTTCAACCAGCATTTTTAATTTAGTTTCCTCAGGCCCTTTGCCACATAAAACTGCTTTGATATTGGGAAAATTTTCTTTAAGTGTATGAATGACCTCTATGAACAAATCATATTGCTTCAACGGAATAAGGGAGCCAACACCGAGTATATCAATATCCCTTGTTGGTTTTTCATTCAAAAATTCAACAGGTCTGATACCGATAGGCACTACATGTCCTGGTTTAATTCCATGATTATTTTCAAACGTTTTTTGAATGAAATCTGAAATTGCCAGTAATTCTGTTGCTGCTGGCTTTATCCTTGCAACATAGCGATTGTCTTTTTTTGCATCCTGTCCCTGTAACCAGCAAAAATGTCTGATCCTGTTCTTTTTTGAAAAACGGTTTCCCAGAAAAGCACATTCGCCGCACCATAAACTTAAAATGCCTGTGATATTATTGTTCCGATGTACTTTCTTTAATGTTCTCCATACAAGGAACCATTTATACAATTTTTTCAAATAACGTTTTTCCCATCCATTGAAACAGAATACTTCATTCTTTTTCCATAAATAAGTTTCCGAAGAAAAAGGATAATCAAAAGCAAGTACAATAATTTTCAGGGAAGGAAATAGTTCATTTAATTCCAGCATTAGATTTTGAAGGAAGGGCAGGCAGCTGCTGTCGTTCTCATTTTTTGGAAAACCAGGGCTAAGGATCAGCAATGTCTTTTTATCACCGTTCATTCAGGATGATTGTTTTGTTGCAAAAATCAAGTGCCGCAATGTTATGCGTTACCAGTATAACGATCTTTCCTTCAGCAGCAATTTTTTTTAATTGCTCCAGCATTATTTTTTCGGATGTTTCATCCAGTTCATTAAAGGGTTCGTCTAAAATGAGCAGGTCAGCATCTTTATACAATGCCCTGGCAAAAATTATCCGTTGTCTTTGGCCTCCGCTGAAATTCTTGCCGTTCTCTGTTACAATGGTTTCAAGCCCTGTTGAATTATTGGCAAGTATTTTATCTATACCGGTTATATCAAGTATGCTGTTTATTTTTTTTGCATCATGGGCGCCATCATGCAGCTTGATATTCTGAAGAATAGAATCGTGAAGAAAGAATGGTTGTTGTTTACTATAGGAGATCCTGTTCCAAAAACTTTGCCTTTCTTCTTTGTTATGCTCTTTTCCATTTATAAGTATATTACCGCCATCCTGGTTTAGAAATCCGAGCAACAAATTTGCAATGGTTGTTTTCCCTTTTCCGGAAGGCCCTGAAATACCTATAAAGTCTCCTTTTGAAAGATGCATTGAAAAAGATTCAATTATCTTTTTGTCGTGGTAGCTAAAGGAAATACTATTGAATTCTATTGAATTAATATTTCCATTGTTTTTTTTATTCTTTATCGGGGCCTGATCTAACAAACCAGTAATTGTGTATGAATATGTTTTAATCTGCCCCATGACATTGATGACCTTTACAATTCCGGGTATCACTTTGTATGCTGCTGCCATAAAAGCGCCAATGGTTATCAATTGTATGGTATATCCGTTTGCTGTATAAGTATTTAACAGTATGAGCACGAATAAACCGAACACTGCAAATACTTCTATCAGCCGGGACGGAATATGCTGTATCACAAGTTTCTCTGCCAGGTAATGATTTAGTTTTGATTGAAAACTATGATAGCGGGTGCTAAAGAAATCATGTTTGCTGTCGATATTACTTTCAATATAGCCAGCCAGCGCTTCCTGTAAATGCTGTATAGATCTTTCTCCTGTTGTTTTTCCATGCAGGCGCACAGCAGCAAGTTTTTTTTTCATGAGCCAGGCGGTTAGAATGACCGGCGCTGTTAGAATGATAAGCAGTAGCGGGAACAACAAAGGATTATAGATCAGTATCGCAATAATGGTAAGCCCGATTAAAGCCGCCTGGCTGAAAACCTGTTGAAAACCTGATAGTACATAATGGCAGAATTCTATCGGCTGCTGACTGATCTTATACATATTCACCGATGAATCAATTTTTACATAATCATCGTAGCTGCCGTGCAGGTAGTGCAGCAGGTTGTCTTTCGAAATCCTGGATGCTACTTCATACACATAATTGTATTGCATTTTGGAAACAAGGAAGCCAATAAAATTCTTAAGTGCAAAGAGAATAAGAAAAATGCTGATCAACAAAAGCGGGTAACGATTGAAATATTCAGTAAAAAATAAAGAAGATCTTTTTAGACTGCTTTCTGTGTAGAAATTAATTACATATAATAACCCGATCAAAAAAAGGATGTCAAGGATACTGGTACAAAGATCAAGTATGGCAAGTTTTACCAGTTTTTCTTTTTCCTTTCGGTTAAGAATGATGAAGATATTTTGTAAAAATTTTTTCAAGAATTCTTTGGTTCATCATGAAATCGGAATACGGTAGCAGCAAAGATTGTTTTGTAATGGATAATTGCATAGAGCGTATTGCGGCTATGCATATCAAACTTAATTGTTACCAGGATTACTTTTAAAAGATTGTCTTGCTTACACCAACCATTACGCCTACACTCTGAATGGGGAGTTCTCCGGTCCCGATCTTGCCAACAGGTAATTTGATGTATGGTTCGATCCTCAGGTCGGCTATCTTTCCCATTTTATAAGTATAGCCGGCACTTATATTAATTGCAGCCAGTAAAGCCGTGCTCTTATTTTTGTATTTATATGAATAGGGATACCTGTAACCGTTTCTGGATACATCATATACATAAGATTCATCTTTCATGAAATAAGATGAAACACCTGCAGAAGCAAAGAGGCCGGATCTTTTTCTTTGCCTGAAACTATAAGTGATATTCAGCGGCCATTCTATCATATTACATTCACCGTCCACAAATTCTATCGTTGCATTTGGTGGTAAGTATATATTTTTTGTACTGAAGTACTGACCTTTGGAGCTGTAAAATTTCTTGTCTTTTAAAATGCCGGTTTCAACAGAAAAGCGGTTGTTTATTTTGTATCCTGCAATAAAACCAAAATTGATACCGGTCTTTTTTACAGATTGTAGTTTAATGGTACTAAAATCGGGGCCTGCAATCAATCCAACATAAAAATGCTTCTTCGATTTGTTTTCCTTTTTCTTTTCTGGTTTTGTACCTGTTTTAGCGATCTCATTAACCGGCTCTTTTTTAGCAGCAGAATCTTTATTAACGACTGTTTTTTCTTCAGTTTCCTTAGCTTCTTCTTTTGCTACTAAAGTATTTTCCTTATCAATTTTCTTTGTTTCATCAACCTGTTGACCAGTCTCCGGATTTCCTTTTTCTTCTACCTGAACAACTTCCTTTGCATCATCAGCCGCAGCAACTGCAGCCTTTATCTTCATTTTCTGTTTTTGCTTGTCTGATCTTACTGTATTCTTTGTCCTTGCTCCCATGTTCTTATCCTTATTATAACCATTAGGTTCTTCACTGCTTACAGCGGATGAATTATTGATCCTCATCTTCGTCTTTTGATCTGAGTGGATATTGTTCCTGCCGGCAGCTGTACTGTTTTTTTCGCTCGCATTGTTTTTTTCTGGCCTTGCTGATAGATCGGTTGGGTTATTGGTTGCGATGTTATGCTGCTGATCTTTTATGGTATTCAGTTGCTGCTCATCCGGGCCACCTGTTTGCTGCTGAGCTTGTTTATTGTTTTGTTCCTGGGTATTTGTTCCGGTTTCGGTAACAGTCAGAGATGCTGTATTGCCAGTTTTATTTTTTTCCTGCAGATCCTGGTTTTTTGTTGCTTCCGCTGAAATTGCTGAAGCCTGTTCTTTCTCAGTTATAAAATGCCTTCCAATGATCTTATATTTATTTTCTGCAATTCCCAATGGTATCAATAATAAAAGCAGCCAAAGGAACCTGTACCTTTTCCACCAGGGAATGATAGCAGGCCTGTCATCTTCTTCAGGAGATGCGTCCATTTTGGCACGCAGCAGGTCCCAGTCGGCACTATCCGTTTTTACAGGATAGTGTTCAGCCGCTCTCCTGAATAATTCATCATTATTATCGTCGCTCATATGTAGCATGACTTGTCTGGTCAACTTTTTTTAAAAATGATTGCAATAAACCGCGTGCTTTTGAAAGATTTGACTTAGAAGTGCCAACAGCGATCTTTAATTGGTTGGCGATCTCCTGGTGTGTGTATCCATCAATAACATACATATTAAATACGATCCGGTAAGTTGGAGGTAATTTTTTTACTTCCTGGATAAGGTCTTTGTATAAAAGTGATTGATCGGAACTTTGTGATTTATCTTCTATCCAGATCCCTTCATTGATCATCCCTATTTCGGGTAAGAAATTATCTTTCCTCAGCCGGTCGATGGCAGTATTGATCATGATGGTACGCATCCAGCCCATCAGTATCATTTCTACTTTACTGCTTTGTTCATAATGAAATGTGTGAAGTTTGCCGAAGACTTTTACAAAACCGTCATTTACCACGTCAACAGCTTTGTCGTACCTGAATATATAGCGGAAAACGATCTTTAAGCAATACCCATAGTATCGCTCATAGAGAACTTTTTGGTCTCTATGGTTATTCTCTATGCAGCCGATGATTATTTCGTCGAGAAACTTCAATTCTAAGGAATTGTTTTCAGTTAATACGTTCAATGGCTCTGGTTGGTTGCTTTTGCTCAAAATAATCAAAAGCAACATAATATGCAAACCAGGAGTAATGTTTAGCTGGCCTGGCAATTTAACCACAGTGTGCACGAGATAATTTCACAGAGGTAAAAAGAGTGATTTTTTTGACTTGAAATGAAATTATCATATTGGCTCTGTGAGACTCAGTATAAAACCCAGTTACCACAGCGGTAAAATTAATCCGATCAAAAAAGAAAGGCCACAACTGCTCGTTGTGACCTGAATAATATGGATATTAAAGCCGGGAGGAACTCATTTGAACAAGGAAATATTGGTAATTATAATTTTACAAATTGTAATTTTTCATTTCTTGCTGGATTATCGTCTTTTACTTTTATAGAGGCAGCTGTTTTTTCTTCTATCAGCCAATCGTCATTGAGGTCGCTGAATGGAGCAGTAGCACCAAAATCAAGGATGAACTTACTGCTGGTCTGGCTCCAAGTTCCTGCTACGGTATTGGTTCCGTTTGTTGCAGAAACCTGCCCATTGCTGTTGAAACTAAATGTATAACCCGAAAATTTATTTGTTTCGTCACTGTTGTCAAAATAAAGACTTAACCGCCAGTTGCCATCAGTTGCAGATTGGGATGTATTCGATGAAACACTGTCTTTAGAACAGGAAGTGCTGGTAAATATTATCCCTGCAAAAACAATTGCAAGAGGTAAAAATAGTTTGGAGATTTTCATACAATGATCGTTTTTGTTTACAGGTCAAAATTAGTGGTGGCAATAACCTATAAAAACTAAATCATACCGGGCGGGCATTTTTGGTTGCTGAATGGGTATGGCAGGAAGCTAAAGCTCAGTTCCCATCACCCAGCCATGTCTTAAAATCTGAAGATCTTTCTGTACTTACTATAGTTTCGTGTTTGGATGGCGGTTTTAGTTTAACCAATACCCGGCTTTTTGAATAAGTGAACATTTCATCTATGGCATTGATGGAAATAATGAATTGCCGGTTGATGCGGAAAAATGTTTTGGGTTCAAGCATGCTTTCAAGATTATCCAGATTGAAATCAATGATATAACGGCGGCCATCCATACTTGTTATAAAATTCACTTTATCCTCTGTATAAAAATAAGCTATGTCATTTGTGTTTATGGTTTTGATGTGCTCTCCATATCGTACAACAAATCTACTTTTGTAATCCTGGGTTGCCGGTTCATAAGCATTCAACAATTTGCTGATATCAAACGCTACAGGCTGTGTGCTTTGTTTCAGTTTTTTGAATTTAGAAATGGCGGCCTGCAATTCATTTTTTTTGATAGGCTTCAACAAATAATCAATACTGTTTACTTTAAAAGCTTCGATGGCATATTGATCAAATGCAGTAATAAAAATAACCGGGCAGGTTGGTTCAACCGCTTTGAAGATGTCGAAACTGGTTCCGTCTGAAAGTTGTATATCTGAAAAAATAAGATCGGGTGAAGTATTTTCTTTCAGCCATTTTATGGAAGAAGATACGCTTACGATGGTTGTAAGTATGGTTGCTCCCGGCTCAATTTCTGCGATCATTTTCTCCAGCCTTTTTGCTGCCGGTTCTTCGTCTTCAATAATTAAAACATTAAGCATTGTTGTTCTGTATTAATGGAAGTAAAACAATAAAGTTCTTGTTATCATTCTTTATCTGCACTTTTTTATCGCAAAGAATATTATACCTGTTAATGATATTCTGTAAACCCATGCCCGAACTGGTATCCTTATTCAGTTTAGGGTTCATGTTGTTGTTCACAATAAGAAAAGATCCGTCTATGTTGACTGTTATGAGCAAAGGGGTTTCTTTAGAAACTGCGTTGTGCTTAATAGCATTTTCAATGAGCAACTGAAGCGTTAAAGGTGGTATGTAGTTTTGTTCGGCAGCGCTTTCTGTGATATTTATTTCCAGGCGAAGGTTATTGCCATACCTTTTTTGCTGCAGAAAGAAATAGGTTTGTAGAAGTTCCAGTTCTTCTTTTAAAGGAATGATATCTTTATCACGGTAGTTTACGATATTTCTAAAAAAATCAGACAGCTGTTCAACATATTCAACCCCCATTTTAGGGTTTTCTTCAATCGTTGAAATAAGTGTATTAAAACTGTTGAATAAAAAATGCGGATTTACCTGGTTCCTTAATACCTCAAAACGGAACTGTATCTTTTCCTGCCGAAGCCGCTCCATTCTTTTCAGGGAACGTTCCCTGGTTTTTACATACCAGTATAACAATGATGCAAACATCAGGAAACAGATGCAGGCGAACCACCATGTTTTATAAAATGCTTTTTTGATGATAAAATGATAACGCACTTCATCTGCATTGCTGAAATTTTTATTAAGGGCCGATTGAATGCGGAAAGTATATTCACCCGGTGCCAGCTTTGCAAATGTTTTCGTTTTATCTTTTGTAAATACCCATGAACTGTCAAACCCTTCCAGTTTGTATTGATAAAACAATTCTTCTGGATTAGAGTAATACAGACCGGTATAATTGAAAGTGAAACTGTTTTCATCATGGTTAAAAATGCTGTCAGTGCGTTCATCAATATCGTTTAAAAACAGCTGAACAGATTCTATAATGGTTGTAGGTAATTGCAGTGAATTTTTTGGATGATGATACGAAAGGATACCATTTACTGTGCTCACCATTACATTCCCCGCAGTGTCTAGTGTAATGGCGCCAAGGTCTTCGGCATTGATCATTCCTATTCCCTGGTTGCTGTTTATATAAGAGATGCTTCCTGTTGCCGGATTTAAAATATCCAATCCTTTTTTATGAACGATGATGATATTTCCTGCAGCATCTGTTTTTAAGGCAGATACCGTTAAGCCGCTTAGCCCGTCTTTTTCTACATAGTTGAAGAACTTCTTTCCGTCAAATTTATAAATGCCTGCACTGGATGTACTGAACCAGATATTTCCCATCTTATCTTCTGTAATGGAATAAATGTGGTCATCTTTGATCTGTTTTTTATCGTTGTAATAGGTGAAAGCATTGTTCTGCATCATTGACAAACCCCTGCCATCAGTTGCAAACCAGATCCTGTTCTTGCTGTCTTTGAAGATCGTATAAATATAGTTCGTGCCTGTACTGATGTTATCGTAATTTCTGAATTGATAAACAGCATTGATGTCTTTATTGGCAGGAGTAAGTTCTATGATCATAGCGCCTTGTAAACTGCTTGCAAAAACGGAATTGCCACGTCCATTGATAGACAGAACACTTGATTCATCGAATACTTTATTCTCGTTGAAGACCCTGTACCGCTCTGTTTCAGGATCAAAAATATAGATGCCCTTTCCCATGGTTCCTATCCAGATATTACCAAGATCATCCTGGTATAAAGAAGTAATATCAGTTTTCTCATTGAGTCCTTGCAGGCTTATCTTATGTGGCAGATAGGTTCCGTTTTTCAGACTGTATTTTACAATTCTGTTGTCTTCATCATTCACCCATATATTGTCTTTGCGGTCGCATAAAATAGCGTGAATATGTTCAAAGATTGGCGCTTCCGGCAGAGGAATTAATTTAAGTGATTGTCCAGGAGTTCTTATTAATCCCATATCGGCAGACGACAGCCAGATATTTCCCTGGTTATCTTTCAGCAAATTCTTAATATTTAAAAATTTTGCTGCTTCTTTTAAAGGAGAAATACTGTCACGGGTAATGTCGTATTTCAGCAACCCGTGATATTCTGTTGCCATCCATACAATATTATTTTCCGTAACCATTGCATTCACCTGCCCGTGATCCCAGTTCTTTATAGCAGCAGGAATTTTTATTTGTTTTGTGAGATGATCGTATAAACAAAAGCCCTTGTCCTGCATACCGATCCAAAACTGATCATTACCTGCTGCAGTTATTGCTGATATAATATAATCCGGTAATCCCTGTCCTGGCCCGGTAACGCTGATCATTTTCTTGTTTCCCGCTATGCTGCAATTATTGATGCCCTGGTCTGTTCCAGCCAATACATCATTGTTTTGTGCTAGTGCGATGCAGGAAATATTCAGATCGCTCATACCATCCGAATCATTTAATAGATAAATATGTTTGTTCCTGGTATAATACAAACCTTCGCCTGCAGTAGAAAACCAGATGTTATTTTGTTTGTCTTGCAGAAAAGCAGTTATCTTTTTTTTAGGAGTTCCTTCTTCGGGATTATAGTAAATGAGTTTTCCATTAATGATATGTGCAATGCGCCCGCTCTCAAAACCAACCCAGATCAGTTGGGTGTTATCCTGGAAAATAGCTGTAACAGTATCGTTGTAATCTTTGTTATCGAAATATATTTTTGAAAAACGGTCGCCGTCAAATTTATACAGACCATTTGTGGTACCTGTATAAATGTATCCTTTATTGGTTTTAAAAAGCGTGTTTATTTTTATGATCTTATTGTCTTCTGAAAGTGGAAAAGCTCTGTAGCCCGGCCATTGAGCAGAAACCTGTAAGTGCCACATTGAAAATAAAATGGCAAATGCGGAAAGGAATGTTGCTTTGAATGTAGAATGGGAGCTTATCATTTTGATGTCATATCAGCAGTTACTTCTACATTGATCTCTGAGGCCAGTTTCTCATGCACCACTTTTGGAATAGGAATATTGTGTTCACTCAGTTGAACAGTAAAACTTGAAGTGATCTTCAGTTCGCCGTCTTTGATGATCATTGTACTTTTAATGATCCTTTCCTGTTGAACGCCATGTACAGATAAGTTTCCTTTTGCTCTTACCTCATAAGTTCCGTCTTTGGTAAAGTCGATGTCTTCAATAATTTTTCCGGTAAAGAATGCATCCGGGTATTGATTGCTTTCGAGATAGTTCTCGTTAAAATGTTCTTTTTGTAAAGGGCTGTTGAAGCCCTCAAATGATTTTATCTTAACGGTAAAGGCAAATACTTTCTTTACTGCATCCAGCTTTCCACGCATTTCTTTGCTGGAAGCTTTTATGAGCTCAAGCGGGGCATCTGATCTGAAATTTACAATTCCCTTTGTGACATTGAATACCTGTGCGGTTGTTTGTATGCTGATAAAGACCAGCATGGCTAAGCATAATATTTTTTTTAATCCGTTAAGCATACTTATAAAGTTAATTTAAAAATATTGCTTATTTAAAGAATCTGTGCTGTTACTTATTTTTCCCGATAGTAAATACTCTTGAGATATTGAATCCGAAAAGAATATCTCCTTTTTCCCATTTTCCTTTTGTCTGGGTAATAAAACTTCTTTCATTCATTCCGGCCGAATTGGTAAAATGCAACTGGAATACATGGCCGCCTGTTTCTATATCAAACCCAACCGAAAGAGAATTTGTGCTGCCTTCAAATTTATAATCCGGAAGCTGGTAATAATATTCAACATTAATACTGATGCGTTTTGATAATTTTTGTCTTCCTCCAATGCCAATTGCAAAAAGATCGTTGGGATCTTTCTCCAGTGTGACAAGATTTTGGTGTATATAAGTTGGCATGATTTGTATGGAAGTTCCTTCAGAGAATTTTCTGCCGATAATAAGCTGATGCGTAAAGAATAATCGCGACGTGTAGTAATTTTTCCTGCCTGCATCTTCGTATTTAAGCGTCTTTAATGCAATCGTTGGAATATAACTTATGGTAAACGGCATTCTTCTTTTACCACTCGATTGCCTCAGCAACCTTAGTTTAAAAAATGCATCATAGGTTTTTTCAAATGTGCTCCTGCCAAAGCCAACCATCAGGTATTTTGTAATGCCATAGTCGAAACCCATACGCATAGTGGCATTGTCGAGGCCGAATAATTCATAGCCACCAGCATTTATATTGCCAAAACGGTGAGAGATCTTTACATCTAATACGCCTTTGCCCACATTTTCAACTGTGTGGCCGTTTATTAATCTTGTGGTTTTAAATGTAGCCGTTGCATAATTTGTTTTTTCTTTTTCACTGCCCTGCACTTCTCTTTCAAGTTGTGCCATGATATCTGTGGTATCCTGTGCAATTAGTTTTGCTGCTGTAAATAAAATACAGGTTGCAAAGACGAAGACTTTTTTTATCCGCATGGTTAAAAGGATTTACATTTTTTGATCATATCCGCAAGACA
>ENA-UOWE01003895-UOWE01003895.1-activated-sludge-metagenome-genome-assembly--contig:-NODE-3895-length-14876-cov-4.723905_pt1 | contig 14876 bp, 14 predicted proteins | sample MGYA00249841_ERZ761562 | MGnify/ENA primary metagenome ERZ761562 (study PRJEB28883, sample SAMN05720200) | activated sludge metagenome | isolation source: Anaerobic digester | place: Japan... | reverse complement strand
GATGATCTTGACGAGGACGCGCTTACGCCGTCCGCCATCGAACTCGCCGTAAAAGACCTGTTCCCACGGGCCAAGGTGCAAGGCGCCGTCCGTAATGGCGACCACTGCCTCACGCCCCATTATCTGCCGCTTCATGTGCGCGTCGGCGTTCGTCTCGCCGACGTTGTGCCGATAGGAACCGACGGGCTCATGTGGGGCGAGCTTCTCGAGCCAAACGTCGAAGTCTCGATGTAAACCGCCTTCGTCGTCGTTGACGAAAACGCTCGCCGTAATGTGCATGGCGTTTACCAGGCAAAGGCCTTCGTGGACGCCCGACTCCCGCACGAGATCTTCGATGGTCGGGGTTATGTTGATAAACTCACGCGGTTTACTTGTGTTAAACCAAAGCTCTTTCGTTAATGTTTTCATTCTCAATAGTCTCCAAAAACTCGCTTTTGCTTTATCACACGAAATAGTATATCCAACCGCCATGAAATAATCAAAAAATGAATTGGTTTTTCCGAAAAGAGAGATACACTCATTTTCGCTGTGCGAATGCTGCACACAGGAGGTTGTTGAATGGAACAGGATTTCAAGAAGATCGACGAGAGACACTGCTTCTCCTGCATCCAATGGGACGGGCAGCGCACGTACTATCCAGATAAAAAAGTCATAAAGGTCGATGCATCGAAGGAAGCGCTGTGCCGCATATCGCGAAAGAAAATTCGCGGCTCGAGCATCTGCGAACGCTACTTCCCGATGCGCTAACGGCCCAAGTGGGTCGAATGCCCTTTAGTGGGCCGCCGCACGATAGGACTCGAGCCATCGGGCGTAGATATCGACGACCCGAGAGAGCTCGGGAAGAAAGGGGAGCCTATATGGTTCCCCTTTTTCATTTTCTGGCCCGATGAGCTCGCGCACCGGGACGAGCCCGGTAGAGGTGCTGCTGACGAGGACGCCGATGTGCCCGGAACGGATATCGGAAAGGGCGAGGGCGCGCTCCTCGCAGGGGAAGCCCGCGTCGGCGAGCGCTTGCAGGCAAGTCTTCCTCGTGATGCCGGAAAGGACGTCGGCTTCAGGCGGGGTGAATGCGCGGCCCGGCGCGCGCGCGTCCGCGAAGAAGAGATTCGTGCGCGTTCCCTCGGTAAGCTCATCCCGCCGATTCACGAGAAGCGCGTCGTAGCAACCGAGCGAGCTCGCGCGGCGAAACGCGACGGTCGACAGAAGCATCGAGAGGCTTTTCGCGCGGGGGAAATGCCGTTCCCCGCGGAAGGCGAGACAGCGAACCCCCGTCTCTGCGGAGTCGGAGGGAGGATAGAGGGCGGGGAGCGCAAAGGCATACCAGTCGGCCGGGCGATCGTCATGCCCGATCAGCATCACCTTGACGTTGCAGTCGACCTCGCCGCGCGCCGCGACGAGCTCACCCAGTCCGCGAACGATAGAAGTAGCGTCCGTCTCATGGCGAATGCCGAGAATCTCGGCGGAGGCGATAAGGCGCTCGGCGTGGAACTCGGGGAGGTACAGGAGGCCGCCGCGTACCTTTAAGGTCTCGTAGCAACCATAGCCGTAACACACGTCGTTGTCCGCGAGCGAGAAGCTTAGGGCCTCCGGCCCTTCGATCTTCCCGTTTCGCATCACCGGTCCCGTCATCGAGCGCCTCCCGGGCGCGAACCCCGCGCCCGGGACATCATGCACCTAGCCGAGTATCTTTCGCAAGTCCTCCGCCGGGGTCGATATCGGGGTAATTCCCCAACGGTCGACGAGAACCTTCAGAACGTTCGCCGAGGCGAATGCCGGCAGACTCGGACCGAGGAAAATATTCTTGATCCCGAGCGAAAGAAGGGTCAGGAGGACGCACACCGCCTTCTGCTCGTACCAGGAGAGCACGAGGGTGAGCGGAAGCTCGTTAACCCCGCACTTAAAGGCGTCCGCAAGGGCGAGGGCGACCTTGACGGCGCTGTAGGAGTCGTTGCACTGGCCCATGTCCATAATCCTCGGTAAGCCGCCGATCTCGCCGAGATCAAGGTCGTTGAATCGGTACTTGCCACAGGCGAGGGTTAGGATGATCGAGTCCTTCGGGGTTGCCTTGACGAATTCGGTGTAGTAGTTGCGGCCGGGCCTCGCGCCGTCGCAGCCTCCGACCAGGAAGAAGCGGGAAATCGCGCCCGACTTAACGGCATCAACAACGGTACCGGCGACGGAGAGCACGGTTCCGTGCCCGAAGCCGGTCGTCAGGGTGTCGCCGCCGTTTATCCCGGTCATCTTACGGCCCTCGGGATATCCGCCAAGGGCTTTTGCCTTGGCGATAACCGGCGAGAAATCCTTTTTCCCGGGGGCGCCCTTCACGTGGACGATCTCCGGAAAACCGACGACCGAGGTAGTGAAGATACGATCCGCATACGAAGGTTTGGGCGGCATTAAGCAGTTCGTCGTAAAGAGGACCGCGCCGGGAATTCCGTCGAACTCCTTCTGCTGATTTTGCCACGCCGTGCCGAAGTTACCTTTAAGGTGCGCGTGCCTCTTGAGGCCGGGGTACGCGTGGCAAGGGAGCATTTCGCCATGGGTGTACACGGAGACCCCCGTGCCAGCGGTCTGTTCCAAGAGTTGGTCGAGGTCCCGGAGGTCGTGGCCGGTCACCACGATGAAAGGACCGGACGCCACGTTGGTCGTGACCTTCGTCGGGACCGGGGTTCCGTAGGCGCCGGTATTCGCCCCATCAAGGAGCTCCATGCAAGCAAGGTTTACGGTCCCCGCCTCCATGCAGAGGTCAAGGAGTTCAGGCACGCTATGATTCTCGGCGATAGACGCAAGCCCTTTGTAGAAGAACGAGAAGACCTTGGGGTCGCGCTTGCCGAGGGCGGCGGCGTGGTGTGCGTATGCCGCGATGCCGCGCATCCCGAAGAGAAGGAGGCTCTTGAGACTTCGCGCGTCTTCGTCGCCAGAGCCCCAAAGCGCGCCCATATCGTACGGCGCGGATGAAAGGCCGGCCTTCGACGCGGCGGCGTCAATCCGGGCGGCGAGGTCGCCGATCGCCGCGTCATCGAAGCTGACGTTAGTAATCGTGGTAAACAAAGCGTCGACGACAAGATCATCGATCGCGTCGCCGGGGGATTTTCCCTTCGCCGCCAAGGAGAGGGAAACGATTCGCCCGGTGAGGGCGTCCTGGAGATTTGCGGTGGGTTCCTTCTTCCCGCAGACCCCGTTTACCGTACAGCCTTTGCCGCCGGCGGTTTGTTCGCACTGATAACAGAACATCGACATCTCGGACCTCCTTATGGTCGTTTTGAGAATAGTCGACCACTCGGTATCGTGCCGTTGCTTTTGCAACGCGCCGGCCCGTTTTCCTAGGCGGTCAACTCGATGACGTTTCCCTCTGGATCAAGGACGGCGCTCTCGTAGTAACCATCTCCGGTCCGTCGCGGGCCGGAGAGCACGGTGATCCCGGCGGCCCGTAGCTCTTCCGTCAATCGATCCACGGCGTCCTCGCTCCCGAGGGAAAGGGCAAGGTGCGCGTACCCAAGGCGCGCGTCGCCGCCGACGCTTGCCGGGGATTCTATCAAAGAAGCGAGCGACATCAGCTCGAGTCGGCAACCAGACGCAAAGGATACGAAGTATGACGAGAAGCCGCGCTCGCGGTTCTCGTACCGGGGCCCGGGCCGCGCCCCTAACCGCTCGACGTAGAACCTCAACATGGCGTCGAGGTCGCGCGCGTAAAGCGCCACGTGTTCGATCTTCATCGCTCGCACACTCCCACCATCAAGAAGGACTCACCCGTGAGCGAGCTTCCGTCGAAGCCGCCGAAAAGACGATACCACGAGAAGCCCGCCTGCACGATGCATTCCTCGATTTGCTTTCGCCTAATAGGGACGAGGGGGAAGGAATATTTTTCCTCAATCTCGTTTTCTGGGTCCGTGAAAATCGTGTCGAAATCGATCAGGCCGTCATCCCGGAGCGCGGAGTAGTATCGCTCGAAGCTTACCTCGCCCCTCTCGATCGTCGGCAACCCGCGAAGTCCGCCGTCAAGCACGCGATCGTAATTGATGGTCTGAAAGACAAAGACGCCGTCGCGCTCGAGAAGGTCCCTGACAGTGGAAAGGAATTTCCCAACCTCGCCCGGACCCGTCAAATGCGGCAACGTGTTTCCGAGGCAGGTCACCAGACTAAATTCCTCCTCGGGGAACAGTTGCGGCAATGCCCGCGCGTCTTCCTCAAGGAGTTCAACTTTCTTGCGCTCGCCGGGCAGCATTTTTTTCGCGGCGAGCTTCAGAAGCTCCGGGTCCAAGTCTATGCCCACGAGCTTATCGAAGCGGTCGGAAAAGGCAGAAAGGAGGGTTCCCGTCGAGCAGCCGACGTCAAGGTAGGCGCGACGCGAGACATCCACGGCGGAAGACCGGAGCCCAGGCACGGCGGCGCGGGAGGGATCCATCGCGGATGAAAGAAAGGCGGCGACGCCCTTGTCGAATGGAAAAAGCAAGTCGTAGTACGGCGCGATCGCGGAATAGAATTCCATAATGGCCTCCTTCGTTATAACCGTCGACTATCGTACGCCCAATGCAACAGGGCCTGACGCTGCCTTCTTCTGCACGAAAGGTCGCCTGGGGCGCAGCCCCCTCGCACTTGGGCGACGTGCCGTGCCATCGCCTTCCATCGCTTTATTTGGCGTTCGTCGTCAGGACAACGGCGACCTCTCCAATAGCGGCAATACCACTGAAACCAACCGCGCGGGTCTTCCTCGTAAATCCATCCCTTGCGACGCCACACCGACAAAGGCTGCGAGGCGTTCGTCAGAAAGTAATTAAGCTCGGGCCGATGTTCCTCGTGACACAGCTTTGCCTTCTCGAACCAATCATCGGGAAACTCCGAGCCACAATCCGTCATGTATTTTCCGCCGAACACGCCGAGGACGAGAAGCTCCTTGGGGCTTAACTCAGGCAAAAAACCCACATGGAAATTCTTCCCCTCGGGCTCAGTAAGGAGATACATGTACCCAGATTGCATCAGATCGTCTACCCGTATCTCTATCGCCCTCATACCATAATCTTTATGGACAAACGGGCCGCCGTCAAGGTACAGTAGAAAAACAACGAGGTACTTATGAACGTGACAAAACTGCAGAAAACCGTGCTTTGTTTCCTTTTCTTGGTCTCCGTCGCTATTTCCACCGTAATCGCTTCCGGGATAAGCGAGCGGAGGGCCCCCGAAAAAGACGTCGAAAAAGAGCTTGGCCGCAAGTTAACGAAGGAAGAAAACGATCTCGTCGACTTCGTCCTCGTGTATTACAACGCGCGCTATGGATACGACATCAAGGACTCCGATTCGGGAAAGGCGGCCGACCGCATGACGGACGAGGAATACCAAAACGCGATCCGCCAATCCACCAAGGTCGTGAAGAACCCCGTCTCGCGCGGGCTTCTGTCCGCGGGGAAAAAGGGCGAAAAGATATTGAAGGCGCTCATCGTCAAGACGGAAGACGCCGCTAAGGCGACGGGTGACTGGGTCGACAAGAACGCGGCGGAGTACGACAAACGGCGTAAGGACTGACCGCGGGATGTCTGAACGCTGCCACCGCTGCCGACGGCCTGTCGCTGCCTGCTATTGCCGGGAGATTAAACCGATCAACCCCGGCGTTAAATTTATCTTTCTCATGCATCCGAAGGAAGCCTATCACCAACGAACCGGGACCGGTCGATTGGCATCGCTTTCGCTGACCGGTTCCGAGATCATCGTGGGCATCGATTTCAGCGAGAACGCGCGAGTAAACGAGCTGATTGGCGGGAGAGGAGAAGGCGCGGGGCTCTACCCGGTCCTTCTATACCCTGGCGAGGACGCCCGCTATACCGACGATCCCGACTTTCGAGAGGCGATCGCCGAACGGACTCTCCTCGTCTTCGTCGTAGACGCGACGTGGTTCTTCGCGCGGAAGATGATCACGCTCAGCGCCAACCTCCGCGCGCTCCCGAAACTCTCGTTCCGAAACGGATACCGATCGCAATTTGGCTTCAAGAGACAACCCGCGCCCGAATGCCTCTCGACGATCGAGTCGGCCCACTACCTGATCGACGAGCTTCGCAAGGCCGGGATCGCGCGGCCAGAGGCCGACCCCGCCCCGCTGATGGATGTGTTCCTGCGCATGGTAGACTATCAGCTCGCGCGCGAGCGCGATCGCAATATGGCCGAGGCGCTTGAACAGTATCCTGACCTATTCAAGTGATCAGCCTCGTCGCCGTCAAATAGTCATCTTGGAAAGATACTCGACGTACGCCTTCTTCGTGTCCACCACGCGTTTCTTCGCCTCATCGATCTTACCCGCGAGCTCGTCCATTTCCGCGTCGATCGCGATCATTCTGCGCAGGTATTCCTTTCCTTGCTGGGTATCCCTACCCACCGAATCGAGGTTTCTCCGCACGCGATCCTGCTCGGACCCGCGCTCGGCGCGCTTCGCCTGGAATTCCGCGAGAACCCGCGCGGCCTCGTCGGCGACCTTCTTGAACTCGATCCCCTTCGCGAGCGCGGCGCGCACTTTCTCCGGCACCTGGGCCGACCCCGCATAGAAGGCGATGACGTCCGGGTTTTGGTCGGTAAGGACGATCGATTCACCGACGATCGTCCTCTCGCGCACGGTCAGCGTCCTCTCGGCGCCGGCCGGAACATCGAGCGAGAAGCGGTACAGGCTCTCGGTTTTTTCGTCGAACGTCGCAGGCTCCGCAAGCTCTGACCCGCGCGTAATAGGATGTTCGATCACGATTTTCCTCGCCCGGTCGCTCGCGTTCTTGAAGGTATATACCCGTTCGGCCGTGTTTCTCCGACTGATTTTCAATACGCCCGCCGCCACCGTCGCGCCGGCGATCTCGCTTGAGCCCTTCGCCTCGGACATTCCGTTTACGGAAATATCCTCGCCGAAAGCGACGATGCGCTTCTCGCCTTGGGGAAAGAACTCAATGAGGGCGTCGCCCGCGTATACCCCGCCGTCAAAGACGGTTATCGGGCCGGCGGGGAGCTTCATGCCGCTATCGTTCACGATCGACGCGCAAAGCATCGGGTGCGCGTCCCTCCGGGCCCCCGAATACACGGACACACGCTCGGCTTTTATGCCCGCCTCGACGAGGGGTAGCATGGCGCTTCGCCTCCGCTCAAGGGTTACCGGCGTCTTCACGGTGAATTCAAACTGGTCCCCGGCCGCGCTAGCGTCGGTCGTGACGACGGTGGTCGCGTTGAGTTGCATGTCCGTATAGCCGAGCGCGACGGGAGCCGGTTCGGAAGCCGCATAGTCATACGCGGCTTCCGCCTCATAGGCCTCTTCCCGAGCCTCCATGCGCTTGGCCTTCGCTGGTGCCGCAGGCATCGCGCCACGAGCCGCTTTCGATTCGCCGAAACCGGAAGCATAGGTTCGCGCCTCCGCGATCCCGGCGATGGACAGAGGAAGCACAGGCCGATTAAGGTACAAGGGGTTGTATAGATTCTGCACGAAGGATACTGGTCGACCCGTCACTAAGGAAAGGCGCACCCCGTTCCAATCAATGTCGCTCGCGTTGTCCACGATAGCCCAGCCCTGAAGGTACGGCGTCTTCCCGCTGAGGTCGAGCCGATACGAAACCTTCCAGACCGGGGAGGCGATGACGTACCCGATCGAGACGGGCCTTGATCCAGACCCGGGAAGGTTAACCTGCAGGTCACGACGCTGCCCGTCGCGCGATGACGAGGCGAGAAGCAAGTCAAGCGCGCGATTCAGGTCCTCGGCGATGCGCGCGTCGGCGAATGCGTACGTCGATATCTCCGACATCGCGAGGGAACGAATTCCTTCTTTCGTCATCAACGAAAGGAAAAGCGCGGTCTCTCCCTCTGGCCCCACGGACCGCGCCTCGACCCCAAGAATGCGACCATTGACGGCCTCGGGGGCGAATACCGTCACCTCTGCCCCACGGAGGCTACCCAATATCGACGCGATGTCTCCCGCTCCCGAAAGGTCCACGCGAAGGCTTTGGAGCGTACGAAGAAGGGTGTCTTCCGATGGGTAGGTTACCGACGGTGAAGAGGACTTCGGGTCAATTACGATCAACGACTTAAGCGCGTCGTTAATCTCCTCCAGCTTAAACGGCAAGGTAGCGACCGCGTTCCCCTCGACTGAACCGGCGTGCTCGAAGTACCCCACGCCGGACGAAAACAAGACGACGCGGCGGATGGGCAAATCGGCCGATCCTTTCGTCTCGGCGGACAGAGGGATTGCAAGACAAGCGGCAAAGGCCGCGAGCGCGATAAATCGTGACGAGTTCGTTTTCATGGCGACTCCTTTCCGTTAAACGCCCGAGGGAACGAAAGGTTGCGCGACGGAGGCAGAGGCCCCCTCGGAGCAGAAGGTTTCTATCTTGTTCCAGTATAGCTCAGGCGCGTAGAAAAAGGGGCCAATATGCGGGGCCTCGGGAACCACCACGATCTCGGGAACGGGCCGCCCCTGGGCGCGGGCGACGCGGGCCGCCTCCGCGAACAGGTCCCGAACCATGCGAACGGTGACGAGGACGTCTGCTTGGCCATGGAAAAGGAGCATCGGGACGGATACGCGACCGACGGAGCAAACCGGGTTCATCGAGCCAAACGAGACTCCGCCCAACAACCGGCTTGCGACGCTCGCACCGAGGGTTATAGACCATGACACGAATCGATTTCTGACGGCGAGAAACAGCAAGCGCGCAAACGCCTCGTCGTACCGCGCGTACGATGAGTCGGAAATGATCCCGGCGACCTCCGGCCGAAGTCCGCATCTTCGCCCCGCGAAAATGATCGCGGTCGCCGCCCCCATCGAGACGCCGTGCACGAAGACGTGTCTTTTACCCTGAACGTCAACGAGCCAATCGACCCAATTCGAAAGGTCCTCCGCCTCGCGAACGCCCATCGTGCACACGGATCCGGCGCTTTCGCCGTGCGCGCGCGCGTCGATCAAGAGGCAGTCGAAGCCGCGAGAATGGTACCCTTCGGCGAGATAGGCCATGCCGGCGCCAGTGTCGTCCTTGCCATGCACGATCACGACGGCCGGGGAAGGCGCCGCCGACTCGGCGCCACCTGTTACCGTAGGCCAGTATTCGCCCGCGAGGGTAAGCCCGTCGAACGAACGGATACGCGCACTCTGGCGAGCGGATACCGGTCCCGCGCGCCATCGTTCTTTCGCGGCCTGTATGGGGTTCATGACTACCGGGTCACGGGTATGCGCCGCCATCGCGTTCGCACCCTCCGTTTTACCGAGGGCTTTTTCAAGGAAGGCATCCTTCCCGCGAACCAGGGTCGAGCGGAACAGGACCGCCCCGGCGGCGAGGGAGAAAAGACCCCATCCGCCGAGGGCGATACCCACGATGATTGCGACTACGAACACCATAGTCTCCCGCCGCCAACCCAAAAACTAAGCGACAAGATCACCCTTCCGCTTCGCTTTCCGTTCCGCGCGCTCGCGCGCCAGGATTTTCTCGAAAGCTCGGGATTCAGCGACGATGACGCCCGAGAGGCCGAGCAGGCCGATTAGGTTTGGAATGGCCATCAGCCCATTGAAGACGTCGGAAACGTTCCATACCATGTCGAGGTTCGTCGCGACGGCGCCAACGCCCGCGATCAGGATAAAGACGATTCGGTAGGGCATGATCGCCCGCTGTCCGGCGAGGTAATAGATGCAGCGCTCGCCGTAGTAGGACCAGCCGAGGACGGTCGAATACGCGAAAAGGAAGAGACCGATCGCGACTATGTAAGGACCGATGCCCCCGATCATTCCCTTAAACGTCGCCATCGTCAAGGCCGCGCCCTTGAGTCCGCCCGCGTACTGACCACCCATCACCAGAATAAGCCCGGTCATCGAGCAAATCACGATAGTGTCGAGGAATACCTGCGTCATCGAGACGAGGGCCTGGCGGCCGGGATGGTCACTGATCGCCGCGGCCGCCGCGATGGGCGCAGAGCCGAGGCCCGCTTCGTTCGAGAAGACGCCGCGCGCAACGCCATACCGAATAGCGGCGCCGGCCATTCCACCCGCGAATGCCTGGGCTGAGAACGCACCATTCCAGATCACGGCGAACGCGCTGGGCAAGAGCTCGATGTTCATGAAGATGGCCACAAGGCTAATCGCGACGTAAAAAATCATCATGAAAGGAACGAAGAAGGAAACGACCTTCCCGATCACCTTGATGCCGCCAAGAATCACCATCGCGAGCGAGACGACGAGGACAATCGCGGTGATCCACGGGGGAAGGCGGAACGTCTCGAAAAGAGCGCTCGAGATCGAGTTGGTCTGAACCCCGCTTCCGATGCCGAATGAGGCGACGACGGCGAAGAAGGCGAACACAAGACCGAGCCATCGGGCGTTCAAGCCCTTCTCGATGTAGAACATCGGGCCGCCGGCCATCATACCGGCCTCGTCCTTCACGCGATACTTAACCGCGAGTATCGCCTCTCCGTATTTCGTCGCCATCCCGACGAGGGCACTCAGCCACATCCACACCATCGCGCCGGGACCGCCGATGACGACCGCGGTCGCAACGCCGACGATGTTCCCTGTGCCGACGGTCGCCGCAAGGGCGGTCATCAATGCCTGAAAATGGGAAATATCACCCATCGAGTTTTTATCCTGGTGCCGCGAGAACGCCAACCCAAGGGCATAGGGTAAACGGGTTAACTGTAAACCCTTAAGGCGAATAGTAAGGAAGAGACCTGTGCCCATCAATAAGATGAGTACGGGGGGGCCCCAGACAAAATCCGAGACCAGGGAGATTACCTGTTCCATTTGTGTTGTCCTTCGTATATTATACCTGTGTCGCCGCAGGGCGACGTTGTGGGTATAGTATATCGTGTATGGAGGGTTTTGAGATATGTATTTTGACCAGTATTATATGATTCTCATCGTGCCGACCCTAATTCTTTCCCTAATTGCCCAGATCATGGTTAAGTCCACGTTCGCGCGATATTCAAAGGTAGAGCCGCGCCGACGCATAACCGGCGCCGAGGCGGCGGGTATCCTTTTACGAACCAACGGTATTTCGGACGTGTCGATCGAGCCCGTCGGCGGAAGCCTTACCGACCACTATAACCCCTCCAAGAAGACGCTTGCCCTTTCCGAGCCCGTTTACGGGGAATCAACGATCGCCGCTATTGGCGTAGCGGCCCACGAGACCGGCCACGCGATCCAGCATGCGCGCGGATACGGCCCTCTCGCCCTGCGCTCCCTCTTGGTCCCCATGGCCGGCATTGGTTCCTCTCTTGGCCCATACATCGCGATCGCAGGCATCTTCTTCAGTCTTCCCTGGCTTCTAAATCTCGGCATCCTTCTCTTCTCGGTGGCCGTGCTCTTCTACGTCGTTACCCTTCCCGTCGAGTTCAACGCCTCGAGCCGCGCCATCGCCATCCTTCGCTCGAATGCCGTCCTTTCGGACGAGGAGCTCGCCGGGGTTCGCAAGGTCCTCACCGCCGCGGCAATGACCTACGTCGCGTCCGCGCTGACCGCTATCGCCAGCCTCTTGCGCCTGATACTCCTGTCCCGCCGCCGCGATTAGTGATAACGGGGTTTATCGTTTTTCGTCCCCGCCTATGCTATAATTAAAGCTCAATGACCACACAAGACACGGGGTCGGCGCTCGTCGCCGGCCTTTCGGGGATTATTCGGGGCAAGGCCCCCCAAATCGAGCTGTTCGTCGCATGCTATCTCTCCGGCGGCCACGTGCTTATTGAGGACGCGCCAGGGCTCGGTAAAACGACGCTCGCAAAAGCGCTTGCCCGGCTCGTCGGGGACGGATCCGGCGCCGCCCGTTTCGCGCGAATTCAGTGCACGCCCGATTTACTCCCCTACGACATAACCGGCGTCGACGTTTTCAACGCCGGAGAAGGCCGCTTTTCTTTCGTGCCTGGGCCGATCTTTACCGATATCCTCCTTGCCGACGAGATTAACCGCGCGACGCCGAAGGTACAGTCCGCCCTGCTTGAGGTCATGGCGGAACGGCAGGTTTCCTCTGGCGGGGTGACCCGACGCGTCGGAGACTGTTTTTTCGTCGTCGCGACGCAAAACCCGGTCGAATCTGAGGGAACCTATCCCCTGCCAGCCGCCCAACTTGACCGTTTCATGGTCAGGCTCGCCCTCGGCTATCCCGACGAGGAGGCGGAGGTTACCGTGATTCACGACGATCCCGCCGAACTCCTGCTTCCCCGACTCGAGCCAGTGGTACCCCTCGACGCCATCCGTGCCTCGCGCGCTGAGCAGCTCGAGGTATATTGCCATCCCGACCTGGAGCGCGCCATCGTCCGGCTCGTCCGCGCAACCCGCGAAAGGGGCGACATTAAACTCGGGGCATCCCCTCGCGCCGCGTTGCACCTTCTTCACGTCGCCCGCGCCCTCGCCCTGATGCGCGGCAGGGATTGGGTCGAGGATCAAGACGTCATCGACGTCGCGCCGGCCGGCATCGCCCATCGCTTGGTACCCTTCGACCCGCGAACGGACTGCGTTTCTCTCGCGCGTTCCCTGGCGCTTTCCGTGTTCGCCGACCTCGATCGCGCCTCGGCGCGGGAACGGCGCCGCCCGGGTCCATGAAACCGGGTTTCTCGTTTCGCGTTTCCGGGCAAGCGGTGATCGCCCTCGCGGCCAGTTGCGGGCTTCTCGCGGAAGGTCTTGCGCGAGGGGAACTCGTTGCCTTGATTCTTGGACTAGCCATCCCTATCTATATTCTGCTTTCGACCATCGCCATCATCGCTACCGCCGCGCGGTGGTCTTTGCCACGCGTTGATCCGGCCGTCCATCGCGTGGCCCCGCAAGCCTTTACCGCGATGCCCCCCGCGCTTGGGCCAAAACGTTTTCCCTGGAGGGCGCCGGGCGCTTCCGTCTTCCTGCGCGAGCGATTCACTGTCTCGTCAAAGGATCGCGCCGCCCGACACGTCGACTTACTCATCCCCCTTTCGAGATCCGAGGGCCATGCGGAAATTGCCCAACCCGAGAGAGGAATCTATCGCTCCATCTCGAGAGACCTCGTCATCGCCGATAGCGCGGACTTCCTGTCGATCGCGATCCCCCTGCCTCAAAACCCCGACGCGGGGACCGTCGTAAGCCCGCCCGATCCGGCGGATTGGCGCCCCAGACAACTGCGACCCCGCGATGACGAAGTTTCCCGCGGCGTCAGCACTACGAGACGCGCCGACACGCTTTTTGACGTCAGGCCCTATTTCCCCGGAGACGATCCACGACACATCAACTGGAAAGCGTATGCGCATACGGGCGAACTGATGACGAGGCAAGGCGAGTTATTGCCGCCGCCCTCCGAACGATACGCATTGATCGTTAACCCGCGCGTCGACCGAAAACCGTCTCTGGCGACGTGCCGATCGTTTGACGGCCTTATCGCCCGGGTCGTCGGCCTCGCGCAGGAACTTCTTCGCGCTCGCGTTCCTTTTTCCTTGTTTACGGACACTTCAGCCAAATCGAGCTTCGCATATGATGGGGAAGGAAGCCTTGAGGCCCTGCAGGCTGTTCGAGAAGCGCTCGCGTTACCGCAGCCAGAGAGGGGCGAGCCCTTTTTGCCATCTGCCTTCGCGCTCGGCGGCGTTCGCCTCGTTTACTTTACGCTCCCTCCGACGACAGAGCTCGGACGCAAAGCGCTGACAAACGCCCTTGCCCCCCGCGCCGACGCGCTTATTGTATTCCTGGGCCCCCATTCAACGAAGCGAAGCGACGAGACGGCGCGAACGCTGCGTTCGTACATCGCGCGCGCGTTCTTTCTTCCCGTTGAGGCCGCGCCCCCGGAGGAACCGCTGTATCCCGAAGCCGCCCTTTTAGCGGCGACGGCGCTATCGAGGGAGGGCATCGATGCGTACGACTGTTGATGCGGCCTCAGCGCGAAACGCCGTTCTTCGTTCAGTCTCCCTGCTCACGCTGGCGTGCGTGGCCGGCTTGTATTACGCGCAGGTCCTTCCCGCATGGGCGAGCGCCGTCTTTGTCTTCCTCGGTCTTTTCCTCGGTTACGCGAGCTCTCGAACTCGCTTGCGCCTTTTGCCGCTGCTCCTGTTCCCCCTGCCTGCCTTTGGTTTCTTCGCGGGGGCGATAGCATTATTCCCGCTCGTGGGCTCGACCGCGCTTGACCGTGCCTATCTTCACCTTCGCGTCGCAAGTCCCGTCGCGTTCGCCGTCGTATGCTGTTGCTACGGCGCGACGATTCTGTATCGCCGCGTGCGCGCCTGGCGCGCGATCGAGCCAATCGTTTTTCTTGTCTCGTTTGGGCTCGTTTTTTGGTCTCAGGCCGCATACTCGATCACTATTGTACCCCATCCCATTTATGCCACGCTTCTTGCCATTTATTTTGCCGTAATGCAAATAGCACAGTTCATCCGCCGGCGTAACCGCGCGTTCTTCGCGGGAGCGTTCGCGGTCTTCGTCGCCCTTTCCTTCATCGCGCTCAAGATACACAGCGCGATGGCCGTTTCGAACAACGGGGGCCTAATCAGGCCAACGCTCCTTCAGTTCGATTTTTCGCCGTACCTCTCCCTTAAGGACGAAATCAAGGTAAACGACACCCTTGTGTTGATCCTCCATGCGCGAGAGGAACATGCGCACCAGTTTCTTCGCCGCCTCTATCTTTCGGGATGGGACCGACAACGCGGCTTCTATGAGCGAAAAGCCCCCGGAGAGACGCCGCCGCCACGGCAACTTCCCTCCGGCGCAGAGCGCTTCGCCGATCCGGGCTTTAACCTTCGAATCGAGGCCCAACAAGAATACTTTATCGTCAATTTTGACCCAACGACGTTCATCTCCATGGACTATCCCGTTTCCGTGACGCCGTACCGAATGTGGGACGCAGCCTCGTTTAACGGAGGCTACGCGGCCGTCAGTAAAGTCATGGGCTTTGCCCCGTTCGAGCTTCGGGACGCCAAGGCGCGAGAGGTCTCGCCGG
>ENA-UOWE01003893-UOWE01003893.1-activated-sludge-metagenome-genome-assembly--contig:-NODE-3893-length-14881-cov-4.923648_pt1 | contig 14881 bp, 17 predicted proteins | sample MGYA00249841_ERZ761562 | MGnify/ENA primary metagenome ERZ761562 (study PRJEB28883, sample SAMN05720200) | activated sludge metagenome | isolation source: Anaerobic digester | place: Japan... | reverse complement strand
TCAAGGAAAAACCGGCATTTACTGGGAAATATTTCACAGATAAGCGCGGCAATGATTTCCTCTTCTTACTTCAATTGACAGCGCGGTTTTTATCACCCATAGTAAAGGTATGGGCGCCGACAACGAGAATATCTTCCAAAAATTAATGGGCATTATCTTCTCCACGACGGATCCAGAGGTTGAGAAGAAGCGCCAGCTCAGGGCGATCGCCAAAACCCTTTCGAAAAGCAGGTATAAATGGTACCGCCCCGGTTCGGAGGAAGCATTGCCGGGGATGGGGAAGTTTTTCTACGAGCTGTACAAGGTCGTTGGCACCGCCCAGGTAATCCTGCAAAACGCCAACTCGTCGATGGTTCTCAAAAACGTCCTGATCGAGCTGTCCCTTAGCTCGCGCCAGGTTGAGCTGAAAGAACGGCTTTCCGAGGACGCCATCAAGGAACGGGCGAAGTCCGCCTCCCCGAAGGAACTCGCGACTCAGGTCAAGGACGAAGTTGCCGCCTTTACCTCCGAGTTCGACACCGAGCGCATACGGAAGATCGACGAGCTTTACTCACAGCTCGAGCTGATGGTTAACTTCGTCAACTTCGATTATTACTTCCTGCTGAAGAAATTCGACTCGGGCATCCCGGAGCGGACCTTCTCCTACGTCCCGAAATTCGAGACGATTCGGGGGGAATACGTCCTCGAGGACCTGAAAGACTTCGGGGTCGTCGCCTACGCGCTCCCGCTCGACGCGGACTGGCCGAAGATTTTCGCCGTCGTGAAGGCGTACCGCGAGGTCGAGCCCGTGGTGATCGGCCAGTGGAACAAGCTCCTTAACGCGATCGCCGAGATCCGCCGCTCGGGCATCCTGGAGGACGTGGTGCGCCACCTCTCGAAGGACCCGTCCTACGAGGTGCGCTTCCAGCCGGTATCCGACCGCATCGTCGACACGTACCTGATGAAGCTGAAGACGCAAACCGAGATGGTCGTTCAGCAGATCCAGCAGGAGAACCGGACCTCGAAGGCCGGCGAGCTACTGCGGCAGATATTCGGTACCGAGTCGATCGTGCGCCTTAAGAACTACGCGGAGCGCGCGAACGCCCCGTTCGAGAAGAAGATGCTCGGCGGCTACCTCTACGTCGAGGAGCTAAACTACCTCAAGGCGTTCCTGATCGACTACTTCAAGCGCGACATTCGCGCCCTGACGGACCTGTTCCTGGTTCGCGGGAAGTGGACGGTCTCGTCCCTTTCGTCCGGTTTTTCCGGGGCCTTCCACGAGCTCCTCGAGATATCTGACCGGATCACGGCGTTCGACGAGTCCCTCGCCGACGACACGGACCTCGGCGCGAAGCTCCACGCGATGCTCTCGCGCGCCGAGCGCGACAAGGAAGTCGTGAAGCAGATTCGGACCCAGTTGAAGGACGTCAACGAGACCGCGCTTCGATTCCTGTCGACCGGCACGCAAAACCTCGTCGTCATCGCGCGTAGCCTCAAGTCGATCCTGGAGGATTACGAGAAGACCCCGCACACCCTGATCACCAACTGGAAGGAGCTCGAGCTGAACGCCGACCGGCCGATCAAGGAATGGGTCGTCGACGTGTACAAGCGGATATACTCATTCGTCATGCTGATGCAGCTCTACCTTAAGCAGGAGTAGCGTGCAAAAAGAAAGGCCGCGCCAGATGGCGCGGCCTTTGCGTTTTCGGAGCGACGTCGCCCAAGCGGGGCGCATGCGCAAGCGGGGCGCATGCCCCGCCAGGATCAGAACACCGGTACGACGTCCCCGTTCGGGTAGGTCTTCAGGATGTAGTCGCGCACCTCGTCCGAGGCGATCGCCTTGACGAGGGCCTTGATCCGCGGGTCGTTCTCGTTCCCCGCCTTGACGGTGACGATGTTCACGTAGGGGGAATCGGCGCCCTCGATCAGGAGGCCGTCGCGCTTCGCCGTAAGCCCGGCGGGCAAGGCGTAGTTGCCGTTGATAACCGCGCCGTCGACGTCCGCGAGGACGCGGGGCAGGGACGCCGCCTCGATCTCCTTAAACGAAAGCTTGCGCGCGTTCTCGATGACGCTCTGCGGGGTCGCCTCGAGCCCGCTCGCGGGATCGAGCTTGATGAGCCCGGCCGACTGCAGGAGGAGGAGGGCGCGGCCCTCGTTCGTCGGGTCGTTCGGGATCGCGATCGCGGCGCCCGAGGGGATGTCGCCGAGCGACTTGTACTTCTTCGAGTACAGGGCCAGCGGCTCCACGTGCACGCCCGCGACGCTCCTGAGGTGATAGCCGCGCTCCTTGTTAAAGCTCTCCATGTAGGGAACGTGCTGGAAGAAGTTCGCGTCGATCTGGCCGCCCTCGACTGCCTCGTTCGGGGTCACGTAGTCGGTGAACTCGACGACCTTAAGGGTGATCCCCTCTTTCGCGAGGTCGTCGACCAGCAGGCCGAGTATCGCGGCGTGGGGCTCCGGCGTCGCGCCGACGGTGAGAACCGCGGCGTCCTTCTTCTTGCAGGCCCCGAGGAGGGCCGCGGCCGCGGCGAGGGCCGCGGCAACCGTAATCAGTCTCTTGTCCATGTTTTGCTCCTTTTATACGTAGGACTTAATTTCACCATAATGATTTTGGCCGAAGACGCGCTCTGGCCAGCACGTAACGTCGCGGGATCGCGTTACCGCCGCGCGAGAAGCCGCGCGCTTAGCCGGTTCCCGGCGAGTTGGATGAGCTCGACGAGGGCCAGGATGATCAGCACGGCGGCGGCCATGATGTCGCTGCGGAATCGCTGGTAACCATAGCGTATCGCGAGGTCGCCGAGCCCACCGCCGCCGATGGCCCCGGCCATCGCCGAGTAGCCGATCAGGTTGATGACCGTCAGGGTGGTTCCGGAGACGAGTGCGGGCAGGGCCTCTGGGATCAATACCTTGAGGACGATTTGCCGGTTCAGCGATCCCATCGCGCGCGCGGCCTGCACGACCCCAGGGTCCACCTCCTTCAGGGCGGACTCGATGATCCGCGCGACGAAGGGCGCGGCGGCAATCGAGAGCGGCACGATCGTCGCCGCGGTTCCAATGCTCGTTCCGACGACGACGCGGGAGAGCGGGAAGAGGAGTATCATCAGGATGATGAACGGGAACGACCTGAGGACGTTGACGACCCTGCTGAGCGCCTGGCTCAGCACCGGGCGGGGCGATATCCCCGTAGGGGCGGTCACGCAGAGAAGGACGCCGAGCGGGAAGCCAAGCGCGAGCGAGAGGAGTGTCGAGAGCGAGACCATCGCGAGGGTCTCTGCCGTCGCGGTGCCGACCAGGTCGATGAATGCGCCGATGTTCGTCATGCTTCGTTCTCCTCCACGATGACCCCCGCGCTTCGCAGGGACTCGAGGGCGCGGCGTACCTCGCCCGCCTCGCCGGTGATGTCGGCGACGAGCGTGCCGACGGGAAGGTCGCCGACCGTTTGCACCCCGCCCGCGCGGATGTTGACGTCGACGCCGTACTCGCGCGCGAGGCGCGAGAGAACCGGCTCGCCCGTGAGCGAGCCTCGGAAGCGGAGCGTGTACGCGCCGCCCTCGTGCGACCAGCGGACAAGTCCCGAAGCTTCTGGCTCGGCAGACCCCGCGGTCAGCGTCCGGTCGCGCTCCATCGGGTTGAGGTGCGAGAGGAACTCGCGCGTCACCGCGGTCTTAGGGCGCGAGAATACGTCGGCGACGGGCCCGGTCTCGACGACCCGGCCTTCGTCGAGGACGGCGACCCGGTCGCAGGCGTCGCGCACGACCTCCATTTGGTGCGTGATCATGACGACGGTAAGCCCCATCCCGCGCTGAAGGCGGCGCAGAAGGTCGAGTATCGAGCGGGTCGTCTGCGGGTCGAGGGCGCTCGTCGCCTCGTCGCAGAAGAGGATCGACGGCTCGACGGCGAGCGCGCGCGCGATGGCGATGCGCTGCTTCTGCCCGCCGGAAAGTGCGCTGATCGGGGAATCGCCTCGGCCGGAAAGGCCGACGAGCTCGAGGAGCTCGTCCACGCGCGCGCGCGCCTCGCGGCGGCGGACCCCGGCGATTTCGAGGGGATAGGCGACGTTGCCGCCCGCGGTGCGCGATCCGAAGAGGTTGAAGGACTGGAAGATCATGCCGACGCGACGGCGCTCGGCCACGAGTTCGCTCGGGCTAAGGTCGTCGACGCGTCGGTCGGCGTACCACACCTCGCCCGAGTCGGGCCGCTCGAGAAGGCTGATAAGTCGCACGAGGGTTGACTTGCCCGCGCCGCTCTTCCCGATGATCCCGAAAACCTCGTTTGGGGGTATCTCGAGATCGACCGAGTCGACGGCCGCGAGGGCGCCGTAGCGTCGCGTAAGCCCCTTCAGTCGTATCATGTCGCCTCCTTGCCGCGCGACGCGCCGTGCGAAAAAAAAGCCTCCCGGCGGGAGGCTCATGAAACGCGTCATCACCTCTCTCATCTGCTGGAATTGGCACCGTCCGAATCGGTTGCCGGGCTTCGCAGGGCCAGTCCCTCAGCCGCTCTTGATAAGAGATGGAATAATCAAAGCAAAAACCGGACTGAGTGTCAAGTATCGGGCCTGATATTGAAGCGATCGCGGCGCGCGGGGTATAGTGAACGCGTGAGCATCAGTTCCTTTCATACGCACACCAGGCTGTGCAAGCACGCGTCGGGCGACCCGGTCGATTACGTACGCGTAGCCGCCGCCGAAGGTTGCCGCGCGCTTGGCTTTTCCGATCATTGCCCCTATCCCGACGGAACTTGGCAAGGGAGCCGCATGGCGCCCGGCGACGTCGGTCTTTACGCCCGCCTCGTCGAGGAGGCGCGGGCCGTCGCGGACTTTCCCGTGTACGGCGGGTTCGAGTGCGAGTGGTGGCCGGCGTACCGCTCGTGGTACGCCGATTACCTGCGGGGGGAGCTCGGCGCCGAATACCTGGTGTACGGCTCGCATTGGGTCGACACCGCCGACGGCTTTCAATACATCGCCGAGGTCAGCGATCGGCGCCTTCTCGCGCGCTACGTCGACCTTACGGTCGAGGGCGTCTCGAGCGGGCTTTACGACTTCTTTGCCCACCCGGACCTTTTCCTCGCCGGGTTTACCGCGCTCGACGCCGAGGTGCGCGCCGCGTGCGTCGCGATCGTCGACGCGGCGGTGTCCGCGGGCCTTCCGCTCGAGGTGAACGGGCTTGGGCTTCAGCGTCCGTGGATCGCCGGCGACTCAGGGCCGCGCGCCCCCTACCCGGTACGGGAGTTCTGGGAAATCGCCGCAGAGCGCGGCGCCAAAATCATCTACAACTCGGACGCGCACCGAAGCGAGGACGTCCTTCGCTCCGCGACCCGCGCCCTCGAGTTCGCCCGGTCCTTCGGCCTTGCCGTCGAGGATCCGGCGGACGTTCTCGGCTTCCTCTCGGAAGCGCCTAGCACTTCCCCGGGGGGATGTCCTTCCCCTCGAGCTCGATCATCCTAATCTCGCGGTCGAGGAAATAGGAGAGGACGGTCCTGAGAATGACGATCCCGCCGAGAACCATCAGCTCCTGAAGCCCGGGTTCCGCGATCGTCTTGAGGATGTCCGACGCGATCAATAGCTCGAGCCCAAGCAAGAGATAGGTTCCCAGGTCCGCGCGGAGCACGCGCACTTGGTGGATCGTGTACGCGCACTTGACGCGCCGCGCCTCGTTCCGGAGGAACGAGAAGATGGCGATCACGGTCCCGTAGATGACGACGCTCACGCTGATCACGCTGATCACGCCGGACACGAGCGCGAGGATTTCCATTATTCTGTCGAATCCGTGCATGCTCTCCTCCTTCGGCGCCGGGCGCCTATGCCGATTCCGGCACGAGGCCGGGCACGTGGAATTCCTCGGGTATGCGCGTCGGCTTGCCGTTTCGGTCGACGCAGCCCCATGAGACATCCGCCTCCGCGCAGAGCTCTCCCCGCTGGTTGGATATCCTCTGGCGGAAGGTTCCCGAGAGCTTTCCGAGCTTGATGGGCTCAACCTCGATCGAGAGCTCGTCGAAGAGCCGCGCCGATAGCCGGTAATGGATGTCGATATGGGTGATGTAGAGGTAGTACCCGGCCTCGTAGAGGTCGTTGTACCGGAACCCGATGGCCCGGAGGAATTCCATCCGCGCGAACTCGAGGTACTCGAGGTAGATGGCGTTGTTCACGTGGTTGTAGGAGTCGAGCTCGTAGCTTCGAACCGTAAGCTTTGCCGTGTGCTTCATGCGTAAAAGGATACACGCGCGGGATCGTTTTGACAATCCGGCGGACTGCCCGTATACTCGGGATATGATCGACGTGGCCGCGGCCGTAATCGAGAATAGGGAAGGGCGCATCCTCATCGCGCGCCGGAAACCGGACACGTTCCTCGGCGGGTACTGGGAATTCCCCGGCGGGAAGATCGAGCCGGGCGAGTCGGCGGCCGCGTGCGCCGCGCGGGAGCTTCGCGAGGAGATGGACGTGCATATCGAGGCGGGGGATATCCTCGCCGAGACCGTGCACGACTACGGCGAGAAGGTGGTCCGCCTGATCGCGGTGCGCGCCATCCTCCTCGGCGGGCGCATACGCCTCCACGACCACGACGAGATCCGCTGGGTCACCCCGGCCGAGATGGACGATTACCTATTCGCCCCGGCGGACGAGGCGATCGTCGAGAGACTTAAGGAAATCAAGGAAGGCGACTAACCCATGAAACCCATTCAATCCCTCCCCGCGTCCGCGGCCCGGGGCGTCCGCTGGGCGCTCACCGACGTGGACGATACCCTGACGTCGGGAGGCATTCTCGCGCCCGAGGCCTACGCGGCCCTCGCGCGGCTCGCGGCGGCCGGGATCCCGATCGTCGTCGTCACCGGCCGGTCGGCCGGCTGGGCCGAGGCGCACCTCGGCGAGTGGCCCATCGAGGCGGCGATCGCCGAGAACGGCGCCGTCGCCTACCGCCGTCCCCGTCGCGGCGTCGCGCGCGAGACCCTCGTCGACCCGACGGTTCGCGCGAACACGGACCCGGCGCTCAGGCGCGCCCTCGCGCGCGCCCTTGCCGCCGTTCCGCGCGCCCGCGAGGCGGAGGATAACCGTCTCAGGCTCTATGACATCGCCGTCGACCACGCCGAGCGCGTCGACCCGCCGCTATCGGCGGAGGAGCTTGCGCGCGTCATCGCTTGCTTCTCTGAGGAGGGGTGCCGTGCCCAGGCGAGTTCCATCCACGTCAACGCGTGGTCGGGCGATTTCGACAAGCGGCGCGCGGCCGTTCGGGTCCTAACGGAATGGTGGGGGTACGACGACGCGCGCGATCGCGAGGCCGTGCTGTACGTGGGTGATGCCCTGAACGACGAGGGGATGTTCGGCCACTTCCCGAACGCGGCGGCCGTCGCGAACGTGGACCGTTGGCTCGACAGGCTCTCGCATCGGCCCGCGTGGGTCTCGTCCGCGCGGAACGGGCTTGGGTTCGCCGAGATCGTGGACGTCTTTCTCGCGAAGAGGGAAAGCGCTACCTAAGGACGGAGTCGACGAGGCTCTTGAAGTCGCGGTCCACGTCGGGGGCTTTCGCGCCGTCGTGGGACACGAGGTAGAGCCCGTCCTCGGCGACGATCGCCGCGTCTGCGCGATCCGCGTCGTCCGCGGCCTCGTCGACGAGTTCCTCGGGCTCTTCGTCGCCGACGACGGCGAGTTCCTCGACGGCCGGGCAGTCGGCGAAGCGCTGGTTGAACGAGACGACGCATAGGGCCGCGTCGGGGGGAATTTCCTCCGCCTCGGAGGCATCCGCCTCCAAAGAACGGTCAAGATCGCTAAAGTCGAGCCCGGCGATCTTGATGTCGGCGGATATGGCAGCCGTCTCTGCCTCGGCTACGGTCCCCTCGCGACGTCGGGAGTCGAACCCGGGCGTTTCGTGGAAATCGTATACGAGAACTTGGTCCGGGAAGGTTTCCTCGACGAAGCGGTTGAGCTCGTCCTCGGTCGCGACCTCGAGAAGGTCCGGTTCCCATTCGGCTTCGAGATACTCGACTTCGTCCACGTTCCCCGAGACCACCTCGGGCTCGAACGGCTCCACGACGATGTCCCCGAACGCGTCGATAATCTCGTCGACGGGGATCTCGCTTGCCGGGCTTTGCGCGTTTTGCGTCGGAGTCGCCATCGATTCGTCCGCGCGTTCTTCTTCCGAGAATGCCTCGAGCTCGACGATATCGTCAGTCTCTGCCTCAGCCAGCTCCTCGGCCTCGCCGATTTCCTCGACTTCCGCCGCTTCCGCGATCTCGTCGAGCTCCTCAAGTTCCTCGATTTCCTCAGGCGCCCCGTCTGCGTCAGACGCGGCAAGCTCTTCTGGCACCTCGTCAAGTTCGGCGATCTCGTCGAGTTCCTCAAGCTCCTCGAGGTCTTCGGGTATCGATTCCGCCTCGGCGATGGAGGCGGCGGAGACGGTGGAAGCGGGCGGGGTCGAGGGGCGGCCCTGCGGCGCTCGCGTCGGGGCGGTCGCGTCGGGAGGCGCCGCGGGCGCGCCCGCGATATTCAGCGTGATCGCGTTGTTTTGGAGCACTTGCTCGAGAAGGGCGCGGATCTCGTCCGCGTTCCCAATCTCTTTCTTGCGCGGCGCGTGCTGGCCGATCGCGGCGATGATCTCGTCCCAGCTTCGGTCGAGGAGGGCGTCGATTTCGGCGCCATGCCGCTTGTTTAGGCGTTTCCCAAAGCCCTTCTTAATCTCGGCGTTGACGTCGTGCCGTCGATAGGAGAGGCTTTTGCCGATCTCCTCCCAATCGACCTCTTCCCCCTTTTCCATGAACTCGTTGATGAGCTGGATCTGGAAGCGGCGAACGCGGTTTCGGACGACGACGAGATCGTCCTGCCTGAAATTGAGGAGCAGGAACACGAGCAGGAATAGGGTGAGGAAGCAGACGGCGAGGAAGAGGACGCGCACCTGTTTCGGGAAGACGAAAAGGTCCTCCTCGGCGAGTTGGCCCGCGAAGCCCGACTCGGACTTGCGCGAGATTAAGACCCATCCCCCCGAGCCCGCGGCGATCAGCTTGCCGGGGGCGAGTTCGTTCGCGAGCCATCTCGCGACGACGGCGTCGGTTATGAAATCCTTCCCGATCGCCGGCGCGCCCCGGAGGAAGCCCTGCGCCTTTCCCTCGGCGTCCGCGATCGGGGTGATCGTGTCGCTGAGCCGGGAGAGGCCGAGCGATACCAGGCGCTGCGACACGGCCCGAGAGGCGAGCGCGAACACCGCGGTGCCGCGATAGGTCGAGTAGGCGTCCTGGAAGGGAAAGCAATACAGGAAGAGGTCCCGTTCCGGGTCTACGACGACCCGGGGCGCGGACCCGTCTAGGGCGGCGACCCGCGCGTAGGGGAGGACGGCCGGGCCGGAACCATAGCTCTGGTAGGAAACGAGAAAGCTTTCTTTTTTCAGGACGTCGGCCGGATAGGTACTGAAGTGGATGCGCCTGATCCCCCTGTCGTCCTTGGACCCCGCCTCCGCGTCGCCCGAGTCGATGATGCGGATGCCCGCGAGCCCCGGGACCTCGGCCACGAGGTTCGCGGCGAGGACCTCTCGGTCGAAGATGTCTTGTCGGCTTTGGTTTGGCAGGAGGCTCCGTCGCACGGATCCTTCATTAAGGAAGGCGGAAAAACGGGATATATTCTCGGCGTGGAATTCCTCGACGGCTAGGGCCGTCTGGGCGAGCTGGCCTTCGAGGTTGGCGATTACCGAAGGTTGATAGAGGCGCGTCTCGACGAGGGAAAAAAGCCCCGCGTACGCGGCGACGGCGATCCCGGCGAAGACGAGGGTTGAGATGAGTAGGCTTAGGGCGACCTTCGGCGCGACGCGCACGATACCTCCGGACTTCTAAATATCTCCATTATGTATCGGATGAAATTGGGCAAAGCATTATGGGCACCGATACAATAGGGGCATCAAACTATCATTTTTTTCGCCCATCGGATATAGTCATACTTGATGATAGACATCGCCGCGGAAAATGCAAGACTGCCCAGGGCCTTATTGGTGGGCGTCGCCGAGCCAGCCCTTCGGGGCGACGACGCGCCCATGCGGGAACTCGCCAGCCTCGCCGAGACGGCCGGTCTTGAGCTCGCCGATACGGTGATCTTAACCCGCCTCGAGCCAACCCCGAAGTACGGGATGGGCAGCGGCAAGGCCGAGGAGATCGCCGCGCTCGCCAAAGCGCGCGAGGCCGACCAAATAATCTTCGACTTCGAGATATCCCCGACCCAGCAGCGGAATTGGGACAAGCTCGCCGAGATACCCTGCCTCGACCGGCAAGAGCTTATCATTCGCATATTCGCCGCCCGCGCGAGCACGCGCGAGGCCGTGCTTCAGGTCGAGCTCGCCCGGCTTCAGTACTCACTGCCCCGGCTTGCCCACACCTACGGGAACCTTTCCCGCCAACGTGGCGGTCGGTACGGGACGAAGGGCGCGGGCGAAACCCAGCTTGAGCTTGACCGACGCGGGGTTCTCGGACGCATCGCGATCATAAAGAAGGAATTGGCCGCGGTTAAGAAGGACCGGGCGACCCAGCGGAAGCGCCGCGACAAGGTTCCCGTCCCCTCGTGCGCCATCGTCGGCTACACTAACGCCGGGAAGTCATCCCTTCTGAACGCCCTCACCGGGGCAGGCGTCCTCGCCGAGGATAAGCTCTTCGCGACCCTCGACCCGACGACCCGCCGCTTCGACCTCCCCTCGGGCCGCGCCATCCTCCTTACCGATACCGTCGGGTTCGTCCGGAACCTTCCGCACAGCCTCGTCGAGGCCTTCCACGCGACCCTCGAGGAAGCGGCCTTTGCCGACGCCGTGGTCATCGTGCTCGACGCGTCGGACCCGGACGCGGCCCGTCAGCTCGATACCACCCGCTCCGTCCTCGGCGAGGTCGGGGCCGGGGAGAAACCACGCGTCCTTTTGCTCAACAAGAGCGACCTCGTCGATCCCTTCGTGCGCTCGCGGCTCCGCGAGGAGTACCCCGACGCGACGTGGGTGAGCGCCCGGACTGGCGAGGGTCTCGCGGATGCCGTGCGGGCCATCGAGGCGACGCTCTCCGGCGACGAGTCTACCTACCTCCTTCCGCTCGATCGACAGGATCTCGTCGCGCGCGCCCACCGCGAGGGCTCGGTCATCGAGGTGCGGTACTTAGACGAGGGGATCGAGGTTCGGGCGCGCTCGCAGGGGCGCCTCCGCGCGGCGCTTGAGGGGTTCGAGGTCCATGACAACGCGTAGCCTTTCCCGGTTCGAGGTCGTCCTCGTCGTCGCGGTTATCGCCCTCGCCGCGGTTATCGCCTTCGGCACGATTTGGGCGTTCGCGTTCGGCCCGGCCAACGCCCGACGGGCCGACCCCGCCGCGGAGACGATCGTCGCGGAGTCCGGCGGGAAGCGCGCCGTTTTCGGCGGGATAGGCCAGCTTCGTGCCGCGACCGCCGACGACGATGCGGTTACCGTGGTCGTCTCGCCGTACTTCCCGTACCCGGCTGACGACGCCCCGTTCCGCGAGGAGCTCGTTTCCCGAACCGTCGAGATGCGCCGCCTGGTCCTCGATTGGTTTCGCGCCCGTCGCGCGTCCGATCTCGCCGATCTTGGCGAGGACGGGGTAAAGGCAGCGCTCCTTACCGAGATAAACCGCGTCCTGCTTCTCGGCCGCCTCGAGGCGGTCTATTTCGACGAGTATCACGTCATAGGCGAGGACCTGCCCGGCCGCCGCTGATTTCTCGGGCGGCAACGCAACCGGCGGGGCCGTTCCGTGTCTGAATTTACCAAGGGGGTTCGTATGATCGACAGCGGTGCCGCCCAGGCAACGCCCGCCGCGCAGGTTATCGTGGCGGTGATCCCGATCGTCGGGATCGTGATGGGCGCGGTCGTGGTTTTCTTCTATCTTTTATGGAAACATCGGGAGATTGTCCGTCAGATCGAGAAGGGCGTGTATACGAAGCCCTCGTTCGACCTGAATCTGTTCTGTCTGCTGTCCGGGTTTTTGCTGGTTGGGGTGGGAGTCGTCCTGTCGACCCTCTTCCTGTTGATTGAGGGGCTTTCCTACTCCTTGATCGGCGGGTTTATCCCTCTGGCGTTGGGGGCGGGTCTGCTCGCCTTCTACTTTATCGCCCGCAGCGACAGACCTTCTCGTTGAGATTTCCCCGCTTTCCATCGTCTCCGCCTGCGGGCCCAGACGACGCCATACTGTGCCGCGCCATCCTCGCGGGCGACTCGGAGTCCTTCGCGACCCTCGCCGAGCGGTATCGGCGCCGGATTTTTGCCCTCGGGTACGGCTTTTTCAAGAACGCCGACGACACGGAGGACTTCGTCCAGGATGTCCTGGTGAAGGTCTATCTTTCCCTGCCCGGGTTCCGGGGCGAAGCCCGGTTTTCGACCTGGTTGATGCGCATCGCGTACAACGCCGCCGTGAACTCGGTACGGCGCAAGCGCGAGTACACCACCCTGGCCGACGACTTCGAGATCGTCGACCCGGGGGAGACCCCGGAGGAGCGGCACGTTCGCGAGAGCGCGCGCCGCTCGATCGGCGAGGCGGTCGCCGCGCTTCCCGAGCGGTATCGGGTGTGCGTTGACCTGTATTTCTATCAAGACATGCCATACGGCGAGATTAGCGAGGTGACCGGCTTGCCGGTCAACACGATTAAGTCCCACGTGTTTCGGGCGAAGAAACTGCTCGCGGAGCAGCTTAAGGACGAGACCTAAGCGGGGAAGGAGACGACTGGATGGATTGCAAAAAGGCCATGGATCGATACCTGGCCCTGGACAAGAACGAGGCCGTGCCGATCGGCGTTACCCTGCACTTGATCGCCTGCCGCGATTGCCGCACCGCGGTCCGGCGCATGACCGAGGCGGAGGCCTTGCTCGCCCGACCCTTAGGGCACGAGTCAGTCGCCGTCGATCCGGCCGTCGCCGGAGCCCTCGCGCGAATCGCGGCCGCCGGCGCCGCCTATCCCGACGTCTCGGGAAAGAACCCCGTCTCCCTTCTCAAATGGTTCGTCGTCGGGTCCTTGCTCGCGGCGGGCTTCGCTACCGTGCCCTTTAGCTTCGTCGGCTCGTGGACCCGCGACGTGTTCGGCGGGGCGTACGTCGTTCCGCTTTCCATCGTTTGCGGGCTCGCCGTTACCGCCTACTGCGGCCTCTTCGTGGGGACGAACATCGATTTCTTCGTGAAGCGCTTCGGGCCCTTATCTGGCCCTAGTTCCACAGCGACGCGGGGTTAATCGTCGAGCGGTATTTGTAGACGGTGAAGTGGAGGTGGGGACCCGTGCTCTGGCCGGTGTTCCCGACCGTCCCGATCTTCGTCGCCGGGGTAACGTATTTTCCCCGCGCGGTAAGGATCGAGTTGAGGTGCCCGTACATCGTCTGGTAGCCCGAATGGTGGGCCACGATCACGTAGTTCCCGTAGGTCACGTCGTATCCCGTCGCCACTACCTTCCCGTCGAGGGCCGCGTAGACGCCCGAGCCGCGCGAGGTCGCCATGTCGATCCCATTATGGAAGGTCCTGCTATTCGTGAACGGGTTGTTGCGCCATCCGTAGCGCGACGAGATGTAGTATCCGCCGCGGAGCGGCTTGCGGAAAAGATCCCCGTTTATTTCCTGCAGGGTAACCCAGTCGAGCTTGGCGTCCGGTAGGAAGATCGCCGCTCCCGCGGGCACGGCGTTGTCGGTGATCCCGTTAACCAGCGCGAGCTTCTCGAGCGAGATGCGGTATTTGTCGGCGATCGATTCGGGAGAATCCCCTTTTTTGACCGTGTAGAGAATTCCATTTATTGACGGTATCTTGAGCAGCTGGCCGATTTGCAGGGTTCGCGTGTTACGGAGTTTGTTCAGGCTGATAATCGCGTCCTGGCTGACCCCATGCTCCTCGGCGATCTTCCCGACCATGTCTCCCTTCTTGACCGCGTATACCGAGTAGAAAAGCTCCGGTATCTTCTCGACGACGGCCTCGCCCGGCCGCTCGGAGGGAAGGCCGGTGTCGGCGCCGCCCATGCCGGTGAACGACTCGGCGTCGGCCGAGGCGAGCGGGGTGGGGGCCTGAGCCCGCGCGGGGTCAGCGGCGGGGCCAGCGGAACCGATATCGGACCCGCAAGAGGCGGCGATCAGGACGCTGAGGGCTGAGAGGGCGCTGAGGGCGGTACGTTTCGAGATCATCGTCATGGTGTTCCCCAGTATAGCATGGTTTGCGTATGCGTGTGAAAATTATCGGACGAATCGTCGGCTTTGGTTAGTTTCCTTTTTTACCGAGCCCGATGAGGTAGGTCTCGAAGCTCTCCGCGCGGCACGCTTCGGGCTTAAAACCGCGCGCCGTCGCGAAGAGGGCGCGCATTTTCTTTAGGATTTCCTGCTCGCCCCCGCCTTGAAAGACCTTGACGACGAAGTTGCCTCCCGAGACGAGTAGTCCTTCCGCGTAAACCAAGGCGAGCTCGACGAGCCCGCTTGAGCGGGCGGTGTCGACGGTGCGGTTGCCGGTGGTCGCCGGCGCCGCGTCGCAGACGACGAGGTCGTAGGGGCCGAGCTCGGCCGCCGAGGCGCGGATCGCCGGGGCGTAGAGGTCTCCCTGGAAGAAGGAAAGGTTATCCCCCTTCACGTCCTTGGCCAGGGGGGAGAGGTCGATCGCGGTGACGCGGCCCGTGCCGTCGAGCTTGCGGAGAAGGTACGTGGTCCAGCTGCCGGGCGCCGCGCCGAGGTCGAGGGCGCGAATACCCTTGCGGACGAGGGCGAATTTCTCGTCCATCTCCTTCAATTTATAAACCGACCGCGCGGGATAGCCTTCTTGAAAGGCTTTCTTGCTCCAATAGTCGGGTTTTTCGTAGCTATTCGCGCCCATCGCGGCCCCTCGCCTGAACACCGGTTATACGGTAGAATATGCCCATGAATATAGAGTATACGAGCCGGCTTGAAAGATCGAGGTCGCCCTCGAGACAGCCCTTCCCCCGTCATTCGGGGCC
>ENA-UOWE01003888-UOWE01003888.1-activated-sludge-metagenome-genome-assembly--contig:-NODE-3888-length-14888-cov-6.787164_pt1 | contig 14888 bp, 13 predicted proteins | sample MGYA00249841_ERZ761562 | MGnify/ENA primary metagenome ERZ761562 (study PRJEB28883, sample SAMN05720200) | activated sludge metagenome | isolation source: Anaerobic digester | place: Japan... | reverse complement strand
TCCGCCAGCCGTGTGGTGTTGCTCGTCGTGTTCATGTCCTATTGTCTCCCGAAACTGGTTCGAACACAAGTGCTAATCGTGTCGAGTTCGCTTACAGCACAATCAAATTCGGGAGTTCTTGAGTGGGGCGCCGAGCATCGATCGTCAGTCGTCGAGAGCTTTGGTCAGAGCAATGAGTGTGGTGCGTTGCTCTGCCTCCTCGAGGGCGGTGGACCAACTCACTTCGACGCCAGCCCGGACCAGCGACCAGGCGTAGGCCATGTCCACGTCGATGCCCGCGGCCTCCGCGGTGATCTCCAGCCGACGGCGCATGGCCGTGCGGAAGGAATGGCCCTCGAGCTCGTCAGGGCGGTTCCAGAGGAGAGGAAGCACATCGAAGCCGGGGTGCCCGCGCACTGGTTTGGGGTCGATGGCCAACCACCGGTCACGGCCGGGTTCCCGTCCTCGGAGAACGTTCTCGTAGTGAAGGTCCGTGTGCAGGAGCGTCGTGGGTTGTGCCTCTGCGGCCAGTTCGTCGAAGAGTGAGATGGTGCGCTCGGCGATCCGCCGGGGTACCTCCGGTCGGCTCGCCATTCGCTCAAGATGGGGGAGCAGGTATGCCGTGAGGTCGGCGACCGCTGCCGGTGCGGGAATGCCGAGCTCACCGAGCAGGCCTCCCACCACGGTGCAGCCGTGCTCTGGCGGCATCGTCGTCAGGTCCGTGTCGGCATCGAGTCGCTCGAGCAGCAGGGTGCCGGCGCCCGGGTCGGCCGCCACCATCCGGACTGCGGCGTGGCCATCCCACAGCCGCAGGGCGAGGTGTTCGTGCCTGCCTTCTGGGTGTGGCCACGTGACCTTGAGGGCCAAGGCCTCCGTGCCGCGCAGGACAGGGATCACGATCGCGGTCCAGCCGGTGCGCGGCTCGCCGTCGACGACGAGGCCCCATCGCTCGAGGGCGTGAGTGATCAGGGTCGGAACCGTCCTCACCCAGTCGGCGCCGCTCGGTCCGCCATCGGCCGCATGGCCCGTCACGCGTTGGACCCAATTCGGAGGTAGGGCGACCGGGCGTCCGGGAGACCGTGCTGGCGTCACTTCAGGCCCGGGAAGGGGGTGAGCGTTCCACCCCATTGCCGATGCCAGTCGACGAGCCCACCGAGCTCGTGGGGGACCGTGGTCATGGCATCGCGAGACCTGGTCTTGGCGAGCCCGGCCAGAGCCCGTCCGTAGGCAGCCACGGTTCCGGCCAAGGCTGCGGCGATGGCTTGTCGTTGGCTCTCGGACGAGTCGATGTCGGTGGGATGGGGGACGCCGAGGACAGGGGGCGGCGGAGCTGCGTGCAACGCGGTCAGGCCACGCTCGGTCAGCGCCTGAAGGGCAGCCTTGGTGGCGAGGGCGAGAGCGTGCTCGGCCTCGGCGGCGTGCGGGAGGATCACGTCGAGCAGGTAGCTCACCTCACCCAGTGAGGTGAGGGCTTCGGGAGACAGCAGGCTGCCCGCCTGGTCGGATGGCTGGGTGACGCTGGGCTCCGCGGGGGCAATGTCCGTCGGAGTGAGTGCGAGGGCCGCGGCCTGGCGCTGGGCCATCATCGCCAGGACGAGGGGGCCGAACGAAGGGTCCACCCCGGCATACGTCTCTGCTTCTGCCGCCGCAGCAGTTTCGGCCTCTCGCAGGCGACCGGTCGTTGCGTCCGCCGGGAAGGTGGGACTGGGCTCGGGGCCGAGCACCGCCGTGGGGACGCCCGTCGCCCGCAGCCGGTCGTGCAGCACGCGGACCTGGGTCTGGTGCAGGTCAACGAGCAGGCGCGCCGTTGGATCGGTGCCTGCGGCAGCACTCGCCAGGGCTGACAGGGTCGCGGTCTTGTCGACGAGACCAATGAGCAGGTCCTCGCCAGCCACCTTGGACCGGCGCGGGATGAACGGGATGTCGGGCGCGTTCTCTTCCAAGCGCACTCCGCAGCCTGCGGTCGCGCTGGAGATACCGATCAGCGCCAGCCCGCCGAGACCTCGAGTCACCGATCGCCTGGAGACGCCGAGCGGTCTCCTGGGTGACTCGACCATGTGCGGCATCTTGTCATGTGGTCCGCCCAGGGACGGGCATCCCCATCTGGGGATGCCCAGCCGGCCTCCGGGTGACCTATGGTTGAGGGTCCCGGCTTCACCAGCGGGATTCAACTGCAGAGAGGACTCATCATGGCCACCCCAGATCGGCTCAAGCCGCTCCTTGAGGCAGCACTGCAGTCCTCTCCCTTCCTCCTCGAGGACCTCACGGTCACCGCCGCAGGCCGCCGTTCGGTGGTCCGAGTGATCGTGGATCGAGCCCTTGCGGGCAACGGTGGCGAGGTGGCGGACACCACGGAGCCGTCCGCGCCGCTGTCCCTCGATGACGTCGCAGACGCCACGCGACTGGTCAGCACCGCCCTCGACGATGACGATGTGATGGGGGAGGCGCCGTACACATTGGAGGTCTCGTCGCCCGGCGTCTCGCGCCCACTGACGCTCCCTCGCCACTTCCGCCGCAACATCGGTCGCCTGGTCGCGGCAGTCGGGCCGGGTTCGTCGACGACCGGACGTCTCGTACGCGCCGGTGAGGACTTGTTCGTGCTCGACGTGCCCGCGACCAAGAAGGAGCCGGGCGGGGAGGTCACCCTCCGTCATGCGGACATCACGCGCGGCGAGGTGCAGATCGAGTTCAACCGGGCCGACCTGCAGGACAACCTCAGCGACAGCGACGACTCCAGCGACCAGACCGAGGAGAACTGACATGGACATCGACCTCGCCGCTCTGCGAGCCCTCGAGCGGGAGCGGGACATCTCCCTCGACGTCCTCGTGCCCGCGATCGAGCAGGCCCTCCTCTTGGCCTACCAGCGCACCGACGGTGCTTACCGGCACTCGCGCGCAGAACTCGATCGCAAGACCGGGCATGTGGTGATCTGGGCCCGCGAGGAGTTCGAGGTGCCGATCGAGCCCACTTCAGCGCCTGCCGACCCTTCCGGTTCGACCGGCGTGCCCGACCTCGACTCCGCGTCGGCGACCGAATCGTCCCCAGATGTTCACGAGGACGAGGAGCGCGCGCCGACCGAGGTGCCAGAGGCGCCGCGCTTCCGCCGCGAACTGGGTCCGGAGTTCGACGACACCCCCAGTGACTTCGGCCGGGTCGCGGCGGCGACCGCGCGACAGGTCATCGTGCAGCGGCTGCGCGACCTGGAGGACGAAGCGATTCTGGGCGACTTCCGCGGCCGCGAGGGTGACATCGTCTCGGGCATCATCCAGCAGGGGTCGAACCCGCGCGACGTCATGGTGGACTTCGGCACCGTCGAGGGCATCCTCCCGCTGGCCGAGCAGGTGCCGGGGGAGAAGTACGTCCACGGGGAGCGGCTCCGTTGTTTCGTGGTCAGCGTCAAGCGCGGGCCCAAGGGACCGCAGATCGGTCTCTCGCGCACCCACCCCAACCTCGTCCGCAAACTCTTCGCACTCGAGGTGCCCGAGATCGCCGACGGCAGCGTCGAGATCATGGCGCTCGCGCGTGAGTCCGGCCACCGCACCAAGATCGCCGTGCGGGCCAAGGTTCCCGGCCTGTCCGCCAAGGGCGCCTGCATCGGACCGATGGGTGCTCGCGTCCGCGCAGTCATGTCGGAGTTGCACGGGGAGAAGATCGACATCGTCGACTACAGCGACGACCCTGCGACCTTCATTGCCAGCGCGCTCAGCCCTGCCACCGCCAACTCGGTCGAGATCGTCGACCTCAAGCTCCGCGCGGCGCGGGTCATCGTGCCCGACTACAAGTTGTCCCTGGCCATCGGACGCGAGGGGCAGAACGCCCGCCTCACGGCCAAGCTCACGGGCTGGCGGATCGACATTCGACCCGATGTCGAGCCGAGCGGGGCAGTCGCCACCCGTGGTCACGACGCCGCCCCGGATGACTCCGGGGACGCGGCTGCGCACTGAGAGCGGGTAGAGTGGAGCCGCTCGACCGGTCTGGACTCCAGCCCCGGCGCGCGAGCGTGGATCCCGATCGGGCCCTCGAGGGGCCGATTCGGACCTGCATCGGGTGTCGCGGGAGGGATAGCCGGTCAGCACTGCTGCGAGTGGTCGCTGGTTCGGCCGCCGGCTCCGACGAGTCCCGCTTGGGCCTCATGGTGCCGGTGATCCCCGATCCCGGCGCTTCTCTCACCGGGCGCGGCGCATGGCTGCATCCGACGAGGGAGTGCTGCGATCTCGCCGTTCGCCGTCGGGCCTTCGCCCGGGCCCTGCGCGTGCAGGCCCCCATGGAGACCGCGGCGCTCACGGCATACGTCATCGACCTCACGCAACACCGCACCAACGCAAGTGAGCACGACAACGCAAGACCAACCGACCGTCCCAAGGGAACCGAAAGCGGGTTTGACGCTGATGAGCACCCGATGAGTACTCAGCAATGAGCACTTCCCAGCCGTAATCGGTCCGCGCCGCCCTGGCACGGACCCTGATAGGAGAAATTTTGTCCAAGGTCCGTGTGAGCGCACTCGCCAAGGAGCTCGGAGTCACCAGCAAGGTGCTCCTGGAGCGACTGAACGAGATGGGCGAGTACGTCAAGAGCGCCAGCTCGACAGTCGAGGCGCCGGTGGTCCGGCGCGTCAAGGAGAAGTTCCCCAGCCAGCCCGCTGAAGCGGCGCCGGTCAAGGCTGCTCCTGCCAAGCCAGCCGCGGCCAAGTCGGCTTCCCCGGCACCGGCCGCACCCGCAGCGCCAGCCCCGGCGGCGCCGGCCGCCGCGGCACCGAGTGCTTCGGCACCTGCACCCGCTGCTGCGCCGTCCGCCCCGAGTCCCGGCCCAGCCCGTCCGGCTGCCCCCGCACCGGCGACGCCGTCGGCTCCGGCCCCGGCTGCTCCCGCTGCGGCGGCCACCCCGGCGGCGCCGACGCGCGAGGATGGTCAGGCTGGTGCTCCGGCGCCGCGTCCGGCGACTCGCCCGGGCCAGCCCCGTCCGGGCAACAATCCGTTCGCCGCGAGCCAGGGCATGGGTCGCCCTCCGCGCGAGCCGCGTGATGGTGGCGCTCCCGGTGGGGCACCCCGTCCCGGCAACAACCCCTTCGCAGCCAGCCAGGGCATGCCGCGTCCGCCGGCCGGTCGTGGCGCTCCCGGTCCCCGCACGGGCGCTCCGGGTGCGGCTGGTCCGCGCCCCGGTGGTCCTCGTCCGAGCCCGGGCATGATGCCCGGCCGCTCGGCGGTCGCCCGCCCGGGCGAGCGTCCCGGTGGGCGGGGTGGGGCACCGGGTCGTCCTGGTGCACCCGGTCGTGCCGGCGCCGGTGGTGCCGGCTTCGGTGGTCGCCCCGGTGGTGGCGGTGGCTTCGGCGGCCGTCCCGGTGGCGGCCCCGGTGGTCGCGGCGGCACGCAGGGTGCCTTCGGCCGTGGCGGTGGCAAGCCGCAGCGTGGCCGGAAGTCCAAGCGCGCGAAGCGCATGGAGTTCGAGGAGATGCAGGCGCCGACCATCGGTGGTGTGAGCGTTCCTCGCGGTGACGGCAAGACGATCGTCCAGGTCCGTCAGGGTGCATCCCTGAGCGACTTCGCCGACAAGATCAACGCCAACCCCGCCTCGCTGGTGACGGTGCTCTTCCACCTCGGTGAGATGGCCACGGCCACCCAGAGTCTCGACGAGGACACCTTCAAGCTCCTCGGTGCCGAACTCGGCTACGACATCCGCATGGTCTCGCCGGAGGAGGAGGAGAAGGAGCTCTTCGACTCGTTCAACATCGACCTCGAGATCGGTGTCGACAGCGAGGACGAGGACGACCTCGCGGCCCGTCCGCCGGTCGTCACCGTCATGGGTCACGTCGACCACGGAAAGACCCGCCTCCTCGACGCCATCCGGAACGAGAACGTCGGTGGCAGCGAGCACGGTGGCATCACCCAGCACATCGGTGCCTACCAGATCCACAAGGAGCACGAGGGCATCGACCGGGCGATCACGTTCATCGACACCCCCGGTCACGAGGCCTTCACGGCCATGCGTGCCCGTGGTGCCAAGGTGACCGACATCGCGATCCTCGTGGTCGCCGCGGATGACGGCGTCATGCCGCAGACCATTGAGGCGCTCAACCACGCCCAGGCAGCCGACGTGCCGATCGTGGTCGCGGTGAACAAGATCGACGTCGAGGGTGCCAACCCGAGCAAGATCCGTCAGCAGCTCACTGAGTACAACCTCGTCGCCGAGGAGTACGGCGGCGAGACGATGTTCGTCGATGTCTCTGCCAAGCAGGGAACCAACATCAACGAGCTGCTCGAGGCCGTGCTGCTCACCGCCGACGCCGCCCTCGACCTGCGGGCGAACCCCGACCGTGACGCCCGTGGTGTCGCGATCGAGGCCAACCTCGACAAGGGTCGCGGTGCGACGGCGACGGTGCTCATCCAGAGCGGCACGCTCCACGTCGGTGACGCCATCGTCACCGGGTCCTCCTACGGCCGCGTCCGCGCCATGCTCGACGAGCACGGCAACAATGTCACCGAGGCCACCCCGTCCCGCCCGGTCCAGGTGCTCGGTCTCTCCTCGGTGCCGCGCGCCGGTGACACCTTCGTGGTGGCCCCGGATGACCGCACCGCCCGCCAGATCGCTGAGAAGCGTGAGGCCAACGACCGTCAGGCCTCGCTGGCCAAGGCCCGCAAGCGCATCTCGCTCGAGGACCTCAACGAGGCGCTGGCCGCTGGCAAGGTCGACACGCTCAACCTCATCCTCAAGGGTGATGTGTCCGGTTCCGTCGAGGCCCTGGAGGACGCGCTCCTCCAGATCGACGTGGGCGACGAGGTCGACCTGCGGATCATCGACCGAGGTGTCGGTGCCATCACGATGAACAACATCAACCTCGCGATGGCCTCGAACGCGATCATCATCGGCTTCAACGTGCGCGCGGAGGGTCAGAACGCTGACTATGCCGAGCGCGAGGGCGTCGAGATCCGCTACTACTCGGTCATCTACAACGCGATCGAGGAGATCGAGGCGGCGCTCAAGGGCATGCTCAAGCCGGAGTTCGAGGAGGTCGAGCTCGGCACCGCGGAGATCCGCGAGATCTTCCGGTCCAGCAAGTTCGGCAACATCGCCGGCTCCATCGTGCGCAGCGGCGAGATCAAGCGCGGCACCAAGGCACGCATCACGCGCCAGGGTGTCGTCGTCGCCGAGAACGTCGAGATCGCCGGTCTGCGTCGGTTCAAGGACGATGTCACCGAGGTCCGCGAGGGCTTCGAGTGTGGCATCAACCTCGGCAGCTACAACGACCTGCAGCTCGAGGACCTCATCTCCACCTACGAGATGCGAGAGAAGCCCCGGGCGTAAGGCACGGCCTGAGTCAAGGCTTCCTCACCAAGGTGAGCGGCCGGCATACCAATTCCTTGGTATGCCGGCCGCTTCCTTTGGCGAAGCCGGTCGCCGCCTCATCAAGACTTGATGATATTTCCCGCAAAACGCATCTGATCATCCTTTGGGGGGCCAGGAGATGTTCAGGGGAAAGTAAAGTCTGCGATGGCTTCCGTCGGAGGGATGGAACGCCTTGGGAGGAGACCTCGATCATGTCCAGAATTCGTGCTGCCGTCACCGGCGCCACCACCATCGCGGCCATCGCGGCCTTCACCGTGGTCCCGGCCGGGGCTGCCCAGGCTGCGGAGAGTCACACCACCGAGCCCATCTGTGCGAGCACAGGTTTGATTCCCACGGAACTCGTTGGCGACAGTGTCTCCCTCCCCCTCTTCGATCCTGATCTCGGGACTCTGACGGGTGCAACCTTCGCTCTCCACGCCTCGGCCGAGAGTTCCATAACCCTGAATCTGAAGCCGATGGCCACCAGCGCCAGCTCCCTCACGGCAACGACGTCTGTGGATTTCACGATGGACTCCTCATTGCCCGCGGTCAAGGCAATCCTGTCGAATGGCGCGGCGACCATGACGGCCACCTCTCCGACCCTTCAGCCAGGTGACTCATGGACCTCAGGCCCAATCTCGTGGCATTCGCAAGAGCCGCCGGTTGCCGTGACCCCGGTCGACAGCATGGTGGGTCCGGGCACGTTCACGGTCTCCGCGACGACGATTTCCGGTCTCAGTCGTGTCATGGGCGGGGGCGGGAATGCGCTAGCTGGAAACACCACCAACGCAGGATTCGAGGCGTGTGTGACGTACACCTACGAGGTCGTCCCGGTGATCGACCCCACTGACGACCCTACGGAGGAGCCGACCACGCCGGCGGCGACGACACCGGCAGCGACCACGCCGGCGGCAACGACGGCGGCGCCTGCGCTGGCCTACACCGGCACGGAGCGGTCGGGCCCGCTCGCTGCTCTGGGTGCAGGCCTGCTGCTCCTGGGCTCTTCGGTGATCGTGCTGGCTCGGCGCCGCCGAGGTCAGCACTCCTGAGGCGCCTCTGCCGCATAGGGTTGGGGGGCCTCACCGCCCGACGACCCTTGGAGGACTCATGGCTGACCCTGCCCGCGCAATGAAGGTCGCCGACCGGATCAAGACCGTGACCGCCGAGGGTCTCGGACAGGTCATCAAGGACCCCGATCTGGGCTTCGTGACGATCACCGACGTCCGGGTGACCAACGATCTGCAGCACGCCTCGGTCTTCTACACCGTCTTCGGTGACGAGAAGCAGCGTGCCAAGACCGCCGAGTTGCTCGCGTCGCACCGAGGAAAGCTTCGCTCCCTCGTGGGCAAGAACCTTGGGATCCGGCTCACCCCCACCCTCGAGTTCTTCGCCGACGCGATCCCGGAGAACGCCGCGCACATGGAAGACCTGCTCGCCAAGGCGAAGGCCAGGGATGCTGAGGTCGCGGCGGCCGCCGCAGGAGCGACCTACGCCGGGGAGGCCGACCCCTACAAGAAGCCAGCGGTCGGCGACGAGGACGGCGTGGACGCCGAGGCAGACGACGCGGGTGACGAGTTGGAGGATGACGTCGACGCGGACTTCGTGGCCGACGACGGCGCCGACCCCGAACGGTGAGTGCGCGACCGGTTGCCCCCAAAGAGGAACCCGCTCCGGACGGGTTGATCATCGTCGACAAGCCGGCCGGCTGGACCAGTCACGACGTCGTCGGCCGCATGCGTCGGTTGGCCCGCACCCGCAAGGTCGGGCATGCCGGGACGCTGGACCCGATGGCCACGGGGGTGCTCGTTCTGGGCGTCGGGAGGGCCACCAAGTTGCTCACCTTCCTCGTCGGGTGCGACAAGGACTATGACGCGACCATCCGGCTCGGGCAGCAGACCCTGACCGATGACGCGGAGGGAGAAGTGACCGAGGCTGTCGGCGCCGACGGCATCGACGACGACGCGATCGCAGCCGCCATCGACGAGTTGACCGGGCACATCGAGCAGGTCCCCAGCGCGGTCTCTGCGATCAAGATCAAGGGCGAGCGCTCCTATCACCGGGTCCGTGCCGGTGAGGCCGTCGATCTCCCTTCCCGCCCAGTCACCGTCTCCCGGTTCGAGATTCGCGAAATCCGTCGCACGACTGCCGAGGGCCTACCCGTCATCGACGTGGATGTGTCGGTCACCGTGTCGTCGGGCACCTATGTGCGCGCGCTCGCCCGCGACCTCGGTGCGGCACTGGGTGTGGGCGGCCATCTGACGGCATTGCGCCGCACGAGGGTCGGTGGCTTCGACCTGGCACTCGCCCACTCCCTCGACGATCTCGGCGAGCGTCGGGAGCGGGCCGAGGAGCTCCCCGTCCAAGGCCTCGCCGGAGCCGCGCGGGCCAGCTTCGAGGTCCGTGAACTGACCGAGGCCGAGGCCCGCTCGATCTCCTTCGGACAGCGAGTGCCATCGGCCGCGGCGGGGCGCGCCGAGCCCGTGGCGGCCTTCGGGCCTCAGGGTGAACTCGTCGCCATGCTTGACGAGTCACGGTCCACGGCGCGCAGCCTCGTCGTCTTCGCCCCGGCGAGTTCGTAGAGTGGTCCCCGTGCATCGCTGGACCGACCCGACCCAGACCCCTGACAGCCTGCGACCCTGCGTTGTCACCCTCGGCAACTTCGACGGTGTCCACCGCGGTCACCAGGCGGTCCTCGACCAACTGCGTCGGATCGCCGCAGCGCACGGACTGCCTGCGGTGGCAGTCACTTTCGACCCTCACCCGTTGGCCGTCCTGCGCCCCGACTCCGCGCCGGAGCTGCTCACCCCCGGCCCCTTGCGTGACGACCTCCTCGACGCTGCTGGTCTGGACGGCCTGCTCGTCCTCGACTTCACCGCCGAGTTCGCGCAGCAGTCCCCGGAGGACTTCGTCCGCGAGGTCTTCGTCCGCGGACTCAACGCTCAGGCCGTCGTCGTCGGAGTCGACGCACGCTTCGGCCACCGCAACTCCGGCGACGTCGGGACGCTCCGCGACCTCGGCGAGCGCCTCGGCTTCGAGGTTTACGCGATCGACGACGTCGGCGGAGAGGTCCGCTGGTCCTCGACCACGACCCGGACTCATCTGCGTGCCGGCGAGGTCGCTGAGGCCGCCGCCATCTTGGGTCGCCCGCACCGCGTCGTTGGCACCGTCGTCCACGGCCACCACCGGGGTCGCGAACTCGGCTATCCCACCGCGAACCTCGCCCAGGACTCGCTCGGTCTCGTCCCCGCCGAAGGGGTGTATGCCGGGTGGCTCACTCGCATGGACCTGCCGGTCGACGCTCCCGACCGGACGATGCCGTGCGCCATCTCGATCGGGACCAACCCGACCTTCGAGACCGATGGCAAGCGCACCGTGGAGGCCTACGTCCTCGACCGCACCGACCTCGACCTCTACGGCGAGAAGGTCATGGTCGAGTTCGTCGAGCACATCCGGCCCACGCTGAAGTTCGACGGCATCGACTCCCTCCTCGAGGCGATGGCCAAGGACGTGGAGCAGTGCCGGCAGATCCTCACCCAGATCGTTCCCGCCTGACCTCCCCGGCTGGGCCCGGCAGGGCCAAGAGCGTGCGAGACCTCGGCCTTTCGGCTGGGTCTGATCTCCGCTGGTGGTTGCGTCAGGACCTCCCGCTGCTCGTCGCGGTCCTCGGCGTCTGTCTCGTCGGGGCCCTCCTCGTGTGGTCGGCCACCCATCGGGAGGCGGGCACGGCATACCTCGTTCGCCATCTGTTGAACACGGCGATCGGTCTCGCCCTCGCGATGGGAGTCACGCGGTTGGGGCGGCAGGGGATTCGGACCTTCGCGCCGTGGGTCTTCGTCGCGTCGATTGCGGGCCTGATCGCCGTGCTCTCGCCGTTGGGAGCGACCATCAACGGGTCCCGCTCCTGGATCCCGGTGGCGGCGGGCTTCACCCTCCAGCCCGCGGAGTTCGCCAAGGTCGGACTCGTGGTCCTGCTGGCGATGGTCTTCGCGGATCGCTGGGACCGCGGCATCCCCCCGACTCATCGCGACGTCATCGTGGCGTGGCTGCTCGCCGCCGTGCCGATCGGGCTGGTCATGCTCCAGCCCGACCTGGGCAGCGCCATCGTGTTGCTGGCGCTGGCCTTCGTGACCATCGCGGTGTCAGGGGTGGCCAAGCGGTGGGTCTTCGCCGTCGCGGCTCTCGGCGTGGCAGGGATCGTCCTCGCCTTCACGACGCCCTTGCTCAGTGGCTACCAGAGAGACCGACTGCTCGTCTTCCTGCACCCGGAGACCGATCCGCTCGGGGCAGGCTTCCAACTCACCCAGGTCCGGGCCGCCGTTGCCGGTGGGGGAGTGTGGGGGCAGGGCTTCATGTCAGGGCGCCAGACGCAGGCCGGTGCAGTGCCCTATCAACTCAACGACTTCATCTTCTCGGCCGCGGCCGAGGAGTTGGGCTTCGTCGGTGCCGGGGCTCTCGTCTTGCTGCTCGGCTTTGTCGTCGTGCGTGTCCTCCTGGTGGCGGCGCGCGCCCACGACGCCTTCGGTGCCCTCGTCGGCGCCGGGGTCGGGACCTGGCTGGCCTTCCAGGTCTTCCAGAACGTCGGCATGAATCTCGGGCTGGTGCCCGTGACGGGGTTGCCGTTGCCGTTCGTCTCCTACGGCGGGTCCTCGATGTTCGCCGCCTGGATCGCCATCGGGGTCGTCAATGCCTCGTATGCCGCGGAGTCCAGGGGGCCGACCTTCTTCCGGTGAGTGCCCTCCCGGACGCGATCACCGGGGCCGAATGTGGGCGGGGTCTCCTCCCAGACAGGCGAGGGCTGCTTTCGGCCGCTCTGACCGCCGGGTAACATTCGCCCTAGGGCCTCGTCCACTCCATGACCGGTGTGACACGAAGCCTCCGACAAGCCCCGCCCCCGACGACGAGGACGATCAGAGATGCCCACGGCCACCCCCCAGGTCCAGACGCCCAAGGAGGAGTCGATCAATGAATCGGTCCTCCAGAACCAAGCCATCAGTGTTGGCCACATGTATCGGGACCGGGTCGCCAAGACGCCCAATGCTCCCGCCTACCAGTTCGCCCACGTCAAGCCCGAGGGTGACACCTGGGAGACCATCACCTGGGCGCAGACCAAGGAGCGCACGGACGCCATCTCGGCCGGCCTGATCGCCCTCGGTGTCCAGCCGGAGGAGCGCGTGGCGATCGCCTCGAGCACCCGTCTCGAGTGGGCCTTCGCTGACCTCGCGAACATGACCGCGGCCGCTGCCACGACGACTATCTACCCGACGACGATGGCCGACGACGTCGCCTTCATCATCAGCGACTCCGACAGCCGCGTCGTCTTCGCCGAGAATGCCGACCAGGTCGACAAGCTCCGCGGCATCAAGGACAAGACCCCGTCCGTGGTCAAGGTCGTGGTCTTCGACGCCACTGGTGTCGACACCGATGACTGGGTGATGACGCTGGCCGACCTCGAGGCCATGGGCAAGGAATACCTCGCCGCCAACCCCGGAGCCATCGACGCCCGCATCGACGGCATCACCGGCGACATGCTCGCGACCCTGATCTACACCTCGGGCACGACCGGCCAGCCCAAGGGCGTGCGCCTGCTCCACAAGTCCTGGGGCTATGAGGGCGCGGCCACCGAGGCCATCGGCATCCTCAACTCCGATGACCTGCAATACCTCTGGCTGCCGCTCGCCCATGTCTTCGGCAAGCTGCTCCTCACCCTCCCGATCCAGATCGGCTTCCCCACGGCCATCGACGGCCGCATCGACAAGATCGTCGACAACCTCGCGGTCGTGAAGCCCACCTTCATGGGCGCTGCCCCCCGCATCTTCGAGAAGGCCTATGGCCGGATCAAGATGATGATGGAGGGCGAGGGCGGTGTGAAGCTCAAGCTCTTCAACTGGGCCAGCGGTGTCGGCAAGCAGGTCTCCGAGCTCCGTGAGCAGGGCAAGGAACCCAGCGGGATGCTCGGTATCCAGGCCGGCCTCGCGGACAAGATCATCATGACCAAGATCCGCGACCGCTTCGGAGGACGCATCCGCTTCTTCATCTCCGGCTCGGCTGCGCTCAACCGCGACGTCGCCCGTTGGTTCGACGGCATGGGCCTGATGATCGCCGAGGGTTACGGCATGACCGAGACCTCGGCGGCCACGACGGTCAACCGTTTCGTCGCCTACAAGTACGGCTCTGTCGGCTGGCCGCTGCCGGGCACCGAGGTCCGGATCGCCGAGGACGGTGAGGTCCTCATGAAGGGCCCCGGCATCATGGACGGCTACCACAACAACCCGACTGCGACCGCCGAGACGATCGACGCCGATGGCTGGCTGCACACGGGCGACATCGGTGAGATCGACGAGCGTGGCTTCCTCAAGCTCACCGACCGCAAGAAGGACCTCTTCAAGACCTCCAACGGCAAGTACGTCGCGCCGTCGGTCATCGAGGCCACCTTCAAGGGTCTGTGCCCCTACGTGAGCCAGCTCCTCGTCCACGGCAACGACCGCAACTTCGTGTCCGCGCTCGTCACCCTCGACCCTGACGCCATCCAGGGCTGGGCGGCCGAGAACGGTCTGGCCGGCAAGTCCTACGCCGAGATCGTCACGTCCGACGCCGCGAACAAGATGATGCAGGGCTACATCGACCAGCTCAACGCCGGCCTCAACCGCTGGGAGACCATCAAGAAGTTCACGATCCTCGACCGCGACCTCACGGTCGAGGACGGGGAGGTCACCCCGAGCCTCAAGCTCAAGCGCAAGGTCGTCACGGACAAGTTCAAGGACGTCCTCGACGCCCACTACGCCGGCTGATCCGAGCCTGACGGTTCGCGCGAACCCAGCCTCACGGCATACGAAGAGGGCCTCACCGCAAGCAGGTGGGGCCCTCTTTCATGCCCGTATGCCGTCCGCCCACCCGCCAGGTCGCCGCAGGGGATGCCACCCGCGCGCCTGAATCCCCTTCTGGCATCCCGGTCGTGTGGCGCGTCCCTGTCGGCCAGGTTTCGCCTTCGGCGCCGTGGAACCTACCCTTGAGGGATGTCTGGACAGTCGATCTTCCCCGCTCTCGAGCCGCTGCTCGAGCAGGTGAGCAAGCCGATCCAGTATGTCGGCGGCGAACTCAACTCCACGCAGAAGGCTTGGGACGTCGCGGGCGAGCACACGGTCCGATGGGCGCTGATGTACCCCGACGCCTACGAGGTCGGCGTGCCCAACCAGGGCGTGCAGATCCTCTACGAGGTCATCAACGAGCAGCCCGACGCGCTGGCCGAGCGCACGTACGCCGTGTGGCCCGATCTCGAGGCGCTCATGCGCGAGCACGGAGTGCCGCAGTTCACGGTCGACGCGCACCGACCGGTCGGCGCGTTCGACCTGCTCGGCGTGAGCTTCTCGACCGAGCTCGGCTACACCAACATGCTCACCGCGCTCGACCTCGCCGGCATCCCGCTGCACGCACGCGACCGCAGCGACGACCACCCCGTCGTGGTCGCCGGCGGGCACGCCGCGTTCAACCCCGAGCCGATCGCCGACTTCGTCGACGCCGCGGTGCTCGGCGACGGCGAGCAGGCCGTGCTCGCGATCACCGACGTCGTGCGCGACTGGAAGGACGAGGG
>ENA-UOWE01003882-UOWE01003882.1-activated-sludge-metagenome-genome-assembly--contig:-NODE-3882-length-14909-cov-3.953548_pt1 | contig 14909 bp, 10 predicted proteins | sample MGYA00249841_ERZ761562 | MGnify/ENA primary metagenome ERZ761562 (study PRJEB28883, sample SAMN05720200) | activated sludge metagenome | isolation source: Anaerobic digester | place: Japan... | reverse complement strand
GCTTTAAAATTTTTTGATGCAACAAGTGAAATACATCATCTCGGTAATCAAGAGAGATCCTATTTAATAGCGGCATCAATACTTCATGATGTTGGGATTTCTGTTTCTGCGAGGTCTCATCATAAACATAGCTTGTATGTCATAAATGCACAGGAATTTTTTTACCTAAGTGATGAAGAAAAAAATATTGTGGCAAATATCGCTCGATATCATCGGAGGTCTGCTCCAAAAACTACACATATTGATTTTATGAAACTATGTGAAAAAGATAAAATGACTGTAATTAAACTTGCCAGTATTTTAAGAATAGCTGATAGTCTTGACAACAGCGGATTACAAGTAATAAACTCTATTCAAACAAAAATTGAAAATGATAAATTATTAATTACTGCTCAAGTTATAGGAGATCCTTTAGCTGAAATTTATTCTTTTAAGTATAAAAAAGAGTTATTTGAAGACTTTTTTGGAATTAGTATAAAATTAAATATCATAAGGAAGTAAAAAATGAAGAAATCAGAAAATTTTATTAATAGAGAACTAAGCTGGCTTGAATTTAATTATAGAGTTTTAGAAGAGGCTCTTGACAAAACGAATCCACTTCTTGAGAGGTTAAAATTTTTATCAATCTTTTCAAATAATTTAGATGAATTTATAATGGTAAGAGTTGCAGGGCTTGTTTCTCAGATAAAATCAGGTTATCCGATTAAAGATGAGTCAGGAATGGTCGCGAGTGAAGTTTTAGAAAAAATAGAAAAAAGATTAAAGGAGTTAGTAGATATCCAATATAATTGTTTTAATAATGATATTAAGGTTGACCTGGAAAAAAATGGTTTTTATTTTTATAATGCGGAAACAGTTCCTGATAAATATAAACAGTCGCTGAGAGAACTTTTTTTGAAAAAGTTTTTTTTAATTTTAACTCCTATGGCTATTGATCAGGCTCACCCTTTTCCTTTCTTAGCAGGCAAGACTTTAAACCTTCTTATAAAACTTGAAGACCCCAAAAAAAATAAGCCTCTTTTTGCAGTTATACCATACCCATCTAAGGAGAGATTTGTTCAAATTCCTGACGATGAGACCGGACAAAAATTTATTTTTGTCGGAGAATTAATAAAATTATTTGCGGGCTTTTTTTTCAAAGGTTATAAAATAATCAGTAAAACTATTTTTAGATTAACTCGAGATGCGGAGCTTTCTATTGATGAAGAGGGAGCAGAAGATTTATTATCAGCAATTGAAGACGAGTTAAAAAGAAGAGAAAATGGAGAGGTAATTCGTTTAGAGGTGGAAAAAAATATAGATGAAGAACTATTAGAATTTCTCACAAAAAATACTTCATACTTTAAAGGATTTTGTTTCAAGGTAGAGGGCACAATTAATCTCTCTTCGTTTATGCAGATTGCTTTTATTAAAGGGTTTGAAAATCTAAAGGACACGCCACTTGTTCCAATTTTACCGATAGAATTCTCTGATCCTGAATTAGATATATTTGATTTAATTTCAAAAAAAGATAGACTATTAAATTTACCATTTGAAGCTTTTGATCCGGTTGTAAAGTTTATTGAATCAGCCTCTGTTGACCCAAAAGTTTTGGCTATAAAACAAACACTTTATAGAACTTCGGGGGATTCTCCAATTGTGAAAGCGTTAAAAAAGGCTGCTGAGAATGGTAAACAGGTTACCGTGGTCGTTGAGCTGAAAGCAAGATTTGACGAGGCTCAAAATATAAATTGGGCAAAACAGCTCGAACAAGTGGGTTGTCATGTAATTTATGGACTGGTTGGATTAAAAATTCATTCCAAAATTGCTTTAGTTGTCCGCGATGAAGAGGATGGCATTAAAAGGTATGTTCATCTTTCAACCGGTAATTACAATGATAAAACAGCCAAAATTTATACCGATATATGTCTATTTACTGCAAATCATCTTGTTGGGCGTGATGCTTCTTCAATATTTAATGTTTTAACCGGATATTCAGAGCCTCCAAGGTGGAAAAAACTTGTAACAGCACCTCTTGATATGAGAAATTTTTTTCTTGAAAAAATTGAAATAGAGAAGAAAAATGCAAAAAATGGCGGTAAAGGTAAAATTATTGCAAAAATGAATTCTTTGGTTGATACAAAAGTGATTGAAGCGTTATATGAAGCCTCAAATGCCGGAGTTCAAATTCAATTAATCGTAAGAGGAATGAGTTGTGTAAAACCCGGAGTTAAAGGATTAAGTGAAAATATTACTCTTATTAGTATAATAGACAGATTTCTTGAACACTCTAGGATTTTTTATTTTCTAAATTCAGGCGATGAAGATATTTTTGTTGCAAGTGCAGATTGGATGGAGCGAAATTTTGATAGAAGAATCGAAATATTATTTCCGATAGAAGATAAAGAAATTAAAAATGAAATATTAACAATATTAAAGATATGTTTGTCTGATAATGAGAAGGCAAGGGAACTCCATTCAGATGGAAGTTATAAAAAGAGATTTACAAAAAGTAATGAAAAAAAGATAAGAAGCCAATTGGATTTATATCAGTATTTTCTTGAAAGAAATAAAAGAAAAGAAGATGAGATCAAACATATGTTTGTTCCAAGAATGAATCCTGATGGAGAAGAGAAATTAATTTAAAGGATTTCTAAAACCCCTATTTTTAAGATTTTTTACACTGTGGGGACGAGCGAAATGTCTTTAAAAAATATATACCTAAAATTTCAGGTTTGTCTGTTTTTTAAGAATTGCCTAAATTTTAATTTATTGATTATCAATAAATTACACTGTTAAAATTTTGGGTATATACCTCAAAGTATTGATTTATGGGTATAAAAACAGAAAAATAGCGAAAGTGTGATAATTCTAAAGTTTTTCTATTTATTACTTTTAATTTATCTTTTTTTGTGTTACAATTGAGTGATATATGAGTTTTTTATGGAATAATAATGGAAACAGATAAAATAAAAAGTAAAATATTGATTATTGATGATAGTAAAACAGTTTCTGATAGTGTATGTCACATATTAAAAAAAAATAATATCTTATCTGATGTTGCTTATACAGGCAAGGAGGCTATAGATTTATTATCCAAGACAAAATATAATTTAATTTTACTTGATTTAATTTTACCGGACATAGACGGCGAAAATATATTAAAATTAATCAGAAAAGAGCATTCACTAGATGATTTACCTGTCATTGTTTTAAGTTCAATAACGGAGGAAGAAAAAGTTGTAGAATTATTAGAGTTTGGTGCAAATGATTTTATTACAAAACCCTTTAGTGAATTGATATTGAAGTTGAAGCTAAAAATATTTCTTGAATTACAAAATAAATCAGAAAAAATCAACAACTATAACAAAACTTTAAAAGACATAATTGATAATACTCCAATTTTATCTGTTATAATTGATGATGATGTTAAAGTATTAAGTGCAAATAATAGTTTCTTAAAATATTTTGATTCTAATCAAATTATGATTCAAAATACTTTATTAGGAAATGTTGTAAAATGTATACACTCTGTTTCAAGTAATGGTAGTTGTGGTAAAATGAGCGATTGTCTTACTTGTTTGTTTAGGACTACTGTGATTGAGACAATAAATACCGGGAAAAATATTTTTAAACGAGAGGGGCAGTTTAAGATAAAAACCGATGGCGTTGAAAGGTTACTTTTCTTACAGATCTCTACTACACGGATAATATATAATAATAATCAAGCTATATTATTAAGTATTAATGATATTACAAAAGAAAAAGAGCAAAATATTCAATTACAAAAACTCAATATAACCAAAGATAAATTTATATCAATAATCTCTCATGATTTAAAAAATCCTATAGCAGGTTTTATGGGAGTAACCGAATTACTCTACCAAAACTATTCAAAGATTGATAACAGTAAAATTGAAGAGTTATTATATAATTTGTATGACACCTCAAAAAAGACATATGCTTTATTGGAAAATTTGTTAACATTGACCAGAACTCAATCTGAAGATATTGTTTTAAAAAAAGAGAAGATTAGACTTTATGATTTGTCAAAGGACATATTGAGATTATTTGAAGTAAATTTTAAGAGTAAAAAATTAAATCATTTTTTAGAAATTGATGAAAACATTTTAGTCTCTGTAGATAAAAATATGTTAAATACTGTGTTAAGAAATTTAATTATGAATTCAATTAAATTTACAAATGAGAGTGGTAATATTACCTTGAAGGCAGAGGTCAAAAATGATTTAATTGAGATATCTGTAATAGATACCGGAATTGGAATACCTGATAAGATAAAAGATTCACTATTTAAATTGGATGAGAAGACTACAAGGCCGGGAACAAAAAATGAGACCGGCACCGGACTTGGCTTAATTTTATGTAAAGAATTTGTTGAAAAACATGGCGGTAAAATTTGGGTAATAAGTAGTCATGGCAAGGGTAGTGTATTTAAATTTACCTTACCCAACTAAATCAATAAAAGTCTTAAATTGTATAAAATGTAATAAAATAAAACCAAGAAAATTAAATAGAATAAATTGAACAATTATATCTAAAAAATATCTAACTTGTAAAAAATCTATTGAATTATTATTTTTAATTATATATAATCAAACTTTAAGGAGAACGATATGTCAAAAGATAAATTTTTTGTGGGTGTAGATGTGGGCGGGACTACAGCAAAGATAGGATTAGTTAATAAAGATGGTGAAATAATAGAAAAAACTCAGGTGCAGACAATCAAAAGCCCGGATTGGAAAGAGATTGTTGATAACTATGCAAAACCGATTGATGATTGGGTAAAAGCCGGTTACAACATTAAAGGAATAGGGCTTGGAACACCGGGATTTGTTAATAAGAAAACAGGGATTTTATATAACTGTGAAAATATACCGGGGCTTATAAATGCACCATTTGTTTCTTACTTAAATGAGAGATTTGGACTTCCTGTATTTGCCGATAATGACGCTACTTGTGCTGCAATAGGTGAGCATATTTTTGGAGCAGGCAAAGAGTTTACGGATTTTCTTATGGTTACGGTGGGAACCGGAATCGGGGGAGGCATCATACTAAACGATAAAGTTTATCGTGGTGCAGACGGATATGCGGGAGAACTTGGACACATCATAGTGGTAGCTGAAGGTCGAGAATGTACTTGCGGCAACAAGGGGTGTATCGAAGCATATGCATCAGCCACATCTATAATCAAAAGAATAAAAGATGGTGTTAAAAAAGGGTATATTACAAGTTATAACGATATGGATCCAAAAGATATAAATGCAAAAATAATTTTTGACAGGGCAGAACAGGGAGATATGCACTCCATTGATGCGATAGACAGTGCTGCAAGATATCTCGGAAGAATGCTTGGTGGAATAGTAAACTTACTTAATCTTCAAGCGATAATTATAGGTGGAGGAGTTGTTGCAAGCGGGGACTACTTTTTAAACAAGATAGAATTTTACTGTCATCAGGTTGCGTGGCACATGTTTACTAAAAATTTAAAAATATTACCTGCAAAACTTTTAAATGATGCAGGAATCATAGGAGCCGCTTCCCTTGTAGCAGAAGAGTTAAAAAATAGTTAATTTATGGATAATTATGAAGAATCTTTTTTATCCTATGTCAAACAAAGCTACTATTGTAAATTGATTTATGATAAATATCCTGTGATTAAGGTAGATTTCGCTCATGAAAATTATGATTTCTTAAATGATTACAGAAGTTATTTATCTGATAGGTACTCCAAAGTATTGGAAAATGAGCCAAGTGATCGATTTTTTAAGAAGTTAAGAGAGATAAAAAATATCGAGACCGTAAAAGTTGGATTTTTTGACTTTATCAGTAAACAGAAATTGTCTGAATCTGTGTATAAAATATCTCTCTTAACAGATTTTTGTTTTGACCATTCTATAAAAGGGACATTTTTACTAAACGACGATATAAGAACATTAAATTATGATACGATTAAAAATAATATAATAGTCATCGGAATGGGAAAACTCGGTGGTGAGGAGTTAAATTTTAGTTCCGATATTGACTTAATATTTTTTAGTAATAACGAGTTTATTAATAACGAGGACTACGCTGACGAAATAGTTCATTTTTTCAGGTATCTTTTAAATTACCTAAGGACAAATACTGAAGATGGTTTTTTGTACAGAGTTGATATGCGTCTGCGTCCCGAAGGAAATAGCGGTCCTTTAATTATGGGTATAAATAACGCACTTATATACTATAAAGAGCGTGGGCGTATTTGGGAATATCAGGCAATGATAAAGAGCCGTTGTATTTGGGGCAATCAAAATCTTTTTAATGAATTTAAAAAGAATATGGAACACTTTATCTATGCATATATTCCACCTAAAACCATACTTGAAGAGATAAAAGATATAAAAGACAAGATAGAACAAAAGGTAAGCGTCAGAGATAAAGAGATTAATATAAAACTCTCCGAAGGCGGGATAAGAGATATTGAGTTTATTATTCAGTTTTTACAAATGACTCACGGAATTCGATATAAAGAGATCCGTAAACCAAACTCAATACAAGCATTAGATATTCTTAAGACTTATAATATAATTACAAAAAAAGAGTATGACATTCTTTCAAAAAACTATATTACTTTAAGGAAAATAGAAAATATCCTACAGTTGCAAAATAATCTTTCAGTTCAAAAAATCCCAAAAGATAATATTGATATATATAATCTTTTTAAAAATTGGGAAATCATAAATTTTGATATAAATGTAAATGATCCGGATGATTACGCAAGCAAATTCAGAGATAAACTAAAAAAAATTATGAGTGAGGTTCGTAAAATTTTTGTTACACTCTTTGATGAAACTATCAGGTATATCCATCTTAAAGATAAAATATTACAGGATTATCCGGAAATAGATAGTCAATTGATAGAAAATCATTTTAAAAGAATGGATAGCGAATATTTTTTAAGATTTAAAGAGTCAGATATTGTAAAACATATAAAAATGATAGCAGACCTTTCAATTGAAAAAAGTAATTTATGTGAAATAAATATTCTTAATGAAAACGATTTTTTTAATATATCCATAGTCGGTTTTGATTACAGTTATGAATTCTCAAAAATAGCTGGACTTATTTCGGCAAATTATCTTGATATAATAGATGGAGAGTCATATACATATTCTGAATATACAGAGAGCGATACAAATAATAATGAATTTTTTTACAGAAGACAACGCAGACAACTTTATATTAATAATCCCAAAAAAAGTTTTGCTCAAAATATTCTTGCAAGAAGAAAAATTGTTACCCTTATGAAGGTAAGATTAAATCAAAATAAGCCTGCTCCGGATTGGATTGGATTTAAAAACGATCTTAATGAAATATTGATTCTACTTGAAAATGAAAGGTTTAAAGAGGCAGAGGAGAAACTTAACGCAAGAATTTTTAAAACTCTTTATGAAACAAAAAAGGCAATTCCCAGAAAAGTTTATCCGTTAAATATTGAGATTGATAATGATTCAAGCGATCTTTATACGATTCTAACCATAGATTCAAAAGATAGTTTTGCATTTTTATACACATTTACAAGTGTTCTTGCAAAAAGAAACTATTACATATACAAGGTAGAAATAACAACCAAAAACAATCTTGCTTATGATAGACTTTTTATTATGACAAAAGACGGCAATAAAATAACGAGTCATAAAAAGATTGACGAATTAAAAATTACGGTAACTATGATAAAGCAATACTCTTCATTGATATTTGAAGCAGTAAATCCTAATAACGCTCTCGACTATTTTGATGACCTCTTAACTCGTATTTTTGAATCCGGAAACAAAAATGAACTCCCGATTGTCGGACAAAAAGATGTTCAGGAAAAATTGTTAAAAGTTTTTGGAATAAGCGATTTTATATGGGAAGACCTTTTTAGATTTAATTACCAGACTTTTTTGCCGTTTCTTGATGACAAAACACTAAATCAAAAACATAACAAAGAAAAACTTCGTGAAATATTTAATTCTGAGTACTGTAAAGATAAAAACTTCTTAGAAATTGATTTTGATAGATTTATTAATCTCTTAAATAATTATAAAGATGCCGAAATGTTTAGGATTGATTTAAGGCAAATCTTAAAAAAGATTGATTTTATAGGATTTTCAGTTGAACTTACGATTCTTGCCGAATTAATTATTGAGTTGTCATTTCAGAAAATTGAATTTATTTTAATGAAAGAATTTAATTTAAATGAGTCTCCGCCATATGCTGTCTTTGGACTTGGAAAACTCGGAGGATGTGAACTTGGTTTTGCATCAGATATTGAAATAATGTTTATATATGAAAATAGTAATATCGATTTAGCAAATTATTATGAAAGAATGGTTCAGTTATTCTTAAAGACCATTATCGCAAAAAGAGAAGGAATATTTCAAATCGATATGAATTTGCGTCCATATGGAAAAAAAGGATCGCTTTCTACTTCAGTGGAAAACTTTGGAAAATATTTTTCCGATAAGGGAGAAGCCTATTTTTTTGAAAGACAAGCGTTGACAAAAATGCGTTTCATAACAAGTAATGTTAACGGAGAGTATCTAAAAGAAAAAATTTATGATTTAAGAGATAATTTTGTTTACAGTAATATTCCCCCGGATGTAGACGCTCTATACAAAGTCAGAAAAATGCAACTTGATAATTATATAAAGTATGGTGAAATTAATGCAAAGTTTTCTACGGGGTGTCTTGTTGATGTTGAGTATATAGTTCAGATTTTACAGATTAAGTATGGCAAATTAAATAAAAATCTCAAGAAGACCTCAACTCTTGATGGTATTGAACTCCTTTATAGAGAAAAGATTATTACCAAAGATATTTACATAAATCTCAAACAAGCGTATATATTTTTTAGAAACCTCATTAACATATTAAGAATGGTGAAAGGTAATGCAAAAGACCTCTCAATCTGCTCGGAAGATAGTATCGAGTTTGATTTTCTTGTAAAAAGAAGCTATTTTGTCGGCATAATCGACAAAGAGGATAAAAAAATCCTTATAGAAAAACTTGATTACTTTAGAAAAGTTATAAGCAGTTATTTTAATAAACTTAAAGAGATGTGAATAACAAATAAAAAATAAAATTAAAAAAAATGTATTTTATTAATTATTTATTGCATTTTTTTGATTGATTTTATATAATTTTCCAATCTAAATAATTTATATGAATAACGAAAGAGGTGTTTTATGAAAAGATTTTTAGTTTTAATTTCTGCAATTGTGCTAATTTTGGGTGTAGTTTCTTTTAGCTGTAAAAAGGAAAAGTTAGACAATAAGATTGTTATCGCAACAGATGCAACTTGGCCTCCAATGGAGTTTGTTAATGAAAATAAAGAAATCGTGGGATTTGACATTGATTTAATGAAAGAAATTGCCAAGCAAGGTGGTTTTGAAGTAGAATTTAAAAATACTGCATGGGACGGAATATTTGCAGGACTTGAAAATGGAGATTATGATGCTGTAATATCATCCGTTACAATAACCGATGAAAGAAAAGAGACAATGGACTTTTCAATGCCTTACATAAATGCAGGACAGGTTCTTATTGTTACTAAATCTACCAGTACAACAATTTCAAAACTTGAAGATCTCAAAGGTAAATCGGTAGGTGCTCAAATAGGAACTACAGGGGCATTTGAAATTCAAAAAATAAAAGAAATTACTTTAAGAACATATGATGAATTAGGACTTGCAATAGAAGACCTTGCAAACAATAAAATTGATGGAGTTGTAGCAGATACACCTATTGCAGCAAATTATGTTTTACAAAATCCTCAATATAAAGATAAGTTAAAAATTGTTACAGAACCATTTACACAAGAGTTTTATGGAATTGCCATTAAAAAAGGAAATACAAAAGTTATTGATATGATTAATGGTGGTTTGAAAAAAGTTTTGGATTCCGGGAAAAATAATGAAATAGAGGGCAAATGGCTTCGATAAACCAAAAAAACAAAATAGAGATGACCGACGGGGTTTTAATCCCCGACAGGTCAGAAAAATCAATCTTTTCTGCATGGCGAATATCTTTTTTTGGTGCAATTTTTTTGTTGATTGCATTACCGATTTTTGCACCGAAGCCCTATTTTGATATTGTTAAATTTATTCCTGACGGGATAATTACTACTTTTGAGGTGACGGTGTTAGCAATTTCACTATCGCTTGTACTTGGTGTTATGGTAGGACTTGGTCGGATTTCAAGAATAACAATAATAAATAGATTAACAACTATTTATGTAGAAGTAATAAGGGGTATTCCGCTTTTGGTTCAGCTTTTTTATATTTACTATGCCATGGGTAAGATAATTAATGTTCCGCCTATTGCATCTGCAGTAATTGCAATGACTGTTTGTTATGGTGCTTACATAGGTGAAATTTTTAGAGCCGGAATTCAAGCAATCCCTAAAGGCCAGATGGAGGCAGCATTATCATTAGGTTTAACAAGAGGTCAAGCAATGTGGAAAATAATTCTACCTCAAACGATAAAAGTTGTTTTGCCACCTATTGGAAATGAATTTATCTCAATGCTAAAAGATTCCTCATTAGTTTCGATATTAGCTGTGAGCGATTTGTTAAGAAGAGGAAGAGAATTTGCTTCGCAAACATTCTACTATTTTGAGACATTTACAATTATTGCTTTAGTTTATTTGATATTGACACTATTCTTTTCAAGAATAGTTGGTGTAATGGAAGAAAGGATTCATAACCGTGGAAGAAAATAGGATAAGAATTATAAATGTAAGTAAAAATTTCGGTAAAGTTCATGCATTAAAAAATGTAAGTCTCAATGTAAAAACCGGTGAAGTTGTAATGATAATAGGAACTTCGGGAAGCGGGAAAAGTACATTGCTTAGATGTATAAATCGACTCGAAAATGTTACAAATGGAGATATATGGATCGACAACGATATGGTTACCGGAAATAAGGCTGATATAAGAAAAATAAGAGAAGAGGCAGGGATGGTTTTCCAATCATTTTACCTCTTTCCTCATCTGACAGCTTTGCAAAATATTACGCTCGCACCAAGAGTAGTAAAAAAAATCTCCGAATCAGAAGCAAATGAAATCGGTAAAAAACTTCTAAAAAGGGTTGGATTATCTGATAAAGAAAGTGCATTTCCTGACCAACTTTCCGGAGGTCAACAACAAAGGGTCGCTATAGCAAGAGCATTGACTATGAATCCAAAAGTTATGTTATTTGATGAGCCAACCTCTGCACTTGATCCTGAGATGACGAAAGAGGTTGTTGATGTAATGCAAGATCTCGCAAAGGAGGGAATGACAATGGTGGTTGTTTCACATGAAATGGGTTTTGCAAAAGCTGCATCAAATAGAGTTGTTTTTATGGACAAAGGAGAAATAATTGAAATAGGCACACCCAAAGAGATGTTTGATAATCCAAAAGAAGAACGAACTAAGACTTTTTTAAATCATATACTCTAAAAAGAAGTAAATTTGTTATTAACCCGAAATTCGATTTACCGAAATCCATCTTTTTTTATATCCTTTTAACATAATTAAAGGTTAAAAAGCATTAAAACAGGGGTTAACAAGCCGAATAACCTCAAATTGGTTCGCGGTTAATCCGCGAACAATGTAAATCGAAATTCGTTATTAACTGTGATTTTTAATAATTATAGACAAAAAATAAAAAAATTGTTATAGTCGTTATTATGAAATTAAGAATTTTTATTTATGTGGTTTTTTTATTAATAATTATTTCTTGTAAAAAAGATCGTGATGAAGAGAATGATAAAGCCGTTTTTGATTCAAAAAATAATACAAGTGTAACTAATAATTCAGTCTCTTCTGAATACAAACTTGAAATATCATATAAAAAGCTTGAAGTATTTTTAAGCAAGGGATTTATTCCGATTTCTTCACTTAAAACAAACATTGATAATGATGCAGATGAAGAATTTGTTATTACTTATAAAAAAGATAACAACTCAAAAATATTCTTTTGTGTTTTTGATTTGATTAAAAGCGAGATATTAAAGAAAAGATTTGAATTTGAGACAGAAATTTATCATAACGAAGGATTTCTTATTCAAACTCAAAATCTTTTTCTAAAAAATAATACAGGTATAATTGTTGAAGGGAAATCTTTTGAAAATATATATCATCTTTACATAATATTATTTAATCAGGACGATTATAAAATAATTGGAAATTTTAAAGGCGATTTTTCTATCGTTGTTGACTATGAAGATGTTGATGATGAAAAAGGAAAATTTACAAGAATTAAAAATGTTATTACAATATCAAACGCAGCAAGCTCCGTGAATTCCAATGTTCAAAGAAAAGATATTTATACATGGGACGAAAAAGATTTTGCATTTAAATTAATTAAGTCAGAAGAATTTTTATCTTCATCAAACACCTTTATAGATTCTAATATTTTATATTCGGAAATAAATTATTTTAATTATTTAAAAGGAATATGGTATCCTGAAAAATATAAAAATATTATTCAAGATAATTCTTTAAATAAAAATGAATTTAGCGAATCAAATATCAGAAATATTTTTTTATCAAATGCTCCAAACGAAATAGGAATAAAATATGGGGATTATGTTGATAAATATATTATTGTTAAAATAGTAAAATTATGGAATCAAAAACCCGGATTAAGATTAATTTTAAAGGAGTTTAATAATCCAAACGAAGTAAACTTTACCAAATCAATTGATTTAACTCTCTTAGAATCAAATTTACTAAAAGTACAAGGACCTGAAAGATTTGATGATGAGAATTATGTCAGACTTTCAAAATCATTTGTAGATTATGTAAATGAAAAAAAAGATGACTTAAACAAATCTAAGGTTAAAGAAGTAGAAATGTTTTTAAATGAAAAATTTAAATTAAAAGATGATATAACAATAGAGTTTACAACAGATAAAAAATTTAAATTAAAGAAAGATAAGATTATCAATAAAGGTATATACCAAATTAACAAAGATAAAGAAGACTTGATTATATTATTTTTATTTGAAGGTGAAAATAATATTCTTAAAAAAACTAATTTCCTCATAAAAATTTATAAAGATAAAAATTATTTTACGCTAATACCTGTAAGATTTGATTTTAACAAAATAACACTAGAAGAGTTATCATCTATGGATTTTTACAAAATAGAAAAATAGAGAAAATATATGCTTGATGCACATATTCATATTGAAACAGAAAATATATTTTTCAGTGAATTCAATAATTACTTTTTAAATTCTACTAATCCTATGGATTGGTCTATTGTGAAAGACTATTCTATAAACCAATCAAATATCACAGGGTTTATCGGTGTTCATCCATGGTATATAAATAAAGTTATAGATAATGATTGGTATAAAAAATTGGAAGATATTATTTCAGATAATATCAATATTAATGTCGGTGAAATCGGTCTTGATGGATACAAAAGAGAGATTGATTTTAAAACACAAATATTATTTTTTACTAAACAACTAGAATTGGCAATAAAATACAATAGAAAAGTATCAATTCATTGTGTAAAAGCGTGGGATATTTTTTTTAAAATTCTTGAAGATATGCAAATTAAAACCATTCCCGCTATATTACATAGATTTGAGGCGTCAGAAGAAATTCTAAAACGACTTTTAGAATATGATTTTTATATATCTTTTTTTTATACACTACAGTATAGGTTAAAATTACAAAAAGTTTTTTTAACCTGTCCTAATGAAAAGATTTTGATTGAGAGCGATGCAGAAAATGGACCTGACGATACAAATCTTAATAATCATTATGAATATTGTTCAAAACTGAAAAATACTGATTTAAATTCCTTTAAGGAGATTGTTTTTAAAAATGGAGAGATTTTCAAGAGTAATAAGACTGGTTGGAGAAGAGAATTTCGAAAAACTCAAAGATAAAAAAGTTACAATAATCGGGATTGGAGCTGTGGGTTCTTATGCACTTGAAGGTTTGGTAAGATCAGGCGTTGGTAATATCCGTATTGTTGATTATGATAAAGTCTCCGTTTCAAATATTAATAGGCAATTAATAGCACTGGGGTCAACAATAGGAAAACCTAAAGTTATTGTTGCAAAAGAAAGAATCCTTGATATAAATCCGGATTGTAATGTTGAAATATTTGAAAGGTTTGTTCACGATGATACACTTAACGAAATATTGGATAATAACCCTGACATGGTAGTAGACGCTATTGATTCCCTTTCAGCAAAAGTTGCTCTTATAACTTTTTTACACAAAAAAAAGATAAATTTTATATCATCAATGGGCGCTGCATTAAAAAAAGATCCTTCAAAAATAAAGGTCGGGAATCTTTTCGAGTCAACCGGTTGCCATTTAGCCAGAGTGGTAAAAAAGAGATTGAGAAGAAACAGCATCTTTGATGGAGTTATTAGCGTATACTCAAATGAAGTTGTTAATTATAATTTTATAGAAAGTGACGAAATTATTGATGGTTATGAACGAGGTAGGAATAGGAGAATCATGGGAAGCTTACCAACTATCACAGGAATTTTTGGATTAACTATTGCAAACTATGTTATTCAAAACTTTCTGAATAAACTTTCTCCACAAACCTAAAAATACAAATGTTTATAAATATAGTAGCTTCTCATTACTTTTCTTATATAATGCCTTGTCTCTTCTATAGGAATGAGTTCATACATTGTTGTATTATCAAAGTTTTTATATAGATTTTTCCAAGTGTTTGTTTTGCCTGGTCCCGCATTATAACTTGAGAGAATAAATGGATATTCCTTATAGCGATTTTTTAAAAATTGTAGATAATAAGTTCCCATTCTTATGTTGTCTGCAGGATCAGTTAAATCATAATTACTCATTTTAATCTTCTTTGATATAAAATCACCCGTTGCAGGGATTATCTGCATAAGCCCGATA
>ENA-UOWE01003864-UOWE01003864.1-activated-sludge-metagenome-genome-assembly--contig:-NODE-3864-length-14983-cov-4.479971_pt1 | contig 14983 bp, 12 predicted proteins | sample MGYA00249841_ERZ761562 | MGnify/ENA primary metagenome ERZ761562 (study PRJEB28883, sample SAMN05720200) | activated sludge metagenome | isolation source: Anaerobic digester | place: Japan... | reverse complement strand
AACGCGGAAAAAAATACCGGTAATACCTGCTGATGATCCACGGCAGGTCTTTGGGGTAATGTTCAAAATTCAAATCGTGCATCACCAGCAGTTGCGGCATTCGGCACCTGAGTGACCCATAGCCGTCGGGCGAAAGTAACATGTCGGCCTTGATTTTTTTGAGCACCCGAGGCACCGAAAACTCAAACCACAGGAAAAACAACAACGGATGACGCGCCTGCGGGCCAACCACAACGGGCACTACATTGTCCGAAAAAACAAATTTTTTATGGTAGGGCCGGTCAAAAATAAAATAAAACGTATGTTCCGGGTGCCCGACCACCATACGCTTAAGCGTTTCAAAGGTAAACCACCCGATGCCTTCGAGCCTGTTGTCGAGCAACAAACGGGTATTAACAGCAATGTTCACAACAGCCCGGATTAATTGTCAATATTGTATTCTTTTATCTTTCGATACAACGTGCGTTCGGAAATACCCAGCTCTTTGGCGGCATTCTTGCGTTTGCCGTGATATTTGTCGAGGGCTTTTTTGATCATCTCTATCTCACGGTCCTGCAATGAGAACGATTCCTCATACACATCGGGATCCTGAATCGGCTCGGCAATATAGGTTTCCGGCTTGTTAATCTTAACTGCCGGTTCATGTGTTGTTACCGTTTCATAATCCTGATGATAATTCTGCAAAAATTGATTCTTTATATCCTGAGCATTCACCGAAACATTCCCTTCTTTAAGAATATCAGCCACCAGATGTTTCAGGTCTGTGATGTCTTTGCGCATTTCAAACAAAACCCTGTAAAGCAGGTCGCGTTCAGATATTTCGGCTTTGTCGCCCGGCTGGCGCAACAATACAGGAAGTTTGCTTTCGCCGACATGGGGCAGGTATCCCGATAAGGTAGCCGCGTTGATATTGCGTTGTTTTTCGATGATGGAAATCTGTTCGGCGATATTTTTCAGTTGCCTGATATTGCCTGGCCAGCGGTAGGCTATCATCAGAGTGCGGGCATCTTCGTCGAGCATCACCGGGGGCATTTTGTATTTTTCGGCAAAGTCGGTGGTAAACTTGCGAAACAGCAACAGGATATCGTCCTTGCGTTCGCGCAGCGGCGGGATGGTAATAGGCACAGAGTTCAGGCGGTAATACAGGTCTTCCCTAAACTTATTCTGGTGTATGGCTTCGGTTACATTAACATTGGTAGCAGCTATTACGCGCACATCTGTTTTCAGCACCTTGGAAGATCCCACCTTAATAAACTCTCCCGACTCAAGCACCCTGAGCAAGCGTGCCTGTGTGGGCAAGGGCATGTCAGCAATCTCGTCGAGAAAAATTGTGCCACCGTTTACTACTTCAAAATATCCCTTACGAGCTTCGTAAGCGCCGGTGAAAGATCCTTTTTCATGGCCGAAGAGTTCGGAGTCGATGGTGCCTTCGGGTATGGCGCCACAGTTGACAGCTATGTAAGGTCCATGTTTCCTGGCGCTAAGCTGATGTATTATCTGTGGGAAAAACTCTTTTCCTGCACCGCTTTCACCGGTAATCAGCACGCTGAGGTCGGTGGGGGCCACCTGCCTGGCTATGTCGATAGCCAGGTTGAGCTGCGGCGAATTTCCAATTATTCCAAAACGTTGTTTTATTGCTTGAATATCCATTATTTTTAGTATATTGTGTGCAAAGTTAGTTGTTTTTTTAGTAGCCGCCAAGTTTTTTATGCCAAAATGGCAGTATCAACCGATGGATAAGTGGTGGTCAGGTTGGAAGCATAAAGATGCTAATAAAAATACCGGGTTATTATACGTAGTTGCCGGTTTTCCAATACCGAAACGGTGGCTGAGTTTCCCAATACGGTGGCTGAGGCCCTCAAAGCCACCGTACATGCAAATCACCAACAGTGAATTAGCACAATTTAGGATAGTATCATACCTTAACCGCTAGGCGGAAAAAAAAACCGGCTTCAGACGAAACCGGTTTTTTTTATCCGTAACAACCCAATCTTACATCATGCCGCCCATGCCTCCCATACCGGGATTCATCATGGGAGCAGCAGGAGTTTCTTCTTTAATGTCGCTGATCACACATTCGGTGGTCAGGAACATGCCTGCGATAGATGCTGCGTTTTCGAGCGCCACGCGGGTTACCTTGGTGGGGTCGATAACACCTGATTTGTATAGGTTTTCATAAGTTTCGGTCAGCGCGTTGAAACCAAAGTCGCCTTTGCCTTCTTTCACTTTCTGAACAATGACCGAGCCTTCCAATCCTGCATTGGCCACTATCTGACGAAGGGGTTCTTCCAAAGCCCTTTTGATGATAGCAATGCCGATTTCTTCGTCTTCATTGCTGCCTTTGAGTTTCGAAAGTGCATCAATGGTGCGGATGTATGCAATACCACCGCCAGGCACAATACCTTCTTCAACTGCAGCACGGGTAGCGTTCAGTGCATCGTCATAACGGTCTTTCTTTTCTTTCATTTCTACTTCACTGGCAGCGCCCACCTGAATAACAGCCACTCCACCTGACAATTTGGCCAACCGTTCCTGTAGTTTTTCACGGTCATAATCAGAAGTGGTGTTTTCGATCTGTGTCTTTATCTGGGCTACACGGGCTTTAATCTGTTCGTGGCTTCCTTTGCCGCTCACGATGGTAGTGTTGTCTTTGTCAACCACCACTTTTTCGGCTTGTCCGAGATACGACAGTTCGGCATCTTCCAGTTTGTAGCCTGTTTCTTCCGAAATCAGCGTGCCACCGGTCAGTATGGCGATATCTTCGAGCATGGCTTTTCTTCTGTCGCCAAATCCCGGAGCTTTTACGGCAGCAATTTTCAGCGAGCCGCGCAATTTGTTAACTACCAGGGTGGCCAAAGCTTCGGCTTCCACATCTTCGGAGATGATAAGCAGCGGACGTCCCGTCTGAACTTCTTTTTCCAGTATAGGCAGAAAATCTTTCATCACAGAAATTTTCTTGTCGTAAATCAGGATGAAAGGGTTTTCAAACACGGCTTCCATCTTGTCGGTGTCGGTAACAAAATAAGGAGAAATATATCCTCTGTCAAACTGCATACCTTCAACAACTTTAACCACTGTTTCAGTGCCTTTTGCTTCTTCGATGGTGATTACTCCTTCTTTTTTCACTTTAGCCATAGCTTCGGCTATTAGTTTCCCGATTGCGTTTTCGTTGTTGGCCGAAATGGTAGCTACCTGTTCTATTTTATCAAAGCTGTCGCCAACCGATATTGACTGTTTTTTCAGGTTTTCGATGACGTTCTGTACAGCTTTGTCGATACCACGTTTCAAATCCATTGGGTTGGCTCCTGCGGTAACATTTTTCAGCCCGGTGGTGATAATGGCCTGAGCAAGTACGGTAGCGGTAGTAGTGCCGTCGCCAGCAAGGTCGGCTGTTTTGGAAGCCACTTCTTTAACCAACTGTGCGCCCATGTTTTCAATAGGTTCCTTCAGTTCAATTTCTTTGGCCACAGTAACACCGTCTTTGGTAATCTGGGGAGCACCGTATTTTTTATCAATGATAACATTGCGTCCTTTGGGACCGAGGGTGATCTTTACCGCATTTGATAATTCATCCACACCCTTTTTTAAAGCTTCGCGGGCTTTGATATCGAAAATTATTTCTTTTGCCATTTTATTATTGTATTAATTGTTTTACTAATAATTGAATTAAAGAACCATGTAAATATCATCTTCTCTCATGATGAGGAATGTTTTTCCATCAATCACTACTTCAGTTCCTGAGTATTTTCCATAGAGTACCACATCACCTTCTTTAACAGTCATGGGTTCATCTTTTTTGCCTTTGCCAACAGCGACAATAGTGCCTTTCTGGGGTTTTTCCTTTGCAGTGTCGGGAATAATAATTCCGCCGGCTGTTTTTTCTTCAGCGGCTGCCGGTTCAACAAGTACCCGGTCTTTCATAGGGATTCCAAATTTTTTTGACATAGTGTTATGATTTTTTTGTTTTAAAATGTTTAAAATTTTAAGTTGAGTGGTTAGCAATTGTCATATTTTGTGCCAAGCCTAAAAAAGAACTTTTTATAGACAATTTTACAGTTCTGCAGACATAAAATAAAAAAAATGTCAGAATATTAATGACATTCTGACATTTTTAAAAAAACAGAAAAAAGTCTTACTGGTTTTTTGGAGCTGCCGGTGCGTTGGGGTTCTCCGGTGCAGGTGTGTAGTCAACAGCCTGATTGTTTTCTACCTGTTCCCTTAATTCAGATTCTATTGCCGTGTCTTTGTTGGCACGTGGTATCACAAAAACTGATGACAAAGTAAGCACCAACAGCGCTATTGCCAGTGTCCAGGTAGCTTTTTCAAGAAAATCGGCAGTTTTCCGAACTCCCATAAACTGGTTGGATGACTGAAAGTTGGAAGCCAAACCGCCACCTTTGGAGTTTTGTACCAACACGATTAACACCAGCAAAATGCAAATAATAAAAATCAGTACAGAGATTACAACATAAATTCCCATGTCTATATGGTTTTAAATCAGTTAATTATTAATTTTCGATTCCAGATTTTCAATTTGGGCTGCAAAGTAAGTGCTTTTTTCCGGATTAAGCAAATATAATTTTTTATAAATTTTTAGGGCTTTTTGTAATAAACCTTGTGAAATATAGATTTTTGCAAGGGTTTCGCTCACAATTTCTTCCTTGTCCACACTGCTGTTTTCAGCCATATTGACGGGATTGAAAAAGTCGCGCTTCGGTGCCGAAATACGAGGCTCTTCCTGGATAAACTTATCGATAAGTTCGGTGTTTTTTTCGGGAAGAACCGCCTCGATGTCTTGTGTTATAGGTATTTGAGAAGCCTCTTTTTCTTGAGAAGCCTCTTTTTCCTTTAACCCACTATCATCCGACAAAATCCTTTTCGTAATAATATTCAGCAGGAACCCTGCCGGCTGATTGTGCGATGCTGGGGTGATAATTCCGGCTTTTCCCTCCGGAAGTTTTTCGTCATTTATTACTTGCTGTTCAACGGCTGATTCCCCAGTAATCTGTGAAACTTCCGGTGGTGACACGTGTTCCTCTTCAGTAGTCGCCGGCTCGGCGGTTTCGCTAATTACCTGCGGGGCCATCGATTGTTCTTGGGGCAGTTCCGACATTTCTTCGGAGGTTTGCTTCATCGCCATATCCTCACTGTCTACAGCCTCCTTCAAAGCCCGTATTTCTGAAGTTGTTTCCTCCGCAATAGATGGTTCTTTGGTTTGTAAAACGATGTCGGGAGACAAGTCCTGCTCCTGCCGCAATTCCGGTACACTTTCCTGTTCGGTGTTCGTAGCTGTTTCGGCAACCACTGTTTCAACAATGGTAACGGGGGTTTCAGCCACCGCTACGGGAATTTCCTCAACGGACAGCGGCAGGGTGGCACTGACGTGTGTCTGGTTATAAATAAGCCAATACAATACCGACCTGTCATTCACATGAGCCGCTGTCAGTTTCAACTGATCGTGAAAGGTAATGTCGTCCTGACTGCTCAGATAAGCCGAATACACCAGATGTGCAGACTGGAAATAAGGAAATTTATCCAGCAAAAAAGTTAACTCTTCGGGTTTGCTGTTGCGGATGCTTTCGGGGTGGCTCAAATATCCTATGAAGTCGTTTTTATTCATGGCAGCTCACCAGTTTACAGCGGTCTTGTTAAAAACATCATCCACAAGATAACCGATAATTTCTTCGAGAATCTGGTTTTCTACCGATGCCAGGGCTTGGGAGCTGGGATAGTCCACATAGCGGGAAAAGGATGTCTCGTAATTTTGTTTTTCGTCGAATTTGTTAACAAAACGGATGCTGATTGTAACTGTCAGCCTGTTCATGGCGGCAGTCTGGTTACCCTGTATGGCTACGGGTGATGTGGCATAATTGGTAATCTCGCCAGAAATATCAAAATCGCCGTTCTGATTGACAGGTGTCAGGCTGGTTTGCGTAGTAAAACGGTTACGCAACTCATCGGTAAGCTGCTGACTCAGGGTGGGTTTCACCAGAGGAGCGGTATTTTTCAGGTAATGTATCGAAATGGTTTTTACTTCGGGCGGTATGGATGCGCCTGTAAATGAATACTTCATCGTACACGATTCCATCAGCATGGCCAACGATAAAAGATAAAACCCAAACAATACACTGCGTCTCACGTGAAAGTTTTTTACAAAGGTATTAAAAATGCATAACATAGCATGATGCTTCCGGCAAACCTTTCAGTAAAAAAATCCAGGCCTGCTGATATTAATTAATTATATAATTCAACAGGGTATTACTATCGGCCACCAGTATACTCCTTGAATTTTTGCCAAATAAGGAGGTTACCTCAATCACAGGACTGCTCAGCGGATAGTTCAACAGTTCTTCCACTCCCTTGTTATTTAACAAAACCAGATGTGAGCAGGCCGAATCGGGAAAAACTACTTGAAATTTGTTTTTGTTCAGGCTGGCATAATGCGGCTCACCGGCAGGGTTGCCTTTCAGCCGGGTTTCAAAAATTTTCTTTTTAAAATGGTTGTACACAGTCACCTTACCATTATCAAAAAAGATAAAATCATTCTTTTTGTCCAAATCAAAATCTCCTGTCAGGAAATAATGGTTTTCCGAAAATGACTGCAATGTGACCACATCAATTTTTCCGTTTCCAGATACAAAAATCATTTTTCCCTTTCTGTCGGTGGTCAGCAGATATTGCTTTTTACCGTCGTTATGTATGTAAAACCTGCTGTTCCTGCCTTTAATAAAAGGTTGTTTGTTTTTCATTAACAAGGTGCCGTTCCGGCTGATAAAATATACTTTTCCGTTTTTATCGGCAGCAATCATCATATCTTTATCCTGAAACCTCACATAATCCACCGGGTGTTGCAGTATGGCTTCGGTGCGGAAATTGTACCATCCCGGGGTAGGTTTTCCGTTGAGAAGATAATTATAAATCTTTTGATTGATGCAGGGGATAATAATACGGTAATCATCGTTTCCACGATAATTGATAATAGTAATGGCTGTGCTGGCAGGATAAGGCAACCTCAGCGGACTGTAATCGGGTTTATTTCCGTTAAGATCAAAGGTGTAGATGTGGTTTTTTGTATTGAAAATCAGATAGTATTTATTGTCTTTTTTCAGGTTGGTGACAAAAACTTTGCTTAAGGGGGCTTCCCTGATTTGTTTTTTCCAGATTAGTTGCCCGTTGCGTCCCAGCAGGTAAATGTTGTTTGAAGCGTCGAAAAAAATAATTTTTTTAGTACTGTCGCGAGGGTCGGTGATTACAGAAATCAGGCTATTGATGGCGGTATCGGCCCGGTATTCCCATATAGCAGGATTTTCTTCCACATATTCGCGATTGTGCTTCACATAAGCATTGAGATAAAACCTGTTTTGGTCGGAAGTAAACTGCAGAGCCAGCGCCTGGAAATTTTTCAGGGCCGTTTCATTTTTTAGGAATTCGGCCTGCAGTTTCTTGTTAAACAGCGGAAGCCAAATTCCAAAACTCTTGCGGATGTTGGTATACAGGCAAAAGTTTGCCTCGTCGGACACATTGTCTGAAAAATCAATGTAATTATGATTTTTTTCAAGAGTTTTACCCGAAAGGTAGCCCGACACAAACAAGTCAAGCGATAGCGGGGACTGCCCGATAACGACATAATCTCTGATAGTGGTGTAATAAGCCGTATCCAGCGGCTCGAACATAGTGCCGAAAAAATCCTTTAAAAAGTTTACCGGCAAAAATTTTCGTATTGCAAAAGAGTCGCGGCGGGCCAGGGATTGTTCTTCGGGAAATACTGAGAGGTCGGCCAGAGCCTGTTTAAATTTGCCCATGTGCCGGGCCTTGAAAACTCCATAATGGCTGTATGGATTGTCGATATTTGGATTTTCGGTGACAACATAAGCAAACTGATTACCAATCTGTTTCAGGAATTTTTCGGAGATATTAATCCCGTAAGTAGTATCATAATAAGCAGCTAATTCGTTGAAGGCGTGCCTGTGAAAATGCGTTTTTATAAAATCGGTATAGTTCTGCACATAGGCAAAGGCGTTGTCGACACCCCAGAAAGCCATAACCGCAGTATTAGCCGGACATATAGCTGTGAGTTCATTAGACTGCGGTGCCTGATCGCCAAAGACCCGGTTAAGCAACTGGTCTTTTTTGTCCGATAAAGCATACCCGGCAAAAATCAGCTCGTCATTTTTAACGGTCATATCCAAAGCCACCATATCTCCCGTAAGCGAAAGAAACTTAATATTACGGTACTGCATACCGGTAAAATATGCCGATACCAAGTTGTCAAAATAGGTGTTGCGGATGTAAATATTGGCATCTACATTTTTGCCTGCAGCCGCATTGAGTCTCATAAAATCCGGATCATTCTCCATACTGATTTTGGTCAGCAGCGTGCTCAACGAGGATTCTACCACTCCGGAGGTTTCCCCTATGATAAATATTCCCTGGTAAACCGTATAGGCACAGGATAATTTTCCGGCTTTATAAATCTCAAAAATCTCATTTTTTAGAAACTGATGCGACAAAATGGTGTTGCCCTGCGAAAAGTGCAAACGCATAAATTCGTCCACCAACTTTTCGCGGTGCGGCCCGTTGAGGTTTATGGCAAACAAATAGCGGTACACAGCCCTGTCGGGCACCCAGGCCATGTACAGAGGGTTTTGCGTAAGGATACTGGAAATATCGTCGTCAGCATTGGCCAGGGAGTCAAGTTGCTGAAGGCCACTGTTTAGGTCGCTCAAAAAACTCAGGCATTGCAGTTCTTTCCAGACATGGTTTTTTTCCTGCAACCGGTCCCAGAGCGATAGAGTGTTTTTAAACTCAATAAGGCATACCGTGCTTTCAGGAATCGCATTGATGGCTGGAGTTACAGGATCTTTCAACCGTTTCAGATAAGAATACCCCACAACCAACAAGGCGACAAGTGCCAACACTGCCACCCCCGTAAAGAGGTACTTTCTTGTTCTTATCCGCCTGTCACTCCTTTGGTATTTCATAATCTTTTGAAACAGTAAAAGTACAACAAAAATTTTTCAGGCCAAAACAGCCTTCTTCAAAAATTGAGTTTCAACTGTTCATTCAGATTAAAACTTTTCCTGTGATATGGGGTGATACCATATAGATTGATGGCATCCTTGTGGTCGCGGGTGGGATAACCTTTGTTCTGAGCCCAGTTGTATTGCGGAAATTCGCCGTGCAATGTTATCATAAATTCGTCGCGGTGTGTTTTTGCCAATACAGATGCTGCAGCAATGGACATATATTTTCCGTCACCTTTTACTATGCATTGATGGGGAATTTTTTCGTAAGGGTTAAAGCGGTTTCCGTCAATCAGCAACAACTCCGGCATCCTGCTAAGCTTATTTATGGCAAGGTGCATAGACATTATCGAAGCATTGAGGATATTTATCTCATCAATACGATTATTATCAAGCTGAGCCACTGCCCATGCCAATGCTTCTTTCTCGATTTCAATACGCAATATTTCCCGCTGTTTTTCGCTAAGTTGCTTGGAGTCGTTTAATATTTTGTTTTTATAATCATTCGGAAGGATAACCGCAGCCGCAAATACCGGCCCTGCCAGGCATCCCCGGCCGGCTTCGTCGCAACCGGCTTCGACGGTGTTTTTTCGGAAGTATGATTTCAGCATCTTTTTTCCTGTCATACCTTCTTCGGGGCCAAAAACCGGTTATATAACAACAGCCCGATAATGGTTACCACCCCTATCAAGCTAAATGTGAACCACAAGGCCGAAGGATTATTTAATTTATCAATATAGTATACATACAGGTTCGCACCAAGCACTCCGCCAATGCCGCTGCCAATCACTCCATACAAAAATGAATAACCGAGGTAAAGTGCTTTTTTATCCTCCGGGGCAATCAGTCCCACGTAGGAGATAAACTTCGGATGCGCCGTCATTTCGCCTAATGAAAACACTATCATGCCGGCAATAAATACCCAGGCATTGGACGAAAGCCCTAATATGGCCATGCCCACTGTACCTAAAGAAATTCCCACAATCATGGTCGGCAGGGCCTTGGTATGCCTCACAATACTCGATATCAATATCTGAAGCAGAATGATGGTCCCGGCATTGATTACTGTTACATGTTCTGCCTCAAATTTCCAGTGCGGAGAAGTCACAAACAACGATAACACCGAATTGACAAAATCGTTCACGGATGTCATATCCATGTGTTCACTCAGATACCACAATACGGTGTCGAACATCTGAAAATATAAAATCCAGAAACCAGAGTAAATGACTATCATTAGAATAAAACGGTAATCTTTTAATACCAGCAGAGCATCTTTAAGAATAGTGACCAGGCTTTTGGAACTGGCCGGCTTGGCCGGTTCGCGGTACACAAAAAGGTTGAGCAGCAAGAGCGAACCGGTGATCACCGAAGCCATAATAAAAATATAGTTGTAAGAATAGCTTTTTAAGTACGGGATTAAAATAAGTGGAAAAAGAAAAGCCCCCAGATTTATAGACCAGTAAAAGATGCCGAAGCCCAGCGAAGAATTTTTTTCATCCGTCGAACGGGCAATGGTTCCAGAAATGATAGGTTTGAAAAATCCCGCTCCCAACACCATCAGCAGCAAACTGGCAAATACCAAAGGATAATCAGTGAACTGGCTCGTCAGGAAATACCCGCAACTCATCACAGTAAAGGCAAAAAACAGTGTTTTCCGGTAGCCATAACGATCGGCTATAGCCCCCGAAATGATAGGAAGAAGATATAATAAAGGTGTAATGGTGCTTTTAATGACACCTACGCTTTCTTTGGAAAAACCCAGACCGCCGGCCTGCGTGCTCATAACAAGGTACACCGACAAGACCGACATAACGCCATAGTAGGAGCCTCGCTCAAAAAACTCCATAGTGATGACAGTCCAGAAATTACGGGGGAAACTTCTGAAGCCTGATTTTTTTACCGCTTTTTGTTCCATTAATCGTTATTTGTGTTTACAAATGTAAATAAAAGGATGAAAAAATGCCCGGATATTTATTGCCGGTCATAATTCATTCAACCTGACATCAATAATTAAAACCACGGTAAGTCAGAGCAGATTCTCCTGTCTGTAGTGGCGGTATGACTGACAGCAGCTTGAGCCTTTCGCGCACAAAAAGAATGAAACAACCGTCAGTCAGAGCAGCTTCTCCTGAAACGGAAGTGGAAGGAGAAGATTGTCACTTCCTGCCGGAGTGTCCGGCACGCAGACAGGAAAGACGACCGTTGTATGTCACACTTCGACACGCCCCGATAGTTACGATACTGATATCTATCGGTACTATCAGAATCGGGGCGGCTCTGTGTGACCTAAAGAAATCATGCAAAACTCAGGTTAAGTTATTTAAAAGTGAAAAATTTTGCTTTTTCCGTGCCACACAACCCACAATAGTCTTCAATATCTTCATGAGAATATGTAAACCCGCATTTGGGGCATACATAATATTCGTCAGGCAATGATTTTTCTTTTTTCGACTTTAAGGCATCGACAGCCGCCTGGTAAAGCTCCATGTGTTTTGTTTCCGTATCAGTTGCCCAGCCGAATGATTTAACCGCATCACTATTGTTATCTGTGGTGGCCTGTTCAATAAATACCGGATACATTGATTCTGTTTCGTGTTTTTCGCCATCGTATGCTGCTTGCAGATTTTCCAGCGTATTATTCACTGTAAATGTTTCAGGCTGCACATCAACTTTATGCCCGAGGGTTCCCAGTATGTTCCTGTGATTCCCGGCATGTACGCTTTCTGCTTTTGATGCCGCCCTGAACAGTGCTGCAATTTGTGGAAGACCTTCTCCATCAGCTTTTTGTGCGAAAGCGGCATATTTTGCCGAAGCCGTGGTTTCTCCCTGCAAGGCAGTTTTCAGGTTCTCAACAGTTTTATTTGTTACGACGACAGTTTGCTCAACAGAAGCGGATTCTAATCCAATCATGTGATTGTACACCAAAGTTCCACCTAAAAGACCGGTATAACCCACAGTACATGTGGCAATTAAATACAGAAAAAACACAAGCCATTTAAAGCCGCTATTGATTTTCTTTTTCCATACCAGGTAAATACGCAAAAGACAGGCGGCAAGCATAACAAACATTGTAATCTTTGCAAAAATTTCATGACGTTCTTTTAATTCCCCAGCCTCGCCGGTAAGTTCCCGGGTGAAAAACTCGCCAGTAAAATAGGCAGCAAAGGCGCCTAATGTTCCCAGGATCATCAAATAAAACCCGGCTTTTGACAAACAGGGTTCTTTCTTATTAAAGAATAGACTTAATACATCGGCCAGAAAACCAATCATTATTAGTGCAACCGGAAAGTGCACTATCATCGGGTGGAAGTGGGATGAATCAAACATGGCTTTTTAGATTTAGGTTGATTTATTGAATAATTTTCATTTCGGCAATCAGGTTTTTGGCTCCGGCGTATTTATCAATGATGAATAACACATACCGGATATCCACATTGATGGTTCGCTGTAATTCGGGTTCAAAAAGAATGTTTCCGCTCATGGCTTCCCAGTTACCGTCGAAAGCCAGCCCTATTAGGTTGCCCTGGGCATCCAGCACCGGACTGCCAGAGTTGCCTCCGGTAATATCCGTATTACTGATAAAATTGACAATCATCTCGCCATCGGAACCATATACGCCATAGTCTTTGCTGTTATACAGCTCTTTCAACCTCCCAGGGACAGTGAACTCCCAGTTACCGGGATCTTCTTTTTGCATTACGCCTTCCAGAGTCGTATAATAATTATAATGCACGGCATCGGCAGGATAATAATCCTGTACCCTTCCATAGGTTAGGCGCATGGTCTGATTGGCATCGGGATAAAATTTATGATCCGGCAGCATCTCGTGTATGCCTGCCACTAACAGACGTTTCCCTTCGGAAAGTTTTTCATTATAAACCGTCGATAATTCGGACACAGTATTGTTTTGTTCCACAAAAGCATTTATCAGCATCAATAGGGCATCGGATTCCAGCATTTTGGCGTTGGGATTATCCAGAAAGTTGTTAACCTTACTCAGGTCGCCAAAAATACTCTTGGAGAACAAATAGGCGCTCAACTTATTGAAGTCGTATTTATATTTAGCAGCCAATTTCAGGAAATAAACCGGCTGCTGATTTTTCGGAACCTCTTCATAGAACATTTTCAGCATTGCGGCCGTTAGCTTTTCATCCGTAGGCTTGTTATAGTCCTTATAAAACTTTTCGGCGGCGGTTCGCAATTCGGCTGTTTTAGCTTTTAACCCATTACTATTCACCGGTTTTTCCATTAGCAGGGATTTCAAACTACTAAACCTGCGTGAAAACACCAAAGCTTCGCAACCCATGATAGCTTCGGAAAAATAAATACGCACCAGGTTGGTCTTTCGTAATTCGACATAGGATTCTTTAATTGTTTTGAGTACCGTACCGTATTTTCCTTTGCGTCCGTCATTAGCCATAACCCATGCTTCAAACTGAGATTCCAGGTGGCGTTTTTTATCGGCCACTTTCAACCGGTTCAACGCTTTAACGGTGCCAATAAAATTTTTCCAGTAATTGGAGATGGAAGCATATTTTGAAGAATATTTGATGCGCACTTCGGGGCTGGCCTCCATATCTTCGCGCATAATTGCCAGTTTCATCTCGCGAGCTTTTATGCGTGCAGGATAGGACTGATTGGCATACATTTCTATTCCGTAAGAGGTAAGATAGCGTTCTGTGGTGCCCGGATAACCCATGATCATAGTAAAATCACCGTTCTTTACTCCTTTTATTGAAATCGGCAATGAATGTTTGGGGGTCATTGGAATATTTTTATCGGAATAAGGCGCCGGAGAACCGTCGGGGGCGGTATAAACGCGAAACAAACAAAAATCAGCTTTGTGCCTTGGCCACATCCAGTTATCGGTATCGGCACCATACCTTCCCAGTGACGAAGGCGGCGCACCAACCAAACGCACGTCGGTATATGTCTGATAAACAATCAGATAATATTCATTTCCTTCAAAAAAACTCTTTACCACAGCATCATACCCATTGTCTTTTGTGGCCTCTTTCTCAATTTTGGCACACAATTCCTCCACTTTGGCCGTCCGTTGTTTTTCGGTAAGATTGGCCTGAAGCCCGGATAATACCTTCTTGGTAACATCTTCGATGCGGATAAGAAATTTGACCGACAAGTCGCTGATGGGTAATTCTTCTTTCATGCTCATCGCCCAAAAACCATCCGTCAGGTAATCTTTTTCTACGGTGCTTTTTGATTGAATGGCGCCGTAACCGCAATGGTGATTGGTAAGTATCAGTCCCTGCGAGGATATGATTTCTCCTGTGCAGCCCCTGCCAAACAGTATGATGGCGTCTTTCAGACTGGCATGGTTCACACTGTAAATTTCTTCGGGTGTGAGCTTCAGCCCCATTTTCTGCATATCCGTATAATTCAGTCTGTCTATAAACATAGGCAACCACATACCCTCATCAGCACGGCCAACATTTTGGCCACACAAAAAGGCAACAAGACAAATAAAGAACAACTTTTTCATAATTTTGCCGTATTTAATAAATTTATTGTACCGGATACAAAATAAAGGAATTTTTTGACAAACGCTGTTGGTAATTTAAAAAACTGAACCACCCATTGCATGATGGAAAAAGCTTATAAATATTTTTTTTTGATGGTGTTAATACTGTTCAGTTCCTGCCACCGCGACTTAACCGACCCTTTTATTCCCAAAGACAAAAAATTCGACACTCAGTTTAAATTCAGCCCCCGGAAAAACCGTACCGTAGAAAAACACAGCAGTTTTGCCCGCAGCCAGGGTGGCTTTAAAGATTCTTTTGGTTATTCCAAACATGGAGGACGTAAAGGCGGAGGCGGAAAAGATTCCTTTTCATTTAAGCCCTCCAAAAGAACCGGAGGCGGATTTGGTAAAGATTCTTTCTCATCTCGCAAAGGGAAAAGAACCGGAGGCGGATTTGGCAAAGATTCTTTCTCGTCTC
>ENA-UOWE01003859-UOWE01003859.1-activated-sludge-metagenome-genome-assembly--contig:-NODE-3859-length-14991-cov-6.539703_pt1 | contig 14991 bp, 12 predicted proteins | sample MGYA00249841_ERZ761562 | MGnify/ENA primary metagenome ERZ761562 (study PRJEB28883, sample SAMN05720200) | activated sludge metagenome | isolation source: Anaerobic digester | place: Japan... | reverse complement strand
GGTCGAGCCGACCGAGTCCGAGGACAAGGGTGAGATAGATCGCTTCTGTGACGCGATGATCGCGATCCGCGAGGAGATCGACGAGGTCGCCTCGGGCCGGGTCGATGCGGCCAACAGTGTCCTGCGCCATGCACCGCACACAGCTCTGTGCCTGACTGGCGACTGGATTGTGGACTATGACCGGGCAACCGCTGTCTACCCCAAGGGAGTGGACCCGCGGGCGAAGTACTGGGCTCCGGTTCGGCGGATCGACGGCGCCCACGGCGACCGCAATCTCATCTGCTCCTGTCCGTCACCGGAGGCCTTCGAGGACTGAGGGATGCTTTGAAGGGCTGAGGGAGCCTTGGCGGACTGAGGCGGGCTCACGCCGCGTGATCGGAACCGGTACGAGCCGTCACGAAGCTGCCGTCGGGCGTGCGCGTCACCACGAGTTGGTGCGGAATTCGGGTGCGCAGGTCGGCAACATGGCTGACGACGCCGACCGAGCGGCCACCCTCTTGGAGGCCGTCGAGAACGGCCATGACCTCTTCGAGGCTCTCGTCGTCGAGGCTTCCGAAACCCTCGTCGACGAAGAGCATGCCGAGGTCACGCCCTCCCGCCTCGGCGGAAACGGCATCGGCCAGACCCAGTGCGAGGGCGAGGGAGGCCATGAACGTCTCGCCGCCGGACAGCGTGTTCGTCGCGCGGACGCGACCGGTCCACAGGTCATTGACCTGGAGGCCCAGACCGGACCGGGCGGCTCCCGTCTTCTCGTCGGTGTGCTCCAGGAGATAGCGGCCACTGCCGAGGACGGTCAGTCGCTCGTTGGCGAAGGCGACGATTCGCTCGAGACGAGCCGCGAGCACATAGGCAGCCAGCCTCATCCGCAGCGGATTGTTGGCTCCCAATCCTGAAACCGTGTCGGCGAGTTCACGGATGCGGTGCGCCTCAGCGCGCAGTGCGTCGCGCCCCTCGGCCCGGGACACGATCGTGGGCACGGCTGAGGCGAGCGTGGCACGACGCGCCTCGGCGGACGTCTGGGCCCGAGTCGATTGCAGCAGTTCCTGCCGGGCCAGTCGATCGGTCTCGGTGAGCGCGTCGATGTCGTCGGGGTCGCCCTGCTGGGCCGAGACGACCACGGGGTCTTCGAGCACGGCGCTGACCGCTGCGTGCTCGTCTCCGTGGTGACGAATGGCCCGCTCGAGGGAGGCCAACTGATCGGCAGTGCGCATGGACGACTCGGCCTCAGCAATATCTCCGAAGCCGCCCTGCGCGAGCGCGTCATCCGTCCCGGTCCGAACCGCATCGGCCTCGGTTGTGGCGCTGGCGAATTCGGCGAGGGCTTCGTGCGCTTCCGTGAGAAGGGCGCGGACCAGTTGGTGGCGTCCGAGCGGGTCGCCCACCGTGGGGCGATCCTCGAGATCAGAGCACGCGCGACTGCCAATGACAGTCTCGTGAGCAACCTCAACCGGGACGACCGTGACAACGTCGCCGGCCGAGCAGGGACAGGGCGCGTGCACCTCGGCGAGTTGCTGGGCTTGGTCCAGCAGGGCCTGCAATTCGAGGTCGAGTTCGGCAACGACCGCGCGAACCGAGACGGTGGTCTCGGTCAACTGCCGGATCGCCTGGGTCGTTCTCTCCAAGACCTCGAGAGCGGACAGGTGCGCCGCGCTCGCCGCCTCCTGTGCCCCCATCAGGGTGGTCGCCCGCTCGCGAGACTCATCTGCCTGAGCCTCTCGCCGGATCAGTCCCGCCTCGTCGGTGTCGCCCAGATCTAATCTGCACGCGGCCACGGTGGCTTCGGCAGCGCTGAGTCGGAGTTCGATCTCCCTCAACTCGCGATCCTTGTCCTGCGCGGTTTCTTCGGCGGATTCGAGTTGGCCCCGATCGACGGGGTCACTGGTCGAGGCGGCATCCGGGTGGTCAGTGCTTCCACACACGGGACATGGGCAGCCGTCGGCCAAGGTCTGTGCGAGCTCGGCCGCAATCCCGTCGAGATGCCGAGCCCGCAGATCGAGATGCGCCGACCTGGCCATCAGCGCGAGGTCGTGAGCCGATCTGCGCGCATCAGCCAAGCGTGCGCACTTCGCTTCGTGCTCCCGAAGGCGACGCAGTGCCGCACGCAGGCGTGCGATCTCAGCGAACTCCGTGTCGAGACACGGCAGTTCGGCCACGCTGGCGGTGGTCGCTGCCAACACCCGGGCTGCTTCCTCGGCAGCCGCGATCTGGCGGGACCGCGTCGTGACCAAGTTCTCCAAAGGATGCTCTGCCGCGTTCAACTCGGCTGTCAGGGTGGTGTGCCGAGCGGTGATCGCGGCCAGACGATCAGCAACCAACCCGAGCCGCCCCGCCTCGTCGTCGAGACCGCGGAGGGCCTGGAGTCGATCCGTGATGGTGGCCGTGTCCGCCGAAATGCCGTGCGTTGTCAGGGCCGCGACGCGGTCCTCGACTCGTAGCGTCGCCTGAGCCAGCCGTCGGTCGGCGCGTGTGCGGGCGGCGAGGTGGCCGGCCAAGCCGTGTGCGCGCCGTGCGGCGTCCACCTCTGCGAGCCGCTCCCGGTGGGAACCCTCTTGGGCCGCCAACGCGACCAAGGCTTGGTGGGCGAGGTCGCCGCGTGCCCGGTGCTCGGCCCGCTGACGGGCGGCGGTCAATGCGCCGGCGGCGGCACGTTCGGCCAGGGCGCAGGCGTCGGCGTGCGCCATGGCCGTGCTGACATGGGCGTCCTCGACCTCGAGGAGGTCACCGAGGACCGATGCGAGGGCGGCTGCCTCGACTCGGGTCAGGTCGATCGAAGCCGCAGCGTCCCCTCCTCCCGACTCCCCAGGGGCCGCGCTCGAGCTGTGGGGCATGAGGATGTCGTCCAAACGGACGAGTTCGGTGGTGACGGCCTCAGTGGCCAGATCGGCGGCGTGGGTGCTGCTTTTGCGTCGCTCCACGAGCCAGGCCTCGACGTCGGCATAGGCCGTGACGTCGAAGAGTCGCTCGAGGAGCTCGCGGCGCTCCTCCGCTCCGGCTCGAAGGAAGGCCGCGAACTCACCCTGCGGCAGGATGACGACCTTGCTGAACTGGGCCAGCCCCATCCCGACGAGGTCGAGGACGCGGTCGGCAACCTCGGTGTGAGAGGTGCTGAGCACCTGCCACTGCCGGCCGGTCAACATCTCCAGCGAAACCTTGGCCGGGACGTCAACGACGCCTGAGCCGCGAAGTTTGGGTCGCTGGAACTCAGGGGACCTGGTCAACCGATAGCGCCCGCCGGATGCCGTGAACTCGACGGTCACTCTGGGCACCCGGTCGAGGGGCGCATGGTCGCTGCGTAGCCCCTTCTTCGTCCGCGATCCGGGGACATTGGCATAGAGGGCATAGCAGATGGCGTCGAGCAGGCTGGACTTGCCAGCCCCGGTGGGTCCATGGATGAGAAAGAGACCCGCGGACCCCAAGTCGTCGAGATCGACCTCGACGCGCTCGGCGAAGGGTCCGAACGCCTCGATCTCGAGGTGGTGCACCCTCATGCCGCACCTGCTGCCCGACCCGCGAGGCCCGCTGCCGTGCGTCCGCGATCGTCGAGTTCCTGACGATGGACCCGGGACTCCTCGAGGGCCTGCTGGAAGAGTTCACGCTCGTCGTCGGTGGCGCTGGCCCCGCCGCGGACGTGCTCGAGGAAGTCACAACACACGTCGACGTCCGAGCGCGCATGGACACGCTCGGTGTATGAACGCGTGGGAATCGCCACGCCCTGCGGCTCGAAGCGAAGCTCGAGAGTGTGTGGGAATCGTCGCCGAAGGCGATCCATGGCTCCTTGGGGCCGGATCCCGTCGGTGAGGGTGATCTGGCACCAGGCGTGCTCGGCAGCGGCATGCCGGGGGTCGGTCAAGAGGTCCTCGAGGTCACCCCGGAGCACGGCCAACGGCCGGGGGACGGGTGCCTCGAGGAGCTCGGCGGTCACCCCCCCGGTGGTGACGTCGAGCAACAGACTGCCCTTGCGCTGCCCGGCCTCGCCGAAGGACATGGCCACAGGCGACCCGGAGTAGCGGACGTTTGCTTCCACCTGCTGCTGGCCGTGCAGATGCCCGAGCGCGACATAGGAAGCGCCGTCGAAGACCTCGGGCGACACCGCGCTGACGCCACCCACCGAGATGTCGCGCTCTGAGTCGCTGCCAACGCCGCCGGACACGAAGGCATGGGCCATGACCACGTCATGCCCCACGCGGCCCAATCCGGGTCGGACCCGTGCCATGGCGGCCCGAAGCACGCCGGCGTGAGTGCGCTCCTCGGTGCCCAGCGCGCCGGCGGTGAGCGTGGGCTCGAGATAGGGGAGGGCGTGCACGGCGCAATCGCCGATGACGACGGGCCGGCCGATGTCCTCGACCCGGGTCCGCAGGTGAAGCCCTGATCGCTCCAACAAGGGCGAAGCGAAGCCGAGCCGGATGGCCGAGTCATGGTTGCCGCTGGAGATGACCACTTGGGCGCCGGCGTCCACGAGGCGCACGAGAGTCTCGGACAGCAGGGACACCGTGTCGGGGGCGGGAAGAGCGCGGTCGTAGACGTCACCGGCCACGAGGACGGCCCCGACCCGTTGATTGCGGACGACCTCCACCAGGTGATCGAGGTATCCCGCCTGGGCACCCAAGAGGCCGACACCGTGGAACGAACGTCCCAGGTGCCAGTCGGAGGTGTGCAGGATCCGCATGACACACACGCTAGGAGGAGGCACCGACAACGCCGGTGACCGAAACGCGAAACGAAGACGCCACGGCATACCCAATGAGGCCACTCGTGTTGTTGACTTGCCTCGACAGGTCGGCCAACGGGGCGCGGCCGCGGCGAGAGGGTGACCATGGGAGTCGAGGTCAACGCCCAGAGCTACTCGCGTGAGCAGCGCCAGCGCTACCGCGAGAAGGTGCGTCAGAACCTCGATGTCTTCGAGCGGATGCTCACCCAGAGCGCCTTCGAGTTCGACAAGCCGATGACCGGCCTGGAGATCGAACTCAACCTCGTCGACGACGAGATGAGCCCGTCCTTTCACAACGCCAAGGTCCTCGAGGCGATCGCCGACCCCGACTTCCAGACCGAGCTCGCGCAGTACAACATCGAGCTCAACGTCCAACCCCGCCCGCTCCCCGGCGACTCGGCACTGGAACTCGAGGACGACCTGCGCACCTCGCTCAACCGCGCCGATGAGCGGGCCAACGAGGTCGGCTCCAAACTCGTGGCCATCGGCATGCTCCCCACGATCATGCCGGAGCACTACGAGCGCGAGTGGATCAGCGACAACAACCGCTACACGGCGCTCAACGACTCGATCTTCACGGCGCGCGGCGAGGACATCTTCCTCGAGATCGAGGGCCCCACCGGTGAGCGGATCGCGACCTACTGCGACTCCATCGCCCCGGAGTCGGCGTGCACGTCGGTGCAACTCCACCTGCAGGTGTCACCGGCGACCTTCTCGGCCCACTGGAATGCCGCTCAGGCCTTGGTGGCCCCCCAGGTGGCGCTGGCCGCCAACAGCCCGTTCTTCTTCGGTCAGCGCCTCCACGCGGAGACCCGGCTCGAACTCTTCAAACAGGCCACGGACACCCGCCCGATCGAACTCAAGAACCAAGGTGTCCGGCCCCGGGTATGGTTCGGCGAGCGGTGGATCACCTCCATCTTCGACCTCTTCGAGGAGAATGTCCGCTACTTCCCGGCTCTCCTCGCCGAGACCTCGGACGAGGACCCGATGGCCCAACTCGAGGCCGGCATCGCGCCGCAACTGAGTGAGCTCCGTCTCCACAATGGCACGGTCTACCGTTGGAACCGCCCCATCTACGACACCGTGGATGGGGTACCGCACCTCCGCGTCGAGAACCGTGTCCTCCCCGCCGGCCCGACCATCGTCGATGTCCTTGCCAATGCTGCCTTCTACTACGGCTGCATCCGGATCCTCGCCAGCCAGGACCGTCCGCTCTGGACCAAGTTGTCCTTCTCTGCCGCGGAGGAGAACTTCGAACTCGCCGCTCGGGACGGCATCGAGGCGCGCTTCTACTGGCCGGGCTTCGGCGAGGTGGGTGCTGACGAGCTGGTCCTGCGCCACCTGCTGCCCATGGCCCATCAAGGACTGGAGGAGTGGGGCGTTTCGCAGGCTGTCCGCGACCGCTACCTCGGCGTGATCGAGGCGCGCTGCGTGACCGGACGCAATGGCGCGACCTGGCAGGTCGATGCCGTCCGACACCTCGAGGACCGAGGTTTGGATCGGCGGGCAGCTCTTCACGAGATGCTCCGCCTCTACACCGAGCACATGCACTCCAACGAGCCGGTCCACAGCTGGCCCCTCCCATGACAGGTCAAGGCAGGTCTCGCTGCCGCGATACGCGTCGTCGCTGACCGTCAGAACGGGTCGTATGCCGTCCGCCCCGGTCGGTGATTCCACGTGCGGATCGCGGGCGTTGCCTTTTCCATCTCCAGGACGCTGATCGATCCGGCGTCGAGGAGGAACTGTCCGCCATCAGCGGAAGGGAGGCCGAGGTAGACGCACGCAAGGACCCGCAGGGTGTGGCCATGGGCAACCACGCACACGTCCTCGTCGCGCAGGGTCGGCGCAACCCGATGCAGGACTGCGCGCGCGCGATCGGCGACCTGGTCCAGAGTCTCGCCGGCACTCTCACCGGGGATGACGCCGTGCGTGAAAATGGTCCACCCGCCGTCGCCGGTCTGCTCTCGGATCGCGGCGCTGGTCAGCCCCTCGTAGCCGCCGTAGTCCCACTCGACGAGGTTCGGCTCGGAATGCGGCTGGAGCCCGGCGAGTTCAGCGGTACGCCAGGCTCGCTGGAGCGGTGAACTCAACACCAGGCCGAAGGAACGGTCAGCGAGGGCCTGGCCCACGGCATACGCATCGTTCTCCCCCTCCGGGAGGAGCGGGAGGTCGGTGCGTCCCGTGTGCTGACCAGAGCGGCTCCATTCGGTGGAGCCGTGCCGGACGAGGACGAGCCTCCCCGTTGACTCCGGGTTGATCAGGGCCGTGGCGGTCGGCGAGGACTCCATGAGGGCAGCGTAGGCTCGATGATCGTGATCCAGCGCAAGAGCCTCATGGGTTGGGGCCGGACCTCGCCCACCGTGGCCAAGGTCGTCAAGGCCTCCAGTGACGAGGAACTCGCCGAGCAGGTGCGCTCGGCCGGACCGCGAGGAGTCCTCGCACGAGGGCTGGGCCGCAGCTATGGCGATGCCGCCCAGAACGCCGGCGGTGTGGTCCTCGACCTGACCGGACGCGATCAGGTGCTCGCGATCGACAAGGCCAGCGGGGTCTTCACGGTCGAAGCGGGAGTGAGCCTGGACTCGCTCATGAGGCAGTTCATCCCCCAAGGGTGGTTCGTCCCGGTGACGCCCGGAACGCGAGCGGTGACCGTCGGGGGAGCGATCGGCAGCGACATCCACGGCAAGAACCACCATGTGAAGGGCACCTTCGGTCAACACGTCCGGTCGCTCGACCTGCTGACCGGCACAGGCGAGATCCGCACTCTGACGCCGGAGGACGAACTCTTCTGGGCCACCGTCGGCGGGATGGGGCTCACGGGTGTCGTGCTCCGTGCCGACGTCGCGATGACGCCGATCGAGAGTGCCTTCTGCTCGGTCGACACGCGCCGCTGCGCCAATCTCGCGGATCTGCTCGTCGAGATGGCCGATGACGATGCCTATGAGTACTCAGTCGCCTGGGTGGACTGCCTCGCGCGGGGCGAGTCACTCGGCCGCTCGGTCCTGACCCGTGGACGCTTTGCCCGTCCGGATGAGTTGCCCGAGAAGAAGCAGGGGCACGCCCTCGACTTCAATCCACGCGTGCCACTCACGGCCCCCCGCGGGATCCCCGGTGGATTGCTCAACAAGTACAGCGTGGCGGCCTTCAACGAGGCGTGGTTCCGCAAGGCGCCGGCGCATCGAGATGGCGAGTTGCAGTCGGTGACCACCTTCTTCCATCCGCTGGATGCGGTCGCCGACTGGAACCGGATCTATGGTCCCGGTGGCCTGCTGCAGTACCAAGTGGTCGTGCCCGACGGCGCCGAGGACACCATCGCCGCGTGCATCGACGCCTTCAGCAACGCTGGGGCCGCGTCCTTCCTGGCCGTGCTCAAGCGTTTCGGGCCGCAGAACCCCGGACATCTGTCCTTCCCGACGGCGGGCTGGACTCTGGCCCTTGACGTGCCAGCGACCATGAGTGGCTTGGGAGAGTTGCTCGATCGACTGGACAGGCTCGTCCTCGACGTGGGTGGCAAGGGCTACCTCGCCAAGGACTCTCGGATGTCGGGCGAGACCCTGCGCACCATGTATCCCCGGTTGCCGCGCTGGCAGGAACTGCGCCACGAAGTCGACCCCGACGGGGTCTTCCAATCCGACTTGGCCAGGAGGCTGACATTGTGAGGGACGGACTCGGACGCATGCAGCGTGTCGTCGTCATTGGGGGGAGTTCGGCGATCGCGGTGGCCACCGCGGCCCGCTGGGCTCGCGCTCAACGGGGACTGGAGGTGGTGCTCTGTGCGCGGCCCTCGGTGCGCCGTGATGAGGCTGCCGAACAACTGGCCGCCCTCGGCGCGGTCGTCGAGCTGGTGGACCTCGATGTCGAAGGCGCACATGCGGAGCAGGCTGCGGTGATGGAAGCGGTGTATGCCGGTCGCGACGTCGACGTCGTGCTGGTCGCCGTGGGCGTGTTGGGGGACCAGGAGCAGGCCTGGCAGGATCCGCAGGCCGCCCTCCGCATGGTGGACGTCAACACGAGGGCGCCGATCGTGCACGGGGTCCTCGCCTCCAACCAACTGCGTCGGCAGGGTCACGGCTCGCTGGTGTTGATCTCCACCGTGGCTGGGGAGCGGGTGCGCCGGAGCAACTTCGTCTACGGCGCCACCAAGGCGGGCGCCGACGACTTCTACCGAGGCCTTGCCCAGGCCGTCGCGCCAGAAGGGGTGCACGTCCTGGTGGTGCGACCGGGCTTCGTCCGATCACCCATGACCGATGGGCTCGATGAGGCCCCGCTGGCGCAGACGCCCGAGGAGGTGGCCGAGGTCATCGCCGAGGGCGTGCGAGAGGGACGCGAGGTGGTCTGGGCGCCGGCGGCGATGCGCTGGGTCATGACTGGCCTGCGCTCGGTGCCGACACCGATCTTCCGCAAACTACCGATCTGAGTCGGGCAGGCCCGGCCGTGTAGGGACTGGCCCCCCGGGGTAAGCGCCGATCAGAGATAGACCGCGATGCCGAGCGAGAGGACCCAGAGGGCCCCGAGGACGATCAGTTGGCGGTCCTTGAGGATGATCTCCTCGGGTTCGCCACCCTCGCCGCGGTCGACGTCCACGGCATACCTCATGAGCGCCATGATGAAAGGGACGATCGACAACGTCGTCCACAGGCGCTGTTGGTCGCCGAAGCGAGACAAGGCCCATTGCGCGTAGGTGAGGCACACCGCACCCGCAGACACGGTCCACACGAAGCGCAAGTAGGTCGTCGTGTAGTGCTCGAGCACGGGTCGTGTCCTGCTCAGCAGGCCGGCCTGAAGTCGGTGGAGCTCCCCATAGCGCTTGCCCGCTGCCACGAAGAGCGATCCGAAGCCCGCCGTGAGCACGAACCAGTGCGAGAGGTCGATCCCGGTCGCCACACCTCCGGCGATGGCCCGGAGGAGGAAGCCGCTGGCCACGAGGAAGAGCTCGATCACGGGCTCGGCCTTGAGCCGCAGCGAGTAGGCAAGCGAGAGGACGAGGTAGATGACGATGACGGCGCTCAGATGCCAGTTCGCGAGCAGTGCCAGGGCGGGTGCGCCGACGAGCAGGACGACAGCGGCCGCCCACGCCAGGGGGATCGGGAGCAGCCCAGCGGCGATGGGCCGGTTGCGCTTGGTCGGGTGTGCTCGGTCGAGCTCGACGTCGACGATGTCATTGATCAGATAGACCGCGCTCGACGCGAGGATGAAGGCGATCATGCCCAGTACACCCAAGGCTAGCTTGTCCCAGTGGGCCAGCACGCCTCCGGCGACTGGCGCCGCAAGGACCAGTACGTTCTTGACCCACTGCCGGGGCCGACAGGCCTTGAGCAGCGCACGGGGGATCGACCACACCGAGTCGCCCGCACCGTGTGCAGGCGACTCGGACGGCTGGTGTGGCTCGGTCATCAGGGCCGCGGCATGACCGCGACGAAGTCCCGAGTCGACGGGGTCAAGTAGCGCCACGCATTGGGTTGAGCGCCCTCGGGGAACATGTGCGGCGTCGTCTGACCGTTGTCCTGGGTGTAGGTGATGTAGTTCGTCCAGGACGGGTTGATGTCGAGCTGCATGGCTCGCACGCAGCCCGCGGCCTTCATGATCGAGGCGAGCGACTTGATGTTCATGGCCGGACCGGCGACGAAGATGACGGTGCCGTCGTTGCGCACCCCGACCGCGGAGCGCCACACGAAAGCTGCGTTGCCGATGGTGGCGCCCCACTCTGCGGTCACCTGAGAGTTGGTCACCTCGGGCGTCAACTCACCGTCATTCACCATGAGGATGAGGTTCTGGCGCACCGTGTGGATGCCGGCGCCGGGGGCGCCGCCCTCCCAAGCGCGCACGTCGAGTGTGCCGTCATCGTTGAGGACCATGGAGGCTCCGCCGGGACGCAGTTCGTTGACCGCATTGCCCTTCTGCCAGAACCCGCCGCGGCTGTCGACCATGGTGAAGCCAGAGTTGAAGGTAGCGAGGATGCTGGAGCGTGCATCCGCGGGGATCTGGTTCTCCTCGGCCCACGGTCCACCACCGGGGACCTGATAGCCCGGGTGCAACTTGAAGCTCACCAACTTCGGGTCCATCCACACCACACCGACGAGGTAGCCGGTGTGCTCGTTGTCCGGTCGGATGTAGGTGGCCTGGGCTGCCACCTCGCCCTTGACCGAGTACATCGGTTGCCAAAGGCCCTCATTGGGGACCGAGCCCTCGGCCAGGGGGGTCAGGTTCCCCGGCGCGGTCGAGGTCGGGATCTTCTCGACCGTGGCCGAAGCCGACGGCGTGGGCGCGGCGGGACTCTCTTCGGCCACGGTGGGGATCGCGCTCACGGTGCCCCCGGTCTCGGGCTTGGTGAACTCGTACTGCACCTTTTCGGCGAGGTTCACAGCCCAACCCAGGTGGTGGAATCGGGCCCATTGCGCCAGACGCGCGGCCGTGCTGTCGGTGCCCGGTGAGGTCAGTGCCCCGGTGATCGACCAGCAGAACCAGAGGGCGGGGATGATGAGGATCGCAATGACACGCCGACGCCAGTAGGTCCATCGCGAGCGCGGCCCGGTCCGTCGCTTCGGTCGTCGCCCAAGGGATCCGATGGGCGATCGGCGCCGGGTCTGGGTTCGACGACTGCTTCGGGTCGGCGGCGTGCGCTCGTCGGTGTCGAGTGCCATGTCGGCGTCGTTTCCCTCCGCCGCGACCATCGGACCCGGCAATCTCGTCGTGTGGATGAGCTGCGGTGTGGGTTCCCTGGAGGATTCCCACCACTGACCCCAAACGTCGTGGCAGCGCGATCCAGTGTACCGAGCCTCCCGCGGCCCACCGGACACCTCGGCGGCGAGTCCCCATCACTTCGACGACGGTTTCCGCACAGCCGAGTAACAACAAGACCTGACCGGCCGACATCGAGGACATGGACAGTACTGGCCTGCAAGGATGATCAGAGAGCGCGAGGAAGGGATGATCATGAGTGATCAGGCGTCTGAGAGCACCCACAACACCGGCACACCGACTCCCGAGACCGGTGGAACCGGTCAGGGCCATCGAGAGGTGCGTCTGGTGCGCACTGGGCACGGGGAGTTCGACGTCACCAATGTGCGTGGAGGACGGATCCACATCGGCTCCGGGGAGACCGACGACTTCACCCCTGTCGAGCTGCTCCTCACGGCGATTGCTGGCTGCTCCGCTGTCGACGTCGACTTCATCACCGGCAAGCGGGCCGAGCCCGAGTCCTTCGATGTGGTCGCCTCCGGAGAGAAGCTCAAGGACGCGGTCAAGGGCAACCACATGGGCGATGTGTCCGTGACCTTCACGCTCCGATTCCCCGACGGGGAGGACGGCGACCGGGCCCGCGACATGATCGGCAAGGCGATCACGATGTCCCACGACCGCCTTTGCACCGTGAGCCGGACCGTCCAACTCGGTACACCGGTCGAGATGCGTCAGGCCTGATCGAGGTGGCCACCTACCTCGACGTCCATCCGGTCGACCCGCAGCCCCGGGCCATCCGCACCGCGGTGGCCGCACTTCGGGAGGGCGGTTTGATCGCCTACCCCACGGACTCCGGTTATGCCCTGGGCGCCATGCTGGGCAACCAGGACGCCAAGGACCGGATCAAGGAGATCCGCCGGCTCGACGATCGCCACCACTACACGCTGATCTGCCGCGACTTCGCCCAGCTCGGGCATCTGGTCCATGTCGACAATGCGATCTTCCGCGCGGTCAAGGCGTCGACCCCCGGCAGCTACACGTTCATCCTCCCCGCCACCAAAGAGGTGCCCCGGCGCCTGATGCACCCAAAGAAGAAGACCGTCGGGGTGCGGATCCCCGACCACCCCGTCGTGCGAGCGCTTCTGGCCGAGCTGGGCGAGCCGCTGCTCAGTTCCACCCTGATCCTTCCCGGCGAGACCGAACCGATGAGCGACGGGTGGACGGTCAAGGACACCCTCGACCATCAGGTCGACATCGTCATCGACTCGGGGGAGTGCGGCACCGAGCCCACGACCGTGGTCGACTTCTCCGACGGCGCTGCCGAGGTGGTGCGCGTCGGTGCAGGCGATCCCTCCCGCTTCGAGGACTGAGCTCGCGGTCCCGCTCAGCGCTGGGCCAGGACGAGCTCCTCGCTGTGAGCGGTCTGCGGGAACATGTCGAATAGTCGAGCCTTGGTCACCGTGAAGCCGGGCATGGCGGCGAGATCCTGAGCCAAAGTCTCGGGGTTGCACGACGAATAGACGAGGGTGGTCGCCGCGCTCCGCTGGATCGTCGTGGCCAGATCCGCGCCGATGCCTCGACGGGGCGGATTGACGATCACACAGTCCGCGTCGCTGACCCTCCCTGCCGCGGTGGTCGCGTCCGCGGCGACGAATTCGACTGACCCGGGCGCCTTTTCGTCCTTCCGGAGTTCCTTCAGCGTATGCCGTGCGCTGGCGATGGCGTCATCACTCACCTCCACCCCGATCACCGATGGGGGAGTGGGCAGAGTCGCTGCGTAGAGGCCGAAACCGCCTACGCCGCAGTAGAGGTCGACGAGTGAGCCGGGCTGGCTGTCCTCGAGCCATGCCCTGGCCGTTTCGTACAAGCCTTGCGCCACAGCGGTGTTCGTCTGGAAGAAGCTCTTCGGTCCCAGCTGCAGCGTGACCCGGCCGAGGTCCATGGCCAGAGTCCGCTGCTCGGTGAGGATGTCCTCACGGTCACCCTCGAGGAGGGCGACGTGCTCTGGCAGGTGGTTGATGGTCGCGACCCTGAGCCCGGGGAGTTCGACGTGCAACTGGGGGAGCGTGGCGATGATCCGCTGGGACTGACGGTCAGTGCGGAGGACGAAACGCACCATGAGTTCGCCGACGGGATTGCTCGTCACGTGCAGGTGCTTGAGCTCGCCCCGACGCTTCGGCACGTCGTAGGGGAGCAGCCGGAGGTCGTCGATGAAGTCGGCGAGCACGGGCAGGGCACCCTTGATCGATGTCTCATGGATGCCGCAGTCCTGGAGGTCGACGCCCCGCTGCCCTGCATCGAGGATGCCGAGCGTGGCAGCGCCGACATCACCGGCCACGACCAGCTTGGCGCGATTGCGAAACCCCGACTCAGCGGACGCGAAGGGGTCCAGCCAGGCCGACTCGGGGACGACCTCGGTGAGCACCCGACGAGCCGCGGCGACCTTGTCGCCCAACTGCACGGCATACGGGTTCCCCATGAGGCTGCACGAACGGCACCGACCGGCGTCGAAATGGTGGCACTGCATGCTCAGTCGCCGACCGGCCTTGGCCAGGCGAGGGGGAAGAGAGGGTGGTCCATCGGCGCACCATCGGGCAACAGATCGAGGAGTTCGTCGAACGGGGGAGAGGTGACCCACTCGCGAGGTGCGTGCCGGGCATCCTCGGCGAGGTAGCGCAGGGACAGCACGCGGCGTCGACCAGCGAAAGGGAAGCCCGGGGCGCCGTGGACGGTGAGGAAATCGAAGAAGATCGCATCACCCGGCTCGAGTTGGGCCGCTCGGATGTCGAAGGCGTCCCGGTCGGCCTCGATGTCCGGGAGCTCGTCGAGGGTGCCCTCGGGGAACCATTTGGCCTTGCCGTCGAGGAAGGTGCGGGGCATCTTCCAGGGGCCCTCGTGGGAGCCTGCGACGAGTTCGAGGCAGCCGGCGAGGGGCACCGGGTCGACGGGGATCCACGCGCTCGTGCCGTGTCCGTCGACGTTGTAGTAGGGCTGGTCCTGATGCCAAGGGGTGCGCTGCTTGGTGCCGCCCTCCTTGACCAGGATGTGGTCGTGGTAGAAGCGCACCTGCGCCGAGCGAAGGAGGTCTGCGGCCACGTGCGGCACGTCGGAAGCCAGCGCTAGTCGCTCGATCTCGGGCACGTCCTGCCAGCGGCGGAAGTCCTCGACGAAGCGGCCCGGATCGTCGACGCCACTGGCGATCTGGGCAAGCATCGAAGGTGTCTCGAGGACGGTGGTGATGCCCTTGCGGGCGATCGCCACCTCCTCCGGCGTGAGCAGGCCCCGGACGATCAGGACGCCGTCGCGCTGATAGGACTCGATGTCGTCGGCGGACAGTGCGGTCGGGTTCACACGTCCCACGGTAGGGCCATGGCCCTCACTGGCCGTAGAGGTGCTCGCCCCGGCGGTAGCGCTCGTTGACGTCCGCGAGCATGGCGATGAAGCCAGCCTCGTCGATGTTGTCGAAGCGCGTGAATCGGATGCAACTCTTGCCGCAACTCACCTTCCCCAACTGGTCCTGGTATTTCTCAGCGAGGTACTGCCCGTCGATGACGGCGCAGGCGTAGAGAGCCAAGTGGCGCTTCTGTTGGGCCAGCCCGAGCACGGGG
>ENA-UOWE01003856-UOWE01003856.1-activated-sludge-metagenome-genome-assembly--contig:-NODE-3856-length-14997-cov-7.164369_pt1 | contig 14997 bp, 15 predicted proteins | sample MGYA00249841_ERZ761562 | MGnify/ENA primary metagenome ERZ761562 (study PRJEB28883, sample SAMN05720200) | activated sludge metagenome | isolation source: Anaerobic digester | place: Japan... | reverse complement strand
GCAGAGTTTGCACCACAAATGTATAGCGTTCTAAAAGAGCTTCAAGAATCAGCTTCTTATTGGTCAGAATACGATGTACCTCTTGGAATAGTGGATAGGATAAACGACGTATTGGAAAAGGTTGAAAACGCTCAAAAAGAAGACACAATTAAAACGACTTTTGATTTAAGGACTTGTTTTGTTAATATGCAAAACAATGAAGGCGTTGTTATTTTGGATAAAACACAATGGGAAGAAATTTGTAAACTATTAGAAAATTAAAATATATAACAATGGAACAAGTAGAACAAGTTTTTTTCAATGTGCCATTATCCAAATTAGAACCAATATTTAAGCGTTGGATAAAAGAAGCACAAACCGAAATTCAGCTAACAAAGGTTGAACCCACCGACCAACCGGAACAGCTTTTAACCATTCAGGAAGCAGCCGAATTTTTAAGCCTTACAGTACGAACAACGTACAGCAAGGCATTCAAAGGCGAATTGCCTGCAATGAAGCGAGGCAGCCACATGTACTTTTCCCGTACTAAATTACTGGAATATATTAAAGACGGGCGTAAAAAGTAAAACGCTGAAATTGAGCAGGAAGCCAAAGCGTATTTATTGAACAGTGAAAATATATACGGGTAGTTTTCAACGGGAGTTATAATAAGCTCCCGTTAATTTTTTATGTACTTTTGTTTTAGCTATCATATAAAAATAATAAAAAAAATATTATCTTTAGATGCTAAAGTTGTTTAATAAGCTTAAAAGTTTGTTAAATGGAAAAAATGTTGTATTTTTACGCCATGATGGAGAACACTTAATAAAAAAGGAATGGCTAAAGTAGGAAGAAAAATTTTAAACAATTAATTCAATAACACCATGGGTAAAACAAAAAAGCAACATGAGAAAGACATTGTAGAGATAATAAAGGAAAATAAAGTAATGTTTATTAAACATATCTTTGGCTATTATTCTGACCTTGCAAGCTCGCAATTTTATAACCTTAAACTGGAACAATCGGAAAGGATAAAAGAAGCGATTGCAAAGAACAAAAGTAAGGCAACAGGCGATTTGATTAACAAGTGGATAAATAGCGACAATCCGACATTACAGATTGCCGCATATCGTTTGACTTGTACCGATGAAGAACGACAAAAACTAAATCAAAATTATTTAGAGCTAACAGGTAAAGACGGAACATCATTAGCTCCAAAGCCAATAGAAATAACTATTAAACGAGAATGAGCGGAGGCAATGATACTCTAAGGATGGAAGCTTCAAAGACCTTTTTAGACCTTTACGATGCTTATAACATGGAAGGCAAACACCCCCGTGTGATTGTGTTGGTTGGAGGTTCTAGAAGCGGAAAGACATGGGCACTTATGCAGCTGTTATTGATAATAGGCAGCGGCCAGGAGATGCGGAGAATAACCATTTGGAGACTTAAACGTACATGGGTTAAGCCAACGGTGTACGGCGACTTTGTAGGTTTATTGAAAAAATATGACTTATACGACAAAAAGTATTTGAATGAAACGGAATTAAGGTATAAGCTATATAATTCTAGTTTCGAGTTTGGAGGACTTGACGATTCGCATAAGTTGCACGGATTAACGACCGATTTTTGTTGGATAAACGAAGCGATTGAAGCAAGCAAAGACGATTTTGACCAACTCGAAATGAGATGCTCCGGCACGATATTTCTTGACTGCAACCCCACAGAGGAGGAGAGTTGGGTCTATGATTTGAAAAAGCGTGATGACGTTGTGTTTATTCATTCTACGCACCTGAACAACGCTTTTTTACCGATAGAGGTGCGAAGAAAAATTCTGGGTTACGAGCCAACACCAACGAATATTGCGCTCGGCACAGCTGATAGTTACAAATGGTCTGTGTATGGATTAGGCTTAGCAGCAAAGAGAGAAGGATTGATTTTCAAGGAATACGAAATAATAAGGAAGTGGAATAATGAGATTAAATTTATCGGCATAGGATTAGATTTTGGGTTTTACCCTGATCCAACCGCTGCCATTCGTGTAGGGTTGCTTAATGGTCGACTGGTCCTTGACGAGCTCTTTTATGAAAATAAGCTTTTGGTTGGAGAAAATTCAGAATCGGCATCCATTGAAAGCCGCTTGAAGGAAAATGAAGTTAAAGAGCACATGCTTATTATTGCTGATAATTCAGCACAAGCTGCAATAATGGAGCTAAAGAATAAAAATTTTAATATAAAAGCAGCAACGAAATATCCGGGTTCGATAATTGATGGAATAGAGCTGATGCTTAGATATTCGCCTTTTTATGTTACTGAAAGGAGTTTAAACGCAATTGATGAGCTGAAGAAATACACTCGCAAAAAAGATTTTGCGAGCGGCAGGTTTTTAAAAGAGCCTATTGACGCTTATAATCATTTGATTGATGCAGCGCGTTATGTTATTAGCTACTATATAAAGAGCAAGAAAGCAAATGGCATACAACGAGCAACATTATAAATAATTGAAGAATAATGATAAACAAACTATTGGACATTTTAAAAGAAGCTATCCCCACTTACGAGGTATCATTTGAAGAAAGTAGAATGATGAACGTAGCAGCAGACACAATCGAACGTTACAAAGGCTTTGCTTATATTGAGGAATACAGGCAAGGCTATTATTCATTTCGAGGATTCCAAAGAACCAGAACCACACGGGTCCAGATATATTTTTGCAAGTTTGTAGATTTTCATGACAACGCAATAAATAGGGAATTGATGAGGGAAAAAATCGAAGAAGAAGCAGTTATCCCATTCATTACAAAGATGAATGAAAATGATAATTTTAAACAGATAGAGAGATTCGACATTGCGACTCCACTCCCTCGCTTTGACGCAAACGAGGTGAGCATTAAACTTGAATTTGATTTAACATCAACTATATGCTAAGATTACACAATAAAAAAGAAATAGATATTAAAGGAGGCAAATTCACTCTATCACAGCGGAATGAGCTCGGAGATTTGCTCTCAAGTGATAAAACCGATGTTGAAAAATTTGAAGGTGTTTTTGAGATTCTTTATTCTTTCAAGCCTTCACCTATTGAATATAAATTTTTGATAAATATTTTTAATCGCACGATTGACGGGCTAAACCATTGGTTTAAATCTGAAAGGGATTTGCTGAAATACGATTATGATGCAGATGAGTTATCGGCAGGGATTAAGGAATATAGCGAAAAAATAGGTGCGCTTGGCACGGTATTAGCAATAGCTAAAACTTTCGGGAAAGATCCTGACGAGATTTTGCGCTGGGAATACGGCAAAGTTTTTGGAATCTTGCTAAATGACCTCGAGAGCTCAAAGTATAGACAGAGATACGACAAGGTGCTGCAAAGAAAATACAAAATCAAAACATGAGTTATATTAGCGATATATTACAAGAAGAGTTGGAGATTCTTTTAAAGGAAATAATCAGACAACATGAAGCAGCTGGGCAAGTAGCTTCTAAAAAGACGCGCGATTCTTTTAAAGTCGAAGTATCCGAGAATAAGGGACAACTACTTGGCGCAAGTTATGCAGGTGTATTGGAGAAAGGAAGAAAGCCCGGAAAAGTGCCGCGCGATTTTACAAACATTCTTATGCGATGGATGTCCGCAAAAGGGATTGCGCCGTCAGATACAAAGCAGGCGGAGATAATGGCAAATGCTATCAAATGGAAAATAATCAAGGAGGGCACATCCCTATATACTGGCAAGGAGACGCGCAAAGTTGATTTTACCGGACTTGTAGATATATGCTTGCAGTCAATTAAAGAAAAAGTTACAAGCTCTTATATTCTTGAATTTAAGGAAAATATTTTTAATACAAAATAATATGGCAGTTACATTAGACAAAGACTTAACAACTATTTGCGCCGGATTCGGAGACATGAAAATTAAATACTCGAAAGGAACAGGCGACGTGGATCAAGAAGTATCGGTAGTTTATGGAGGGACTACGTACACGGCATCATTTTACAATAACATCGCAGTAATTGACTTGCATGGCAAAGGGTTGACGCTTGTAGATTCTGAACTTACTATATTATGGCAGAATAAGACACCACTAACTATCTACAATAACCAATTATTAGTAGGGGCGTTTTCAAATGGCAACATGTCAAAATACTATTACCCTCTTAATATGAGTCAACAAATAGGCCAGAACAATAACTTTTCTGTTGACAAAATTTCTTTATGCAAACAGATAAGGACTAACCTTAATAGAATAAAGAGATATAACGGCTATGAGCGAAGGGTCGCCTTTCTTTGTATCCCCTCAGACTATGGCGAGGGCTATGGGCGTGTATATATAACTATTGATGGAGTAGACAAGGGGTATGTTACACATCATCAAGGAACGTATCCTTTATTTTTGTTAGATGCTTCTGTGGCAAGCAGCTCAATCGAAATTGTGAATAATTCAATTTCTGATAGCCTGCAAGTTGAAGTATTAGATGCTCCAGAACACCCTTTTTACGTTCGTTGGGTTAACGCCCTAGCAGGCTGGGATTATTGGATGTTTGATTGTCGATATGTTAAAAAACGTAAAACAGGCTCTCGTAAAATAGTGGAAAGATATGTCACGGATATGGCGGCAACATCTGGAAATAAGCAAACAATATCGTTAGAAGTGAACGAGGAGGTAACCGTAGGAGCTTCGCAGATTTCCGAAGATGAATTTGAATGCATCAGTGCTTTACTTTATAGCACCTTTGTTCAATGGTATGATGAATCAAAGGGTAAATGGATTGATATTATTCCAGATGGTGAAGCTTCATTTTTGTATGGAAGTCCACGAACAGATATTGAAATAACATTCATCTTACCAGATAGACAATTACAAATGATTTAGTTATGACAGCTTACGACACAATCAATAAAATAGACAAAGAAACTCGCAAAAGTCTTGTTCGTGCTGGATTTTTGCCCATGACCACAGAACGCAACATCTCTATCTTTGAAAGATATAATGATTATGTCGAAAAAGGAAAAAGGAGAATGGAGGCAAAAATAGTTGTAGCACGTGAATTTAACGTGTCGAGTAAAACGGTTGAACTTGTATGTAGGAAAATGACTTTATAATAAATAAAAAAATATGGATACTGAACAAAAAATACTGCTCGAAGTAGAAGTTAAAGCAACGGAAGCCCTTAAAGAATTAGGCGAGTTGAAACAAAAAGCGGCTGATTTAAAAAAAGCCCAAAAAGAGTTAGACACTTCAACATCTGAAGGGCGTGTTGAATATGAGCGATTAGGCGTTCAAATAAAGAGCCTTAACTCTCAAGCAAGAGAGAGAGAGAAAGTCATGCTAAATGAAATAAAGCTACAACAGTCGGAGTCGGGTAGTCTTAATCAGTTAAAGGCGAAGTTATCTTTGATGAGGGCGGAATATGGCAAGATGTCGGCAGCTCAAGCAGACACAAAAGCAGGCAAAGCATTGCAAGCAAATATCGCTGAAACAGCCGACAAAATTAACGAAGCTGAAAAGTCATTAAATAATTTCCGCAATCAAGTGGGGAATTATGAGATTGCGACAAAAAGCCTTCGGCAAGAGATGAAGGACCTGACGCAGCAGTTGATGACTATGAAGATAGCAGGAGATGACAGCTCCGAAACGTATCAGACGATGGCGCAGCGATTGGCAGCTTTGAAGGATGCACAAGAAGACGTTGCGAGAGAAACAAAAAACATGGCGAGCGATACGCGGACTGTTAACATGATGAACGAAACGTTTTCGACTATGGCAGGTTTGGCGGGTGGTTTAGCAACAACCTTTATAGCTATGGGTGCCAATGGCGAGGAGGCGACAAGAGTAATTATGAAGCTGCAAGTAGTTACGAATGCACTTGCGGTTGCTGCACAGCTTCAAAATGCAGCGCAAAAAGAATCAAACGTTTACGCACTAGCAACGATTGCCCTTCAAAAGATAGGTATCAATCAGACTGTTAGGGCAGCAGCTGCAGAAGCGGCTTATGCAAAAATGAAAACGGCTGGCAGCGTTAGCGCAAAGACAGCCGCAGCGGCGCAGTGGTTATGGAATGCCGCACTTGCAGCTAACCCGGTAGTGTTGATTACTATTGCTTTGATAGCTCTCGTTGCCGGTATATATCTGTTAACTAAAGCATTTAGCGGAGCAACGGCAGAAGAAAAAGCAGCTACAAAGGCAGGAGAGGAATATGAAAAACAAGTCCGGAAAACTGCAAGAGAGATAGAGCAGCTGGATAGAATAATAAGCAATAGCACTAATAAGCGTAAAAATCAGTGGAAAGAGGAGGAGCTAGCACTACGCGAAAGCGGAGCAACAGCGGAGGTTATTGCAAAAGCAAAGGCAAAAGCAGACAAGGAGTTGCGAGATATAGAAATAAAGGGGCTTAATATTAAGATAAAAGCGCAATACGAAGAATATCTAGCTTCTATGCGTAACATAAAAGCGCAAAAGGCACTTTTAGCAACAATGGCAAAAGGTAGTAAAGATTACAACGAGCAATCAAAAAAAGTGATTGAACTAGCGAAAGCGCATAACGAGCTTGTAAAAGCGTATGATGAGAACCAGCAGAAACAAACGGAGCTAAACCTGCAATCTCGTGAGGAGACAGTCGTAGCACTTGAAAAAGAGAGGGAAGCTTATAAGCAGGCAGCGATGAAAGCTTTTGAACAGCGGAAGGAAGTTGCAGACGAAAAAGCAGCTCAAGAAAAATTATCGTTGGAGAATGATTTTTTTATGCAAAATGAATATGCTGACAAAGAATTTAAAAGGCTGCAACAGTTTGAAAAGGAAAAACTCTTTTTACAAAAGCAATTCGGAGAAATAAGCGCAAAAGATTATGAAGACAGGCTTATTGTCTTGCAAGAAAAGAGTAAAACGTATGACAAACAGCGAGCGATTAACTTGCAAAATAGTTATGAAGAAGAATTAAAGAATATAAAATCACTCATAAAGAAGAATGATGAGGAGGTTATTTCCGAAACAAACAAAAAATATTCAGACGAGATTACTTCTTTGCGAAAGCACAATGAGTTGCTAGAACAGGAATATCTAAACTTGGACATTAAGCGTGCCGATAGCGGATTATCTGAATCGGAAAAAAAACGGTTTGAAGAACTGAAGAAAAACATTTTAGAAAATGGAACGTATGAGCAACGATTGCAGGAAGCTTGGATTCAGGAGCTACAACAAAAAAGAAAGGAATCACTAAGCGAGAGAATAAAAAACATAGATATTTCTTTGAATGACGAATTTGCGCTGGAGTTAGCGAAGTTTAGCGACAATGAGAAAGCCAAGCTGAAGATACAGAAAGAGATGGCGGCTAAGCGGCTTGAAGAATTACGCAGCCTTTCGGAATCAGAAACAGACGAGGGGGCAAAATCGAAATTGCAGGAAGAAATATACAAGGCGGAAGCTGCATTGCGTAAGGCTAATAGCGATGAGAACTTGGCTGTGATGAATAGGGAAGAAGCTAACACTTACAAAAGTGAAAATGAAAAGCATAAAATCAAAGTCGCATTTTTAAATGAGCAGTTAGCGTTGTCCGCTGGTAATGCAGAGAAAATTGCGGAAATTAATGAAGCGTTAACAGATGAGCTATCACGTCATCAGCAAGAGACAATAAAAATCACAAGGGATTATGTAGACCAATATGGCGGAATGGTCATGGATACTCTTAATGCGATTAACGACATTACGAAGGCAGCCGAAAATGTTCAGATGCAGAAGTATGAGGAGGACAATGAGAAGAAAAAGCAAGCGTTAGAAAGTAGGCTAAAATCGGGGTTAATTTCGCAGGAACAATACGACAAAGGTGTTGCAAAGGCAGATGCGGAGCTAGACAAGAAAAAGAAGGACCTAGCAATTAAGCAGGCGAAAAGAGATAAAGCACTTGGAATTATGAATGCAACTCTAAACACCGCATTGGCAATTTTGAAGATATGGGCGGAGGTCCCGAAGGGAGATTTTGCCGTCTCCACAATCGCGCTTACGGCAGTAGCAGCAGCGATAGGGGCTGCAGAGATAGCTAAGTTAGTCGCACTACCACTACCAACAGCCGCACGTGGTGGAATGATTGGAGGTAAAAAGCATTCACAAGGTGGAACAGTCATAGAAGCTGAACAAGGAGAAGCAATAATAAATGCTAAAAGCATGAGCAACCCACGATTACGGGAGCTTGCAAGTTTGATAAATGAGGCTGGCGGAGGTGTGCCGTTTATTAACGGGCATATATCACCACTTTCGGATGGTGGATTTTACAAACGAAACAGCAGCGAGGCTATGGGTAGGCAGTATTTTCGTGAAATGAGCGAGATTATTTCCGATTCGATTGATAAAAGAAAGATGTATGTTACGGTCGAAGATATAAGAAGAGCAGATATTAATTATACAGAGGTTGAATCAATGAATAAAAATAGATAAGCGATGAACAATTATATATTAAGAATTAAGCGGATAACTTCCGATTATTGGGATATTGCAGATATTGAAGATAAAGATATTGCAATAAATTTAGGAGCTGCACAAATTGGCGACTTCGGCATCGCAACGAATGATTATACGCAAAGAATAAACCTGCCCTTTACGTATACAAATGAATCTATTTTTGCAGGGATTACAAACAATTTTACAAGGAGTCGAGCCCCTTATCAAAACTACGAATGTAGGTTGCATTATAGAAATAGAGAAATATTTGGCAAGGGTAGTTATTTAACAATTTTGAAGGTTAGCAATAAAAGCATAGAGATATGTATATCATCGGGTTTTTCTGGCTTTTTCAAGAAATTAAGAGATATAGACTTTACGGCTGATGAATACCGGTCTTTGTTAGGTTATACCGTTAGACCCCTTACTCTAAGTGATTTTCGAAATGAGGAATACACCCCCGTGCCATCAGGAATTATCTACCCTAAAACAAAAGTAGCAAGATGGGGAGATAATGAGCAAAGGCAATCAGATTATGTTAGCAGCGGGATAATCCCTAACGCCTACCCGTGTATAATGCTTGGCGACCCTCGTGAAAATAGGAATAATCGGCATGCTTGGGGTATTTTAACATTCATTCTTGACCATTTAGGCTATACTCTTGAATCGGATATTAGCACTTTTATTTATTATTGCTTTGCCGTACCTATGCGTACTGCAAATATAAGTTTTGCAGATATTAATTACACAAGTTACCCTTCACAATTGCAGAATAATGAATTAGGCGACTCGCGCTGCTACTTTTTAAACGGCGAGAATCACGGTAACGGTCATCCATTATGCGAAAGACACATAATTGACGATAAGCCATACGATGGCTATCAAATAGGGATAGGCGGAGAGGGTATATACCCAAAGGTCTCTTTATTTTTAAAATTCCCCGATGCAGACTTTGCAACTATGCCCACAAATTTTGAAACAGAGCTAATTATGTACGATGGTGGTGTTGAGGATAGTCATTCAGACAATCCCCTCTCTTCTGTAATTTTGTCAAGAAGTGATTTTTGGGTAAGAGCGGAACACCCCGGTTTTCATGTGTGTAGTGTTATTCTTCATTATAACGGCAGGACAGAAGTCAATGGTGTAGTAATTAACGATGCAACGGATAAACCTGAATCAGGTGCTTATAAGGATGACTATATCGGAGTGTGGCAAAATACTATTAAAGCTACTGATACTCTTGTGCGAATCCCATGTTATTTGTCAATCACACATGAAGTCATTTCTTCTGACTATGCCGTGCCCGGAACTCAAATGTATATAGCCCCAAATATGGTGTGGAATACAGCAGAAGATTTTTTTAAAACATTTATAAGGCTATTTGGTTTAATGGTCGAAGTTGATGAAGTTAATAAAGTTGTAAAATTAAACACTTTGTCTAAAGTGTATCAAAATAGATATTTGGCTATCGATTGGAGCGAAAAACTGGACATCTCGCAAACGATTGAAGAAAAATACAGCCCTGACGAAACGTATGCTAAAAAGAACAAGTTTCGCTTTACAAAAAATGAAAAGATAGATAAAATAGATGAGGCCTACGCTACTATTGATAACGAAACATTATCCCAAGAAAAAACAATGTGCGGAGAAGAGTTGAGCGTAGAAAGTGCCGATGCTAACTCCATAACGTGGTTCAGAAATACAGAAGGGTTAGCTACCGAATGGGAGGACATGACGTTTCCCCAATTTTTTCACTATTCAAGAGTAGATATCCCCCTTAGCAATGATTTTAGTCATTATTCAGTGCAACCCGTGACCGCTTCAGAATGTTTAGGTGTTTCTTACGATTATCTGTTTGGCATTTATTCTAACGAATTTATATTTAAAGATTACCTAAAAATTACAGCTTATTTTAATTTAAACGAAGAAGATATTGCGTCTTTTAAACAGGTAGTACCGGTATTTATCCGGAAGTTTGGAGCTTTTTTCTATGTGAATAAGATTAAAAACTACATGAGCGGGAAAACGACACAAGTTGAGCTTATTCGATTATAATTCCTTACGAAAGTTAGGAGATGTTAAATATTAACGTATTTTGTTTTTTTTTAAATAAAAATATTAACATATTTGTAGATAAATAAAAAGATATATATATGGTTGAGATAAAATTACACTTACCAATTTCAAGTGAAGATGACAACAGGTGGATGGCTATGTGGGGGGCTAATCAAGACGTCGTATTTTCGTTGGACACTTTCCAAAAAATACTAGCGGATAACCCTGAGGAGAATGATTTTAAGTTTAACATTCATTGCGACGGTGGAAGTGTGAGCGAGGGGCTTGCTATATATGATGCTATCCGCACGAGCGGTAAAAACATTTATTGTAATATAGAGGGGGGATGTCATTCAATGGCTATATGTATACTTCTGGCAGCTCCAAAAGAAAACAGAACGGCAAACAAAAACTGCAGAGCCCTCATCCATAAAGTTATGATGCCGGTTGTTCAATATGCAAACGTTGACGAGTTAAAGAGAATGACGGAAGAGCTTGAAAGGGAGCAAACGGCGATTTTAAATATATATGCCGACAGAACAGGCACTGATTTTGAAACGCTTGAAAATTTAATGAAAGAGGAGAAGGTGAGAACAGCAGATGAATTGATGAGTTATGGTTTTATATCTAAAATCAACAATTATAATACAAATTTAAAAAACGATTTATTTATTAACGCAAAAAAAGAAAAGATGAACAAAAAGGAAGTTTTAAAATCAGCAAATGATTTGCTAGCAAAGTTAAAAAATTTGCTAGTAGGGGAAGCCGTGAATTACGACTTTACCGATGAAGAAGGAAAGGTGTTATTTTCAACCGAAGCAGAAGATGACACATTGGAAATTGGCATGAGCGCACAACCAGATGGTACTTTTGAATTACCTGATGGTCGCACAGTTACAATCGCTGAAGGTGTGATTGCAGAAATTAAAGAAGCTTCTTCAAAAACAGAAGAAGAAGTTGCTAATTTAATCGCTACTAATGCAAAATTAACAGCTTCACTTAATGAAGCAGTTGCGATGATTGAAGAACTGAAAAAAAATGTAGAATCGAACTACAAACCTGCCGTAAGACAGGTAAACAGAAAGAGTCCTACAGCAAACAGTTACGACGACTTTAAGACAGAAATTAAAAACAAAAGAGCTCAAATGATGGGCAGAAAGGAGCAAAATTAATGGCAGCTATATTAGATTTTTCAAAATTTACTTTCACAGACGAACAAATACGTTCGGTGAAAGAGTTACTCTATGACGAGATAGTAAAAAGTCCAGAACTTGAAGCACTGCATACAGTGTACGAGGGTATTGTGTATGACAAGGAAATTGGTTTTGTTGGAGCCGGTGGACTAGTAGGCGTTGCTAATCAAGGCTGCGATCCTACACCTCAAGCATATAACATCGGAACACGCAAAATTACTTGGGAGCCAAAGGGATGGGAGATATATATCGCAGAATGCTTCAAAGATATAGAAGCTACAGCAGGTGTTTACTCTCTTAAAACAGGTATAGCAATAGAAGATTTTACAGGTTCTGATTATGTAAATCTTGTGTTGGAGGTTTTGGCAAATAGTGTTAAGGACTTTATCATCCGTTTATTGTGGTTTAGCGACACAGAAGCAACAAACACTATCGTAGAAGAATTACCAACAGCAGCAGCCACTGAACAAACAGCAGGGTCACCAATTGTGGGCACTGTTTATGCTGGTGTAACCTCATCAACAGAAGGAGCAGTTAAATGTGCACTAGCAAATAAGACAATTGTCTATTTAGCAGCAACGGCAGCAGAGGGAAATGCAGCAGCAGGTACAATCTACTATAGCAAAGACACAGCGAATAAAATTACTATTTATTCAGGTGGTACCATCACTCCGGGCGTATATGCTGGTTATTTCACAATCTTAAACGGTTTCTTTAAACAAATAGAAACGCAATACACTGCGAATGCAGCTCAAAGAGTAACCATTACAGAAAATGCAGGAGTTAGTTATTCCGCACAAGCACTTGCAAAGGCAAATGTTCAAGGTTATTTAGAATCAATGGTTTATGGAGCTGACATTACTTTGCGTTCAAAGTCTGACTCGTTTATTCTTTGCACACAATCATTCTACGATGGTTATTCAAAATCATTGCAAGGATTATCATTGGATGGATTGTACTCTAATTTATTAAACGGTCAGAAAACATTGACCTTTAACGGCATACCTCTAATTCCACTTCCTATATGGGATAAAATAATATTATCTTACTATAATAATGGAGTTAAATTGGTCAACCCTCACAGAGCCGTATATACACATAAGGACTTTTTAGCCGTAGGATTAGACAGCATCGCATCTTTCTCTGATGCAAATGTTCGTCATGATCCTGACTCCAGACGTGTTAAGATTGAGTTGATGGGCAAAGCTGATGCTAAATTGTTGAACCCAAGAATGTTTGTAGTAGCTATATAATAACAAAATAATTCGTGTGCGGAACTTAAAATTCTGTACACGAATTTTAAAAAAAAGAAAGGACAAAAAAAATGGATTGCGCAAAAATAGCAGCAGGATTAACCGCAGCAGAATGCGGCAAGATGGCAACATCAGGGACAGGCACGAAGGTTGTGCTTATGAATTACGACGACATCGATAAAGCAACAAGCACTGTTTCATCAGGTGTATGCACCTCTTTAGTGTTGGCAGCAGATAAACTTGCTTACTTGTTTGAATCAGTTGACAAGGCAACAACAGGAGAAGCAACCTTTGCAAAAGGCACGTATATTGATTCATACGACCATGCGGTAACATTGCGAATATTTATAAAAAACCAAACAAGCAAAAATTTCATCAATTCACTAACAAACGCACGAGTTGTGGCAATTGTTGAAAATAGAGCTACAGGAGCTGGTGGTAACACAAAGTACGAGATATATGGTTGGGATAGTGGCTTAAAATTAAGCGAGAATGCGTTTACAACTGATTTTGCAGATAACGTAGTATTTACAGCTAAATTGGCAAGCGATGACAATAGCAAAGAGGGTCAATTACCTTTGTCTTATTTTATAACTAGTTTAAGTGAAACGGAGACAGCTTTAGCAGGATTGTATACCGAAACATCATCTCCAGAATCTCCAGAAGGTTAATTATAAACAGATATGATTGAACGATTAAGAAAGTTGCAGGCTACTAAGTCCATTTATGCAAGCATAGATATGTTGATGAAGGAGCTTGCAACTAACTTAACTTTAAAAGAAGAGGTTAAAGAGCTTTCTCTCTTCTTTTTAAATAGAAATGTAGGCGGTTGCAATAATTGTATATGTGACGCATACATTGAGTTAATAAATATTAAAAATATTAAAGATATGAGAACATTAGAATATAAGTTACGGGCAGGCGCATTACTTCGTGATGTTGTAAATAGCGATGCATCACTAACTATGTCGAATTTTAATTTGACAGAAGAAGGGGCATTATATCATTTACGTACAAATCCCGACTGTATAAAATTATTTGATAAATTGCCAGACGATATTGAAAATCGATTATATCCGAAACCTATAGCGACTGCAAAGGTTGCGGAAAATATAGAGGAGGAGGACAAACAGTCTCCAATTGTTAAAAACAGCAAAAAGAAACAAAGGAATTAATATAACATTCCTTAACTCTCTGTGATTATTGGTTTAATCGCAGGGAACAAATACAAACAACATGAAGGCTTCAATTTTATGCGCAGAGAAAAATAGGTTTGAGTTAATCAACAGCAAGTCTCTAAATATTCAACTGTTCGGCACAGACAATGACTATCCGCAAAAAGTCATCGACGTCGTTTTTTCTTCAGTAACAGGCAAAGCTTGTTTTATTAACTACGCAAAATTTATAAACGGAAATGGGTTTGCAGACGAAAAAGCCTATCAACTATTTGTTAATAATTCACAGACGCTCGACGACATTTTACACGATGTATCTCGTGATTTTGCGTTATTTGGAGGCTTTTGCCTACATGTTAACTATAACGCTAATTACAAAAAGACAACAATATCACATGTACCACTTGAAAATGCCAGATTTCAGGCACTTGATGAAGAAGGCAATTTTAACAAAATAGCGTTACATCCGGACTGGGGGCGAAGGAATCTATTATCACGACGTTGGCGGCGTGAGGACATTGACTTTATCGACCTTTATAATCCAGATCCGGAGGTTATTGAACAACAAGTAACAGCCGCTGGAGGTTGGGATAGTTATAAAGGGCAAATTTTCTACTATTCAAATGAAGGGGTTGGGGTATATCCTATCCCTATCTTTGATGAAGTTTTAACAGACATGAACACCGAAGAAGCTATTTCTGATATAACGAACAGAAACGCAACTAGGGGTTTTTTGCCATCTGGTTTTTTTATTGATATTTTAAATAAAGAGACAGACAATGACGAGGGCGAGACAGACGCTGAGAAGGTTATCAAACAGATGCAGGGAAGCCGAAATGCGAACAAAGTTGGCTACATGAGTGTGAATAGCAAGGAGGAGATTCCCGAGTTTTTAAAACTATCTGGAAAT
>ENA-UOWE01003853-UOWE01003853.1-activated-sludge-metagenome-genome-assembly--contig:-NODE-3853-length-15005-cov-5.746756_pt1 | contig 15005 bp, 18 predicted proteins | sample MGYA00249841_ERZ761562 | MGnify/ENA primary metagenome ERZ761562 (study PRJEB28883, sample SAMN05720200) | activated sludge metagenome | isolation source: Anaerobic digester | place: Japan... | reverse complement strand
CCGCCCAACGAGGGGTACCGGTGTCACCGTGTCGTCGTAGACCGGATAGACCGAGTATCCGGTCGTCGTCAGGTGGTCGGCGGGGATCCCGAGGGCCCTGATCGCGTTCATGACCCGCGTCATCCTCTCCGAATTCTCAGACTGTGCCACCCTGACATCGGCGTTCTCGGTCTCCACACCCACCTGAATCTCGGCCCGGTCCGGTGACGAGGCAACCTCGCCGACTGCTGAAGTCCTGATGACGCGTTCGTCCGGTTTTACACCATCCGTCGCTGCTGGCGTCGTGGTCAGTGCCGAGACCACAACGATCGCGGCGCAGAGGCAGAAGAGCACTGCGAGCGCTGCTGTCGTATAACGCATACAGCACAGTGAGAGACAACCGGAGGAAAAAAGGTAGCGATGGGTTCGGACCTTTTCGAAGTTATTCCTTCGTAAAGAACAGGTTACAGTGGCACCGCCCGTCCGCCTTCAGCTCCTCGTCGCGGAAGATGCAGGGGCAGATGATCTGTTGGTCTTTTTCCGGATCGCCGGTCCGTATGCGACAGGGGCAGTATCGCTCTCCGAAACGTTCCCGGTTCCGGACGAGGCCCCGAATTACGACAGCGAGCTGCCGTTCGTCCGGGTTCAGACGGATCCCGTTCGATTCGGCCTCCGCTTCGGCCCAGGCACGCATCTCTTCCTCGTTCTCCGGATCCTTTACGGTCATGGTGCACCAGTTCTCGTCGGGATCGTATTAACGCTGTCGCGTGGTTCCTGCCTGGCAGTGTTCGATCATCGACTCGAAGATACGTCGACCGTCCTCAGAACCGATGACGAGCTCGCTCGACCGCTCGGGATGGGGCATCATCACCAGCACGTTCCGACCCTCCCCCAGGATACCAGCGATCCCCTCGATCGAGCCGTTCGGGTTCGCCCCGGGGATCACCCGTCCCTCGGTGTCGCAGTAACGGAAGGCGATCCTCCGCTCTCGGTTGAGCCTGGCGATCACCCCCGGAGGGGCAACGTAGCGCCCTTCCCCGTGGGCAACCGGAACCCGGATCACCTCGCCCCGCCTATACAGGCGTGTGAACGGAGTATCCGTGGTCTCGACGCGGAGCCAGGTCGGGCGGCAGATGAACCTCGGGACCTCGTTCCTTGTGAAGACACCGGGTACGAGACCGCTCTCGGCGGCGATCTGCGCTCCGTTGCAGATCCCCAGCACCAGTCCCCCCTCCCGTGCATGCGAGATCACGTCCGCCATGATCGGTGTCCGGGCTGCGATTGCACCCGCCCTCAGATAGTCCCCGTACGAGAAACCCCCGGGAAGGATCACCGCATCGTACCTGCGCTGGAGTCCGTCCCGGTACCAGACCAGGTCGGTATCAACCCCGAGCACCTCGCTGAGCACGTGCACGGTATCGAGGTCGCAGTTCGATCCGCCGAACCGGATCACGGCAAACCGCATCAGACGACCTCGATCTCATACCGGTGAATGACCGGGTTCGCGAGGAGGCGTTCGCAGATCGCCCGTGCCTTCGTTCCGGCCTCTTCCCGGTCGACGGCATCGATCCCGATGCAGAACCGGCGGGCGGTCGAGAGTGAAAGCGTCGGGATACCGAGGTGGGCGAGGGCGTTCTGTATCGCCCGCGCCTCGGGGTCGAGCATTCCTTCCTTCAGAGCAATGGTGATAATGACATCGAATAGCATCTCAATCCTCCCCTAGGATCCGTGAGGCGACCTGCCCGTAGGTGGCAAGGACGTCTCCCTTCTCGAACCGGTATACATCCTTGTCGAGCGATGCTCCTGTCCGGATGTCCCAGAGCCTCATCGAGTCCATGCTGATCTCGTCACCCAGCCGGATCTTTCCATCGGCATCCCGGCCGAACTCGATCTTGAAGTCGACGAGCTGGATCCCGAGATCGGCGAACAGCTCCTGCAGCACCTCATTCACCCTCAGGGCGAACCGCTTCACCTCACCGAGCTCCTCCCGCGTGAGAAGACCGAGCGCAAGGATGATGTCATCGTTCAGCATCGGGTCGTGGAGAGAATCGTCCTTGTAATCGATCACGATCAGGGGCGGGTCGAGCGGGGTTCCCTCGACGAACGGATAGCGACGAACGAGCGAACCGGCGGCGATGTTCCGGACGATCACCTCGAGCGGGATCATCTTCAGGCGTCGGACCCGCATCCGCGCCGGGCCTTCAAGGGCGATGAAGTGCGTGGGGATACCCCGCCCCTCGAGCAGATCATAGAGACGGGCAGAAACCCGGGCGTTGAACTCCCCCTTTCCGGCGATCACGTCCTTCTTTCCGCCGTCGAACGCGGTGATGTCGTCGCGGAAGACCACGATCAGTTCGTCGGCCCTGTCGGACCCGTAGACCGACTTTGCCTTTCCGGCATACAGTAGTTCTTCGGTCACAGATATTGCTCCTTGAGTCGGGCGGTGAGACGCCGCACCAGCGGCGCGATGGTCGGGGAGTACCATCCCCGTTCGATGAACTGTGGATAGATGCAGAGTCGCTCGACCAGCTCGGCGTCTCCCACCATCTGCCGTAGCTCGTCGATGGCGGGCCAGGGGTGTTCCGGGTTGATATGATCGATCGAACAGGGTGAGACGCCGCCCAGATCGTCGACGCCGCACGGAACCAGGCGGGCAATATCGGCCAGGTTCGGCGGGATCTGGATCGCGATATCAGCCGGGAGGAGCTCACGGGCGAGCCTGATCGTGTTGCAGTATTCGTCCGTCGAGATCATGGTTGCGCTCGCCATACCCGTCCCCGCCTGGGGAGTAAAGTTCTGCAGGATCACTTCCTGGATATGACCGTACCGGCGATGGAGTTTTGCGATCGTCTCTAACGAGCGACGGCGGTCTTCCCAAGTCTCGCCGATGCCGAGCAGCAGGCCGGTGGTGAACGGGATTCGAAGACGACCTGCGGCCTCGATCGTCCCGATCCGCAACTCCGGCACCTTGCCCGGGGAGCCCTCATGGGCAAAGACGCGGGCCGTCGTCTCCAGCATCAGCCCCATGCTCGCATTCACCTCGGCGAGCATCCGGAGTTCTTCCTCTTCGAGGACGCCCGCGTTCGTATGGGGGAGGAGACCCTTCTCGATCGCGAGGAGGCAGAGGCGGCGACAGTACTCCAGGATCGAAGACTCGCCGAGCGCGTCGAGGTGGGCGCCGAAGCCAGGCACCTCCTCGGGGCGCTCGCCGAACGTGAAGAGCGCCTCCGTGCAGCCCGAGCGGGCCCCCCTCTCCAGTATCGCCTCCACCTCCGCGGGCGACATCAGGCAGCCATCACCCATCGGGCGGCGGAAACCGCAATACAGGCAGCGGTTTCTGCAGACCGTGGTGAGCGGCAGGAAGACGTTCCTGGAGAACGTGATCCGGCGGCGAGGCATGTATACAGATGGGGGGCGTGACTATTCAATCTTCACCGTCACCGATCCGGCATTGCGGGTGCGGATCCTGTACCCGGTGGGATCAGGTTCGGCATCTCCCTCGCTATCGGATGAAAACAGCTGCGAATTCCATCTCACCCCGGGTCACACCTCGGTGGATCGTAGTGGATGGGCACGTTCCGTAACCGGCTCCGACGTTCTCCGAACCGGCGCCGGTGGGGCACGCCGGACATGGAACCGGGAGGGTGGGAGGTCCGTGAAAGGATGATGCAGGATACGATCGAACGTATGCAGCCACCCAAAACACTTTATTCACGGCTCACCCGTACCAAAAGAGAATTGTCATGGACGTTGCTGGAGCTCCTCCCTCCCCGAAAAACAACGGGGGACCAAACTTCAAGGAGATCATACGGGAGTCTCCGTGTGTCTTCGCGATCGGGGTGGCGGGCGATAGCGGTTCAGGCAAGACGACGTTCACCCAGTCCATCCGTGAGATCTTCGGTGAGGACCTGGTGAGCACGATCACGCTCGACGACTATCATCTCTATGACCGGAAGCAACGGCGGGAGCGTGGCATCACACCTCTCGACCCGGCAGCCAACCGGATCGAACAGATCGAATCGGACCTGATCGCGATGAAGGAGGGCCGGACGATCGAAAAGCCGGTCTATGACCATTCGGTGGGTACCTTCGGAGATCCGGTCCTCTTCACCCCCGGCAAGATACTCATCCTCGAGGGCCTGCACACGCTCTTCTCCGAGCGACTGCGGGAGCACCTCGACTTCACCCTCTTCGTTGAACCCGATCGGCGAGTCAAGGAGGACTGGAAGATTCGGCGAGACATGGCGAAACGCGGCTACGAACGCGATCAGGTCCTCCGGGAGATCAGGGAGCGGGAACCCGACTACCTGCGGTACATCGCCCCGCAACGCGAGTTTGCCGATGTCGTGATCCGCATCAGTCATTCGAAGTATGGATCGGCACTCGCAAGGACACGGAACGTCTACCAGGTTTCACTGCTCCAGGACCCGATGGACCAGGCAATCAGCGATGTCGATCTCGGGATCGACCTCTTCTCGGTCCTCTCCCTCTCCGAGCGTAACTTTCTGCTCGAGTTCATTCATCACGAGGACCCCCGACGCCGCCGGGGAGAGATCGTCATCGACGGTGAGCTCGGGCTCCACGTGGTGCAGCGACTGGAGCAGTCGATCGAGGAGCAGACGCATGTCAGGCCGATCTCGCTTGCGCGTGACCGGGAGTACGTGACCGCAGTTGACGTGGCACAGCTGCTCATCGCCTGGAGAATCATCCATCGCCGAATCTTCCTGGAACGATGCAGAGGGGCGTTCCGTCACTCCGGACGGCCTTCGAATGTAGAATATTTAAATAGGTGAGTGATATACCAATGGTCAGGGAAATGTCGACCGCCAGCCGCATCCGCGACAGCTACAACGAGAGCCAGGAGCGGATTGTCCTGTACCTGAGGACTGCCCTGCAGAAGGGCAAGCACTACTTCAAGTCGAAGTACATCGCCCGTGATCTCGGGCTCTCCTCAAAGGAGGTCGGAACCAACATGGCGATCCTCGCCGAGATCTGCGAGGATCTCACCATCGTCCGCTGGTCGTATTCCAACAGCACCACCTGGATGGTCCAGCCGAAGGGAGCCTGATCTCGCATGCCGAAGGTGGAGTTCACCTCCGTGATCGAGTTCGTCGCCAACATCGACGACCAGAAGGACTGCCTGATGGCCCAGGACGAGACCCAGAAGAGACCCGGATCGCTCTGGTTCAACATCGACGTCCCGAAGGGACACGGGTTCTCGAACGGGGACCAGGTACGGATCACGATCGAACGGGTCTGACCACGGACCGCGTATCACACCTTTTTTCTCCACCCCGGACGATACCCGGGTGATGGCGGCACATCACCTGACCCTGCTGCAGATCAACGACACGCACGCGTACCTCGAACCGCACCCCGAGGTCTTCTGGGGGCCGGAAGGGCCGACGTTCCGTGTGGCGGGGGGGGTTGCCAGGATCGCCGGGCTGGTTCATCGGATCGGGGAAGAGACCGGTCATCGTTCCCTTCTGCTGGACTGCGGGGATACTCTCCATGGGACCGGTCCCGCCCAGATGAGTCGGGGAGAAGTCATGGTCCCCGTTCTGAACGCCCTCGGTATCGGGGCGATGACCGCACACTGGGACTTTGCCTTCGGCCCCGAGCGGCTTCGGGAGCTCGGAAGGCGACTCGACTACCCGATCCTCGCGGTCAACTGCTTTGAAGAGGGGAGCAACCGTCGGCCATTCGAGGGATCGGTCCTCCTCGACATCGGTGGATTGCAGGTGGGTGTGATCGGCTGCGCGGCGACGATCCTCGACAAGACGATGCCCCCATCCTTTTCGGCGGGTCTGCGGTTCACCACTGGAAAGGAGGAGCTACCCGGCGAGATCCGGTCACTCCGGGAGCGTGGAGCCGGGCTGATCGTCGTGCTCTCCCACCTGGGACTGCCACAGGACATCCGGCTTGCGTCCGAGATCGGGGGGATCGACGTGCTGCTCTCGGGACACACCCACCACCGCCTCCGGTCACCGATCCGCACCAACGGCACATTGATCATCCAGTCCGGGGCACATGGCTCGTTCCTGGGCAGGCTGGACCTCACCGTGGACGAAGGGGGGATCAGAGGGTTCTCGCACAGGCTCCTGCCGGTCGACGAACGGTGCCCTGTCGATCCCACGGTCTCCTCTCTCGTCGAGGAGGCCGTATCGCCGTTCCGCTCAACACTTGGACGCGTGGTCGGATCGACCGCGTACCCGCTCTACCGTGGCGAGATGTTCTCGTCGGGTATGGATACCTTCCTCCTCGAGGCGATACGCGGTGTTACCGGGACCGAACTGGTCTTCTCGAACGGCTGGCGATACGGGACACCCATCCTCCCCGGCCCCATCACCACAGGAGACCTCCATTCCATCATCCCGATGAACCCCGAGGTGATGACGATCACCCTCACCGGTGCGGAGCTTCGCGAGATGATCGAAGAGAACATCGAGCGGACTTTTTCGTGCGACCCGTATGGTCAGATGGGAGGATACCTCAAACGCTGCCTCGGGATGACCTGCTACCTGAAGCTGGAGAATCCACCGGGCCACCGTATCCAGGACTGCTGGATCGGCACCCGTCGACTGGATCCTTCAGGAAGATACCGGGCGGCGTTCGTCACCGTGCAGGGCGTCCCCGGGCGGTTCGGAACCGGACGGGCGGGAACGGGGATCTCTGCGCATCAGGCGATGGAGAAGATGCTCGTCGAACGAAGCCCGTACCGGCCGACGGACGGGGTGCCGTTCCGGGTGATCTGAAACGGCCCCTCTTCGGTCTTTCCAGGGGAGAGCAGTCCGGCTTACAGCGGGATTCGAACGCAACAGGCCCCGTTCCATAGCCTTAAGTGGTTGTCAACCTATTGAGGTGCATGGTGCTATTCGGCGGTGTGGAGCTGGGATGGCTGCTGATCGTGATCGGCGCCCTGGTGCTCCTGTTCGAGGCCTATTCCCCCGGGTTCTTCATGACGGTGCCCGGCACGGTGATGGTGATCCTCGGAGTACTGCTCGTTCTCGGCATCGATATCTTCTCCTCGGTCTGGGGAATCGTGCTCGGGGTCGTGGTCGCACTCGCAACCGCAGTCCTGACGGTCTGGTTCTATTCCCGGATCACCCCCGACGCCTCACCGACCACCATGTCCCGCGACTCAGTGATCGGCCGGACGGGGAGGGTGACGAAGCGGGTCGACCATTACTCTCTCAGCGGAAAGGTGCGCGTCGAGGGGCACGACTGGTCGGCCAACTCTACCGGGGCTCTGATCGAGGAGGGGGCGACGGTCCGGGTCGTCGGTTCGGAGGGCGTTCACATCATCGTCGAGGAGGTCTGAAACCATGGCATTGCTCACAACATTCATCTCGATCATCCTGATCCTCGTGATCATCTTCATCTTCGCTCGCGGCGTGGTCATCATTCAGCCGTACCAGCAGGGGCTCCAGATTCGCCTCGGAAAGTACATCGGCCGGCTCAATCCCGGTTTCCGCTGGGTCGTCCCCCTGATCACGCGTGTTGAAAAACTGGACCTGCGCACGCAGGTTGTGGATGTCCCGAGCCAGGAGGTGATCACCAAGGACAATTCGCCAACAAATGTCGACGCGATCGTCTTTATCCGTGTAATGGACCCCGAAAAGGCCTTCTTCGAGGTGGGTAACTACCGGACCGCAACGGTGGCACTCGCACAGACCACACTCCGTGGCGTGATCGGCGACATGGAACTGGACGAGATCCTCTACAACCGGGACGTGATCAATGCCCGCCTGCGGGATATGCTCGATCGGGAGACCGATCAGTGGGGGGTCAAGGTCGAGCGGGTCGAGATCAAGGAGGTCGATCCGATCGGAGCCGTCAAGCAGGCCATGACCGAGCAGACGGCGGCGGAGCGTGAACGCCGTGCCGCAATCCTCAGGGCAGACGGTGAGAAACGGTCGGCGATCCTGAGGGCCGAGGGGCTGCGGCAGTCGATGATCCTGGAGGCGGAAGGGGAGCGGCAGTCCAAGATCCTGAAGGCGGAAGGAGAGCGGCAGTCGCGGATCCTCGAGGCGCAGGGACAGGCACAGGGGCTTCGGATCGTCGCGCTCGGCTCCCGCCCTCTCGATCGGCGCTCGATCACGGTCCTTTCGCTCGACGCGCTCAAGACGATGGCCAACGGGCAGGCGACGAAGATCATCTTCCCGTTCGAATTCTCGAGCCTGATCCGGCAGTCGGCGAAGTACCTTGGACTCGCGGAAGAGGACCTGCCGCCGGCAGAGGAGGGGGAACCGACCGTTCTCGAGGAGTCCATCCTGGGTGCGATCCCGCGAAGCGAAGAGGTCAGGGAGATCCTGGAGGACGTCCAGCGCTCCGTACCGGAGACACCGGAGTTCCGGGAGAAGGGGAAGACGGAACCGATCACGTCGATCGACGATGTCGGGGTCCCGGGTTCGGAATCCACGCACCCGGCGGAATGAAAGGGTAGCCTCCAAACGGTATACACGGGGGATCGGCGACCTCTCTCTGGGTGTTCTTCCCCTCTCTCCAACCCCATGGTCTGACGCGTGCAGTCCCCGCGGATCCCGGGAGGCTTTGGATCGATGGTCTCACCGGGTTTCAGGACCTGTTCTGCTCCTGCAGACCTCCAGGACGGGGAAAGGTATATCTCACGTCTCGTTCGTAACTCCAGACTGCTGCAGTCGGTGCGCCATTAATGCAGGAGGTTGGAAGAAGTGGGTTTATTGAACAGGATGGGGACCGTTATCAGGGCGAAGATGAGCAGGCTGATCGATGCCGCTGAGGACCCCCGGGAGACGCTGGATTACTCGTACGAAAAGCAGCTCCAGCTGCTCCAGAACGTGAAGCGGGGCGTCGCCGACGTCGCCACCTCGAAGAAACGACTCCAGCTCCAGCGGGCAAAACTGCTCCAGAGCAGCGCGACCCTGGAGAGGCAGGCCCGGGAGGCGATCAGGGCCGACAGGGAGGACCTTGCCCGCCTCGCGCTCGAACGGAAGAGTGCGATCGACGGCCAGGTGTCCGCGCTCGATCAGGAGATCTCCACCCTCGAGGCAGAGGAGGAGAAACTGGTGGAGGCGGAGAAGCGGCTCGCAACCAAGGTGGAGGTCTTCCGCACCAGGAAGGAGACGATTAAGGCGCAGTACTCCGCCGCCGAGGCGCAGGTCAAGATCAGTGAATCCGTCTCAGGAATCAGCGAGGAGATGGCCGACATCGGAGTTGCGATCGAGCGTGCGGAGAACAAGACCAGCGATATGAAGGCCCGTTCTGCGGCCCTGGACGAGTTGATAGAGAAGGGGACGCTCGAGGACATCACCGGGGGACAGGACGAGATCGCACGCGAACTGGAGGCGATCGGTTCCAGAACACGGGTCGAGGAGGACCTTTCGAGGTTGAAGAGGGAGGAGGGAAGATGATCATCCGGATCATGGGAGACGGACAGTACAGGGTAAACAGCAGCCTTTTCGATACCCTCAACACGATCGATAACAGGATCGTGGAACTCGTTCAGAGGGGAGAGGACGAGCTGTTCAAAAAGGAACTCTCTCGCCTCATCGGGGTGATCCAGAGGGAAGGAGAGCGTATCCCCGACGACGAACTGGTCGAATCGGACGTCATCGTCCCCCCCGCCGATATGACGCTGATCGAGGCACGGGACGTCTTCAGGGGGACCGGGATCTTCGCAGGGTAAGAAACCTGCCGGCCCTTTCGCGATATCTCCCAGGGAGTTCGGGGCTCACCTACAGCGGGATCCCCCAGAGAGGGTACCACCTCTCGACCTCGTTCTCGATCGGGAGTTCGCGTTCGAGCAGGGAGCGGAGCCTGAACTCGAATGCAGCGTCCCGGGTCGAGTCGGAGAGGGGGACGAACGGGTAATAACGTCCCTGCTTGAAGTTATAGATCCAGTAGACCCTTCGATCGCGTCCAAAACGGAAGACGGCGCAGAGCAGGTAGGCCCCGAGACCCCTTTCGATCAGGGTCTGGCTCACGATATGGATACCGGAGACCAGGTCCTCGAAATCCGGGTCCTCCAGGATCACCCAGTTGAAATGATAGGCATCCGTCACGATCCTGAACGCACTGGACGTCTCCCGCGCGGTAATATTCAGCAGGTCCTCGATCTCCGCCCGGACAGCGGCGGAACCTGACGACTCGATCGGCTTGAAACAGAGCCCGGCAGATCCGGACGGCTCGAGGTCGAGCGACGTCTGCATCGTCACGACCGCCGTCGAGATCGCAAAGAGCCGGTCGCTGTCCGCCTCGGGAAGGCGGGTCGTGCCGAGCACCGCATCGAGAAGATCGCGCAGCCCCATCCGTCAGGCCTCCATCTCCTGCTCGATGCGGACGAGTGCCGCGATCCGTGCCTCAACCGGGGGGTGGGTGGAGAGAAGGTTGAAGAAGGACGATCCCGAGATGGCAGGGATGATGAAGAACGCGTTCATTCCTTCGACCTCCCGGAGGTCCCGTCTGGGCACCCTCTCCATGAGACCGCTGATCTTGGCAAGGGCAGAGGCAAGGTGCGAGGGGCGACCCGTGATGACGGCCGAACCACGGTCGGCGGTGAACTCCCGGTACCGTGAAAGTGCCAGGATCAGGAGATGGCTGACTACCCAGGTTGTGCCCGCCACGAGGGGAAGCAACATCAGCGAGGACGCCCTTCGGTCGCGATCACCGATGCCGAACAGAAACCAGTTCCTGAAGATGGTAAAGGCGATGGTCGACAGGAACGTCGCCAGGGTGATCACCACGACATCGTGGTTCCTGATGTGACTCAGCTCGTGGGCGATCACCGCCTCGAGCTCGTCGGGATTGAGTATGCGCACTAATCCCGTCGTCACGGTAACGACCGAGCGGGAGGGGTTCCGCCCCGTCGCGAAGGCGTTGGGGACGGGAGAGTTCACGATCGCGAGCCTGGGGCGAGGCATCCCGGCGATCGAGGAGAGACGTGTCAACACCTGGTAGAGGTGAGGTTCCGTCTCCTCAGAGACCAGACGGGCGCCCATCGTGGAGAGAACCATCCTGTCCGAGAAAAAATACTGTACAAGAAGGATCGCCCCGACGATCGCGAGGATGAGAAGGGTTCCAACATCCAGCATGACGAGGAAACCGACGAAGAGGAGATATACCAATGCGAGCAGGAACAGCGTGAGCGCCATCCTCGCCTGAAGCCCGAGATCCCTGTGCCAGCGCACCACCGTTTCAATCCCCCGTGCATCCCGTACCGGTCTGAAGGATCCGGCCCCGCCCTCCGCGGGAGCGGTCGATCTTCATTTTCGGTACATTCTGGCGAGTCCAGGGAGGATAAAATCTACCGCCGTTCGGTGGGTTCAACCGGGATGTTATACCGGTAAGCTGGAACGGAGCCGACGAAAAAGACCGCGTATCCGCCGGGGATCCAGGAGAGGAACGACAGGTACTCAGAAGAACTGGAAGAGGTACGGGAGCGCGATCAGCGAGATCATGGTCACCGCCATCAGCCAGGAGAGTCCGCCGACGATATAGGGTGAGAGACGCTCGAGGCGAATCCGGGCGAGCAGGCTCCCGACCGCCTCCTTGAAGATATAGCCCCCGTCGAACGGGAGCATGGGGAGCGCGTTGAAGATCCCGACGTTCAGGTTGATCCAGCCCGACCAGAAACAGAGATGTACGAGTGTCCAGAACCCGACAAAGGGGGCATCGAGGTACGCGGATGCGGATGCCCCGGGAAAACCCAGGATCCGTAGAGCGCGGGCATCCGGCGAGGGATTGAACGGCATGAACAGGTACTGCAGGATGCCGAACGGGTTGAAGGATTGCCGCACGTACGCCTGGAGTGCGGCGCCATCGTAGTACTCGATCCCCATGAAACCCGACGCTGAGACGTTACCCGGCCAGGGAGCCAGAACGAGCCTGTGCGTCGATCGCTGTCCGGACGCCTCGACGGTGAGCTCGGCGATGTCTCCCGGACGGCTCGGGGAGAGGAGGCGTCCGATCTCGTCCCGGGCGTGCACCGGCGTTCCATTGAGCGCCACGACGACCGCGTTCGAAGGAACCGAGGCGTTGTATGCCGGTGAGTCCTTGTAGACACCGTGGATGATCGGAGTGGTCACCGGGGTGACCATGCCCACGAGCGCGATCATGAGAAGGATGCTCAGGAGGCCGACGACAAAGTTGTTGGTGATACCGGCACCGTACATCCGCATCCTGGCTCCCCGGGGCGCCTTGAACAGTTCCTCCTCGTCCGGTTCGACGAACGCCCCTATCGGAATCACCGCCAGGAGCACGCCCGCCGCCTTCACCCGGATTCCCTCGACGCGGGAGAGGATGCCGTGCCCGAACTCGTGGACCACCAGCGTGATGACGAGCGCGAGCCAGACGGCGAGCGTGCCCGGTACGAACTCGTTGACGCCCGGGATCAGGAGGATGTTCTGCGGGGCGATGATCTGGGTCGGTTCGGGACGGGTCACGAGCAGGAGCTGAAACGAGAAGAGAAGGCTGAACGCGACGAAGAACGAAACGAGCGCGACGGCGACCACCCCGAGGCTCGCGTAGAGCCTCAGGGGCGAGGAGATTCTCCGAAAGATGTCAAAGAAGCCCACCCTCGTCGTCTTCAGGGCAAGGATCGGACCGTAGAAGAGCACGTGATCCGCATAGCGCCCCGACCTCTTGAGGTAGACGACGAGGACGACATAGATCGCGACGAGAAGCAGCACGAGCCGGCCCAGGGGCGTTGAGAGTGCCCCGGCGGCATCCGTGACCCAGTCCATTCTCTCAAGCATGGTCGAACGACCGATATAAAAGGTGGGCTCCTGTCATACGAGTGTCGTCTGGCCGGAGGCGGGACGACGGGCCGAGACGGTGCGCCAGGTGGCCCGGACCAGAGGAGGGAGCGGACCGCGCTCCACAAGGAGGCTCTCGATGTACCGGCGGGTCACCGGGTCGGAAGGATAGCCACTGCCGATCGGACCATATTCCGCAGAAAGGGCCTCGATCGCCCGGTCCCGACTGACCTTCGCAACGATGGAGGCGGCGGCGACGATCGGGATGGTACTGTCGGCCCGGTGCGAGGCAAGTACGGAGCTTCCGCCACCCATCCGGCGCCCGACGTCGGTCGCGTACCTCCCTTCACGGACGTCGCATGCGTCGAGGTAGACGACGCTGATCGACAGGCCCAGAAGGACCAGTCGACGGACGGCGGATGCGTGTGCACCCGCAACGATCGCGTTCATGCTCTCGTTCCGGCGCGCGCCATCGATCTCGGGTGCGGTCAGTTCGACCACCGCAAACGGGAGAGAGGCGACGATATCGTCGTAGAGAGACTCGCGCTGCCTGGGTGTCAGCGCCTTCGAGTCGCGCCGGCCGAACTCCCGCACAGCACCCCAGTCCGGGGCCGCAAGGGCTGCGACGACGAGCGGCCCGAGGACGGCGCCCTTGCCCGCCTCATCGACACCAGCGATCATCACCCGCCTAGAGGAGCTCGCGGATCGCCTTCAGCTCAAGCAGGAGACCCGGATCATGCCTGATCAGTTCCTTGATGATCTCGAGGGTCGAGAACTTTGCGAGGTCTAGGCGGGAGATCGAATGCACGAGGCGGTTCAGTTTCTCGTCCGTAAGTCGAATAAAGTACTCCTTGATCCGGTAGTTGCGACGGAGGGCTGAACCGAGCTTCGATGTCCGCCAGCCCGAGTCGTACGGCATCAACGCTCCCGCCGATACATCGCCCTTTGCGATCGCATCGGCGGCCACCTGTGCCGCAAGGCGCCCGGTGAACATCGCGTTGTAGATCCCGCCCCCCGTGATCGGATCCGAGACACGGGCGGCATCTCCGACGATCATGAGCCCGTCGGCAACCGTCTTCTCGAGCGGAGGACAGACAGAGACCCCGCCCATGATCCATTCGACCACGCGCCCGTCGGGGAAGTTCGACCGGACGAACCGGTTGAGGTAGTCGATCGGGCGGTGCCCGTCACGGCTCTTTCTACCGCTGATCCCGATACCGACATTCGCGGTCCGGGGGCCCTTCGGAAAGACCCAGACGTAGCCCTCGGGGGCGATCTCGTTCCCCAGGTGAAAGACCGTCGCAGCCTCGTCGATATCGATCCCGGTCATCAGATACTGGACGCACGTCTCGATCTCAGCCAGCGGCACGGTTGTGTCAACCCCGCACCACCGGGAGAACTTGGACTCGATCCCGTCCGCCGCCACAACCACCCTGGCGCGAACGTCCTGAACATGCCCGTTCTGCTCGATCCGCGCTCCGCAGACCGTTCCGTTCTCCATGATCGGCAGGATCGCACGCGTCTTGACCTGGATGTCGGCGCCTGCCTCTCCTGCCCTCATGACCAGCTCGCGATCGAACCGCTTCCGGTCGATCACGTATCCGACCTCGCTCCCCGCCATCGAGGGTTCGAGGGACATCCGGTACCCGTCGGGCGCCACGATCACCGCACGGTCGATCTCGGCGGAGATCCATGCCGGATCGGGGTCCATAAACTCCTCGAGCAGGTCGCGTCCGACGCCCTCGGCGCACCGGATCGGCACACCGATCGCCGGACGCTTCTCCACCAGGCCGACCGAGAGGCCTGCCTCTGCCGCCGTGCTGGCGGCGAGGGCGCCGCCCGGACCCCCTCCGATCACGAGAAGGTCGTATTCAGGCCTCATCAGCGACCTCCAGCGCACCGAGGGGACAGGCCCTGGCACAGATACCACAGCTGGAACATTCTCCTTCGACGGAGAGATAGGCGTCGATCAACTCAAGCGCACCCCGGGGGCAGACAGAGACGCAACAACCGCAGTATCCGCAGATCTCCCTCCTGATGACGAGCATGTCTTTTGTATTTGCCCGGGTGGAGGAAAAGGTTATTGGTATCCCTGTGAGCCGCGATCAGGCCATCAGGAGCTGGAAGGTGCCGTAGATGCCGCCGCCGCCGGGATGCAGGACCACTCTTCCCTCGCGCAGCGCGCCGATCGCCCGCCCGACGGCAGGATGAACACCGACCAGCTCGTCGATCGGTTCGTCCACCAGCACGGCGATCTCGGTGGAGAACCGCTCGAGAAAGGCTTCGTGGACT
>ENA-UOWE01003847-UOWE01003847.1-activated-sludge-metagenome-genome-assembly--contig:-NODE-3847-length-15013-cov-6.194545_pt1 | contig 15013 bp, 12 predicted proteins | sample MGYA00249841_ERZ761562 | MGnify/ENA primary metagenome ERZ761562 (study PRJEB28883, sample SAMN05720200) | activated sludge metagenome | isolation source: Anaerobic digester | place: Japan... | reverse complement strand
GTACCGTGATCGGCGTGTTCGTAGGGTTCGCGCTGGCGCTGTACGCTTTGTACCTCGAGACGAAGCCGCGCTAGCCCCGGAGGTAGGCGGGCGATCGGGTAAGCCAGACGCAGGGGGAGAAAGCCGTCGTGCAGAGCGTCGGCAATCCGCGAGACCATGGTCTGTGGGACGGAGAGTGCGGGTCTACCGACGGGGAACGGTCGCTCCCACAGCATCACGGTCAGTCGTGACTGGATTCGTCAGCAGCAGCACTGCGTGACGGTGAGTTCAGGTATCTGCATGACGCCGCCAGGACGTGTCAGGCATATTGGTCGTCGTCCATCCATCCTGACGCCGGCAGACGATCCTCACGGCGTATACCGCCCACTCCAGCCACCTGTGAACGTGAGGGCCCGTCATCAGGACGGTGCGCTGTCCGTGTCTTCTTGGCCCATATGAACGCCGCCCGAGTCCGTGGCATACTGAGAGCAGCCAGTGTCATTCAGTGGAGGAGGGTCTTGCCTCTGAAGCGTTCACTCGCGGCCAGACGGCGATTGACACGATCATGGGCGCCGTCAGCAATCCAGGCGAGAGTGGCGGTCACGTCGTCGTGAGGGCCGAAGTCAGGCGTAACCTCCTGCGTCCGTTAGGCGCGCGTGGGCGGCAGCAATCGTCGGGCCCCGTCTCTGACATGGTAGGAGCTGCGGCCGTCGCCTTGGCTCCTGACGAGCAGGTGGTCCTACTCGACGGCGACGGCGTCGTTCTGGCAGCGCCCAAGCACGGGCCGGCCGCGCAACTGGGTATCACCGTGGGTGCGGCACTGTGCGACGAGGTGGTCGGAGTGTCGCCTGTGCTTCAGAAGCTCCTCCTCGATGCGCATCACGAGGCAGCCTTCGTCGCTCGCGCCGCGATCAGAACGAAAGAGGGCGAAGGGCTGCTTCTGCGGTTACGGGCGCTTCCCGCAGAGGGTCACGGGCATCCGGTCGCAATCTCGGCCGAGGGCCGGTTCGACCCATGGGAGACGCCTGGCGAAGCGCTCCTCGGACTTCAGGACCATTTCGACATCGTCTCTCGCGTCATCGCCATCACTTCGGGCGACTACACGCCCAAAGAGGCGACGGGCGAGATCCTCCGTACGATCAGCACGAGGTTGCGTATGGACGCAGCGGCGTTCTACTCGTTGCTCGATTATCCTTCGGCCAGGCTCGTCAGTGCGTTCGGCAGAACGAGACGGCGGGGGGTCCCTTACTCCGCGGTCGATTGTACCGACCCTCCAGTGGCGGCTCTGCTCGGCGGAGCCCCGGTCGTGATGATCCGCACGACCCGTACTGGACTGCCGGCCGCGTTGGCCGACGTGTGCACGCCCGACGCCATCGAGGTGTTCCTTCTCTCGGCACCCACGGCCGGTGGGATCAGCGGGTTCCTCGTCCTGAGTCGCGATGTCATTCAGCCGTTCGAAGCCTCTTCGCTGCACACCATGTGTCTTGCGGCGCGTCTGCTGGGACTCGTCACGGAACACGCTCAGCTCTCGTTGGAGTCCGAGCGCAGCTCTGTGATGCTCGAGACCGCCTACGCCGTCTCGCGAACGATCTCGCGCAGTCTGGACCTCGAGCATACGTTCAAGGTGGTCGCGATGAACGCGACACGTCTGTTGCCGGGCATGCGCTGTGTGCTGTTCGAGACGAACTCCGCGCCGGACGAGCTGGTCGCAGTGGCGGCGTCCCAGACCGCGGATGTCGACCTCAGGGGCCTGCGCCTGCGTCTCGACGGGCGCGCCGTGGAGCAGATGATGTCGTGCCGTCACTTCCAGGCCGAGTTGCTCGACATGATCTGGGGGGAGTCGATGCGACCTGAAGTGCGTCGTGCGGTCGAAGCGCGTACGGCGCTGGTCCTGCCCATGCTGGCCAACGAGGAGCTGATCGGAGCTCTCGTCCTTCTGTCGCCCAGACGGTTCCGGACGTTCTCCGATCGTGACCTGGAGCTGGCCGAGGAGCTCGCCGATCAGGCTGCCGCGGCCATCCACAACGCGCGGCTCTACAGCGACCTGGCAGCGAGCAGGCAGCATGTCCAGGCGCTTATCGGTCGGATGGCTCGCATTCGCGAGCACGAGCGACGCGAACTCGCAAGCATAGTCCACGACGACGTCATCCAGTCCGTGGCCGGGTCGGTGTACAAGCTTGAGGCCGTGCGTGACCAGCTGCCGACCGAGGCCCAGGAAGCTCTTTCCGATGCGATCACGGTGTTACAAGGGGCGGTGATGGAAGCCCGCAACGTGATCGCGGACCTGCGTCCGCCGGTTCTCGAGAACCTGGGGTTGTCGGTGGCGCTGCGCATGCTGGTCGACCGGATGGACACGCAGGGTCCTGCTCGCGTCGGTCTCGAGATCAAGGATCTGCCCGATCTCGGACCGGCAAAGGCTGCCTCTGTCTATCGCATCGTGCGCGAGGCGTTGGTGAACGCGCAGCGGCATGCGGATGCACGCCACGTCTGGGTCGATCTGCGGTGCGCGAGTGACAGTGAGGGGGGTGTGTTACACGTGACGGTGCGCGATGACGGAAAGGGCCTGGAAGGTCAGACCGTCCGCGAGGGACACTATGGTGTGACGATGATGGAGGAGCAGGCGGCGCTCGTGGGAGGGAATCTGGATATCGTGTCACTCGACGGGCAGGGCCTCACCGTGCGCGCTGTCGTCCCGCTCGAGGAGGCGAGCGCGCTGACCGCAGAGGAAGGTAGGTGAGAGGGTGCCGCCTGTCCGTATTCTGATCGTCGACGATCATGCCGTCGTGCGCGAGGGTCTCTCGTCGATGCTGTCGCAGTACGTCGACTTCGAGGTCGTGGGCGAGGCCGCCTCTGGTGCCGATGCCGTCCGTCTTTCGGACGAGCTCAAGCCGGACTTGATGCTGCTCGATCTGCAGATGCCCGAGATGGACGGGCTCGAGGTGTTGAAACGCCTCGGGTCCAGCGGCCAAGAGAGCCCCCGCGTGGTCGTCCTCTCGATGCACGACGACGAGGAACTCGTGGCCAACGCCGTCCGCGCGGGCGCACACGGGTATGTGCTGAAGAGTGCGTCGCGAAACGATCTCGTCGCTGCCCTGCGCCACGTGGCTGCCGGCGGACAACGGTTCGACGAGGTCGTCGTGCGGGCTCTCCTCTCGGAGCAGCGAAAGGAGGATCACGCTGCCCTGCTCTCCGAACGGGAGGTCGAGATCCTCCGGCTGATCGCATCCGGTTGCAGTAACAAACAGGTCGCCGAGCGACTGTATATCAGCCTCAGCACAGTCAAGACGCACCTCGACGACGTCTACCGCAAGCTGGGTGTCGCCGATCGCGCCCACGCGGTGGCCGTGGCGCTGCGTCTCGGGATCCTTGAATGAGCATCATGGCGGACGGGCGCGATCCCCTCGTCATCACGCTCAGACAGGAGTCCAGTGTGTCCCGTGAGTGGGGCGTTCTCGACACGCTCCTTTACAACCTGATGACCATGAACTTCGCGGTGATGTTCACCGTGCCGTTCCTCGCCGCTGTAGCGCTGTACCCGCGCGGCGACCTGCCCGTGGCGATCCTCATTGCCGGTGTGCTCTGCTGTGCCGAGGCCGTCGTCTACGCTTTTCTCGCGTCCTCCGTGCCGAGGAGCGGCGGCGATTATTTCCTGCAGAAGCGCCTGGTGTCGCAGGCGATCGGGAAGGTGTTCGCCTTCACCGGCGTCGTGCTTGGCGGGGCGCTGTGGATGGCTATCGCGGGATGGTTCGCCGCCAATGTGGCCGTGGGCCCCCTCCTGACGGTCGTCGGGCGCCTCACGGGCCACGACGCCTTCCTCTCCTGCGCGGCCCTCGTTCGGTCGAGTCACGGTGTGTTCCTCCTGTCGCTGACGGTGGTCATATGGTCGGCGACTGTCAACATATGGGGGCTGCGCACCTATGCCATTCTGCAGCGGATCTCTTGGGCTGTAGGCGCAGGCGCACTCATCTTCCTCGCACTCCTTGTGGCACTGCTCGGCGCAGACAGGGTCGGGAGCGCCGATCTCTACACGGAGGCGCTGATGCGGGCGCGGGCGTTGGGTTTCGACCCCGGCGCGGGCTCCGGCGCCGCCATGGGCACCATGGCCCTGGTACCTGTCGCCGCCTTCTCGCTCATCTATCCGGCCTGGAGCGTGCAGCAGGTGGGAGAGGTCCGTCGGGCGAGCAGGCTACGCTCGCAGCTCGTGACCATGGTCCTGGCTGAAGCGCTCACGGCCGTGTTCTCGGCGGTCGTCGTGGCCCTCGTCCTTGCCAACGTCGATCGCGACGGCCTGGCCGCTGGGGCATATCTCTTCCTCTTCGAGCGTTCCGCGATGCCTGATCCGAACGTGCCGTTCTACTGGTTCTTCGACGGCAGTCTCTGGCCGAGCGGCAGTGCAGTCCTGGCTCTCGCTGTCCTCTTCAACGCGTGGTTCTGGATGTGGGTCCCCGACATCACGCTGGCTGCCTCGCGCGTCATGCTCGCCATGTCCTCCGACAGGTCACTGCCGGCTTGGCTCGGTGACCCTTGGGGTCGTCACAGGGCGCCGGCGAAGGCGATCGCCCTCTTCAGCGCCGTCTGCGTCGTGCCGGCGGCCCTCTATGCTTATACGCCGCTGTGGCGGCTCACGCTGTCGGTAACGCTGCTCAACGTACTGGCGTTTGCCGTGACATGTGCCGGTGGTGCCTGCGCGCCCTACACCAACAGGGAGTTCTACCGCGAGAGCACGGCCGCCCGTTTCGAGATCCTGAAGGTGCCGCTCATCACGTGGTGCGGCGGTGGGTTCTGTCTCTTCGCGGCGTTTCTCGTGTGGCGCTTCGCCGTCGACGCTGGTCTGGCGCTGGGTGCACCCCGATGGGCGCTGTTCGCTTTCGTCGCCGTCACTTACGTGACCGCCTACCTCGTGCAAGTGCTCGTCACACGATTCGGTGGCTACCGCAAGGGACGGGGCGCCGAGGTCATCTACCGTCTGACTGACTGATCGCTCGCTACGGCGCAGCGACAGCAGCGCCAGTCACCAGTTCTCTGCCCGGCGAGCCGACCGGTCTACCGGCGGCTCGGCCGTTTGCGGTGGCGGTCAGCCATGAGGCTGGTCGCGTTCCATACCATGGCACCCTTACTGATGGCCTTATGACCGTGTCGCCTCGGGGTGGAGAGGCCTATCGTCATGCGGCATTCAGCGCTCGTGTGCAAGGGGCTTTCGGCTCCACGTGGCAAGGGGGGTGGAATCTCGTGAACGTCGACTCACGATTCAGCGTGGACATTGCACGGCACCTGGAATCCGACAGCGACTTCGAGCGTGACCTGTACACCGAGGTCGTTCGCCGTGTCAGCTACGGCCGCCGCGCAGGGTCCGTCGTCAAGACGACCAAGTGGTACGACTGGCTCGCCCCCGCGATATCCGCCGCGACCATCGTCACTGTGTACTACTTGTACATCTTCCCACGATTCTAGAAGGGGGGTCTCATGGTCAGGGGGGGCTTCATGAGCGGAACGAGGGTGCCCGATGGGCGACCCTGGTAACAGTTCCGGAGTACAGCAGGAGGCGGCGTTCGGCTTCATGCCGACGTTGAAGAAGGACCGTATCTTCGGATGGCTCGATTTCACGCTCGTCCAGGCAGGGTTTGGTATCGCTGCCTGGTGTTTCCTGGTCGGCGGTCTCACCGGCGTCACGGTGCAGGGAAAGTACGCGATTTGGGTGATCCTGCTCGGGAACGCCGTCCCCGTGCTCATGTGTCTGCCCTTCGCTTTGCAGACGGCTCGTCTCGGTGTCGACACCTTCATCGCCAGCAACATGGCGCTGGGCTATCGCTTCTCACAGGTCTTCTTCGTCATCTTCGTGACCTTGAACCTGGGATGGATAGCGATCGCCAACTTCATGCTCGGGCAGGCTGCTGCCAAGCTCGCTGGTGTCGCCGGCATGCCGGAATTCCTGACGACAAGAACTCTGGGCGCGCCGATCTGGTCGATCCTCTTCATGTTCGTCGCCTTGTACATCACTTATCTGGGGCCGGGGGTGATCAAGAACATCGCCCGTGTCGGCGTGCCATGCATCATCGCGATCCTGGCGCTTCTCATCGGCATCGTAGTCTTCAAGTACGGGTTCGACACCGTGTGGGAATCCAGGCCGTCGGCTCCTTACACGACAGGCGATGGATCCATCGACTTCGGGCGCTCCGTGGTGACGGCGTTGGAATGGAACGTCGGGCTCGGGTTCTCATGGTTGGTGTACCTGGGGCAATGGTGTCGACTGGCGCGCAGTGAAGGGGCGGCGATCAATGGCTCTTACCTTGGTCTGGGGCTGCTTCTCAACATCGCGGCGATCTTCGGCGCCTTCATCGCCCTCATTCTGGGAGACCTGAACCCGCCGAACTGGATGCTCCCGGCCGGCGGTCGCGTGGTGGGTGTCCTGGGGCTCGGACTCCTGGTGCTCGCCAACCTGTATGCGAGCTCGTATCTCATGTACGCACAGGCGCTCAGCATGAAGACGCTGTCTCCGCGCATGAACTGGCGCACTTGCGTGCTGACATGTGTGCCCGCCGTCTTCCTCGTCGTGACCCCCGGGTTCTACGACAGCTATCAGCGTTTCCTCGTCATGATCGCCTATGTCATCGCGGTGTTCGGCGGGATCCTGGTCTCCGACTGGCTCTTCGTCCATCGCAGGAGGGGAGAGCTGGGGGCTCTCTACGATCGCGAGAATCCGCAGTACCGGTACCTACGCGGATGGAACCCTGCCGCCATCGTGACGTTCGTCGCCGCGACGGCGTTCTACTGGTTCATGTACAACCCCGTCTCCGACACGCCGGGTCCACTCATGGTCCGGCTCGGCCTCGGGGCGGGCATCCCTTCGTTCCTGTTCGCGGCCGTTCTGTACACGACGCTGGCGAAGACCGCGTTCCGCCGCCTGTACGCGGCGGACCAGGAATGGCAGGCGCTGCGCGACCGCGGCCAGATCGCCGTCATGGTCCCCGACCAGATCGCCGTCGACCTGTCCGGGGTATGCGCCGAGGACTGGCAGGACAGCGAGGATGACGGGTGTCCGGAAGGGCTGTGCACGCTCGAGGCTCTCGATGATCAGATGCCGGCCGGGTGACAGCAGGTCGACAGACGATGCCGTGTGTCATCAGAAGCGAAAGGAGTCGATGAGTCCATGACAGCTGCAACATCAACCTACGGCGCGGTCACCGACGAGGTCGTCGCCGAGCTCAAGAGGCTGCTGGGCGACGAGAACGTCCTGACCGACATGCATGAGCGGGCGATGCGTGCCTTCAGCTGTGCCCCGGCGCCGCTCCATCGTTGGAAGGACCAAACGCCCGATGTCGTCGTGCTGCCGGGCAGCACCGAGGACGTCGTGGGCGTCCTCAAGCTCGCCAACGAGAGGCGTATCCCGGTGACGCCCCGCGCAGGCGCCTCCGGCCTTGCCGATGGCGCCATGCCGCTGCGCAAGGGCATCTGTGTCGACATCAAGCGCATGAACGAGATCTTCGAGATCGACGAAGACAACATGTGCGCCACCGTCGGCACCGGGATCAACATGCTCAAGCTGAACGAAGTGCTCGAGCCGCTCGGCAAGATATACCCGGACGACCTTGCCGGGTACGCGAACGCCATGCTCGGCGGGCGGATCGGCTGCGGAGGCTGGACGCTCATCGGCGGAAAGTTCGGGCACATCCCCGACACGGTGATAAGCATGGAGTGCGTGCTCCCCGACGGCCAGGTGATCTGGGTCGGCGGCGGCGGCACCAAGAAGATCCGCAAGAGTTCCTCGGGCTACCGACTCAAGGACCTCTTCATGCAGCACCAAGGCACACTGTGCATCGCCACCAAGGCGGTCATCGAACTCTACCCCAAGTCTGAGGTGGAGTTCGCCGGCTACTTCGCGTTCGACAACTGGGACGATGCCTACGCCGCTCTCTACGACGTCACTACGAGAGGGTTCGGCAACCTGTCGTCGGCGATGATCTTCGACGACAAGAAGATCGACTTCCTGCGCCGTGATGACGAGGCCTTCATCCCGTTGCCCAAGGAGGTGAAGTTCGTCGACCTCTTCACGATGTACGGTCTCAAGTGCGAGGTCGAGCCGGCCGTGAGGGAAGGCTTCCGAATCATGAAGAAGCACGGCGGCCGTTACCTCGGTCCCGAGCAGGGAGAAGGCGACTGGGCGTCACGGCACGACCGATACCATCTCTCGTACCACGGACGCACACCCGACGGCCAGGCGACGCTCATGTCGTGGCACTGCGAGGACACGGCCGCCTATCACACGGCGCTGCCCATCCTCCGCGAGCAGTACCACGAGATCGTCGGCCGCTACATGACAGAGTACCCGGGCGTGTTCGACGACTGGGGGATCTTCATCTATACGAGCAACCCGTTCAAGGGTTGGGGCGACTACCTGATCGAGATTGACGTCGGTATCGCCGAGTTGCAGTACAACGATGAGACTTGGGACGCCTGGATCCGCATGAAGCGCGAGATCGCTGAGGCAGCGGTGGCCCAGGAGTGCTCGGTCTCGATCTGCCACGGGTCGTGCCGCGAGGGCGACGACGACGTCGCCATGCACAAGGAGATGAAGAACGGCACGTTCGACATCATGAAGAAGATCAAGAGGATGATCGACCCGAACAACATCATGAACCCCGGTAAGTACTGCCTTGACGAAGCCTACGACGACTGAACAGCGTTCGGCTCGGAAGTAGAAAGGAAGGTCCTGACCTATGCCATATCAACTCAGCAAGAAGGACTTCTACGCTGAGCCCCTGTCGAAGGCCAAGCCCATCGACGAGGAGTTCGTCAAAGAGGCGTACCTGGTCTTTGCTTGCCGGCACAAGTTCTGTCGCGACATCTGCCCGAACTTCGACATCACCCGTAACGAGGCTCATTCCTCATACGGCTTCCACACATCGATCCTCGCAGTCAGCCGCGGCGTCGGCCAACTTGACGAGCTCATCGACAACTTCACCTACTGCCTTGAGTGTGGCGCCTGTGAACTGCGTTGCCCGAACACCTGCATGGGCGGCGACTTTTATCGGCGTTCAACGACGACCGTCGACCTTGTACGCAAGATCCGTCGCGACCACATGGCTGACGGCGGTGAGATCAAGAACTGGAGTGCCGTCAAGGAGTATCTTGACGAGCACCGCGGCTTCGTCGCTACACAGGGTGATCTGGTCACTAAGTGGGCTGAGGGCATCAAAGTGGCCGGAGACCTGAAGACGGCGCTCTTCGTCGACTTCTTCACGGCCACCCAGGGCACCGAGGTGCCTCGCCTGGCCGCTCAGGTACTTAACAAGCTCGGCGTCAAGTACGGCATCTACACGACGCCCGGGGTCACCGCCCCGGAGCTTCTCAGCGAGAACGACGACGAGTGGAAGAAGTACGCCGGCGAGAACGTCGCGAACTTCAAGAAGCTCGGCGTCCAGACGCTGGTCGTCATGAACCCCCACGATTACGCGCTGCTCATCCGTGAGTACCCGAAGTGGTTCGACATGGACGGCATCGAGACGGTCTTCATCACCGACTTCATCCTCAAGAAGATGAAGGAGAAGGGCGTGACGCCGCCCAAGGCCATCGAGGGCAAGTTCGCCTACCACGACCCGTGCACGTTGAACACGCTGGTCGTCGAGGCAGAATCGCCGCGCGACTTGGTGGGCATGGTGCCTGGCGCCGAGATCGTCGACGTGCCGCCGGGCAACCAGTGGCGCTACTGCTGTGGCAACGGCAACGGCCCGTATCGAAAGCTCCACGAGGACATCGCCTACCGCATCGGCCAGAAGCGCCTGCGTGCGGCCGCCGACTTGGGCGTCGACACGATCCTTGTCGCCTGCCCGCACTGCAAGGACCAGTTCACCGATGTCAAGCAGAAGGCTGGTCTGCCGGTGGAGCCGGTGCACGTGATCGAGCTGGTCGCAAAGGCCATGGGTATCGAGTGGGAGACCACCTCGCCGACCATTGGTTGACCTCAGGGGGTCAGAGAGGAGCGTCAGCATGGCTGAAGAGATCATCTACAAGTACGGGCACATCGAGATCCTGCCCACACGGATGCAGGAGTACATCAAGCAGCAGGAGATGAACGAGGCCGAGCGCGAGCGCATCGTGAAGGCCCGGAACATCCATCTCGACTGGTACCACCGGCACTTCGCGTACGAGGTCCTCAAGCCACCTGCCGAAGAATGGGAGCCCAAGGCGTGAGGTAGGCCGGATCCGGCACCCGGTTGGCGGGGCCGCGAAAGCGGCCCCGCCAACCCACTGCTCGTGGTCAGCCGTTCGATCGATCCACTTACTGCACTTACTGGGAGCACCATGAGAATCATCGTCTGCGCCAAGCACGTGGTGGACTCCACGGAGATCCGTTGGGACGACGAGCACGATGAAGTCGTCTTGCGCAACTTGCCCACCAAGATCAGTGACTACGACCGTAATGCGCTCGAGGCGGCGGTGGTTCTGAAAGAGTCCGAGCCGTCCGTCGATCTTGACGTCGTCATGATCGGCGGTGAGGCCGCCCTGAAGACGCTCAAAGAGGCCGTTGCCATGGGCGCTGACAGGGGTCATCTCGTCGAGGGCGGGTGGGACGATCCGTTCGATCCTCTGCGCAGCGCACGGGTGCTCGCCAAGGCCATCGACCAGCTCGAGGAGCCTGACCTCGTCATGTGCGGCCTCGTGTCGGAGGACGGTTACAACGGGGTGACCGGAGCGGCGCTGGCGCAACTCCTTGACGTCCCGTACCTGGCCCCCGTCGTCGGCCTGAAGGTCGACGAGGGATCCCTGGAAGCAGTGCTCGACGTCGGTTCGGCGTTGCGTACGGTCAAGGTCGCGATGCCCTGTGTAGTCGCGGTGGACTCGGCGATGAACGTGCCGCGTCTCCCGACGGTGTTACAGGTCATGAAAGTGAAAGGCGACCGCGTCGCGAAGATGAGCCTCGACAGCTTGTCGCTGTCAGCTGACGCGGCCGAACTGGCCCATGCTGGCGAGCTGGTCGGGAGTGAATCGGGCGCTGTCGAGCGCAGACGAGTCCTTATCGAGGAGGCGCCCGACGAAGCGGCCGCCAGACTCGTCGAGTACCTGCGGCAGGAAGGGGTGCTGTGATGGCCGGCCGTTTCGTCGTGAGTTCCGCGTCCGTCACTGACCTCCAGAGGATGGCGGAACTGGCACGGCGCCTGGCGGGCGCGGACGGGCGGGTCGACGCCGTCGCGCTCGCCGGTGACGCCGGCGTGCTCGCTCCGGAGGACGGCACCCTGGCCGATACCGCTGGGGGTCTGGCCGGACTGGCCGACACCCTGCTCGTCTACGAAGGCGCCGGTGAGTATCTGCGCGGCGACATGTGGGCGGCGGCGCTGGTCGACGCCATCGGCCAGGACGGTGAGTGCGTCCTCGTCGCCGATGCCCCGGCGGCGCGCGAGGCCGTGGCGCGGACCGCGGTGTCGTGTCGTGCGTCCGTGGCGAGCATGTGCGAGGACCTGCAGCGGGCCGAGGGCGGCGGATTCGTGGCCAGGCGCTCGATCTACGGCGGGGTGGCGGACGGTCTCATCGCCCTCGTTTCGACGCCAGCCGTGTGTCTGTTCGCCGCCGGCAAGTTCGAGGGCGCGCCGTCGGGCGAGTCTGTGCCCGTGGAACAGCGTACCCTGGGGGCGCCCGCCTACGAGGTGACGCACGTCGGCGACGAGCCGGTGGTAAGAACGGTGGACCTTGCCGGAGCGTCCGTCGTGGTGTCGGTCGGCCGCGGTTTCGTCAAACGGGAGGACCTCGACCTCGTCGATCCTCTGGTCAGTGCCCTGGGCGCGGAACTCGGCTGCTCGCGACCGATCGCTGAGGATTTCAAGTGGCTGCCCAAGGAGCGGCTTGTCGGGCTCACCGGAGAGTCCGTCACGGCCGAGCTCTACTTGGCCCTGGGGATCTCCGGCCAGGTGCAGCACCTGACAGGAGTCAAGGGAGCGCGTGTGGTCGCTGCCGTGAACAACGACGCCAAGGCTCCCATCACGCGCAACGCCGACTATGTGGTCGTCGGTGACTTGTACAAGGTTGTGCCCGAGCTCGTGAACGCGCTCCGCAGCCGATCGTGACGGGGTGGACGGTGGACATCGAGTACACGAGGGAATACCTGCCGTTCCTGCCACACACGGCCACGCTCGTCGTGATGTACGCCTGTGTGGTCGTCGTTGCCGTCCTGTTCGTGTGGGGGTTCTGGCGGAGGTACCGCGCCTACACGAAGGGCGGCCGAAGCCTCTGGCAAGCGGTGAACGGCAAGGTACTGCCGTGGCGGCCACGACTCTGGCGGGTCGTCCGCGACGTCATCCTGCAGACCAAGGTGCGCGAACGCCATCTGCCTGCTGTGATGCACATGGCGATCTTCTACGGGATGGTCCTGCTCTTCATCGGGACTTGCGTGGTCCTGTTCTATGAGGACGTGCTCGTCTGGTTCGGCGACTTCGAGTTCGGCGGCCTGCCCTACGTCGTCTTCGAGTCCGTGCTCGACGTCGCAGCTCTTGCGCTCATCATCGGAGTGGTGATCGCGCTATGGCGGCGGCTCGTGATGCGTCCTGCCTATCTGTCGCCGAAGCGGTCGACCATGCTGGTCCTCTGGGGGCTGCTGTTCATGGGCGTATCCGGGCTGGGACTCGAGGCTTACCGTATCGCGGCGCAGCCGAGCGAATGGGCCCAGGCCGCGTTCGTGGGCTGGACGCTGTCACACCTGCTCGAGGGCTGGGCGGGCCAGGAAGGGACACCGGTGGCCGTATACCAGACCCTGTGGTGGCTGCACGCCGGCGGCGCCTTCGCGCTCATCGTCGGCGCCGCTTGGACAGGATTCGCGCACATCTTCGTCTTGCCTGCCAATGTCGCCGCGCACGATCCCGAACGCGCGAAGACCAAGCTGAGGACACCCTTCAACCTGATCGCCGCGATGGAGTCGGAGGAGGACGTGGAGCTCGTTGCCGGCACCGCCACTACCGGCGACATCGCCCCGCCCGACAGACTTGCGGCCGATGCCTGCGTAGCCTGCGGCCGGTGTCATGACGAGTGCCCGGCCGTCGCCAGCGGCCGGCAGCTATCGCCTCGGGACCTCGTGCAGGAGATACAGGCGACACTCGGCACCAATCTGGGGAGCGCGCCGAGCGACCGACCGGCTGCCGAGTTCGAGGATGCGGCGTGGTCGTGCACGAACTGCTATGCATGTGAGCAGGTCTGCCCGGCGCGCATCCGCCACGTCGACCTTGTCCTCGACTTCCGGCGCGCACTCGTCGACCAGAACCGTCTCGATGAGCAGAAGCTCGGCGTGCTCCAGGCTCTCGACCGGAACATGAACCCGTACAAACTGCCGTCGCACGAGCGGGCGGCGTGGATCACCGAACTGCCCTACGCGGATGAGGTCATCTACGGGGCGGCAGAGCTGATTGAGCCGCCGGAGTACCTGTATTGGATCGGCTGTGCGGCGGCGTACGACGAGCGTACCGCTCAAGTCGCACGGGCGACCATGGACCTGCTGCGCGCAGCCGGCGTCCATTTCATCACGCTGGGACCGGCCGAGCCGTGCTGCGGAGAGCCGGCGAAGCGGCTCGGTGAAGAGGGCCGGTTCCAGATGATCGCCATGCAGGCCATCGAGATGATCAAGGAGACAGGGGCCGCAAAGATCGTCACCCACTGCCCGCACGGTCTCAACGTCTTCCTCCACGAGTACCCGGCGCTGGGCTTCTCGATCCCGGCGGTGCATCACGCCGAGCTCCTCGCTGACCTCGTCTCGGCAGGTCGGCTCAAGCTCGGTGTTGGCATCGGGGGCAAGGTCGTCTATCACGAGCCCTGCAACCTGGCTCGCGCCGGCCATCCGGCGACCGCCGCCCTGGCGCTCTTGGACGGGTCGACCGTGCTTCCCGAGAAGGCCGGTGTACACACCTTCTGTTGCGGCGGCGGTGGCGGCAACAGTTTCTATCAGGTCGAGCAGGAAGAGCGACGCATCAGCGCTCTCCGCTACGAGCAGGTCGTCGCTACCGGGGCGGACAGGCTTGCTGTAAGTTGCCCCTTCTGCTTGACGATGCTGCGCGACGCGGCGGCGGGACACGGGGACGGAGCCCTTCAGGTGATGGACGTGGCGGAGGTGTTGCATGCCCGGCTCGACGAAGCTCCCACGACTACCGCATCAGCGGCGGTGATCGGAGCGCGGGTGAACGAGTAGGAGCAAAGGTCTGGCGTGTCGACCCCCACCGGGATCCGGCATGGGGGAAGGGTAGTGGTGCGGCCGGGCACCGCGTCGCCGCACAAGGGAGGATACACATGGGTCTCAAGATGGTCGTGGGCCTTGACAGTTCGAAGTACGCGGAGCAAGCGTTCCAGCGGGCGCTCGAGTTGGCCCGAAAGACGGGCGGCTCGCTGGTCGTCGTGTGTGGTCGCCGGCCCAAGTCGATATCGTACGTGGCCGCTTTCCAGCCTGCGTTGACGATTGCCAGCGCCATGAAGGACGCCGAGGAAAGGGCTGCAGAGGCGCTCAAGAAGGCCGCTGACGAGGCTGCCGCGGCTGGGGTGGACGTCAAGACCGAGGCGGTGTACGAGGATCCTGCCGAGTCCTTGATCAATGTGGCCGAGCGCGAGATGGCCGATGCCATAGTCGTGGGCGCCAAGGGAGAAGGCGGACTGTCGGACCGTCTCTTCGGGTCGACGGTCACCGACCTGTTGCAGCGCAGTACGATCCCGGTCCTCGTGGTTCCCGCGAGGTAGTCGGGCCACGGTCGGGCATGAGTGGGTGGACGCGAAAGGCGCGAAGGGTGATACGGGCACCGAGGCGACGCGGCGTGAGCGTCGGTAGGCGACGTGCAGCCTCGGCCAGTGCCTGTGTCACCGCCGGCGACGGAAGAGCTGGTCTGTGGTCTTGGCGACGTTGCGGGCAGGGGACTGAAACAGGTAGAATGTGACGGTTCCGGGCACAGGTGGCGGCTGAGGCGAGCGGGATCAGAGATCCCGTTCGCTCGCAAGGCCAGGTCAAGACTCGTGACGGCGTCAAGGGTCGCAGCGCTGGCGGCAGAAGCGTGTGCGTCGCTCAGTGAGTCTTGGC
>ENA-UOWE01003846-UOWE01003846.1-activated-sludge-metagenome-genome-assembly--contig:-NODE-3846-length-15015-cov-12.646524_pt1 | contig 15015 bp, 23 predicted proteins | sample MGYA00249841_ERZ761562 | MGnify/ENA primary metagenome ERZ761562 (study PRJEB28883, sample SAMN05720200) | activated sludge metagenome | isolation source: Anaerobic digester | place: Japan... | reverse complement strand
TTCGTCTTCTTCTCGAATAGAGAAGTCTTCTTCTCTCTTTCTCTTTCTTTGGAGTATATATGTAATATATACTCTTTCTTTCTCTGTTCTCTCTACTTCTTCTCGTAGTAGACTAGATAGAGTATACTACTACGCTATAGAAGTAGTAACGAGTAAGTCTCTGCTATAGATATAGAGCTATAGAGAAGAAGAAGTAGCTTGAGCATCGCTTCCCAATAGGCTTCCTCGTCTTTTCCTTCGCTTTGAAGTAAAATAGTCTACCGAAGCAGTAAATGTTTTTTCAATTTCTCCCCCGATTTGGAAATATGTTCGTGGAGGAACGAAAAATGAAAAAGATTTATGGATTCTACATTGATCCGCTTGGTTTGAGAAAGACTGAAGAGGATCAGTTACGTTTCTATGTCGATATCGCCACCGGAATTTTGGCGATGAGCGATGGAGACAAAGAAGAGTTAGTAACCGTAAAGCAAGCCGAAGAGATCATCAAATCTCACGGCTATGAAATTTATGCGAACGGTATCAATTGGAATTTGTTAGAAAACTTTGATGAGAAAAAGCAACGTTTCTTTGATACTGTAGGAAAAGTTCGTAAGTATGTCGAAGAGATAGCCGAGCTAGCAAAGGAACTAGGACTCTGCATTCAAAGCACACTGAAAAAAGACGTGTGCGACATTAGTTTTTCTCTCGACTTAGTTAATGGAAAGATCAATGTCGATCTACCTGATGAGTTTATTGACCCTTTTGGTGCTGCAGAGATTGCAGTGCCAAAAGAATAGCAATTTGGAGCGATATATTTATGCTACGGTATATCGCTCTTTTATTTAAGTAGTAGCGTTGTTTGGAGCAGGACAGTAAGGCGGCGCTTTTTATTTCGTGCAGCGGAAATACGCCTTGTCTTGCTCCGCTTTTATAAAATAGATAAAGCAAAGCAGTTTCTGTTTTAATTGAAATTGACAAGCAAAGCAAAAATGTTCTTGTTTTGTCAATTTCTCCCCGAATTCTTAATATTGAATTGCTGGAGGTAAGCAAAAATGTTCTGTTTTTATAAGTTTCACTCGGATGACGGAATGACCGGATTCCGTCTTGGATTACTGCATGGAGGAACATCCGAATTCGATCCGATTCGGATCGAAGATGTTACAGGAATGATGCAAGAACTTCCCGATTTCGGAGAGTGCTTTTTAGAGAATTTTGCTGTGATCGCCTATGATGGCGTGATCAGCATAAATGGGACAGTAAATCATTGGACATGCCCTGTTCTATTTAAGTCAAGATTTTTGGTGTCCGTATTGAATATCAATATGGATGACGCAAAGAATTTGGCACATATATTATCTGCTACCGGCGGCAGATATTTTATGTTTCCGACTCACTTTGGAACGCTTCTAATTAAAGATACTGGAACATTTAGAGGAGAAGTAGTTCCAGCAGAAGTGATGAACACAGACAACCCAGGCGTTTACACCGCTTGGTTTGATATGTAACGTTATTGGAGCGGAGCAAGCGGGGTTTATCGCTTTGCTTCGCTTTTTATTTTGAAATCGATAAAGCAAAGGCTTTGTCAATTTCTCCCAGTATTTTGAAAGAGTTGGAGGAAAAAAGATGACGACTCAGCAGCAAAAAGTTATTGATCAGCTGATGAGGCTGGAAGTTTTGTTCGATAAAGTAGCAATACTTTGTCGAGCAATCGGAAGATATGGTCTTTTTAATGGACAAGTCGATTATGATGGAGAGTTTAAGTTCTTTCCGTTCAGAGAAAACGAAAGTTGTATAGGTTTCGTTTATGATCCGGAAGCTTATTCGCTTGAATTAAGTTGTGCGACTTATCCAGATGGAAATTGGTATTGTCTTTTAGTTTCAGAAGGTGACCAGGATTCAGTAATGCTTGGTTTCAGCACTGAAACTGGTGATCTTATGGAGGTAGACCCAGATGATAATGCACATAGTTACATCTGGGATTCTACAGATGTTAATAAGAGAAAAGCTCAGATTCGTAGTCTTGTAAGAGGCTATGATACAATTGACGTTTATCTTTGATTTGTTTTGAGCGGAGTGAGACGTTTTGTTTCGCTCCGCTCTGTTTTCGGAAGAGAAAAGCAAAGCAGTTGTTTTGCCAATTTCTCCCCGAATTCTAAAATTTGTATCGTAAGCAGTTTTTGTAATTGCTTGCGAAATAGTTACGTGGAGGTAACGAAAATGTGTGCAACGATTAGATTGTACCGCACGACCAGCCGGAAAGAAGAACCGGTTATTCGTGCGTTCGATCCGTTGAGCGTTCCAATCAGCGAGGAACTGCTTAACGATCCGCAGCTCGGCAAATTCGCAAGAGCCGAGATTTGGGTTGCCAAAGATATTGACATGACTCCATTTGGTTGGAGTCGTGCCAAGAAAGCTGACGGAACTTTCGTCAGTGAATCCGTCCTTGGCACAGTGAAATGGGAGTTTCCCGCTTCACAGCCGTTGGAACCGTTCCCAAGCAAACCGGTTCCAGCTGTAGAAGTTCCGTTTGCTTGATTGTTTTGGAAGCGAAGAAGCCTGATGTCCGGAAAGACTATCGAAGTCACCGGAATATGCTCATTCGCTTCCTTTTGTTTATCCTCCGATTGGCGATTTTTGCGAATACGTATTGCTTTGTTTCATTGATAGAACCGTTTCAAAGCAAAGTATTCGCTTCCTGGGCAGCATCTCTTGCTTGGTGTCCTTTCTTCTTGTTTTCGGGCTGTTCTGCATCATAGTAGTTCGGAGAAGTAAGAAGTTCCCCTCAGAAGTAAGAAGTTCCCCTCAGCTGTATGCCAGGCTGCTAGATGAGAGCAGTAAAGGCTCATCGAGGGCTTACCAAAGTGCCCATTTTATTTTTTTTTAATCTGAATTAAATAAGCAAAGGAGAAATGATGGAAAAAAGAAGAATAATACTTAAAGAAAAAGAATCTTATATCACTACAGATGAGAACGGATTGCTTATGATACAAAGAAGTGATGGAATTACACAATATCTTACAACGGAGCAAGCACAAATTATCTTAGCTGTTAGTGATATTTGTCCATCGATTATAAAGACGCTAGATATCGATGAAAGAAAGCAGAAGGTATACGATTTCACGGAGATGGACACAGACTTACTCGAAGAATATTGTGAAATATGCTACGAATTAGGCATAAATTATTTCATTAGTCTTGCAATAAGACTAAATGGAAAGCTTCCCATAAGAGTAGCTTATCATTACAAAGATAAAGAAGAAGGTAATGATATGATAGTTACTGAATTGGAATCCGAGAAAAAGCCCTATCTCTTGATAAATAGAGATATGGACACAGGAAAAATAACAATTGAAATAAAGGAGAAAGAATGAAAAGGTATTCAACAATCTATCTGAAGCCACTTACTTCAGAACCACAGAACGATTCTCAGCCGTTTTTCTATGCAAGTGGAAATGGAACGCTTGTCTATAGAGAAAACGAATCCGCTGCTTCAAAGAAAGTAACTACGAAAGAAGCAGAAGAGATAATAAAAGACGCTGGTTACATTCCGGTAAGCATTGATTGGAGTGTTCTCATTGGATTTGACCAAGAGAAACAAAAGGTTTTCGATCTCACAGGAAGATCACCTGAAGAGATTGAAGAAACTGTCGAATTATATGAACGTCTCGGTATTTCCGTGGTACCATGGATAACTACCGAGTTTCCCAATATAACTAAATGGTTAGTCGAAGGAAAAGAAGAAGACTTTCGTTCTTTCCAAGGAAGAGATGGAGAGGATAAAGAATGTCTAGTAATCTTTTACAATACTGAAGAGAAGTATGCGAAAGTAAAAGCAATCACAAGGAAAGAGCAGTGAAAAAGAACTATGGAATTGCTGCAATAGTTGGCATTACGCTTCTTATTCCGTCAATATATTTCTATTTCCGAGAAGATACGCTTCCAAGTTGCGAGCTTGGAAGTAGTATCTCTTCGGTGCATAAATATATGAAGAAGAACGGGATGACTCTCGTTGCCAAGAGAAGAAAGGAAGAAGAAACTTACTCGTCTCCAAAAGAAACCGTGAAAGTATATTACTTTCAAAAGCGAGTAAGTGTTGTAGAGATACTGCCGAAGTATAGAGACAATAGAGAGAAGGAAGCGATGTTCTTGAATTCCTACTGGAATCTTATACGAGAATATGGACTTCCCAGTTTCGAATACGAATTCTCATCAATCTGGTTCGATGAAGAATTAAAAAAGTCAATCGTAATAAGCATAGAGCCAGAATTTTCAATTAAAGAAATAAGTTTGCAAGAACAAAGATAAGGAGAGAACAATGTTTAAGTTACCAACGGCGAAAGACGCTGTGAATCTGGATAGAAATCGGCAGGTAATATTTGTTCCGAATGGCGAGAAATATTCAGATAATAATAAGTATAAAGTTTTGCTATATAAGTTAAGCAACAGAGAAAATTTAGTCGATATCATCAACTTCGATAAAAGAACTCTTAACTACAATGGCATCAACATAGAATACATTGATATTCATGTGTTTGATACGCTTGTGGATATAAGAAACTTCGTGAATACATTTATTGCTCTGCGACCATTTCTGGAGCACTATAGCAAAATAGATCTCTTTCCATCGGAATATGTCTTTCATGTTATTGATGATGAAGGACAATATGAGTTGGATGATTTCATAGTAAAGGATAAGGAAAATGTCTCTTTCTTTTCCTATATCAACCATAACTGGATTCCTTACTATAACGAGAGCAAAGAAGATGAAGACAAAAACGATAGCGTAAAGATAATGGAAAGCGCTTCGATTAGAATAATTCACGAAAGACTTACAAGATTTCAAGATCTATTGTATCGAAATGATGTACCAGAAGACGATGAAATAGAGGTGTTTATCAATAACCTAGGAAGATATAAAATGAGAGAATCGTTATCGTGGTTATTCTATATCATAGAGAATCCAAATTACATTATCTCAATAGACCGTTATGAAAGCTGTATGGAGGTATATAATGAGCTACGAAAGAAGTTTCCAAGTTATTAAAAAAGAGAAGATAGCTTACCTTAATAATGTCTTTTCAGAATCGTTATACACAATTGAAATAACTGATTATGTAAATCCGAAAGATAGAAACGACGAGTATCTTTTGGATGCACTGGGAAGGCATATCACAGAACACAATAAAGTTGATAACTCCGATCCGAATTATTTCATCTTCAATGATAAGACTCGGATAAAGAAAAGAGCAATTCTCCAAGAACTAATGATGCCAGATTCTTACAAGAGATATGTTAAGAATATTGGAGATACGTCCGGAAGATTGTTTCTTACTATTGATCCAGAATGGTTCAGACTTTGCTCGGATAAAAACTTTGTAAGCTGGAATTCATGTTTTAGTCCAGATGGATGTTACCATTTAGTGCCTTACGAATTCAGTACTAGTATTAGTATAATGATGGCAATGATCACGAACTCTGATATGACAAGAATAATTGGTAGAAAGTGGGTCGTGATTCCGTATAGAAAAGATAGAAGCGGAGAAAAAGAGAAGATAGTAAAGGTACCTGAGATTCTTTGCCTGAAATCTTATGGAACTTTTCCTGTAACATGTCAACAAGCAGTAAGTCGCTGGATAATCGAAAACATATTCGAAGATGAAAAAGATAATTGGAAGGTTTATGAATATTCCAAAGATTATGATACTCACATGGCGTTGGAGACGAAGATTCTTGTAGAAAGTCACGACGGTGGCGGATATTACAGCTATCTTTCTTCAAAACCAGATCGGCTCAAGGTAAAGATATACATGGACAATTCTTCTTATATACTTATTCCGAAAAGTCTTGCTCCATCGGAAGTCCCAGAAGGAAGAGTAACATTCTATGGACTTGATGAAGACGAAGAAGAAGAAGTATGTTATCATGATTTAGAAGATAGTAATGAAGAAGAAGATTACGATGATGATGAACATTGGGAGTGCGCAAACTGCGGAGAAAGAATCGATCACAACACAAGCTACGAAATGTTTTTCAGTCACGATGGAACTGATTATGACACATTTTGCGAAGACTGTATCAATGAGCTTGCAATATTCGATCCTATGCTTGATTGTTATTTTGAAAGAGAGTGGTTCAAGGAACATAAGAAGCCTTTCTATATGGTCTATTCGCATTACAGAGGTCATCAAGAAATTCGAGATATTGTTAGTTTGGAATATACAACTGAAAATACAATTAACTATCCGAATCTCTACTTCGTTGATCCCAACGATGAGAGCAAAGTCATTTACGAGACGAAGATGTATATAAGAAACGCACAAGTTGAACCATTTCTGAAGAAATTCGAAGGACTGGTAAGAAAAGAAAACGATGATTATATTGTGAAATTTAATGTTCAAGCAGCTATTCACTTCGTAGGTCTTTCAAAATTTACCGGAGTTACATTCGAAGAAGAAATGGATGAGATAATTGCCAATGCACCGACACTTGCAGAAAGGAGAAACGAAGATGAATAAGAAAGCGTTTCAGAAACTTCTGATTAAATGCTTGCGTGCCTCTACGACTGGCATTCGTTATCTGATTTGTCAATCAGTGAAGAAAACAAGTGTTCCTTACTTCACTGTGAAGAATTATGAAAATTATATTCTAATCGTTCCAATACGAAGAACAGAAAGCTGTTTTCTTCCGCTAGTCTGTAGTCATTACGATACAGTACGACATGTAGAAGAGATTGAAGTAGTGATAGAGGGTGGACTTATTCGTAATAAAAAGAAAGCTGTTCTGGGTGGAGATGATCGAGCTGGAGTAGCTATTGCTTTGGCTATGATTTACAATAAAGTTCCTGCAATATATCTATTCTGCGACAAAGAAGAGACAGGTGGTTTTGGTTCATCAGAGTTTCTTATTCAAGAACAAAATATAATCAAGACAGTAAACTGCTATATTGGACTAGACCGAAGAAATGGAAACGAAATAGCTCTCTATGACTATGCAAGCGAGGAACTAAATGGTATCTTCATCTCTGAAGGATACAGAGAAGTCAGTGGGAGCTTCACAGACGTTTCTCACATTGCTGGAGAATATCCAAAGGCAACTGTTAACGTTTCGGTCGGTTTCCACAATGAACATACTGAGAAAGAATATGTTCAGTTCGAAGAATGTTATCTTTCTTTGGAACGAATAAGTCGTATAATACCGACACTTACCGGGAGATATTTCAACGATCTTCAGGTCTCATATAGAGACTATGGCTATGGCTTTGCTTATGGTAATAGTTTCCGACTTGATTACGACTATCCTCTTCCGAGAGTAATTGAAGAAAAGAAAGTAGATCGAGAAATATATGGAGAACTCATTGACCGATTATGCCTGGACTGTGAGTTTTATCATCCTGGAACAGAAAGTTGTGATTTCGACTTCGAATGTCTTGACAATTTTTGAAGAAAAATAAATATGGTTCTCAAGAAGCAATAAGGAGGAACGATGCCAAAAACATCAATCAATCTCGATGACTTCGCAACTGTAGTCGAAGCATCGAACGAACAAATGCCACGTGGGATAGCAATTGCTATAACCGGTCTCTTTAAACGAGGAAAGACTTATGGACTTTCTCGTTTTAATCCATCCGGAGATGTGCGGAAAACTCTTTTCATTGACACGGAGAGATGTGTCCTGAAGTATGAAGAGTATAATGGTATGACGGTTCTACCATGTATTTCCTTTGCACCACCAAGAGACGGAGACGGCAAGATAATTCCACCGGAAGATCGCAACTATATCATCAATGGGAAGAACTTTAAGGCTTGGTCTTTTCAGGAGATATGTGCAATAGTTCATTCTCTGAAAGCATCTGGAATGCTTCATCAGCAATTTGAACTTGTCGCCATTGACACTGTAGATAATCTACAGAACTGGGCAGAAGCATATCATCTCGAAAAATATAATCAGAAACAACGCTCCTTGAAAGAGAAAGGAGAAGTAGTTGACTCCATAGGAGAGATTCCTTATGGCTCTGGTTGGAGCGATGCTCGAGATGAATTGGTAAGACCGCTTCTGCGAATGAAAGAAGAAGTAAACCAAGTTGGAGTAGATTTCGGTATCTCAATTCATGCTAAGACTACAAGTCAAGTAAAGAACATCTATCAGCGTGACCCGGCTTTGAGAGCGGGAGTAACAAATGCGCTGTTTGGAGAGATGGACTTGATTGGTTATGTGAATGTAGAAGATACCAATCTCCCAGACGGAGCCGAGTTCGGTGCAGTATTCCAAGGGAAGTTGCATACGATTTCGTTTGTAGTAAGCGAGGAGATAATGACTGGAGGCACAAGACTTAATCGTTTAGTAAACAAGACGCTTCCATTCTCTTATCAGGCACTTGTTAATGAATACAAGAAAAAGGAGGAAAAATGCCAATAATCCCATCACAAACCGGATATGGTGGACATATTCAGTCGCCAGGAGAGAACAAAGGGTTTCTCATTGACGTGATCGATCACACTGCAGGAACAGTGTATGATGTAATACTCGACTTCATCTTCGGTTTCGAGAATGTTCCAGAAAACTGGACAAGAAAGATGAGAGTATTTGCGAAGTTCGACCGGAATATGAAGAACGAGATAGAACCAGAGAGTAAGGATTTGAAGAGGCTCTATCGTATTCTCCAGCAAATGGGTTTTACCCGAATTGAAGGCGGGAAACTCTCTGGAATCGGAGTCAATGAGAAGGGAAAATTCGTAGATGAGAACGATAGACCAATAAAGGACATAGCTGGATTGCTCAAGACACTTGGAAGAGATAAGTCGTATCTTGTCTATATCGCCAAGGGTTCCGACGGATATGACCGAGTAATTGGTGTAATCGATGAAGAGCTTAACAAAAGTAACGATGCTTTCGCTGTCATGATGCAAGAGAATTATGCATATTGGATTGAAAGAAGTTTGAAAGCGGAAGCTTCTGATACGCATACCGAAAAAGGAGGAAAATCAGAAAGTAGCAATGACGACCTGATATATGTTCCAAGAGGTGATTAAAATGAAGTATTATGAACTGGCACAATATCGGGCAAGTAATCGCAATAAACTTATCCGAGCGGAGGATGTTGCTCATGTCATCCTTGAGAAGGGGACGCAGTGTCCCCTTTTCCGCTCGGTATTTTGGTACGATGAAGGAATCGTAGAATATCTCAAGACGAATAAGTCTGTGTCTATGTATCGGGGTATCCGAGGGATTGATATGATTCCTATCGATATCGATAAGGGTTACAACAGCGATGAATTCACGCAGGAGAAGCTTCTGAGGTTTATAGAGAAACTTGAATCTCTTGGACTGAATGAGAATATGTTCCAGATATTCTTCAGTGGAACTGGCTTCCATATCTTCTTAGATAGTTCTCTCTTCGACTTCCAACCGTCAGTGTTTCTTCCGGAGCAGATCGCACAGACGTTAGTGAACGCTGGATTGATAGATGATCCAGCAATCATCCGTGGGAACCAACTTATTCGCATAGAAAATAGCTTGAACGAAAAGAGTGGTCTTTTCAAAATTCCTCTTACTTTGGAAGAAGCAAAGACTCTTTCTCTGGAAAAGATTCGAGAGCTGGCGAAGACACAGCGTCTGGATTTTCAGTATCCGGAGATGGATGGAAGAAACCTATTGGAGAAGTATGTTATCCCTTCATATATGTTTGAAGAAGGAAGCAAAGTTGTTCCCAATGGATGGAAGAAAGAAGACGATAACTTCGAAGTGAATAGATATGCAGTGTGTATTCAGAAGCTCTATGAGCGTGGAGCAGTAGAAGGAAATAGAAACAATGTAGTAATGCGCATTGCTTCACATTGTAAAAGACAAGGAATGCCAGAAGATTTCGCTATTGCTGGAATGTTGCATTGGAATCATAAGACGAATCAGTCTTTGGATGACCAGCAGGTGATTGAAAGAGTACGGCAAGTCTATCGCAAACCGTATCGGTATGGTTGCAATGATGCAATTCTTAAAGAATTCTGTTCACCAATGTGTCTATTCTACAAGCACAAGAATCTGGATGCCAATAATCTGATGAATCTTACAGACCTGGATAAAGCATTTGAAGAGCGTCTGCAAATTATCGAGAATAAAGACCGCTATATCAACCTGAAAGACATCTTCGGACTGGAAGTAGATTGCGTATTGTATCCAGGAGAACTTGTTGTCTTCCAAGGAGATACCGGTCTTAATAAAACAAGTATCATCCAGAACATAATGTTGGGCGTGAATATGGTTGACGATGTAGTTCGTCCCAAAGGGCTTCAGACAATCTACTATGGAACAGAACTCTCAGCTGGAATTATTCAGATGAGAAATTATTGTATTGTAACTGGTTATACTGAAAATGAAGTCATTAAGCACAGAGACGAACTCTACAAGTATCATACCGCTCTGGAGCATATTGCAGTTCAGACTGGAATACTCACAACTTCTGGAATAGAACAACTGATTCTTGATTATCAGCCACAGGTTCTGGTAATAGATTATTATGAACAAGTAGAACATCCAGCTTGGGGAAGAAGTCCATCAATTGCAGTAGCAGATATTGCCAAATCACTTTCAGTAATGGCGCAGAAGTACAATATCATCTTGATTGCCATATCACAAATCAATAGAGCTTCTGCGAATAACAATGGAATTCATTCTGGTTTCGGAAGTGGTGCAGTAGAAAAGACTGCAAGAAGATTGTTCACTATATCTGGAGACCAGAATAGTCCTTATCGAATAATAAATCATGTCAAAGCAAATTCAGATGTTCTTTGGAAGAACGTCGTATTGGAGCGTCAAGACAACTGGCGCTTCAAGAGAATAAAATAAAGGAAAAAGAAATGAAATCAGAAAACGATTACAACAAATTTCTACAAGAAGTGAAGAGCTACTTCGAGAAAGAAGGTCTAATTCTTGAAGAAGAAGTAACAGAGCATGAAATCATTCATTATACAGGGTTGCTGTATTCTTATCACAACATACACATAAGCATTGTAATACAGGACAACGAGAGCAATATTCACGTGTCTTTTTGCTTTAACGAAAAGAATAACAATTGCAAGAACAATATCTATTATTCAGCGTATGGAATACCATTTGAAGACTTTTCTCGTTTCGAGGAAGAATACAAATTCTTTATCGAGATAATGGATTTATATGAAAGGAAGAGAAAATGAAATCAAAACCGAAAAGCTTCTACTGGTTGATCAATGAGCTGGAAAACTATTTCGAGAAGGAAGGTCTTACTCTCATTGATAAAAACGTAATAACAAAGGCAATTCATAATGCAGTCCTGAACTATTTCTACAATGGTATAGTAATAGTTATTGGAATCTTCGAGAAGCAGGAAAGGTTCAGTGTATGTTTCTACTATAGTGATGAGAACAATAAGCGCAAGAGTGCAAGAGAAGGTAAATTCTTCGAGTATACTCTTGGTGGAATACCGGTAAATGATTTTACTCGATTAGAAAAAGCGTTCAAGTTCTTTATCGAAATATTAAACCTTTACGAAAAGGAGAAACAAAGTGAAAATTGACTACGACTTAGATGAACTAGTAGAGAATGTAATAAGTGTTCTGAAAGAAATCGGTCTCGATTTTCTTCAAGAAGAAGATAAAGCGGAGAAACAAAGTGAAAATATTTGAGCTATTCCTTAATTCCTTATCAGGTAAGGGAAACATTATAACAGATGACTATATAGGTATAATTCCGGTTGAAGGAATACTTGGTTACCGTGCTGGATTGAAATCTGATTATGTGCCACTTACAACAGAAGAAGCTAACAATATTTTGAAGAAAGCTGGCTATAAAGGCAATTACAATTGGAATCGGCTTGAGTGCTTTGACCCAATTGCTCAATACTTTTATGACAACTTCAAGATAACTCACTCTTCTTTGATAGATTTATGTTACGAAAAAGAAGACAAAGGAATTGATCCTATACCGGTCATAAGAGAATTGATAAGAAACGAAGCCGATGTTATCAAGTCAACAAAAGTAGTTGATTTTTATTGTAGAAATAAAAAAGATAAAGGTAGATTATACATTGTCATTCTATACGAATACTATAACGATGAAATAATCGGTATAGATGTATTTTTTGACAAGTACAAACAAAAAAAGGGAGGAACCCAATGCCGAAAGAAAAAGAAACCTTATTCGACATTGCAGCGCAGAAGAGAGAAGCCGAAGAGCTTGCCAAGTCGCTTGCAGAACTAGATCTCAACGCAGAAGACGTTGAGCAACAATTGGCAGAAATCCAAGCCAAGCTAATAAAGAAGATAAATAGTTTGGATTTCGTGTATATTAAACTTGATGCTGAAATTGAACAGCTGAAAATCTATAAGGAACTGTATCAAGATGAGCTCAAGAAAATCAATAGCAAGATGGAAAGTATTGAGAAGAGCAAAGACCGCCTTCTTCAGATGTTGGCAGACGCAAAGCTGGTCGATGTGAATAAGCCCCTGCGTACTCAGTATCACACTTATTCGCTTACCAAAACTTATGGTGGTGTAGAAATAGTAGATGAAGAGCTACTTCCAAGTGACTACATCAAGACAAAGATTGAGCAATATATTGATACTGCAGCTTTACGAAATGATCTCATGGCAGGAAAAGAAATTCCGGGCGCAGTTCTTCCGGTAAAGATGAAGGTGAGACGCAGGTGAGAATACTTCGACAAATGATGCTGAAGACTGAGTCCCTGATGTCACACACCATGACGTATGCAATAATGCTGTTCGAATCGATATTCTTTGGAATAGGAGTCTCTTGCTCAATTATTGTTCCGAAGCTGATTAAAGAGTATGTTGACGACGAAAACAAAGAATGCTTCGTGTATCAAATAATGTTCCTAGGAATATTTAACATTGTCTATATCATAATAGACGTAGAAGGAGCATACAAATCATATAGTTTCGGAATCGGACTTACCCCGATTACGCCAATCTTCACAATAGGATGGAGAAAATGAGTGATACAAATATGTCAAAGCGTGAGAAGCGCTTTCAGAATATTCTGAATACAAGAAAAGATGTATTCTCAGACGAAGAGATCGAGTTCTTGGAAAGAAACTTTCGCAGAGTAATTCCTCAAGAAGAGTTACTATTACTCCGAGACAAAGTCAATGTATATACTTTTGAGAATTGGGTAATGACACATGAGTCTCTCGGAATAAACGACTTCATGAAAAGTCTTTACTATGCAATTCAGAGTGATGAATCCCAAGAATTACTTATATCAACCGTTTTTGTTCTAGCTCTGGAATGGAGCAGAGGAAAAGGAGAAAAAGATGGCAACGAAGACAAATAAGAAACCGAGTGTCCCAAAAAGAAAGGTGCTATCCTTCGAAAAGTTTGTGGACACCATAAACAACGCTCCATTGCTCATGCAAGCAGTGGATGATATGTTTAACAAGTTCGCAGATGAACTTGATGAGAAGGAAATAATCACACCAAACGAGCTTGTCTACAAGATATATGAAGAGATTGAGAAGAATAACAATACTCTTATAGCTGTGGTAGCTGCAGTAACGATATTCATGTCTAGCAGACCACATAAAGGAGAAAATAAAAATGGCAGTAATTGATTTCAATACAGAAAACAGAAGAAAGGTTCTTACATTGAAGGAATTCAGTGATCTACTTATGGATAGGGAAACGGTTATAAGTACACTGGATCAATTCGATAAAGACCTTAGGAAAGAATTTAACGGACAAAAACTTCCAATTGAAGAATTTTGTTACCGTATGTATGAAGAGATCGAAAAGAAAGGTAACACCGCCTTCGAAGTATTCATTATAACGATGGCTGTTTTGTATGGAAAGATAGGAAAATGAGTAGCATCGTTGGTGTTATAATAATCATTCTGCTTCTGATAGTAATCTACTTCTGTGGAAGAAAACTTCTGAAGCTTGAAGAAGCGAAGAGACGTCTTAAGAACTTCAATGACGATCTCTGTATTAAAGTCAGTCAGTACCGGGAACATTTCTTAAAAGAGAAGAAGAAAGGCGATATGTATGACAAGATAATAAAAAAGTATAAGTACGCTCTCTTCTCTTGTGCGGACTGTAAGAAGATAGTCTCTAAGAAGAATACGCATTGGCTGGAAGAGAAGCCATATTGCGGAAAGTGTTATAGAAAAAGGAAAGACTCATGATGGAATATCTTTTCCAAAGAAGGAGAAAACATGAAAAGAGAAAAAATGCTTACTCGACAAGATATTGGAAACATCATTGATGATAATGATGCTTTTAATAAAAAGATTGACGAGATGATCGATGCAATTAACGCAACAGATAGTTATCAAGAAATACATGGAATAACGCTTGGAGATGCAGCATATTTCATTTATAAGCGTATCAAGGAAAACAATGATGACTATCTCTTATGCGTTATAATCACTGCATTCTTAATAGATAATATTGAAAAAGGGAACTCATTTGCGAGGGTGAAATGAAAAGCAAAGAGAAGTTCATAATCGGAATCGATCCGGGGATGAAGGGGGGCATTGCCCTCCTTTCTCTGGAGACGATGAAGGTTCATACCGTAATCCGAATGCCGATAGTTGGAGACAGCTTTGATTACGAATGGATTCGAAGGTTCTTCGAAAAGTATAAAAATGATGTGGCATGTGTTTGCATTGAGAAAGTTGGATATATGGGAAAAGATACTGCATCTTCAATTGCAACACTTTGCTATCACGCTGGAATACTCTATGGCATGGCTTATGCGATTGGGTTTAATGTCTCGGTCATGGCTCCAAGTTTCTGGAAAGCCAAGATTGGTCTTCCGGTAATTGGAACTAAGAGAGGTTCCAAGAACGAAACGCCGGAGCAAAAGAAAGCCCGTCTCCGAGAAAATGCCAAACTGAAAAAGAGAGCGAAAGGAAATTCTATTGTCTTTGCTTATGAGAAGCATCCGGAATTAAGAAATGCTCAGGGTCAGCTTACTGATGGAGAAGCGGAAGCAATACTGATTGCAGACTGCTATATAAAGTTATGGCATACTGGAACGGAAGATGAAAAA
>ENA-UOWE01003844-UOWE01003844.1-activated-sludge-metagenome-genome-assembly--contig:-NODE-3844-length-15020-cov-15.933846_pt1 | contig 15020 bp, 7 predicted proteins | sample MGYA00249841_ERZ761562 | MGnify/ENA primary metagenome ERZ761562 (study PRJEB28883, sample SAMN05720200) | activated sludge metagenome | isolation source: Anaerobic digester | place: Japan... | reverse complement strand
TTCCCTGCTCCGACGAGGTCATATTCCAGTCTGGAACCTGCCAGCCTCCGTACCTTGTGGTCCTGGGCGCCACTCCGGTGCTGCCTATGTAAACCCTGGCAGCTGCATCCTCGGTGTCGTATCCGGTTCCATCCACTGCTGTGGAATCCATGTGCACCTCATTGACGTAGGTGCCATCCATGCTCGCTTTGGCCTGGTATTCGATGGTGAATACGTCGCCCTTCTCTAGGTCTGGCACGATCCATTCCAGGAACTGGCCCTCCTGCCTGTCAGGCTGATTGGAGGCGCTGATGTAGGTCAGGCCGACCGGCAGCATATCTGTGAGTGTGGCTGCCACGGTGCTGTTAGCGGTGTTCTTGACCACTATGGTATAGTGGATCAGAGTTGGATCTTTTGAATCTATCTCTGCTATCTTATCCAGTACCACCTCGGGCGGGCAGCAGGACAGGTCGCCAGATTCCAGGACGAAATAGGCCGATCCGGATACACATCCCTCAAGGCCGTTGATGCCGCAGACCATGACCCGGTTGACCAGGTTAGCCGGAGCATATCTGGTCACATTCAGCGTCAGCTCAAGCTGGATGCTGTTTCCAACGCCCAGGTTCATCAGGCTCCAGTTGGCCTCGGAATTGGTGTAGCTTTCCGGACGGATGGAGGAGTATATGTACTCCGTTCCCGGCGGGAAGATGTCCCGGATGTTGATGGGTGCCAGAGCTACATTGCCATCGTTGACTATGGTTATGGTGTACTCCGCCACATTGGCCATGGTCTTGTTGAACCACCGGGTGGTCATGTTGCCTTCCTTGGTCACGGTTATGTGGGGCCGACCGTACTTGGAGACGCCGGTGATCTGGACCTTCCTGGTGATGTCATACTCTCCCACATAGCGCTCCTCGTTGTCGATCTCCCCGGTCTTGTTGGAATAGGTCGCTTTGGCCCGGAAGTCGGCCATGCCGCTGAAGCTGGCATTGGTCCTCATCTCATTGAGGCCCGCGGCCACAGTCTCCTTGTCTAGGTAATCGAGAGATGAGTACCTCTCGCTGATGTAGCTGGCAGGCGCGCTGGTGTTCGCAGGAGCCTCGCCTCCGCAGCCGCTTGTGGGCAGAGCCGCCAGGATCGTGCCGCCGGCCAAAACGCCGCTCTTGGACCACATGCCTTCACTCCATTTGATATTCTGGTTAGTGGCGAAGGATGGGGTGTAGCTGTAATTTGTGGGGCCATGGACCAGGCTGATGTCCTTGGCGATATAGTTGGAGGCAGTCTCTATCTTCTCATCGCTCTGGTAGGAGCCGGTGCCCGATTCGTAGGTCCTCTGGTTGTCGCTGACACGCTTGTCCACGGCCACATAGCCGTAGCCGGTCACGCCTTTTTCCGACCTGACATTCTTGCCGTACTCGTCCACCATCTCATAGACCTTGAAGCTGCCCACGTAGTCCTCCACGCCTTCGTAGAGGGGATCGATCTTGGGATGGGAGTCCGGCTCCTCCTTCTTCAGGACGCCGATGTGGCCGGTGCCGGTGAAGGAAACATCGGTCTTCATGGTAGAGCCGTTCTTGTCCAGGTCTACTACCCTCTCCTTATCGATCTTATTGGCGAAGGTGTACTCCTCGTTCATGGTAGCGCCGGTAGCGTAGTTGAGGCCCTTGGACTTCTCCGTCCACTTGGAGCCGTAGGTTATGGAGCTGCCACCGGGCAGGGAGAAGGTGGTTGGCTTGTGCGTCGCGGAGAGGCTGGTTGCGGACTGGATGGACTTGTTCTCCGTCCGCACGCGAGTTAATTCCTCGCTGGCATATGTGCCGCTGCCGAACTCGCGCCGCCTCAGCTCTGTGCCGGGATCGACGACCCTGGTTGAGGCGCAGCTGGATATGGTCTCCATGAGATCGGCTTTGGCGTAGGCGCAGTTGGTTAGCGATTTCGGTTCATGGTGGGTGTCGTAGTCGTTATGCACGTTCACGAATCCCTCTCCCTGGACCCCCTGTTCCATATCGTAGCTCATATTGACTACCGGAACACGCACAACCACTACCGCATTGAAGCATCTTTGGTAGGGGCTGCTGGGGAATGTGCCCAGATCCCAGGTGAGTTTGTTGCCAGTTAAGGATGCGGGCGGGTCGACGGAAACCAGTTGGACGTCATTGGGAAGCACATCCCAAACGGTGACATTGGTGAACCCATAATCACAGGGATTGCAGAGGCCAATATTGTAATAGATGTCCTGGCCTCGCTCCACGGTTTCATTCAGAGCGGTCTTGGTCAGATCCAGGACGCATCCAGATTCGCCATTATAATGGCTGGGATCTTCGGCACTAACCTTGGTGCCTATAGGAGTGGTACCGGTGGCATTGCCCATGTTGGCATACTGACCTGATAGAGCTGTTCCGGTTGCGGTTAGAGTCTGGCTCTCGCCAGGCTGAAGCAAGGCAATGGTTCCTATCAAACCGATGATGTCATCAGTCACCTGCACATCGGTCAGGTTGACGTTTCCGATATTGGTTACCTCGTAAGTCCAGGTGACTGCATTTCCTACCGGGATGTCGGGACCCGGCGGATCGTTGGCATCCTCGCCATTGGTATATTTCTTGATGCTTATGGATCCCTGGACTTTGAGGTTCGTAAAGTTCTGGTAAGTCACATTTTCGCAAATAAGCCTGACAGCCGATGGCACCTCAATGGAGAGCCAGCCGGGTACAATTTCTTCATTCAAATTGTAGTCGCCCGGAGCCAGGCCGCAGAACTCGTATTTGCCGGAATCGTCGGTGGGTGTGCTGGCCGAATAGCTGCCGTTGGTTAGGGTTATCAGCCAGTCTCTCAAGCCAACACCATCGCTGCTATTGAGCTTGAAGCCACTGATACACAGGAGCTTCTGATCGGTTAAGTTTTGGTTGGTAATGTTGTTGCAGATGAGTTCAAAGACTAGCTGCTGAGTGATTGGGCTCCATCCCTCTTTTGCCGTTTCCTTAACCGTGTATGTTCCAGGCAATAGGCCGCAGAACACATAATAGCCGCTGCTATCTGTGGTCGTGCTCGATGTATAGCTGGCGTTGGTAAGAGTGATGGTCCGGCCGGCAAGTCCCTTGTTGGTGCATTTATCAAGCAGATAGCCAGATGCGCACAGGAGCTCCTGGTTGGTGAAGTTCGCATTGGAGATGCTATTGAAGCTCAGGTCCAGGCCAATCGTCTGGGGAGAAACTGGGCTCCATCCCGGCTTTGCCGCTTCCTTAACCGTGTAAGGTCCAGGAGCCAGAGCGCAGAACTCGTAATAGCCGTTGCCATCTGTTGTCTTGCTGGTTGTATAGGTGCTGTTGGAAAGGGTGATGGCCCATCCTGGGATCTCGCCGTCGCAATTATCGAGCTTATAGCCAGAGATGCACAGGTAAACCAGGCCCGCATCCACAGTCAGGTCGCTCTCACCGGAGGCCAGGTTGATTGTGCCGGTTTCTCCTGTTGCAGTATTAGGATCGCTGTCCAGGGCGTCATCTCCCCCAGCATTTTGGGGGCTGAAGTGGTATCCCGCGGGTGGGTAGAACTTGACGGTATAGTCGCCGGGGAGAATTTCAGTGAATAGGTAGTATCCAGCTGCATCTGTGATTTTTGTGTCTACTACAAGTCCTGTGGTGGTGTTGATAAGCTCAACCGTGACCCCCCCGATTCCAGGCTCTCCAGGGTCTTGGATGCCATCGCCATTGAGGTCATCCCAGACAAAGTAGCCCAGGGAGGCACGAGGCAGCACGTTTACTGTTACTATGCAAGCGGATTTGCATGATTCTGGTGCGCCCGTTGGTCGTTGGACAACAGATATCTCATAGACTTTTTTTTCAGTCACTGATGGCGCATAGAAAGCAAATACCCAAGCATCTGTTCCAGCCACTCGCGTAATTGCAGGATCAGCGCTCCAATCGTAAGTATATGAAGTTCCAGATGGAGAAGCTGTTAATAAAATATACTGTCCTTCATAATAAGTATATGTCACTGGACAGGATTGTGGTTGGGCGCTGGCCGTTATGCATATAAATAAAAGCCCTAATATTATATCAATATCAAGCCAAGACTGGCTTTATGGCCAAAAGGATTATCTAAGGCGGCTTTTTGAGAATTTTGATCTCGGCCTGCATGCCAGACCTGCATTGATCCCTTCAATTGCATATGATTTTCCCTCCTTCAAACCTCTTTTGGTCATGTAGCACTTGGCACAATTGATATTATCGGAATTTCCCATATGTATATCTGCATTGCATCCACCGATTGCGCAGAACACCCGATTGCGGTCAATGTGATCGTTACTGAACCTGCAGTTTTATCAGCAGCACTTGGATAATATTCCTCGGAAAGCTGAACGGCAGGATCAGGAATAAAGTAGCCTGTGCCAGATGTCGTCCATAAATATGTAGCGGGACCACCTGAATTAGTGCCAGTAAGTGACACCTTTATAACGTTGTCGCAAACATTCTGATCCGGGCCAGCAAACACTATTGGATTATCTAGGATCAGTACATCCTTACTGCATTGGGGAACAGTGCAGCCAGCTGCCGTAGTCACTATGACCGTGAGGGTTGCTGTACCTGATGGGCCAGCCGTCCAGGTAATTTGTCTAGTATAGGGTTTAGTTGAGGTTATGGTGCCTCCTGTAATCTGCCAGTCATAGGTAGCACCTGTACCGGCATCGTCTACCGAAGCGATATTGTTAGTCGAACTGGAGCAGACTGATGATGGTAGGGCAGTTATGGTACAGTCTGGTATTGCATTGACAGTCACCAACTGGCTGCAGCTCTTCTCGCAATTCGTTGCAGTATCCTTCACCGTAACGGCAATATTTGCCGAGCCTGGCCCCTGATCTGCATCCCAGGTGATGCTCTCTGTCCCCTGGCCGGTTTTGAGCGTACCTTGACCAGTAACCGACCAGGTATAGCTGTAGGTTTTACCTGTCGGCGCCGCTGGCGCTGAAGCCGTGTTACCAGTCGAGTCCTCGCAGACGGGGGTTGACGGCACGGTTATGGTGCAGTCGGGTTTTGCATTGACAGTCACCAACTGGCTGCAGCTCTTCTCGCAATTCGTTGCAGTATCCTTCACCGTAACGGCAATATTTGCCGAGCCTGGCCCCTGATCTGCATCCCAGGTGATGCTCTCTGTCCCCTGGCCGGTTTTGAGCGTACCTTGACCAGTAACCGACCAGGTATAGCTGTAGGTTTTACCTGTCGGCGCCGCTGGCGCTGAAGCCGTGTTACCAGTCGAGTCCTCGCAGACGGGGGTTGACGGCACGGTTATGGTGCAGTCGGGTTTTGCATTGACAGTCACCAACTGGCTGCAGCTCTTCTCGCAATTCGTTGCAGTATCCTTCACCGTAACGGCAATATTTGCCGAGCCTGGCCCCTGATCTGCATCCCAGGTGATGCTCTCTGTCCCCTGGCCGGTTTTGAGCGTACCTTGGCCAGTAACCGACCAGGTATAGCTGTAGGTCTTACCTGTCGGCGCCGCTGGCGCTGAGGCCGCGTTACCAGTCGAGCCTTCGCAGACTGGGGTTGACGGCACGGTTATGGTGCAGTCAGGCAAGGGATTAACCTGAATATAGTCTGTCCTGAGTTTAGTATTCGTGCATCCTTTATCAGTAGTAACCTTCAATGATACGGAATAGGTCCCAGAGACGGTATATTCATGGGTAAACGGTGCGGGAGCCGTTGTATCGGTCCGATCTATGGTGCCATCATTAGTAAAGTCCCATTCCCATTTTTTGATAATATCTCCTGATGGCGCACTGGATGCATCTGTGAAGGTCACTGTCAAAGGCGCACATCCCGATAGAGGAAGCGCAGAGAAATCAGCAGTTGGAGGAATGTGGACATATACCCAGACATCTTTTGATACAGATTTCAAGGTCAAGCTATCTTTCACGGTCACCGTGTACTTCGTAGTTACTGTAGGATTAGCTGTGGGATCTTGGCAAGTCGTGCAAGAGAGACCTGTTGCTGGTGTCCAGGAATAGATATAAGATCCTCCGGAACTTGGATCAGATGGAGTACCCCCGGATGGAGTTATATCTAGAACTGCTGATCCACCCAGGCAGAATTCATAATTAGTTGCCGAGATGCTCAGAGGTGGATAGATTTTAAAATCCCCTAAATTGCCCCTGCACTTGGATTGTTGATAATCCGCACAACTAGATCCGCAGTAGCCGGGGCAGGAAGACAGTTGATCCCATAAAAATAATATGTGTGTTAGCGTATAAGTATAGCTGCTATCGTAGTTGGTAATCGTGCCTATGAGGTTTCCCATTGACCACTTGCCATCGCCAACTCCCGATGTCCACCGGGGGCAACCATCAGTATTTACGCATATCTGTCCATTATTAATTGCTGTAGAACCATCGGATTTAGCTATGTCATATACCACATACACTTTTTCCCTTTCGTTTGACATATGAATGTCTAGATATACATTTACTGTTGTTGGATCTACCTGAACCATATATGGTCGTAGATCATCGACATCATTGGCCACGCAAGCATAATTCTCTGGGGCTTCATTGCAGCGTGGCCAAGTAGAAAGAGCAGGCTGAAGAATGAAAAATAATATAAGGACTGCAAAAATCAAATATCGTGCAAGCTTTTTGTCCCCTAGCAGAGAATGCACGAAACTAGTATGCATAGCATTGCTGATAAGTATATTTTTTTTGTATTTTAAAATACATTTGATATCTATATTATGTAATCTCATTAAAGTGCATGATATCCTCCGATTAAGCCATGCCTTAAAGCTCAACCTATGTCCCCTATGGTTCATATGGTCCAATCCCTCCTTACCCAATAAATCTATGCATTTGTTGATTCCTGCGATATATATAGTTTGCCCGGATGCGCTTTCATTTTTTATAAATTGAAATCTTATAGAATATTTATAAATCATTACATAAAAATATTTAAAGAGGCATTGCCTAAGCAATGCTCTTAAATAAGTCTACCTAGCTCACATCCGAAGCCATGGTTGTGGTCGCTTGCCAATATAGAGTGACTTCCTTCGGGCAGAACTTCATCACTTTATCAGGGATACCATTGCCATCTGAATCTTGCCTAACCACGAATACTACCCAGGTAGTCTTGATAGGAGTAGTATCATCTGGCACGTTGAATGCAGCACTGTTCAGGGATGGCGAATAGCATTTATCGTCAGCCACCACATTTGTTCCCCAAGAAACTGATTCACCTTGGAAATCGGCGCTGGTAGGTGCAACGGTTGCAGCTGGATTAGTGTACCATTCATAGAACAACGACTCCGGAGATCCTTCACAGACGTAACACCATTGTGGCGTGTCAACAATGCAGGGATCGTCAATAGTCGGGCATTCATCACAAAGGCCCGTACATGAGACGGTTATCTTACAGAAAGATTTACAATTATCTGGTGATCCATCAGCCCTCATCATTAAATCTATTACCCACGGACCTCCACAAGAGGGCACATTGAACTCCAATATATTGTTATCACCCACACCTACACCGCTATATTTAACTCCCGTCAGCCCAGCGGGAATTGTTCCCCAATCATATACATATGATTCGCTTTCAGGAGTTGCGGTCAATTTGACATGCGATCCCTCAACAACCGTCACACTTAACGGGCATGAAGCTGCTGATGCCATCGGCACCGCTCCCATGAGCAGAATCGCTAGGCCGATCAGGATTGGATTAGCTATTTTCATATTCCTCATTCCTCCTAAGACTTTAGTTTCTTATAAGAGCTTAAATAATACTAAAACATATCGTCTTTGTGATACGTACTTAAGATAAGAATTAAAAATTCGTATTTACTACAATTGGTAGATAGAAACCATTATTAACCAGAAAATTATTATATGAACCGATGGATTAAGTATAGCTAATCTTGAAAATATGAAATTAAATGGTGATAAGTGATGAGATATCAAAGACTATGGGGTTTATTAGCACTGATTTTGTTGGCTACTGCGCAGGGAGTATCTCAGGGATCGGATCAACCAGTAATAGTAAATCTGATGATCGATGCCCTGATGCCTCAAATGACGTCTTCCACGACGACCCAAGAACAGGCAAAGGAAGCAGACAGCGCCCTTAACAACATTTATAATCACATCAATGACAGAGGCCAGGTGGGAACCATCTTCGCACCACAAGATGTCATCAGGAGCAACCTCGACCTTCCTCTCACTCGCATTGGCTTAAATAGCAAATTTGAATTAGCCATATCTGGAAACAACTCTAACGAAAATATTAGCACAATGCCCTATGTCGAACAGCTAGATTCCCTAAAGATATCAAAGAGATTTGTAGAAAACTGCAAAGTTTGCGGAACGAATAATATAACAGTATATGGCTTCATGCCTCAATCCTTCCAACAAAACCAGGATACTTATAAAGTTCTGGATGATCTTGACATTCAATATAATGCCGGTTTCCAGGCCGGGCTCTTGTACACACCAGGACATGAGAACGATGTATGGCCATACCCGGTGCTGGGCCACAAATTCTATGCAGTGCCAGTGAGCACCTACGACGCAAACGGAAAGAAGATGGTCCTCAGAGATAGCTATTTCAAGGATAATGGCCTGGACGCAAATCAGTGGTATGAGGCCATGGTTGCCAAGTTCGACCAAATACAGGGCAAGGATGAGCCACTTGTAATCAGCCTTACCACACCTGTATCCGGCTCAGGAGAATACCTGGATGCTCTGTTTTCGTTCCTGGATTACGCTATGTCCAAAGAAGCCACCTTTGTGACCACCATGCAGCTGGTGACGCTGGCAAAAACTGGGGCTCGCGATATATCTTCATTATTGCCAGAAAATGAGTCGGGCGTATGCCTAACCTGCGGCCAGGAGGGAGTGGGTTATACTATGAGCATCGGCGCAAATGTGACCAATCCCGTCCAGGCTTCCAACAATACAACTGGGGTTGCAGCTCATTAGTGATTGCAGAGTAATCCAAGAATAGAGCACTGCTCTTGGCAGTGCTCAATAAATTTTATTCCATATATCGAGCGCCAAATGAGATAATTGAGGGATAAACATCTACTGAGATGCCACCCTCAATCTTTCTTGCGATATCACAGATTCCATCCTTATTGGTATCATTGCAGCCTTCTCCAGGCTCGTCATAATCGCTATAATGATTCCCAATTATCTGCTTTCCAGCAAAGTATTCCATCATCTTTTGTATCCCAATTGGTTCTTTGCTGCCATCCCATGAGTTATTGCTAAGGTCATAGGCCGCTATCTCATTCTCAATGAAGTCGTTTGAGATAAAAGTGTTATTTGGACATCCTGGCGTTACATATATGCCATATTTATTTTTATAGAATATATTGCCCCGAACCAAATTGCCGCCAGATATAACCTGAATCCCAGCATTTCCGCACCCGCAATGCCCAGAACCAGTTATATTGAATCCTTCAATTTTCGTCCCATTGGCGATCAGAGTAAAGACGCTGCCAGAACCACTGCCATTAACAACCGGCTGACCATTGCCCGTATTAACTCCAATCAGATTTATAGCTTTGGCGATCTGTAGCCTTTCCCGATAAATCCCGCTCTGGACCTCTATGGTATCCCCTATGGTCGCATTATCGATAGCATTCTGTATATGGCGATAATCGGCATCTTTAGGGCCTACGGTTATCTCTGCTCCATGAACCAAACCAGATATTAATATTAATATCAACAGGCATGATCGCATAATTCTAACTAGCATTCCTCCAATTAGAACCTTTCTTGCCGCAAGACCTTCCTAGGATCTCAATTCCATTTTGCGAACTATACACAACGAGCAAGCAGACCTTCCTTGTCGGCACGTCCTTGCTTTTCAGGGCACCTTTCATCTTCTGTAGACGGAGACTCACATGGCTGATTCCCAGGGCCAAAACTCCTTCTCTAGTCCGGCAATAATAATCCTGAACTCGCCCACTCGCAGTTTAATCAAGCCTTTGAATTTGCCGGCAAGCGGCTCTACGCATGTCTTGGGACCAGATCCCTTCCAAAAGCGCCGCCCACATCCTGCATCCTCTCCGCGCTGCAGCCACCTGCAGGGCGGCGGCTAGGCAGAGCAATTAGTGAAGGGTTTTGAAAATCATTTCCAAAATTGAGGGATGAGCATATCTCCGACCACCTGAGTCTCAAATGCACCTGGACGGGAAGCGAGATGAGCTTAATAAAGCAAATAAAAAGTTTTCAGATTTTAGATCCGTATCGCCAATAAGAAACTTAAGAATTATTGATCTAAAATCAAGCACTCCTCTTTAAAATGAGGCGCAATCTTCCGATAGGAATTGAAAAGTGCTATCACGCAATCAATTCCTTAATCAGAAAAGGACATTATTGTATAATTTGAATCATGCATGGCAAAAGAAAATCATAACAAATATTTTGATGCCATATACCCAAATGGGGAGATATATAGCTCTTTGCCCAGGAGTATGAAAATGTCTGGCTTACTTTTATGAAAAGATGGCGGTTAACGGCGATAAATTTTGCAAGATTATATATGTAATAAAATTCCTAGACTCCGGATGAGAAAAATTGGAGTGGAAATGAGATGAAAATAAATTTCAAGCCCCTCCTGGTCGCTCTCATTCTGATGATAGCGGCCATGCCGGGGGCATACGGCAGCAACGATCCCCTCGCTGCTCTGCTCTCAGCCAGGAATAATGCCACCGAATACACCATTGCCGCAAATCTGAAGGCCAACGATACTCCCGCCTGGAGCAACAATGAGGAGGACTTCAGATTTTCCGGCCAGGGATTCCTGGCCAGCGACGATCCCTTGATCATCCCCTCCGACTACCCCAATTACACCTCCTGGAATATGCAGGTATTCTCCTATCTGGACAATGGCACCTGCCCTGACACCATAAATCCCCTTCTCTGCAGACATGCGCGATTGAACAACATCAAAGGACTATTCCAGGTAGTTCCCGGCATCTACCAGGTCCGGGGCTATGATCTGACCGCCATGAGCCTGATCAAGGGAGATACCGGCTGGATAGTCATTGATCCCATGCACTCAGTGGAGACGGCAAGGGCGGCCATGGACCTGGTAAACCGAACCCTGGGGAATTATCCGGTTAAGGCCGTCGTCTACTCCCACCCTCATGCCGATCACTACCAGGGGGTCAAGGGAGTGACTACGGATGAGGCAGTCGCCTCCGGTGAGGTGGAGTTCATCGCTCCCTCCGGCTTCATGGATCATGCAGTCAGCGAGAATGTCTACGCCGGCACGGCCATGCAGAGGCGAGCCGTGTATATGTACGGTACCATCCTTCCCCGCGATGAGAAGGGCATGGTGGACAACGGCCTGGGCAAGTACCCATCCATAGGAAGAGCCTCTCTTATTGCCCCCACCATCGATATCAGCCAGACCGGCCAGAACCTGACCGTCGACGGTGTAAAGATGCAGTTCCAGTACACCACCAACACCGAGGCGCCGGTGGAGATGAACATCTGGTTCCCCGATCACAAAGCCCTCTTCATGGCCGAGAACTGCGTGGGCACTCTGCACAATATCCTGACCCTGCGGGGAGCACAGGTCCGAGATCCGCTCTCCTGGGCCAGATTCCTGGACCAGTCTCGCCAGTTGTATGGGGATGAAGCAGAGGTTGTCTTCACCGCCCACAACTGGCCCAGGTTCGGCAAGGACAAGGTTGTGGAGCTTTTGGAAAACCAGCGGGATATGTACAAGTATATCAACGACCAGACCCTGAACCTGATCAATAAGGGCTACACCATGGACGAGATATCCAATATGATCGTCCTTCCTTCTTCCCTGCAGCAGTACTGGTACACCCACGGCTTTTACGGCCAGATCTACATGGGAGTGAAAGCTACATGCCAGAGATATCTGGGATTTTATGATGCCAACCCCATCAATCTAAAGCGCCTTTCTCCGGAGGAGTTTGCCCGCAATATCACCGATTACATGGGGGGAGCTGATGCGGTTCTGGAGCGGCTGGCGGAAGACTATGATGCGGGCGAGTACGAACTGGTGGCCTCTATTGCCCATTATCTTGTCTTTGCAGACCCTGGGAATATGGAAGCTAGGCGAATGGAAGCCGCTGCCCTGGAGCAGATGGGATATCAGGCTGAGTCGGGCCCGGCTCGAAATGCCTACCTCATGGGAGCCCAGGAACTGCGCAGCACCGAGCCGGCGCAGGGAAGAACAATGATCTCGGCAGATGTCATGTCTGCCATGTCCCTGAGCCAATTGCTCGACTACCTTGCAGTCAGGCTCAATGCATCAGAGGCGGAGGGCGAGAGCTTCAGGCTGAATCTGGTGATCAATGATACCGACGACAGGGCATTAATTCAGGTTAAAAACAGCGTGCTGGTCTTCTGGCCGAACCAGTCCTCGGCCCAGGCAAATGCCACTGTGCATATGCCCCGCAGGACACTGGAGCAGCTTGCCCTCGATCCATCTGCTCCTGCCATGGATGCGGTCGTTTCCGGAGACTCCACTGTATTTGAGAAGTTTGTTGGAATGCTCGATCTCTTCGATCCCGGGTTTAATATCGTACTCCCATAAGATCGTGCTTCACCAAAAAAATTTTTTGTCGCTGCCTTAAGTTACAAATTTAGCAGCTCCGCCCTTTTCCCCACCGGGTTCTGGCCAATCGCACTGGACTACTGCGGTCTGTTCCACGGGAAGCAGCCGAATATTATGAAAAATAGAAGAGATAGAGTCACGCGTATTAGACGGAGTTTATTCCTTCGGATCGAACTTTATAGCTCTATCGTACACTATCTCTGAGTAGGATGGTCCGGTTTTGGTAGCCTTTTCCAGGTATAGCCTCCAGCCAATCATGATTGGCTGATCTAAGTCTATGCCGTAGCCTTTTGCATTGTAAGGAACCTCATAGCAATATGAATCGCCATTACAATTCCTAGCGAGCTTATAGACGTAGAGGTATTTGGCATTGGGATTGTCAGGGAGGTACTCTTCAGCAGACCCATTGAAATCCACATCTGTGACCATTCCCACGCCATTCCATACATCCGCACCGTATGGGACGAAGTTTTGGTACGTCGCTTTTCCTGTGGCTACATGGTTAACTCCATAGACGATTATGAATTCATCGGCATCGATGCCCAGGGTGATTGGTGGGTTTCGCAGGAAATCATAGTACTGCGTGAGATCAGGGAATGGAGGCGTTGGTGAAGAGCAAGTTTGGTTTCCTGTCCAGAGATAGCATGCATCGTTTGCTGGGCCTAAGACATCGATTCCTCTCTGAATGCCATCGCTCCCTGTGGTTACGGTCATGCTTGTTGGAAGTTCTGTGGCATTTAAATCAGGGTATTTGTCGATAATCGCCATTCTTAGCTCTTCGAGGTCATCCATAAGATCAAACTCTGTCGTTCCCGTTCCACGCACCTTTAGCTCTGACATATTATATGGATCGAGTTCCACAGAGTCGTTGGGAGTTATGCGGAAGACAATAGCAGGTTTATTGGCGATGTAATCGTCTCCCGCTTGCTCATCTGCGAATAGAGATGGACGGATGAATACGCCAAATGTATCGGAATTATTCTCTACACCCATGTTCAACATGGCTGAGGGGAGCACTTGGGTGTTAATTATGCCCTCGGAGTATCCTGCTGATTGAGCCGCAGCACGGATGCGTTGATCAATGCCTTTGTCCGCAGTGCTAACTACTATTGTGGTCTGGTTGAAAGGATTGCCAGGCTTCCCCTCAAGAGTCCCTTCCGTTTTGATGACCATGTTGTTCACTGTATCGCCTAAGTTGGCAAAGATCCATCGGGTTTCATTTCCATATGTCCTCTCCATCAAATATTGATCAAGGCTGAAGTATCTGCACTCCGGAGGTGTTCTTCCAACGAATACAACGGCTTCGTCAGGGCGAAGACTCCAGAAAGGTGTTACCTTCCCGGTTACTCCAAGTTCTTTCATGATTTCAGAAATTATACCGGTGACCTCGTGACCAGCTGCAGGTGGAACTAGATATACCAAATATTTTGTCGCTGGATTGTTTCCGTAAGCAGAAGGCATCACACCACTATTATATAATTTCATAAAATCAAAATAAGTGAGTCCACCTTGCTGTACAGTGAATCCATCTTGTTCCAAGGCTTGCTTGAACGCTTCTACATCACCTATGTCGACATTCACTGCAAGTCCTGTCCCGATTGATATGGTGAACAAGATCAACAGTATTATATATTTTGTTATATGAGATTCCTCCTTTCTAATTAACTATTATCATCATACTAATTAAGACTTTAGCATAGTGCATCATAACACAAATTTTGAGTAGCAAGTTTTGACTTTCGATAGCGTTTTTATCAGTTTTCCTTCTTGAAATTAATGTTATGATGAACTTGAGCTAAGCAAAATTTTTTCCCGATGCGGGAAGATTATAAATTTCAGGAATCTTGCTCCGAATAGATTTTAGGTCCTCCATGAGCTTGATGCCGTTCGAAGTAGTCCTATAAGTTATAGGGCGGCTATCGATTTTCTCCAACATCTGTCTTTCTAAAAGCATATCTATATATATTATTACAGTATGAAAGTTAAGATTTGCTTGGTAGACAACTGCAGTTTTGCTTGCACCGTCTACACAGACCTCAAGCACCTTCGTGATTATTGCCTCTTTACTCCGCTTCATTGTCTCTTACCAATCTTATGAGCTAATTCTTCATTGCTCGACTTAGACAATTGTTCGTTTGTACGACAATATTGTACTTGCAAAAAATAGGATATATACCTGTCGAAGCGTTCTTTCATCTCTCTTTATGGCAGATTAGGCCTTAAGGCTATCTTCTCCATTAAATGAGTTCAAATTATGAAATTTTAAGCTAAGGCTACAAAACCCTTCACAAGGCTATCAGTTCATTGCTGCAAATTTATAAGAGACGTCTTTTTAAAAAAAAAAAGTAAATGCTTATTCCAGCACTACATGCAATGGAAACTGGTGGCTCCCCAGCTTTCCCTCATAATTCGCGGCGGAGATCTTCAGCACCCCGGGCACGCGGCAGGCGGCATTGATTCCCG